>ERZ1026860.1532-NODE-1532-length-11562-cov-4.500130_pt1 | contig 11562 bp, 13 predicted proteins | sample MGYA00380160_ERZ1026860 | MGnify/ENA primary metagenome ERZ1026860 (study PRJEB33269, sample SAMEA4719796) | human gut metagenome | biome: human-associated habitat; feature: organic feature; material: feces | place: Cameroon | collected 2013-10 ... | reverse complement strand
TTCGATTTTGTGCAATTTTTATATGATGTTTGAGTTTTCAGATACACCCTAATTGTATAATCAGATACAGATTCATCTAATGCAAATCGTGCTTCCAGATTCTCCGTTAGAAGCACTTGTTTATCTTTGGTAATCAAAATCATTTCAAATCCCGAATTATCTTTCCAGTAATCAATGGCCTGATCCTTTCCCATAACAAACAAGGCTGTAGAAAGGGCATCGCACAGTTTTCCGTCCTGTGAAATAATGGTAACCGAAGCGAGGCCATTATCGGCAGGATGTCCTGTCCTTGGGTCAATAATGTGACCATACACCCGACCATCCTCGCCGGTAAAATAATTCTCGTAATTCCCGGAGGTCACAACAGCGCAGTCAAAAACCTCCAACACACCGATATTGCCATCTGCAAACGGGTCTTTCAGCCCAAGCCTCCAGTCGCTGCCATCAGGTCGGGAGCCAATCATCACTATATTGCCACCCAAATCAAGCAATGCGGAAGTAATCCCGTTTTCCCGGAGAATCTCCGCAACCTCATCACTGGCATACCCCTTGCCGACTGCGCCTAAATCCAGCATCATGTCCGGTTCCAACTGAATGGTGGTTCCATCGATGGAAACCCTGCGGTAATCCACCGACGCAAGCAGTTGCGTGATTTCTGTCTGGCTTGGCACACGGTGTTCGTCGGTGGTAAAACCCCAAGCGGTCAGCACTGGGTAAATGGTAGGTTCCAATGCGCCGCCTGTCTTTTCAGCCATTTCCAATGCGAAGGAAATCACTTCTGCGGTGTCATCGCTGACGGAAACAGGCTGTCCGCCGCTATGGTTGACCGCATAGATGTCGCTGGTTTCGTCTGTGACGGACCAAAGCCTTTCCAATTCCTCGATCCGTATCTGTGTCAGAGCAAGCGCCTCCTCAGCCCCGTCCCCATACGCTTCCAAGCGGATATAAGTGTTCATGGCAAAGAAATCTCTGGTATCAGGAGTTTGTTTCTCCTCACTTTGCCGATTTGAACAAGAGGTCAGGCCAATAACCAGACAGCCCGCCAAAATAATAGATACTATCTTTTTCATGCGGTTTTCCTCGCTCGCTTTTCCCCAAGGCCCCGGATAGCTGTGGCTATATAGTGGCCCACAAAAACGAACAGCCCCATAATCGCCAGATAATCAGCGAGAAGAAGGAAAAGGGGTTCTTCATAATTAAAGAATACAAATTGTGTTCGCAAAGTCATATAGCTGCCGATGTCTCGATTCAGAAAAGCCCACACTCCATATCCAGCCACAACAAATGCTAAAATGCGCAGCACCCAAGTGCGGATTGCGAAAGACTTTCCGCTGACCCTTTTGACCATGGCCATCATACTGTTCCAGTGCAGACCTAAATGTACAGAGAGAAGCACCAAATTCCAGTAGGCGCAGACTAAATGGAGTGTCCGGGCAAAGGAACGGCCCCCATCAATGCCGAGGAAAGTGAACACATGGCGGGACAGAATAATCCCGCTAACCAGTGATCCCAGCATAGTCAGTAAAATCGCAAAGACAAGCACCGTTTGTAGAATACGATACGCCGTATATTTCCCACGGGAAATGGAGCGGCTCCACTTGAAATTTAAAATGTGATGGAGCAGGAACAGCACCAGCATCCCGGCACCAAGCCATTCATGGAAGGCATCACCCAGTATGTTGTACGTCATCAGGAAAAACAGTGTTAGGGTCATCAGTAGATCAATTACTATTTTGAAAATTGTTTTTTTTCGACATAAACACCGCCTTCTTATTCTAAAAATCCAATCTCATTTAGGTACTCCCAGATATATTCCATTGCTGTATTAAAGCTGCTTCCATAGAAACCATGCCCGGCACCACGAAGCACATGAAACTCTGCGTCAGGATAACTCTCTGCAGCTCGTTCAGAATACGAAATATCCACCATTGTATCCCTATCATCATGAAGTATCAGTACTGGCTTTTCAAAGTTAGCCATTTCACCAAAGGTATCATAATTCCATACATCCGCAGCGTAATTTCTTCCCACCAAAATCCAGCCATTGAACATAAACTGATCTGGAACTACATCCAGAGAATCAAATTCCCAGTGCACAGCGTCAGGAATCAGTAATGCGGGATAGAGAAGGATAAGTCCTTCGATTAGATCAGGATTTCTTGCGGCTACAATAGCGGATGCCATGCCGCCTTGACTGGCTCCGATCAACGCAATTTTGTTGCTGTCTATAAAATCCCATTCACGGGCAACATCCAGGACTGCTTCAATGTCATCGGCCTCCGTCATTGCAGACATTTCTGTTGTTGCCCCATCGCTTCGACTGCTGGAACTGCCGCCGCGAAAGTCAAAAATATAACAAGCTATTCCGTGGGAAGCAAGATTTTCTGCATATGGAATACCGGATCTATGTGTGCTTCCAAGTTCATGGGAAAAAATCACCAAGGGAACCTTTGCTGTCGTCTGCGGAATATAAGCGATCCCATAAATACTTTGTTCATTAATCGGTGTGTCAATCTCTCTTGTTTCATATTCGTAAACCATTTGCATATCATCCGTTTCTTTTGTCGTTTCGTATTCTGATGTAGCTGAATCTTTAGATGAGATTTCTGGAGGGGTAATTTCATCTGACGTAGATTGCAACGTCGATTCGCTACCACAGGCGGCAAAAGTAATAAGCACACATAAACATAGTGCCATGCATATCCATTTTTTCATATAGATGTCGCCTCCCTTGTTCTATTTATCTACAGGCCAAGATTTTGTACCCACTCGGAAACGATATTCTCTGCATCATCCAGTTCGTCCCAAAAGACAGTAACTGGATTGTCCACAACTTCTGCATTCGGTTCTAATTCTGCTATCGTTTCAACAGTACGAGATGCTCGACTGCCTCCATGTGCTACAAAGGGGATGATTGTTTTGCCGCTGAAATCGTATTCCTCAAAAAAGGTATACATCGGCATGGGCAGATCAGCGTTCCAGTTAGGATAACCAATGAAAATCACATCGTAATGATCCAGATTTTCAATGTGAGTGGCAAGCTCTGGTCGGGCATTTTCCGCTTTTTCTTCATAGGCAAAATCTAAAAGACCGTCCATACTGTCCATCGGATACTCCTGTACCGTTTCGATGGAGAACAGGTCACCGCCTACATTTTTTTGAATGACGTTTGCCATAAACCGGACATTCCCCAAAGTTCCGTCATCTGATTCTTTACGGCTTGCACGAGCGACTGTATCCACGCCATCGTTGATTGGAAGGCTGAAGTAGGCAATCAAGATATTTTTGTCGGAAGTCTGAGCAGTACCTCCAGATTCCAAACCATTTCCTTCCTGTACGGCTGCAGACGAGCCATTTGCAGATGTGCTGGGAGAGCTGTTGTCGCCTTCCTCATTATTCGAGCCGCTGCAAGCGGACAGACTGACAACAAGAATTGCCGCCAGCATTGCAGACAAAAACTGTTTCGACCATTTTTTTATAATCATATGAAAACCTCCATTAAGCAGAAATGCGGCAATAGAACCCTTGAACAGGTTTTATTGCCGCATTTCATTCCGTTCTTTTTCTATCTTGAAATCACGGCAATTTTTAGTCGTGAATGCCTGATTACTTCAACATCTTCTTTTATCAAAGCATCCCAAATTTTCCGGGATATATCCCGAACATCTTCCACCTCTATCATCTCCTGTTCTTGATTTTAGCAGTTCCTACCCATAGTATAGGCCTCTTGCATGGCGGCTTTGCTGCGAATTTCTCCAACGCCGAACGCCTGTCCGTAAACCTTACCTTTGACAACTGATCCCGGAACGCAGTCTGCAAAACCCTGCAGGTCTGCCATCGTACGTTCCATCGCATGGGGAGCATCCGCAGCGGTGGTAATAAAATAAAACTCTTTGTTCTTCAACTGCGCACCCCCGGCCAGGCAGCGATCAATCATGGTTTTCATCTGCGCTGAGATAGAATAGTAATAAACCGGTGTGGACAGCACAATTATGTCCGCATGAATGAGTTTAGGCAAAATCTCCGCCATATCATCCTTCTGAACACAAGTACCGCCGTTACGCAAGCAAGCTTCACAGGCCAGACATGGGGCAATCTTCTTCTCCCGCAGGCAGATTTTTCCGTTTCGTGCCCCGCCGCTTTTGCGCCTTTTACAAATTCGTCTATCAACAGCTCGGTGTTGCCATTTTTGCGGGGGCTGCTGACAATCGCTAACACTTTTTTACTCATAGTCAAACCTCCTGTTATTTATAAGATTGCTGATAGATATTCACACAGTCTTCATCAGACAACTGGCAGGGATCATTGAGGAAGTTGGGGCCAAGAGTGTCGCGGGCATTCTGTACCATTCCAGCGAATTCAGCGGGTTCAATACCATAGTCAGACATTTTCAGATCCGCTACGCCGCAGTCCTCCTGCAGCTTAACCAGAGCAGTGATAAAGTCCTCCGGCCTGCTGGCATCTTCCATACCCATAAGCTTCGCCATTTCGATGAACCGCTCATCACAGGCGTGCTGCTCTACAAAGTGACCATAATAGGCCTTGGAAGTCATAATGAGGCCTGCGCCGTGAGGCAGTTTCTCATGATAGGCGGACAGAGCGTGCTCTAACGGATGGGCGCTGGTGCAGGAACCAATCGCCATCTGAATACCTGACAGATAGCTGCCCAGAGCAACACTGCTCATAGCTTCCATATTTTCTGGTTCACGAATGGAAGTGACCAGATTGCGGGCTACATTGCGGATAGCCTCAGCAGCCACCATTTTGCTGAACTCATTGCGGGCAGCGGAGATATATCCCTCCGTAGAGTGGAACAGCGCATCAAAACCCTGATATGCTTTGAATGTTGCAGGAACACTTTTCATCAATTCCGGGTCGATAATCGCCAACACAGGATAAGTGCCGGGGCCAAATACGCCGGTCTTGTCGTTTGTTTCCGGGTTGGTAATGACCGCACCGCCGTCTGTTTCGGAGCCAGTGCCTGCTGTGGTGGTGATTGCCACAATGGGAAGACCAGGATTCTTGGGCCACTGCTTCTTTCCAGTGCCGAACATCACATAATCCCACAGATCGCCGCCATTGGCTGCCATCAGACCGATGGCTTTGGAAGCGTCCATCACGCTGCCGCCACCCAGAGCTACGATAAAATCACAGCCATTTTCACGGGCAAAGCGTCCGCCTTCCTCAACAACAGGCTTTGTGGGGTTTGCTGCGACTTTATCAAAGATGACATAGTCTACACCTGCCTGTTTTAGTTCATTTTCCAGCCGATCCAGATAGCCGTTGGTGCGGGTAGACTTGCCGTTGGAAATGACAACCAGAGCCTTTTTGCCATGGATTACGCCCATAGGGCTGTTGATCTGATTGTGCAGCTCATTCAGTTTACCGGCACCAAACAGTGCGGTAGTAGGAACAGAAAATTGAAAACTCAAAATCTTTACCTCCATTTATCGAATAAAATTTGTTCTGTGAAATTCTTCTTTTTCAGGTAAGCTATATTGCGCTTTCCCCAAAGCAATGCTTTTCATGAGAAAAGCCATATTCCGGGCGAGTACTCGCATGATTTGCAAGCCTTCTTCGTCCTGAACAGCCTCGCCAATCTCACGCCCGTGGACACCGTTCCAATATTGACTGGAAGCTACCGGCATCCCGGAAATGGTGAAGTATTTATTTAGCTCGTCATAAGTGGCGGTAATGCCGCCCCTTCGGGCTACTGCCACGCTGGCACCTACTTTCATAGTCTTGTCAAAGGGAACGCTGTAAAACAGACGGTCGAGGAAAGAAATCAAAGAACCATTGGCAGAGCCAAAATACACCGGACTTGCAATCACCAAACCGTCTGCATCCTGAAATTTTGGAGCGACTTGATTGACAATGTCATCAAAGACGCATTTTCCGTTTTTCTTGCATGAATAACAGGCGATGCAGCCACGGATATTCTGGTTGCCAATTTGGACAGTTTCCGCTTCGATGCCTTCAGCCCGGAATATTTTTTCCATTTCTTTTAAGGCAATGGCTGTATTACCGTTTTTGCGTGGACTTCCGTTTATCATTAAAACTTTCAAAACAGCCATCACCTCATTTCAGTTTTTTGTAATCATCAGTAACCGATTCCAGCCATTCACAGCTCCCACTCTCTGCCGGAACAGAAATAGCAATATGGGAAAACCAGCTATCCGGGGCAGCTCCATGCCAGTGCTTAACCTCCGGCGGAATATTTACCACATCACCGGGGTGCAGCTCCTGAGGATCTTTGCCCCATTCCTGATAATAGCCGCGTCCTGCTGTACAAAGCAGAATCTGCCCGCCTCCGTGATGAATGTGCCAGTTGTTCCGGCAGCCCGGCTCAAAGGTCACATTGGCGATTGGAATGGGCTGGGACACAAGTCCTGACAGATAGCTTCTGCCGGTAAAATACTGGGCAAAGCCGGTGTTTTCCTCTCCAATGGGGGAAACTATCCTCTTTTTGAAACTCACTTTTGGTCATGACTTTCCACCTCCTTACAGACTTTATTGACAACCTGCAGCGCATTCAGTGTCCGGGGATAACCGATATAGGGCGTACACTGGGAGATCACGTTGATCAGAAATTGCTTGTCGTTCCCTACATTAAGATTGCCCGCCGTGTGACCGGCAAGCTGTGGTTCACAGCCGCCCTGCGCCGCAATGAAACAAAACGTAATCATTTCCCGCTGGCGGTTATCCAACCCTTTGCGAGTATAGTAGTCACCGAAACAGTTTCCCGCCAGCCAGCGGTTGATGTGGCGGCTTTCCTCCGGGCCGGAAGTAGATGCGCCACGATATTGCTCACCGAACAGCTCCACCTGTTTATCCTCACCTTTCTGTACACGATCCTCAGGTGTTGTAGTAGCTTGACCGGGAAGGGGAAGGCTTACGCTGCGGGCTTCCAGAACTTCATTGGTGATGTTCAGGAACGGGTAGCTGCGTCCGATGCCGAGATATGCCGTAGCCTGATAGACGATTTCCTTCACCTCTACAGGGGTAACACCGGCATCCAGAGCCTGGGAGAGAACCTCTCGGAAAAGTTCCCTGCCCTGGCATCCAAGCAAAGCTGCCAGGACAGCCATATACCGTGTCCGATCATCCAGAGTCTTGCCCGGTTCATTTATGACTTCCTCTCCGGCAAAGCGAGAGAAAAAATCAGAAAACTCCGGATCGGTTGTTTCTAAGTTTCTAAGATAGTTCTGCTTCATATCAAATACACTCCTTATGCATGAATCTTTACACTGTTGAGCTGCCTTGCAGTACAGTAACAGCGGTGATCAATGATCTCACTGTGACCGATGTCCATAGCAGCGATGGATTCCATTTCCCTGTCCGTCAACGCAAAATCGAAGATAGCAAGGTTTTCCTCCATGCGGTCTTTATGGACAGTTTTGGGAATGGTTGGCACTTCTCTTTGGTAATGCCAGCGAAGGATTACCTCGGCTGTTGTTTTATTATGTTTTTTTTGCAATTTTTACCAATGTATTATGATGGAATATATCCCTCTGTGCTTCTGAAAACGGCCCCCACGCCTGTGGGATGACTCCGTAATCCCGCATCACCTTTATGGACTCTCCCTGCTGAAAGAAGGGATGAATCTCAATCTGATTAACCATTGGCTTTATTTCGTGATTCATACACAGATCTACCAAATGCTCTGGGGAAAAATTGCTGACACCAATCGCTCGAACTGCGCCTTCTTGATAAAGCCTTTCCATAGCACGCCAGGCCCCGTAAATATCTCCAAAAGGCTGATGAATGAGATAAAGGTCGATATACTCTAAATTCATTTTTTTCAGAGAGGTATCAAAGGCCTTCAATGTAGTGTCATAGCCAGCATCCTGTACCCAAAGTTTTGTGGTTACAAAAATCTTTTTCCGCAGATCGCTAAACCTTCGGATGGCTCGTCCCACCGCTTCTTCATTCCCATAGGATGCAGCTGTATCAAACAGTCGATACCCTGCGTTCAGCGCACTCTCCACGCATTGTTCACAGAGAGCAGGTTCTGTTATTTGAAAAGTGCCATACCCTAAAGCCGGCATATATACGCCGTTAGAAATGGTAAAACTCTGCATTTTTAAGCCTCCTTTGCTTTTCTTTTATCTATATTGTAGCCTGCTTTTTGGTGAAAGTACAGTGCCGATTATGCAGGCTGCTTTGAATTAAACGCAAACTAAACTTGAAAGAGCAGAAACAGGATGATACAATATAAGCACAGGAGGTGGCAAAATGTTTGAGCTATACCAATTAGAGCAGCTGCTCATTGTAGCAGAGTGTGGTACATTGTCTGGAGCAGCCGAGCAGAATCATCTTTCTCCGTCTGCATTAAGCCGATCTATGCAGAGGTTGGAAAGCGAAATAGGGGTAACCCTTTTTATCCGGCATAAAAACAAGATAGAACTTAATGAGAACGGTCAGCTTGCGGTAGAATATGCAAGAAAAGTAATCGCTCAGGCGAATGATATGGTCAGCGGTATTCGTTCTTTTGACCGAAAAAGACATACGATTGCAGTGGGCTCCTGCGCACCTGCACCGTTGTGGACAATTCTGCCTGCTTTATCCGATCAATACCCCGAAATGACAATTTCTTCTGATATACGAGACAGGGATACGTTGATCCAAGGGATACAAAATAATATTTATCAAATCATTATTTTACCTGATCCGGAAAAAATAGAAGGCACAGAAAGCTGCGAATACGGAGAAGAACATCTTTTCTTTTCATTGCCACCGGCTCACCCTCTATCTGGCAGTAAGGGGCTGCGCTTTCAAGATTTGAATGGTGAAACCATGCTGCTTCGTTCAAAACTCGGATTTTGGAGCCAAATTCACAGAGAAAAAATGCCTGATACACATTTTCTGGTGCAGGAAGAAATCTCTGCTTTTGATGAATTAGTGAAAGCCTCAGCACTTCCCGCTTTTACCAGCGACCTTGTGATCCGCCGGGAAGGGGAAGTACCTAATCGTATTACAGTACCCATTTTAGACGATGAAGCGAATGTTAATTACCATTGTTTCTGGAAAAAAGAATCAAGGAAATTATTACTGCCTTTCATACAAAAAATTTCTTAAAAAGCCTTGCTTTTCCACCCGTGGTGTGTAAGCTGTGACTCACACGAGGCACAAGCCCAAGCAAAAATGAAAGGTGGAAAATACAACGAAAACAGGAAAAATAACTGCAAAGCTGAGAGACGCGGTTCCGGTTTGCCTTATGGTAAACGGTGAGGAAGTCAAGCGGTACAAGAACATCGAGCTGCCGGATGAGCTGAAAGAGGTGGAAATGACCGACTTCCACTTCAACGTACACATGGATGGGAAAATCACCTTTGAAATCCACTATGAGGAAGGCGCACTGCCGGAGGTATTCCCGGAGGCCCGCACCAGAGTAAGCCGGGCGGCAAAGGCCGCAGCCAAAGCATCCACGCAGGAAAGCGCAGAGGTTATGACCGTGGAGGCTACCGAGCCAGAAACAGAGGCTGCGCCGGAAGAAAGGCCGCAAACCGACGAAATTCCGGTGGAAGATCCTAATGAACCTACCGTAGAAGAAAGTGAGCCGGAAGGTATCGAGGCCGCCTATAATGTTACCGGTGTGCGCCGCAAGGAGCTGGTGGCAGCAGTAGGTGACTTCATTGGCGCAAAGCCAGAATATCTGAGAGCGCCGACATACGCTTTCGCAGTAGGAAGCTACATTTCGTATCTCTACAATGCTGGACGCTTGGATAAGACCGGAGGGCTTACCGTGAAGACGATAAGGGATGTTATCCTCGTTCTCCGGTTGTCAATGGAGTATGCCTACAAGGAACGGGCTATTCCACTCCTGAACTGGGACCTAATTGAATACCCAAAAGAGCTTGGTATCAAGAAAGTGGTTTCTCTCTCAAAAGATCAAGAGCAAGCTCTAATCCAGTGTATCTACATGGACTTGAACCGGAAGACAGCGGGGATTCTGATTGCGTTGTTTACCGGAGTCCGGATAGGAGAGCTGTGCGGCTTGCGATGAGGGACATTTCGCTGACGGACAAGACCATCAGCATCAACAAAACCGTCCAACGTATCTACGATAAGAAGAAGGGAGAAACGTATCTTCATATAGGACCGCCGAAGACGAAGACCTCCGCTCGAACGATTCCTGTTCCGTCGCTTCTCATGAACATCATCAAGAAATTCTACACGGAAAACCCGAATCAATATTTTCTCACGGGCAAGACAAAGCCAACCGAGCCGAGAACATATCGGCAATTTTTTACACGTTTCTTGAAGCGGAATGGAGAAAGTGAAGTTTCATGAGATCCGGCATACATTTGCAGTTAGGGCAATCGAGATACCAGAGTTTGATATTAAATCTCTTTCTGAAATCCTTGGGCATAAAAATGTTTCGTTTACTTTGAATGTATATGGAAGCGCAAATCTTCAGCAAAAAGTAAAATGTATGAACTTGTTGAATGAACTGTTATAGACTTGTTTAGCCAATAAGACCGTCAAAGTAGGTCCATCCGCAAAGTTGGGCCTACTCCTCCTATTATTATCCTTTGGACAATTGCATTTAGACGAGAACTTTTTGTATACTAACAATATAAGCAATATCGTTATAATTTAGCCTGTTTTGTGAGGGAATAACCATGTTAAAAAGAATTACAGACTGTTTCAAAAAGCAGAGAAAGTTTTTTACGCATAGCAACTGGAAAAATATTGCCATTTTACTTGCCAGCTCGCTGCTTTGCTTTCTTGTTATACCGTTATTAATCAATTTTCTATTCACACAACTCGCGATTTGCAAAATATTTGCTGTTAAGTGGGAGGCAAGTGATGCGCTAGGGTATGTTGGTGGAGCGCTAACCTTTGTTGGCACGGTTTTCCTAGGCTGGATATCCTGGAAACAAAACCAGGAACTTCAAAAGAGACAAGATGAAACCTTTATTGCCGAAAATTCCTGTTCAGTTCTGCTTGATAATATAGAAGTCAGAAATATGGCATATAAAGCAGTTAATTTGAATATACATCCTGAAACAATTGCAATTGCAGATTTTCCAGATCAACAAACATCTGATTATGGATCCCTTGAATGTGACGTTACGCTGCACTACGAAAAAAATAGACCTGTAATTGTTCGTGTTCAGGAGGCGTTCATTCAGATTGGAAATTACACAGCAACGTTCCATAAATATGATGATTTCTTCACCAGGGTTGCCGGTGGAGCGGATGTAAGTAGATTTAAGCTGAGTCTTATTATGCCGTCTTCAGAAAAGAGCGAAATAAAGGCTAAAATTGACGCTCATTTCCGCCAAATTATGCTTGACATAACCTTGGAAGTGGTTAGCGAAAGATATGTTTCTACATTACTCAAGTGTCGCAGCACATTGACGTATCATGAAAGTTGTGGCCAGATAAAATATGTTTCTAGTAAAGAACACATGATGTGTTTTTGGTATGGAAATAGTATTCTATCTCGTTCTGAGACGAGATTTGTCAAGGTATGTCTTTGTAAAGAAGTGTGCAATTCTCATTGACAAGCAGCAAAAAGAACGCTATAATAATGTCGTTATCGATAATGACGTT
>ERZ1026860.1531-NODE-1531-length-11572-cov-3.264739_pt1 | contig 11572 bp, 14 predicted proteins | sample MGYA00380160_ERZ1026860 | MGnify/ENA primary metagenome ERZ1026860 (study PRJEB33269, sample SAMEA4719796) | human gut metagenome | biome: human-associated habitat; feature: organic feature; material: feces | place: Cameroon | collected 2013-10 ... | reverse complement strand
CTGCTGGCAGAGCGGGACTTCGGCAAGAAGACCGCCAGTGCCGACTGCGAGGATGTCCACCGTGATGACATGCCCGATGAGCTGGAAAAGCTCAACAAGGACGATGATGAGGACGGCACCAAGGACACCGAGGACGAGGACCCTGAGGATGAGGAGAACGTCGTTAAGCCCGCCGTCGCCGAGGATGATGACGATGAGGAAGCCGCCGTTCCCTTTGTCGTTAAGGACAAGGAAAAGGTGAACATGGATTCCATCGACCGCATTGTCCGTCAGCGTGTCAAGCTGGGCATGATCGGCCAGAAGCTGAACCTGGATGGCCTGGAAAACCTGAGCATCAAGTCTGCCCAGAAGGCCGTCATCCAGGCAGTTCGCCCCGGCATCCGTCTGGATGGCAAGAGCGACGCCTATGTCAGAGCCGCCTTTGACATGGCCTGCGAAGAGGTCGAGAAGATGACCGCAAACAGCACCAATGCCCAGAAGGCGCAGATGTTCAACAAGAAGAATCGCATGGATTCCGCGTCCAGTGACGATTCTGCCGCCAATGCTCGTCAGCGCATGATCGAGCGCCAGAACAAGAAGGAGGACTAAATTATGGCACAGTTGAAGTACGGCTACTCTACCCCCATCGGTGAGGCTGGCGGGATCATTGACCTGGCGCCTTACGCCATCGATTCCTATGCGAACGAGGAAGATACCGGCAAGCTGAAGTTCGGTGTCGGCGTGGTGCAGGGCACTGCCCCCGGCAAGCAGGTGAAGCTGCCTGTCTCCGCCAGCACCGCTGCCAAGTTTGAGGGCGTCGTGGTCAACCGCCGCACCACCGAGTATGACCTGGAGGGCAACATCCATATCCGTAAGGATTCTGCCATCGGCGTTATGCGCTATGGCCGCATTTACGTTCGGATCGCCACTGGTGTTACCCCCTCTTACGGCAAGCCCCTGTATATGCTCAATTCCGGCGACGAGGCTGGCTACTTCACGACAGAGGCAAGCACCACCACCGGCGAGGCTCCCAACACCACCACCGTCAACCACGTTGCCGTGAAGGGCCGCTTCCTGGGTGAGGCGGATACCACGCGCGGCATTGCCCCTGTTGAGCTGTTCAACGAAGCAAACTGATTTAAGGAGGAGAAAGAATATGGCTAAGAAAAAGCATACTCATTACGATTCTGCGGAAGCCCGCATCCTGCGCCGGGATGTGATCGGCGCGATCATGGCATCCGAGGGCGTTCGTTTTGACAGCGCCGAGGAAGCTTCCGTCTTCTTCGCCCGGGAGCTGGATCACGTCAAGGCGCAGTCCTATGACGTTCAGTATCCTGAGCTGACTGCCCTGAACCTGTTCCCCGTCACCCATGAGGCGGACGCCGGCGCAGAGAGTGTTACCTACTACACTTACGACAAGTCCGGCATGGCGAAGATCATCGACAATTACAGCACCGATCTGCCCCGTGCCGATGTGACCGGCAAGCCCAGCACTGCGCAGGTGCGTTCCCTGGGTACCTCCTACGGCTACTCTGTGCAGGAAATGCGGGCCTCCCGCCTGGCCGGCAAGTCCCTGGATGCCCGCAAGGGTGAGGCTGCCCGGTACCAGAACGACTCCGCGACCAATAAGCTGGCCTGGGCCGGTGACGCAAGCCACGGCATTCTGGGTGTCCTGTCCTCCGGCCAGAACATCCCCATCTACACCCTTGCCAATAACGCGGCTGGCACATCCACCGCCTGGAAGGACAAGACCGCCGATGAGATCTTGGCGGATGTGAATGGCATGGCCGCTCAGGTGTCCCGTACCACCAAGCACGTGGAGCGTCCCGATACCCTGTGCATCCCCGCCGATGCCTACATGGATATTTCCACCCGTCGCGTGGGTGAGACCGGCGAGACCGTGCTCTCCTTCCTGCTGTCCAAGTCTCCCTACATCAAGAACATTGTCCCTGCTCCCGAGCTGGATCATGACAGCAAGGATACCAACCCCTACGCCGCCAGCAACGACCAGGGCGTCGCCTTCCTGTTCAAGAACGACGAGAGCAAGCTGAGCCTGGAGATCCCCATGGCGTTCATGCAGCACCAGATCCAGGTCAAGAACCTGGAGACCACCGTGCCCTGCGAGTCCCGTGTCGCCGGTGTGATGGTCTACTACCCCATGTCTGCCCTGATTGCCGTAGGCGTGACCAAGAAGGCGGCGTAACCAATTCCATTCAAGGGGCGGCTTTTCCGCCCCTTGACCATGCATGAAGCTCACAAGAGAATTTAGGAGGTAATTCTATGAAGATCACAAACGTAACCGCACGTGTCATCGGTGTTCTGGGTACAGACCTGATGCCCGACGAGAGTATGGAGATCACCGCCAAGCAGGCTGCGACTCCCAGCATTGAAACCGTTATCAAGATGGGCTTTCTGACCGTTGATAACAAGGCGGAGCTGGAGGAGGCACAGGAGGCAAAGGTCCTGGAGAAGGCCCGGCGCCAGATCATGGCAGAGCTGAAGGCTGCCGGCAAGCTGAAGGAGGAGGATGCCACAGAGGCTCCCAAGCCTGAAGAGACCGTCCAGGCTCCTAAGAGAACCCGCCGTCCCAAGACGCCTGAAGTTCCTGCGGAATAAGCCGGGAGGTGCGCCATGACGTTCTGTGAAATGGTGCGCAAGCTTGGCTGCGGAGAGTTTGATTCCGTGAGTGATGAGGACATCCAGTGGTGGGAAGAGTTTGTCACACCCCTGGTCAGCAAGAAGCAGTTCGGGCGATTGTATAATCATGCAAAAGCCCTGCTCATCTGTCACAAGCTCTCGCTGAACGGAGCCGGAGACAACGGCATGGGAGCGCTCGGCAAGGTGAAGAACGGCTTCACAGCGGCCAGCGTGTCCGATGGCGGCACATCCATCAGCTATGCCAACGTGGGCGCAGGGAACACGGCGACCAATGCGGAGTATGGAATGACCTCCTATGGTATGCAGTACCTCCAACTTGTGAAAATGTGCGTTGTCCCCATCCACGTGTCCGGGGAGGAGAACATCAATGTCCTGCCTTGACCCGCTGTATGCCCAGACCATCACGCTTTTCAACCGTATGCCCGGGAAAAAGGGGGAGCCGACCATCTGGCTCCCGACTGTCATCAGCGGAGTCCACCTGATTGTCGGCAAATCCACCTCGTGGGACAAAAATGGCGGCAGGAACGCAAACGATGCCCGTCTCCACATCCGTTACCGCAGGGACGGCGAGAGAATTCTCATTTGCTGCGACTCTGCGTCCGGGGGTGTCATCTATAAGCAGTGGTACGAACCAAAGGCGTGGAAGCGTCTGCTCACGCCGGAGGACAGTATCACTTTTTCTTTTGGCGAAGACAGCGATTTTGACTTCTTTATGGAGGGCAAATTCGACGAGTACCCATCTCCCATCTCTGATGAAAATTTCGGCTTCAAGGGCTTCTATGGCTACATCACGGAGAACTACGATAATGTCTTTGCCATTAAGTCAGTCAACAGGTTCAACCTGATTCCGCATTTTGAAATCCAGGCGAGGTGATTTTCATGGGCTTGTTCCGCCCTACATTCAAAAATTTCACCATGAAGGATGGGCATATGTCCGCGAATATCAAGTTCTCTGCCTTCGGCGGTCGCTTTCGGGCTGCCCAGCTTTGGCTTGACCGGGAGATCATGAAGGACATGCGTCCGCTGATTCCGTACCGAACCGGCATCTTCCGTAAGAAGATTGAGGCCAACAACCGCGTCTTCGCTGGCACGGGCAGGATCGTCACCGCTGTGCCGCCGCAGGGCAAATGGCTGTATAGCGGTGTTACGAAATCAGGCAAGCCGATCCATTACACGAATCCGCAGTCCGTCCCGCAGTGGGGTGCGGTTACGGTACAGCAGAATCTTGCAAAATACAGAGCAGGCGTTAAGGAACGCCTGAAAGGAAAGGGTGAAGGCAATGAGTGAAGCACAGCCGCTCAGGCTTGATGTGGATGGGTATGACAATGTGACCCAGGCGCTTCGGGACCTGTTCGATTCTTATCCGGGGCTGGCAAAAGGGGAAACATTCGGCTTCTCCGAGATCCCGGAATGCGGCGGCAAGTCGGTCTTTACGGATACCGGCGCGACGATCTATACCGAGAGCGAGAGCATCACCGGGCACATCACGCAGATGTGTCAGTATCCGCTTACCGTGGTGTTCCGCACTGCCGGCCTGTCCGAGAACAAGAAAGCCGCTGCAAAAGAGTGGCTGGATAATTTCGGCAGATGGCTGGAGCGGCAGGAAGTCACCATCGACGGTGAGGCATGCAAGCTGAAGGATTACCCGCCTCTTGCCGGCAACCGAAAGATAAAGTCCATATCCCGGCAGACTCCGGCCTTTTTGTCTCAGGTGAACGACGATAAAACGGAGGACTGGGTTATGAGCATCAACGCCAGATATCGAAACGAATTCGATACATTCTGACATCTGAAAGGAGACTCCCCATATGGTTGAAAGAAAATACATGGCCCACTATATCGATGCTTCCTTCGGCGGAACACAGACGAATTATGTGCGGCTGGGTAAGGACCTTGAAGAGTATACCGAGAATCTGAACCCCCAGGTGGAAGCCAAGCGGAACATTCTCGGTGAGAACTCTGTCCACGTCTACGGCTTCCAGCCTCAGTCCGAGGTGACGCCGTTCTATTACGATTATGATGATGCGCTTTCTGAGAAGATTGTTGACATCATCAATGGCCGCAAGACCGGCGATAATCTGCGTACCACCATGGTTGACGCGCTGCTGAAGCCCGGTACGACTGACGCGGATCCGCCCACCGTTGTTTGGGCGTTCAGGGAAGACTGCGTTGTTGTGCCGTCCTCCGGTCCGGGCGGCAATACCACCGGCGTTCAGACGCCGTTTACGATCTACAAGGCAGGCAATCGTGTAAAGGGCACCTTTAACCTGACCACCAAGGCATTCACCGAGCAGACCGACCAGGGATAAACACGAAATAACAGGAGGTAAAGCTGTGGAAAATCTGATTTTTGACAATGGCGTAAAGGAGTATTCCATCAACGGTCGCGCAACGCTCTGTTTCAATCCCGCCGACCCGAACGTCTATGCACGTTACGTGGATTCCGCTGAGAAAATCAATGAAATTGAGGCGGAAATGCGGGCAACGGGCGCATCCCTGGACGAGAATTCCCCTGACTACGCCAAACAGTCCCTGGATATCATGCGTGATGCCGACGCCAAGGTAAAGGCCATGCTGCGGGAAACCTTCGGCGCCCAGAATGATTTTGACGCCATTTTTGATGGCGTGAACGTCATGGGGGTCGCGGTCAACGGGAAGATGGTCATCACCAATTTTATGGAGATGCTGGCCCCCATCCTGGAGGATGGCGCAAAACGCTTTGTTGATCAGGCTGTCGGACAGAAGCAGCTGAACCGTAAGCAAAGACGGGCGATGCAGAAATGATGGATCTGTGGTCCCTGCCGACCAAGGCAGAAATTGGCGGCAGGGAATATGAACTCAGCACCGATTTCCGTGATATCCTGGATATCATCGATGTGCTGAAGGACGAGAGTATCCCTAAACCCGTCCGCTGGGAAATCGCCTCCCGGTTGTTCTTTGGTGAAAAGGTTCCGATTGCTTTCCAACAGGAGGCAATCGGATTTTTTACTGAGTTTTTGTCCTATGGGGAGCAGCCGGATAGCCACAAAAAGCAAAAGAAGCTGATCGACTGGACCTTTGACGCCGCAATCATTATCGGCGACGTGAACAAGGTCGCCGGATTTGATGTCCGGGCTGTTCCCTATGTGCACTGGTGGACATTTCTTGCCTACTTCAATGGAATCGGGGAGGGTCAGCTGTCCACCGTGGTCGGAATCCGCTCCAAGCTTCAGAAGGGAAAACCGCTGGAGAAATGGGAGCAGGAGTTCTACCTGGAACACAAAGATCAAATAGAATTCCGGGCGCCGCAGGAAGCAAATGAGGCCCGGGAATATTTCGATAAATGGCTGTAATGCCGTCGGAATGGAGGCGAGATATTGGGTGACAATGTACTGAAGCTGACAACGGAGCTTAGCACCAAGGGCGTTGAAAAGGGCTTTGAGGCCATCAAGAAGGGCACTCTCAGTACGGCCAAGGCTGTGAATAAAGCCATCGATGGCATCACGAGCGTTTTTAAAAAGGTGCTGTCTCTGGCTGCGATCAAGAAGGTTTTCGACCAGTTCAAGCAATATCTCGATTCCAGCCTGAAAAAGAATCAGGAATATGCCGCCTCTATGAGAGCGCTGAAAGGCTCCATTGCCGCTGCCTTCCAGCCGATATATGAAATCGCCGCACCGGCCATTATCCACCTGGTGCAGCTTTTGAATATGGTGGTCCAGGCCATTGGGCGGTTTATTGCGGCGCTTTCCGGCAAGTCCTATTCGCAGATGCTCAAGAACGCCCAGGCGCTCAGCAAGCAAAAGGATTTGCTCAATGGCGTCGGCGGAGCAGCCAAGGATGCCGCAAGGCAGCTCATGAGCTTCGATGAGATCAACCGCCTGGAAGACAACAGCGGTGGCGGCGGTAGCGGGATGACCTTTAACGAGGTCGATCTGGGAAGCGCCACCGGGGCGATAGATGACTTCGCAAGTAAGCTGCGTGAGCTGCTTCAGAACGGCCAGTTCGAGGATGCCGGCGAACTGATTGCCCAGAATGTCAATAAGATGCTTGAGGCATTCGACGTTGAGAAGCTTGGAAGCACCGTCGGCAAATGGACGACTAACTTTGCGGACTTCCTGAACGGCCTGATTTTCAACATCGACTGGAACCTGATCGGCGGCAAGCTGGCAAATGGAATTGACAGCCTCCTTGCGAATGTTGACGGCCAGAAGATCGGTAAGCTGCTCACTGCGAAATTCTCCATCGCAATCCGCATGATCTCCGGGTTCTTCAAGGAGCTGAACGGAGGCCAGGTCGGCGCGACCCTGGGCGATGCCATCCTTGGTTTTGCACAGAGCCTCGGCGAAGATATTTCCACCAACTTCGACGCAGAGTTCTGGGACAAGCTCAACCAGAACATCTCCGATGGCTTTGATGCATTCGTCCCGAAGTTCATTGGTGCACTCAAGGTTGCAGTGGATACCGTTATCAAGCAAGCGCCTAAAGTCATCGGCACTCTCGGCAATATCGGCCTTCAGGTTGTCAATACAATTTCTGAAGCGCTTTCCTCCATGGATGAAGAAATCCCGCTTTTTGATGACCGGGGATTTCAGCTGAATGCCACTCAGACCAGATGGCAGGCCCTCGGCGCATCTGTTGCAGAGGGCTTCGGAAAAATCGACTGGGCTGGAATCCTGACTGGAAGCATTGCCTCCATTGGAAAGCTGACAAACGGTTTATTGGAATTTATTTCTTCTGCCATCGATGGCATCGGGGGCAAATGGGAAGAAATCGGTGCAGCCGTAGGAGAGGGGTTCAACCAAATCCCGTGGTCAAAGATCCTGGAAAAGGGCCTTGTAGCTCTGGGAAATTTGGCAATCGGTCTGTGCAAGCTGCTTACAGGCGCAATTAACAAAATTGAGGAGGATGGCGGCTGGAACGAAGTTGGCGCAGCCATTATCGATGGACTTGCTTCGATTGATTGGATGGGATTGAACGACGCTATCGACAAATTCATGCGCGCACTGAGGGACGCACTCCTTGAGATGATATTTGGCGCAGTCGATGAGGTTACGGAAGGAACGATTTTTGAGACGCACTTGGTTGACCGATACAAGGAGAAGCTGAAAGAAGCTGACGAACTCGCGCGGAAGGGCCTCGGTGTATCCGCCGAGCAGTTTTCTGAGAATCCCGGCATGGCTGAAAAGGCGAGAAGCTACTATGGAACCGCTGATTACAGCGACGGAAGCCACAGTGGGGTGTCCGGGAGCTTTTCCAAAGAAAGCTCGGATGTTGCAGACAAATGGGATAATGCCGCACGTACATTTGATGATGCTACAAAGAGTGTTGACGAATACATTGCACACTTTGATGAACTTCTGAGCGGAGAGCGGACGCTCAGTGATGTCATTAAAGAAACCGTCTGGCTTGGCCAAAATGGTGTGTCTGGAGATGACCTGGTTGCGGGCTTGGGCAGGGCTTTTGGTCAGTCTGACAGTCAGTATTCCGCCGCGCTTGAAACCTTTAAGCCGTACATAGATGCACTGAATGAGGCAGCTGAGAAAGCCGATGCGTCCAAGAGCGCCACCGATAGATATGCTACTGCCGCAGACGATGCAAAAGAGTCAACAGACGCCGTTACTGACTCCCTTGATAGCGTGTCCGAAAGTGCAAAGGATACCGCAGACCAGGTTGCCACCTCCGCTGCTGATGCCGAAGCCTCTGTGAACGATTCCAGCGCCAAGGCCGCATCTGCGTTGGGCACTGTCAATGTCGCCGCCGAAGTGCTCGTTGGAACAGCGTATCGGCTTGCCGCAGCCGTTGACAGTATACAGTTCGGAGAACTTGGTGCGTCTATGCGCCATGGGTCAATTGCTGGCTTGGGTGCCGCTGCGACCTTCGGCAACCTGTTCCACGCCGCAGAGGGGGCGGTGATTCCTCCCAACCGAGAGTTTATGGCCGTGTTCGGCGACCAGCGCAGCGGCACGAACATTGAAGCGCCGGAAAGCCTGATTCGCCAGATCGTCCGGGAAGAGACCGGTTCCTCCGGCGGAAGTGGCCGCCTTGAAAGCCTTATGGAAGAGCTGATTGGCACGGTCGGCAACATCCGCGTTGGAGACGATACCATCGGTCGCGCAGCCGCACGGTACACCCGAACCCACGGAAGAGCCGTTGGAGGTTGATGACATATGAAAGACCCACTTATCATTGACGGAATCGTAATGACCGACTATGTGGCAGAGGATGGGTACACGCTTGAATTTAACGACATTGACTCGTCGAAGTCCGGCAGAACTTTGGACGGTGAAACCCATCGGACAGTGGTTGCCCGCAAGCGCAAGCTTGGTTGCCAATTCCTGCCAGTTCCCCAGAGCGTGTCCAGCAAAATTCTGAAGGCGGTGAAGAAGAAATTTTTCACCGTCGTTTACTTGGATGCGGAGCAGGGAATCCGTACTGCCACCATGTATTCCGGCACAAAGAAGATCACGCTGTCCCGTGTGTACAAGGATGATTCCGATGAGCCGCTTTGGAAGGGACTTTCATTCAACCTGATTGAAAAGTAGGAGGGATGCCGATGGCAGATCTGTCTACCGAAGAATTGATGGCCTACGACGGAGAGTATGAAGTCCGCCTGAAAATCGGAGGGAATACTTTCGAGATGCCGGTCATCCGAAGCATCAGCACAGCCAATCAGCTGTGCGATCTGAAATTTGAGATCGGGAAGACCGCCTGCGGACAAATCGATGCCGTGATCGAAAAGCCCAGCATCAACTTCGGGCGGATGGCCCAGATCATCCCGTACACCAAAAGGATTGACTGTGACCCGGAAGGGGAGTGGCAGCAAAGAGGCGTCTACTACATCGACACCCGTGTGACAGAGATCGATGGCGGCTACGATTTGCTCCACATCACAGGCTTCGATGGGATGCTCAGGACGTCAAAGGATTATGGAAACCTTGGCCTGACCTATCCTGCAAAGACCCTGAATGTCGTGAAAAAGATCGCAGAGCTGTCCGGCCTGGAGGTGGAAGCGCAGACGCAGAATATCCTGAATGACGGGCAGACGATACCAGAGCCGGAATACTACACCGGCAGAGAGATCCTTGGCTTCGTCGCCATTATGTATGGCGGCAGCTTTATGATGGATCGCTTTGGCAAGCTGAAGCTTGTGAATATGGCAAATCTGCTCACCAAAGACGAAATCATCACAGAGCGGATCCTGTCGAATCGGTATGCTGTACCGATTGAGGTTGGAGGTGTGCTTATCGTTGTATGATTATGTACCTGATAGCGTCCTTGTAAATTATGCGGCAATGGACATCACGGTTGGTCAGAAGACCTCCGCGTATTCGAAGGTCGTGCTGGTAAACGCCGATGGAGACGAGTTTTCATCCGGCACGGACGAGGGAATGACGCTGCGGGTTGACTTGCCGTGGGCGACGCAGAGTGATGCGGACAACCTGCTTGCAAAATTCACAGGGCGCAGATATCAGTCGTATACCGCAAGAGATTCGTTTGTCTCTCCCGATGCCGACCTGGGCGAGATGGTGAGAGTGGCGGGCGTCAAAAGCTCCATTCTCAATAAGCGGACGGAGTTTGGCCGGCAGATATCATCCACAATTTCCGCCCCCGGCGAGGAGGAACTGGATCATGAATATGAGTACGTTACCAGAGTTGACCGGGAAGCACAGCGCCAGCGAAGCTATTTTGGCGGCGCGATTGGCCGGATGCAAAAAAAGCTCGATGAATCCATCGATGAGGTCAATGACGATATTCTGGAGAACTATAACGAACTCGTTGCCGCCCTGAATGGCGATGACGGCGCCCCTGAGGACCTGAAAGCCGGCATTGCCAACTACGTAAGGTGGGACTTGAAGAACGGCGAGGGCTTTGCCGGAACAAAGCTTTTTTCCGAGATTGGAAACAAGGCAAAGTCAGCGATCGATGTTTACACCTACGTGGACAAGGATGGGAACAAACATTCCTTGGTCGATGTGATTGCCAAAGTCGATGACACCGAATCCGGGCTTGCTACCAAAGTAGGTACGGCGGACCTCACCGCGACCTTGAAAAACTACGCTTTGGCGGCCAGCCTGAAGGACTACCTGACGGTGAAAGCGGCTGCGGAACTGTACGTGACCGACGATGATGTCACGGCGACCATTGGCGCGTACATCGTGACGGATGCCAGCGGCAATAAAAAGACGTTGGCGGCAATCCTCGCGGATGTCATTAAGCTGCAAGGCGACACGGAAGTGGTTGGAAATCTGACCGTCTCGGATGGGCGGCTGCGGGTCTCCAAGGGCATCATTGCCAACGGCAACTCCAACATCTGGGGCGATCTGGCCGTGTCAGGAAAACTGTTTGTCAACAAAAACAATCTGTACATTAGCGGCGAGCCGTATGTGCCCACCGAAATCACCTCAACTGACGGTCAGAAGCATACTGCGCTTGGCCATGCATCATAAGGGGTGCGTATCCGGCGGCTCAGAACAAAAGGCCGGGTGCGAAAAAAGAACCAACTCAATTGCTGGAACAGAGGCCAGAGTGCCCCGTCCCTGAAGGCCCAACGAGCTACAACGTGACCATGAGATAAGGGTGAGCGTGATATGCGGCGAAAGCAGGAAAAATACGTTGGGATGCCCTATGCTGAAACAAAAGGCTGCTTATGCGAATAGGCGGTGCTACGGGGTGGTTACAACGGGAAATCAGCAGCGATGCCCTGATGAGGGGAGCGTTCAACGACCGCACGGTTGGGACTTCGATGAGCCGAGTCTTGGTACAGTCTACTCCCCGGTGAAAGCCGGGGTATCAAGGATTATGAAAATGTCAATCTTGGCACGTGGCGGGCAGCAACGGACAGTGAGTACAACACCGGCCATCTGCCCGCTGGGGCAACGTTACGGCAGGTCATCACCGCAGGCGGAGACAGGACCCAAACGATTCTGACCGCTGCCAGCAAGCGAGAGCAGGTGAC
>ERZ1026860.1529-NODE-1529-length-11579-cov-5.066210_pt1 | contig 11579 bp, 6 predicted proteins | sample MGYA00380160_ERZ1026860 | MGnify/ENA primary metagenome ERZ1026860 (study PRJEB33269, sample SAMEA4719796) | human gut metagenome | biome: human-associated habitat; feature: organic feature; material: feces | place: Cameroon | collected 2013-10 ... | reverse complement strand
CCTCTGAACAGGCGTACCGGCAGGCGGCGGATATGCTTGCGGCCATTCCTAATAGTGAAAAGGCCGAGCAATATGCCACGCAATGCCTTGCGCTGGCGGAGCAGGCGCGGCAGAAAGCAATCTACATTACCTCCTGTAACAATCATGATGCATACCGCAGAGATCCTGTTCGGCTGGATCGAATTGCACAGGATTTCCTGAGCATCTCGGAATATAAGGATGCCTCGAAGCAGGCACAGAAGTGTCTGGAGGACGCGGAGACAGAACGCAGCCGGCTGTACGACGCTGCAATGAAAGACATGCAGGAGGCAGGCGAAGAAAGCCATAAGTGGCAGTACGTTTGCTCCAACCTGTCCAATCCTCAATTGAAAAATTATCGTGATGTTGATGCACTGCTGCAAAAAGCCAAAACACGCCATAAGGAATGGCTCGCAGCTGAAACAGAAAAAGCGCGTCTTCAGGCTGCCAGGGAAAAACGGCTGAAGATTTTCGCCGTTCTTGCTGCGGCAGCCGTGGTGGCAATCATTCTGGTTGTTACAAATGTGATCATTCCAAAAGGGCATTATGATGACGCAATGAATTTCCGCGCCAATGGGCAGTGGGAGGAAGCAATTGCAGCGTTTGCCACTGCGGGTGATTACAGCGATGCAGAGACGCAGATTACCGAAACGTCCTATCAGCATGCACAATCGCTGATGAAGGCAGGCAATTATAATCAGGCATACGCATTGTTTATGACACTAAAAGGTTATGCAGACGTTGACAGCCTACTTGCAAACGATGAAAATCTTTTAGCAGAAGCAGCAGCAGCTCGCGACGCACTGTTCTCTGTCGGCAATTATGTGACCTTCGGAACGTATCCGCAGACAAGCGCAGGCAGCGACCAAACGCCCATCGAATGGCTGGTGCTGGATCGTGACGGAGATAAAGCACTGCTGCTGAGCCGCTATGGCCTGGATGCACAGCCATATCATACGTCGTATACCAGCATTACATGGGAGAAATGTACGCTCCGAACATGGCTGAACGATGATTTTATCAATCGTGCGTTCACAGCAGCAGAACAATCTGCGATTCTGCTGACGAACGTAGATAACAGCAGCATTCAGTGCTACAGCGGGTGGAGTACAAGCGGAGGCAACAATACACAGGACAAGGTGTTCCTGCTGAGTTACGCAGAAGCCAACAAGTATCTGGGTGTAACCTACGATAACAGCAACAACACGAAATCCCGCGTTGCTCCAAACGCATATGCGATTTCGCAGGGAGCATGGCCTAGCGATAGTAACAAAACGACGGATGGCGAAGCTGCCGGGTGGTGGTGGCTGCGGTCGCCCGGCGGCATTCAGTACGCTGCGGTGTTCGTCAACCCCGACGGCTCCCTCAGCTGCAGCAATGTCGACTTCGCGAGGGTTTCTGTTCGCCCCGCTTTGTGGGTCAATCTTGAATCTGGAATCTTCTAATCTTAAATCTAAAACGCAGCAGAAAGAAAGATGCCAAATGAAAATCTGAAATCAAAAGAAACGTAAGCAGTCAACCCAAAGGAAAAAGGATGCGCCGGTACCCAGCGCCGAAGGCGCGCCCTTTCCCCGCCGTAAGGCGGGCGGCGAGAATTGAAAAAGGAGATAAACCAGTGTTTTGGACAATTCTATGTTCGATAGTTACCGCGTTAATAACTACGAAATTAGCATATCGCGGAGATGTACTTAAAGCAATCCGTGATTCGCGAGAAGAATTATATACAGAAATACTTGAAAACATTGAAAAGCTAACCGACAATAGCGAGTATGTGTTCACAGACGAATTCAAGAATTTTCTTGTAGGGGCAAAGTATCGAGTTCAACTTATTGCATCGAATCGTTTTGTAAAAGCATATAAAGAACTGCACAATCTGTGTTTGAAAAAGAAAAAGAAATATGATGCGTGGTCACGTGAGCATAATCCAATTGAAAATCTAGTAGATGAAGACGAGGTGCTACATGCAGCAGAAATAGATTTAACCAATTATAACAATATGGACGTTGTTTATTGTGCGGAACATGCACCCTCACCGGAAAAAGTAACGCTGCTTGTAAGGAATATACTTAGGGAAATGCGCTTCGATATGGGCAATGCATACTGGGAAGAAATTTGCAATCGATTCTTGGATACGTGTCGTTGCATAAAGAAAAAAGTGTATTCTGCGATTAAAAATCGATTGCAAAGAAAAAGTTGACATCATTGGTAGGTGTCCAGAGGATGTGCGACTCGAAGGAAGAAAAAAACTAATGCTACAACGAATTCAGGAGATTCGCAACTGCTTGAACCACAAGTGCTACGAGGGTGCCTTAGCGTTGGCCTTGACATTACCCGATATCTGCGGGCAAATCGCATACCCTGACGATAAAGTGGGAAAAAGATATGAAAAATGGTTTGAAGATTATATTCCCGCAGATTATTTTAGTACTCCTGTTCCTGACTTTGAAGTACGGACGTTCGACGGAGAAATGTGCTATCAATTGCGATGTCATTTTTTTCATAGTGGAAGTATTGATATAGCGATTGATGAAAAAAGTCAAATTGATGTTTTTGAGATGGATGTATCTGAAGGTGAACAGCAATTAACAGGCTATCTTTACCGTATGTCCAAAAAGCAACGTATAATTCGAATTGAAGTTAATTATCTCTGCAATTGTCTTTGTGACAGAGCAGAAAAATTCTATTATGCTTGGCCAGATAAATCAGCTTTTGAAGCGCACAAAACCGGTTTTGTAAACAACTCAACAGATCATTCTGCGCCACAGTACACGGAGGAGACGGAAGCATGATTATCAAATGCAAAATGTGCGGCGGAACGCTGCATCCCCAACCCAATGCCACAACCTGCGAATGTGAATTCTGCGGAACGGTGCAAACCCTGCCCAAGCTGGACAGTGATCGCCGGGCGAACCTGTATGACCGCGCCAATCACTTTCGACGCAGCAACGATTATGACAAAGCTATGGGAATCTTTGAGCAGATTTTGCAGGAGGATCGTACCGACGCGGAAGTCTACTGGTCGCTGGTACTATGCCGATACGGTATCGAATACGTGGAGGATCCCGCTACGCATAAGCGCGTGCCTACGGTGAACCGCGTGCAATACACCTCCATCCTTGCGGATGAGGATTACAAGTCCGCCCTGGAATATGCCGATGCGGTACAGCGCGAACTGTATGAGCAGGAGGCTCACGCCATCGATGAAATTCAAAAGGGAATTCTGGCCATTTCCAGACAGGAAAAGCCCTTTGACGTATTCATCTGCTATAAGGAAACGGATGCGGATGGAAAACGCACCCCGGATAGCGTGCTGGCTACGGATCTGTATCACCAGCTGACCCGCGAGGGCTTTAAGGTGTTTTTCAGCCGGATTACGCTGGAGGATAAGCTGGGCCAGCAGTACGAGCCATACATCTTTGCAGCGCTCAACAGCGCGAAGGTCATGGTGGTGCTGGGTACCAAACCGGAGTATTTCAACGCCGTATGGGTCAAAAATGAGTGGAGCCGTTATCTGGCTCTGATTAGGGCCGGTGCGGATAAAGCCCTTGTACCCGCTTATCGTGATATGGATCCCTACGACCTGCCGGAGGAATTCAGCCATTTGCAGGCTCAGGATATGAGCAAGCTGGGCTTTATGCAGGATTTGATTCATGGCATAAAAAAGCTGGCGGCGGGTAACCAGGCAGAGAAAAAAGTGGAAGCCGCAGACCATGCTTCTGCCGGGAAGGAAACCGCCGTTCCGGGTGTACGCGGACTGATGAAACGCGCCTCGCTGTTTTTGGAGGACGGCGATTTTGAAAGCGCCTCCGAGTACCTGAACCGTGTGCTGGATTTGGATCCGGAGCATGCGCCCGCCTATGCTGCCAAGGTATGCGTGGATTTGGGGCTGCGCAGCGAATCCGAACTGGGAAATGTGGATTTTCTGTATGAGGACAACGCCGACTGGCAAAAGGCGCTGCGCTTTGCCGATGAGGAACACAGGCAGACCTACGAGGGCTATCTGCGGCAAGCGCAGGCCCGCGTACAGGCCTTGCTGGAAAGCTATGCCATTGAGTGCGCCATGGAAATGGCGGTGAATAAGGAGGCTTCCTCCGGCAAATTGAAGCAGGAGATGGAGCAGTACAGAAGCAGTCATATGTCCTCTGCGGCAGACCACAGCGGCGCAAGCCATCGGGACGGGTATGCGCAAAGGGAAGCCACCTTTCAAAAGGCCGTTGCCGCCAACGAACCTACCACCTCTGAACAGGCGTACCGGCAGGCGGCGGATATGCTTGCGGCCCTTCCTGACAGTGAAAAGGCCGAGCAGTACGCTACGCAATGCCTTGCACTGGCAGAGCAGGCGCGGAAGAAAGCGCTTTATCAGTCGGCGATTCCCCGGTACAGCAATCGTGCGGCAGAACTGGACAGGTGTGCCTCCATCCTTGCTTCCATCCCTGATTATATGGATTCCCTTGCTAAGGCCGGGCAATACCGTGAACAGGCAGAAACCATCCGCGCCGGGCTGTACGCTCAGGCCGAGCAGAAAATGCGGGCAGCAGGTACGGAAAGCATGCGTTGGGAAAATGTGCAGGCGTTGCTGAAGCAGGAAGACCTGAGCGGCTATCGGGATGTGAAGGAACTGCGTCAGAAAGCCCAAGCTGCTTACGAACGCTCCAGAGAGACGGAAAAACAGGCGTATCGGCAGAAGCAGGATCTTCTGGCACGACAGCAGGCCGCCAAAGAAGCCAGGACGAAGCGACTTTTTGCCGTATTGATTGCAGCGGCGGTGCTGGTGACGGCGTGTGCGATTCTTGTGACGAAAGCGGTGATTCCCGGACAAAAGTATCGCGCCGCAGAGAAGCTGATGGCTGACGGACAGTACCATGCAGCCAGCGAAGCCTTTGCCGCTCTGGGTGATTACCGCGACGCTGCAGAACGTCAATGGCAGCCCTACGCGCAGCAGGCTGACGCGCTGCTAGAAGCGGGCGAATACGACAGCGCCGCAGATGCATATCTGGCTCTATACCGGCGAAGCGGTAAAACCTATGAAAACGCCCTTTCCATGGCTGACGAGTGCTATTATCGAAAAGCAGCTGCTTTGGAGGCGGAAGGTAAAGCGGATGAAGCGCTGGCCATATATGAGACGATTCCTGATTATCAAGACAGCACGGCAAAGCAGCAGGCCATTTATATGGAACGGGGCGTGGAAGCGCTGAAAGCTGGACAACTGTCAGCAGCCCGCGAGGCTTTCGCCGCCTGCGGCGATATGCAGGAGGCGCAGGAACAGCTAAAGCTGCTGGACGTTTATGAAAGCGCCGACGCGCAGCAGAAACAGGGAGACTATATTGCTGCACGAACGGCCTATCTGTCCCTCGGTGAATATCTGGATGCGCCTGCACAGGCGGAGGCGTGCGGCGCGACGCAATACGCTACGGCACAGGGTTGCCTGAAATCGGGGCAAATGGCGTCTGCTTATGCCATGTTTACGGGTTTGGGCGATTACAGCGACAGCGCATCGCAGGCTGCCGCCATTGCCGACGCTTACACGGCGGCGGAGGGGCTTCTTTCCGCCGGGAATTATGACGGCGCGGCACAGGCTTTCAGCGCTTTGCACGATTATCAGGACAGCGCCGAAAAAGCACTGGAGGCGTATTATCAGAAAGCAGGCACACTGGCCGATTCTGGCGATTATGATGAAGCCGTCGCTCTTTACGACAGCCTTGGCAATTACCGCGACAGCGAAGCCAAAGCCCAGACGGTTCGTTATACCAAGGCGGAAGCTCTGCTGGCCGCAGGGGACAAAACAGGGGCGGAAGCTGTGTATGCCTCCATTCCTGAGTATGGTGACGTTCCGCAAAAACTGATTGCCCTTCGCACGGAGTTGGGCAGCGACGCTTTGGAACGAAAAGATTACGCCGCAGCGCTGGCCTATTATCTGGATGTGCCTCAGTCGGAGGAAGTGCGCACGCTGGAATATCGGTTGGCGCAGACCTGCTATGACGAAGGCTGCTATGAATACGCCACAAAGGCCTATGAGCTTTTGGGACAGTACGAACTGAGCGTCAGCAAGCTGCCTGTGGCGCGTTATGCTTATGCGGCGCAGCTGTTCGATGAAGGTAAATACGCCGAGGCAGCCGAACAGTTCACACTGCTCCAAGGCTCTACCGACAGCGCGGAACGCGCCAAAGAATCCCTTTATCAGCTTGGCCTGGAGCAGCTGGAGAAGAAGGCCTACGCCGAGGCGAAGCAGACCTTTGGCCGTGTTTCCGGCTATCGGGACGCGAACGATCAGGCGCGGGAATGCGATTATCGGGCGGCTGCGGATGAAATGGCCGCAGGAAACTACGCAGAGGCCGCGGAGGGCTTTGAAGCTCTCGGCAGCTATTCCGACAGCGCTGTGCAGGCAAAGGAATGCGGCTATCAGCTTGCGGAAGCCGATCTTGCATCCGGCAGGTTCTCCGATGCACAGAAGCAGTACGAAGCGCTGAACGGCTATTCTGACAGCGAGGACAAGGCCAGACTCTGTATTTACGAGCAGGCGAAGGCTTATGCAGCCGGCGGAGACTATGCCGCCGCCGAAACGCTGTACGCCTCCATTTCCGGGTATGGGGACAGTGCGGAAATGGTCAGGCTCTGCCGCTACGAACAGGGCAATGCCCGTTTTGCCGCACAGGATTATGCTGGCGCGCTGACATTTTATACTGACCTTGACTACAACGACAGCGAAACCCTTGCTGCGCAGTGCCATTGCGCCATGGGCAGGCAGTACCTTAGTATTGGGAATGTTGAGGAATCTGTGCGCGAATACGTACAGGCACTTACTCTGTCCGAAGCACGGAGAGCCCTGTATGACATTGGCAAGGATTATGCTACCGTGAACCAGATGGAAAAAGCCATTGAAACGCTGTGGGTCTGCGGTGATTACGAGCCTTCTATGTCGTTGCTTTCGGAAATCGCCGGTCTGTTGGAGCAAAGCGGCAATGCAGTCAACGCCGCCATTGCCCGCTATGCGATTCGGAGCAATAACGCTTCTGCCGATATTGTGATGCCGGATGTGACGGTTGATATTGCTCAGGGAATATCCGCCTATGGAATTTTGCCCGATCAGCAGTTTGCTAATGCGATTTGGTACACAATGGGTGAAGTCAAGCGAGAAGCGGCTGATTGGACTGGTGCTGTGACGGCGTTTGCCACTGCGGGTGATTACAGCGATGCTGAAACGCAGGTATATGCAACCTACTATGCCGAGGGTGAAGCCAAACGTAACGCCGGTGATTGGGTCGGTGCGGTGACTGCTTTTACCAATGCAGAAGAATATAACGATGCAAATGCTCAGATTACTGAAACTCATTATCAGCATGCACAATCGTTAATGAAGTCAGGCGATTACAATCAGGCATACGCATTGCTTATGACGCTGAAAGGCTATGCAGACGTTGACGGCCTTCTTGCAAACGATGAAAATCTTTTAGCAGCAGCTCGCGAAGCGATGTTTAGCGTAGGGAATTATGTAACCTTCGGCACCTATCCGCAAACAGCAGCCGGGAATGATAAAACACCCATTGAATGGCTGATACTGGCACGAAATGGTGATAATGCGCTGCTGCTGAGCCGCTATGGTCTGGATGCAAAGCCGTACAACACGGGGGACAACATTACATGGGAAAAATGTACGCTTCGTGCTTGGCTGAATGATGATTTCAAGAATCAAGCGTTTACACCAGCAGAACAATCTGCGATTCTGCTGACGAATGTGGATAACAGCAGCATTCAGTGCTACAGCGGGTGGAGTACAAGCGGAGGCAACAATACACAGGACAAGGTGTTTTTATTAAGTTATGCCGAAGCAAACAAGTATCTGGGCGTAATCTACGATAACAGCAGCAACACGAAATCCCGCGTTGCTCCAACAGCGTATGCAATTTCACATGGGGCATGGACTAAAAGGATGGATGGCGAAGTTGCCGGGTGGTGGTGGCTGCGGTCGCCCGGCATCTATCAGGAATTGGCGGCGTGCATCGACTACTACGGCTCCCTCGAAGACAACTATATTTTCATTAACGGTTCTGTTCGCCCCGCTTTATGGGTCAATCTTGAATCTGGAATCTTCTAAGCTTTAATCTAAAACGCTGTAAAAAGGAAGCTGCCAAATGAAAATCTGAAATCAAAAAAACGTAAGCAGTCAACCCAAATAGAAAAGGGTGCGCCGGTACCCCGCGCCGAAGGCGCACCCTTTCCCCGTCAGGCGGGCGGAAATAATAAAAAAGGAGGTATTAGTATGCATAATAACGAGGAATACGAAAGACTATTTGAGAAGTTTGATAAAACAAAGGCATTTGATACACTGGCAGAGTTGTTTTACGACCGAAATTTTGCAACGGCTTCAAAAAGTGAGATTGATTTGCTGATGTTTAGTTTCTACCTTGATGCAACCATCACCGCTTATACGAATGAACAGAACGTTCTTGACTATACACAGGCATCGGATTATCACATAGGACAGCAGTTGGGGATTACACAGGAAAAAGTTAGAAACCTCAAAGTGAAAAAACAAGCACGATATCCTGTTGATTTTGAATGGCAAAAATCGCTTGAATCAATAAGAGATAATATTCGTCTTGACGGCGGACGAATTATCATTCCGATCAATGATCCCAATCTACGAATAGAAATAAAGAATTTCATTACTGAAAATGGTGGGTTTGTCGATGTTGAATCAGGCAAAGACTATCTGCGTATCCGAATTGAGTATTATCTGATGCTGATGTATTATACACTGGACATCGAGGATAGAAAAGAGTTCCAAAAAGAAATGAAGGAGGAATTAAAAAAGAAAAGTACAAATGAACATATCTTTGATGATACAAATAAAGTAGAGATAATAAACAATATACTTTCTCTCGTTAATTCTGGTTTGGAAACGGTGGGAAAAGTTATATCGATTTTTAACCGCAAAAATACATTAGCCAGTATTCTTTTTAAGATCGTTTCTTCAGCAATGAATATCAAGTAAGTATGTCCAACACTCAATCCGAATTACAAGTCATCACATTTGCTAAGAACCTGCTCAGCTACGTGATGACGATTACACAGAAATCTCCCAAGCAGTTTCGCTTTTCACTGATTGGACGTATGCAGGGGTATGTGCTGGATATTGTGGAGGATCTGTATTACGCCAACGATATCTACGTTACGCCTGCCAGCCGTGCAGGCTGGGCTAATCGGCAGGCACATCAGCGCAAGGCGATGTCCACGCTGAAACTTCTGGTGTATGTGGCGCAGGTCAGCATGGAACAGGGTGCCATTCAGCCAAAGCAGTACGAGCAGATCAGCAAACAGGCGTATAACACAGAAAATCTGCTCGGTGCATGGATTATCAGCGATCAGAAGCGTCTGGCCAGTGCAAAACAGAAGCAGGAATCCTCTCAATAGGGATCAGCATCTCAGCCATGAGATGTTCGTCTGGGTACGGTATTGTATGGGTGGTGGTGGCTGCGGTCGCCCGGCAACAATCAGAACAATGCGGCGAACGTCAACACCGACGGCTCCCTCAACAACAACAATGTCAACAACGAAAGGGGTTCTGTTCGCCCCGCTTCCACTTGCTTGCCCGAAGCTTGTCCGTACGAACGGCAGCCTGTGCCCTGGGGAGAAGGAATACCGTTCCCTTTCACAGGGATTACACTGTCGCTGTGGAACCGACCAGAGGCAGTGCCCTTGGAAAAACATGCCGACGGAGGCCCGGACGGCGGATGAAACAGACCGCTTTTCGTACATATGCCTTTGGGATGCGTGGGTTTTCTATTCGCGCATCCCCCGAGCGGCCTTTATAGGATGAATGATGAAATTTGATTATGAAAAAATCTGTGATTTTGAAAACCTCTACCGCGCATATTTGGCTTCTCGAAGGAGTAAGCGTGGAACACGTGATGTTATTCAGTTTGAAATGAGCGTCGGCACAAATTTGTGCCAGATCCATGAAGAACTGATGAACGGTACGTACAAGTCGGCGGGATATTACCATTTTACGATTCACGATCCAAAGGTGCGCGAAATCTATGCGCTGCATTATCGGGATCGAATTGTGCAACACTGTCTGTGCGATAATCTGCTGGCTCCATACTTTGAAAAGCATTTGATTTACGATAACGCAGCGTGCCGCAAAGAGAAGGGAACGCTGTTTGCCATGAACCGGCTGAATGGATTCATGCATGAGCATTTTCGGAAGTATGGCTGCCAAGGCTATTTTCTGAAATGCGATATGCGCAAGTTTTTTGACAATATTGACCATGAAATTCTTAAGGAACGCCTGCGGCGCATTGTAGATGATAAGGGCACATTACACATGCTTTTTGACATTATTGACAGTTACGAGGTTGCTCTCGGAAAAGGAATTCCGATGGGCAATCAGACCAGCCAGTGGTTTGCATTATTCTATCTTGATCCGCTGGATCGGTTGGTGAAGGAAAAGCTACGGATCAAGTATTATACATTTAACAAAGGGAAAGAAACCGTCCTTGACTTCACAAATACAGAAGGAACTATCACTCTTAATGAGGGAAACGTTCTCCGTGTTGAATACACCCCCATTATTATGACCAAAGGTGGAGGCTTTACCTTTGACTGATGCTTACTAAGCGAACGATCTACTAACGAAAACCTTATGATGAAGACGCTGAAAAGTGGCTTGAAATAAGCACTTCTCAGCGTCTTCTTTTGATTAGAAGATGGATTTTGGAGGAGGATTGCTAATAATTCTGCAAATTCCGTCCGCTAGCGTTAGAAAAACCACTATTTTCTGCTTTCCGCATATGCGGCGGACGGCGTGAGGAAGCCATATAAAGTTGATACGCCTGAAAAGTGGCTCCACATAAGGTATTTCGGCATGCCCACCGAAGATCAGTCCTCGCCCCGGAGACCGTATGTTTTGTTGGATTTCTAATCATCAGCGCCATTAGCAGCCATAATTGCTGCAAAACTTGGCGGACGACGATGCAAAGAAAGGCGAACTGTCACGCACTCCGCAAGCAAACCCTCATGCCTTTTCATAGCCATAAGAGCCTACACTGGGCAAAGAAATCATCAAGAGGATGGACAGAATTTCAGCATCGTACCAGGTTTAATAATACTGAACTTTTTTCCGAAATTTGATGGTTTTTTACAAACGTGATTTCGGTCAACTTGCTAATTTTGGCGAACGATCCGGGAAAATGTCCCACCGCCAAAATTAGCTCTGCTAATTTCCTGCTAATCGCACTAGGGTAAAAGAGGGGTTTTTTGGAGGAAATGCGAACGTCCGGAAATCGTTAGAAACCCAGTAATATCAAGCACTTGCGGCACATTGGCGGGCAGCGAAGGCGAACACTTTTTTCGTCTCCTAAGCGTGGGGTCGGGGGTTCAAATCCCTTCTGGGACGCCAGAAAACGCCGCTGCAAGCCTTTGTTCAAAAGGGCTTGCAGCTTTTTTGTACAACGAAAAGGCCACGGCTTGCGCAGCCGTGGCCTCAGACTGTCGAAAAACCCTTTTCGGGGAGTTGTCAGAGGGGCCGTACCCCCTCTGACTGGATTCGTATCGACCGGCTT
>ERZ1026860.1528-NODE-1528-length-11588-cov-3.447238_pt1 | contig 11588 bp, 12 predicted proteins | sample MGYA00380160_ERZ1026860 | MGnify/ENA primary metagenome ERZ1026860 (study PRJEB33269, sample SAMEA4719796) | human gut metagenome | biome: human-associated habitat; feature: organic feature; material: feces | place: Cameroon | collected 2013-10 ... | reverse complement strand
AGATCGGCAAGGTCTACCGCGGCGAGCGCGCGCAGCGCGGCCGCTTCCGCGAGTTTTATCAGGCGGATATCGACATCATTGGCGACGGTAAGCTCGACATCATGAACGAGGCCGAGATTCCCGCCGTCATTTACCGCACGTTCAACGCCCTCGGTCTCAAAAACTTCCGCATCCGCGTCAATAACCGCAAGGTGCTCAACGGCTTTTTTGCCCTGCTTGGCCTGACGGAGAAATCCGGCGACGTGATGCGCACCATCGATAAGCTCGACAAGATCGGCCCCGAGAAGGTTCGCGCCGTGCTCGTGGACGAGCTCGCCGTTGCGCCGGAGACCGCCGACAAGGTTCTCGAGTTCATCTCCGTTCCCGGGACGAGCGCGGATAAGCTTGCCTTCCTGCGCCGGTACGAGGGGCAGAACGAGACGTTCGACCTCACGATCGCCCGCGGTCTGGACTACTACACCGGCACCGTGTACGAGACCGTGATGACCGACCACCCGGAGATCGGCTCGGTCTGCTCCGGCGGACGGTACGATAACCTCGCCGGGTACTACACCGACCGCACGCTCCCCGGCGTCGGCATCTCCATCGGCGTAACGCGCCTTTTCTATGTGCTGCAGGAGCAGGACATGCTCTCCAAGGACATCCTCACCGCGCCCGCCGAGGCCGTCGTCATTCCGATGGACACGGACTGCATGGCATTTGCCGTCGAGACCGCCACAGCGCTGCGCGCTGCGGGCGTCAAGACGCAGATTTATTTTGAAAACCGCAAATTCAAGCAGAAGATCGGCTTTGCGGATAAGTCCGGCATCCCGTTCGCGCTCATCATCGGCGGCGACGAAGCCGCCGCGGGCGTCGTATCGCTCAAGGATATGGCCGCCGGGACGCAGGAAAAGCTCACGCCGGCGGAAGCCGCAGAGAAGATCAACGCCGCGCTCGCGCCGCGCCGCATGGCGCAGGCCATCCGCGGCTAACGCTCTCCCGATTCGATTGATAGAAAGGCGGCGGGAACATGGTGGCAAAAATACGCTCGCTCGGCCTGCAGGGCATCGGCGGCTACGAGGTCTCGGCGGAGATTTTTCTCTCCGGCGGGCTGCCGCAGTTTGACCTTGTCGGCCTGCCCGACGCCGCCGTAAAGGAGGCGCGCGAGCGCGTGCGCGCCTCGGTGAAGAGCTGCGGGCTTGATTTTCCCGTCAGCCGCGTCACCGTGAATTTAGCGCCCGCCGACCGGAAAAAGGCCGGCACCGTGTACGATCTCCCGATCCTGCTCGGTATCCTCATCGCCACCGGGCAGGCAAAGCCCCTGCCGCCGGACGCCGCCGTGATCGGCGAGCTCTCGCTCTCCGGCGAGGTGCGTGCGGTGCGCGGCGCGCTCCCCATGGCGCTCGCCGCCGAAAAGGCGGGCATCCGGGAGCTGTACGTCCCCGCGGGCAATGCACGCGAGGCGGCCTACGCCGACCATCTCACCGTCTACCCGGTACATACCGTCCCGGAGCTTTTGGCGCATCTCGCAGGCGAGAAGAAGATCGCCCCCGCCGAGCCGCCCGTGCCGAGCGAGGAGGAGCTCATCTTTCCCGACTATGCCGAGGTCAAGGGGCAGGAAAACGTCAAGCGCGCGCTCGAAGTCGCCGCTGCCGGCGGGCATAACGTCCTCATGGTCGGCCCGCCGGGCTCCGGCAAATCGATGCTCGCCAAGCGTCTTCCCGGCATACTGCCGGACATGAGCCGTGAGGAGACGATGGAATCCACCGGCATTTGGAGCGTCTGCGGTCTCACAAACGAAAAGCGCCCCATTTTGCGCCAGCGCCCGTTCCGCGCGCCGCACCACACGCTCTCTGCCGCCGCGATGGCGGGCGGAGCGCAGCTCCAGCCGGGCGAGGTATCGCTCGCGCATAACGGCGTGCTGTTTCTCGATGAGCTGCCCGAATACCACCGGGACGTGCTCGAGGTCATGCGCCAGCCGCTCGAGGACGGCGTTGTGACGGTTTCCCGCGCCGCCGGAACGGCGGTATACCCCAGCCGCTTCATGCTCGTGTGCGCCATGAACCCCTGCAAATGCGGCTGGTACGGACAGCCGGGCGGCCGCTGCCGGTGCAGCGAAAAGTCCGTCCGCGCCTACCACGCCAAACTCTCCGGCCCGCTCATGGACCGGATCGACATCATCGTAGAAGTCCCCGCGCTCGCCTACGACGAGCTGCGCCGCCGTCCGGACGGCGAGAGCTCCGAAACCATCCGCCAGCGCGTCAACCGCGCGCGGGAGGTGCAGCGCAAGCGCTTTTCCTCCGGCACAGAATGCAACGCCAGCATGTCCCCGCGCGATATGGAGCGCTACTGCTCTCTCACTGCCGAGGGCGACGCGCTCATGAAGGACGCCTTCCACGCGCTCGGTCTCACGGCGCGAAGCTACGACCGTATATTGCGCGTCGCGCGCACGATCGCCGATCTTGCCGGGGCGAAGGACATTGCGCCCGAGCACATCGCCGAGGCTGTGCAGTACCGCACCTACGATTTTCTCATCTCTTCCTCCCCGGAGGCTACGCCATGAACCGATTCGATGCCGTATTGTTTGATCTGGACGGCACGCTTTTATATACGCTATCCGACATGGCCGCCGCCGTCAACGGTGCGCTGCGCGAAATGCACCGCCCGGAACGGACGGTGACGGAAATACGCTCCATGGTCGGCAACGGCGCGAAAATGCTCATCACCCGCGCGCTTGGCCCGGGACAGGAAGCGCTCGTTGACGAAACGCTCGATATTTACGCCAAGCTCTATGCCGCCCATGCGCAGGAGCACGTGGCGCCCTATGCGGGCATCCCGGAGCTTCTGGATGCGCTGCACCGGCGCGGCATCCGCACCGCGTGCGTCACGAACAAGGATCACACCGACGCCGTGCCGATGCTGCAGAAGTTCCTCGGGGATAAAATTTCCCACGTGGAAGGCCGAAAGCCCGGCCGCCCCACAAAGCCCGCGCCGGACGCGGTATACGATGCGCTCAAAGCGCTCGGCGTTGATGTCTCCCGTGCGCTCTATGTCGGCGACTCCGGCGTGGACAGCGAAACGGCGAAAAACGCCTCTCTCCCCTGCGTCCTCTGTGACTGGGGCTACTGGGACCGCGAAAAACTCGAAAACTGCGCCGCGCTGGGGATCATAAGCACCCCGGCAGAGCTATTACAATATGTGTGAGGTCAATATGCAGGACATCATTCTTCTCAAGCAGGGCGAGATCGTCCTCAAGGGTCTGAACAAGAAATACTTTGAGCAGAAGCTCATTTCCAACGTAAAGCGCCGTCTGCGCTCGCTCGGCGAGTTTGACGTAACGTGCACGCAGTCCACGATCTATGTTGAGCCGAAATCGGACGATATCGACATGGACGAAACGCAGCAGGCCATGACGAAGGTGTTCGGCATCGCCGCCGTGGTGCGCGCCGCCGCGTGCGACAAAACGCCCGAGGCCATGGCACGCAAAGCCATCGAGTACATGGCCGAGGCCATGCGCGAAGCGAAGAGCTTCAAGGTGGAAACGCGCCGCGCGGACAAAGCCTTCCCGATGACCTCCATCGAGGTCAGCCAGTACGTTGGCGGCGAGCTTGCCGAGGCGTTCCCGGAGACTGCCGTGGACGTCCACACTCCGGAGCTCGTCGTGCATGTTGAGGTGCGCGAGCGCGCCGCCTACATCCACCGTCCCCCGCTGCCCGGCGCGGGCGGTCTGCCCGTCGGCTGCGGCGGCACGGCGGTGACGCTCCTCTCCGGCGGCATCGATTCGCCGGTATCGACGTATATGATCGCCAAGCGCGGCGTACATATGATCCCGGTGCATTTCTTCTCGTTCCCGTATACCTCGGAGCTGGCCAAGCAGAAGGTGCTCGATCTTGCCAAGGAGCTTACCGCCTACTGCGGGCGGCTCACCGTGGAGGTCGTGCCGTTCACGCACATCCAGACCGAGATCCGCGACAAGTGCCCCGAGGAATATTTCACGCTCATCATGCGCCGGTTTATGATGCGCATCGCGCAGGAGGTTGCCGACCGCAACGGCGCCAAGGCGCTCGTCACAGGCGAAAACCTCGGTCAGGTCGCCTCGCAGACGATGGAGGCGCTCGGCTGCACCGAGGCCGTCACGCGCCTGCCCGTGCTGCGCCCGCTCATCGGCTTTGACAAGGAAGAGATCGTCCGTCTCTCCCGCAAGATCGGCACGTTCGAGCTATCCACACTCCCCTACGAGGACTGCTGCACGGTGTTCACGCCGCGCCACCCCCGCACGCGGCCCCGTATTGATGCGGTGGAGGAGGCGGAGTCGGTGCTCGATATCGACGGCCTTGTCGCCGAGGCGATGGCCGGCATCGAGCGCGTGCGCTTCGATCCCTGATTTTCTGATGTAAGGAGGCGTTATATGAACGCCGAAATTCTCTCCGTCGGGACGGAGCTTCTGCTCGGCGGCACAGTCAACACCGATGCGCGGGACATTTCTCTCGCGCTCGCGGAGCTGGGCGTGAATGTCTACTGGCATACTGTGGTCGGCGACAACCCCGCCCGGCTCACCGAGTGCATTTACCGCGCACGAAACCGCGCCGATCTCATCATCACGACCGGCGGTCTCGGCCCCACGTGCGACGATCTCACCAAGCAGACGCTCGCGCGCGCCTTTGACCGGAAGCTCTATCTCAATGAAGACGCGCTCGCGGACATCCGCGAATACTTTGCCGAGCGCGGCCGGAGCTTTACCGACAACAACCTCCAGCAGGCCTATCTCCCCGAGGGGAGCATCATGCTGCCGAACGACTGCGGCACCGCCCCGGGATGCATCATCGAGGACGGCCCGGTGCGCGTCGTCATGCTGCCCGGCCCGCCGAGAGAGTGCGTCACAATGCTCCGGAATTACGTTATGCCGTATCTCCAAAAGCTCTCCGGCGCGGTGATCCGCTCGCACATGATCCGCTTCTTCGGCATCGGCGAGAGCGCCATGGAAACGCGCCTGCGCCCCTTTATGGACGGGGCGAACCCCACCGTCGCGCCGTATTCGCGCGAGGGCGAATGCTGGGTGCGCGTCACCGCCAAGGGCGCGGACGAGGCGGAGTGCGAAGCGCTCATGGAGCCGGTGATCGAGGACATCTGCGATAAGATGGGCGATCTTGTGTACGGCATCGACTGTGCTTCGCTCGAAGAGCGTGTATTGCAGCTTTTGCAGGAGAAAAACACCTCGCTCGCCGTGGCGGAGAGCTGCACAGGCGGCCTGCTCGCACAGCGCATCACCGATATCCCCGGCGCGAGCGCGCACTTCCTCGGCGGCGTCGTGACGTATACCGAGGACGCCAAGGTGCGTCTGCTCGACATGGACGAAGACCTTATCGCCGAAAACGGCGTCGTGAGCATGCCGGTCGCAGCAAAAATGGCCAAGCGCGTGCGCAAGGCGCTCGGCAGCGACATCGGCGTCGGCATCACCGGCATTGCCGGCCCGGGCGGCGGCACCGAGGACCTTGTATTCGTAGCTCTCGCCGCGAGGAGCGGCTGCTTCGTCCGCCGTCTGCAATGCGGCCACGCGCCGCGCCCTCGCATCCGGCTCATCGCAGCCAGCAACGCTTTGGATATGATCCGGCGGTATCTCACCGGATTGGATGTATAAATTTAAAAGGAGACAACAACAATGATGACCTACACCATGGATATCGCCGGCCTCAAGCGCGATCTGCCGCTCTGCCCGGTGAGCGATGATCTCTACATCGGCGCTTTCGTCATGTTCGGCGATGTGGAGATGACCATTCATGCCGCCAAGGAGCTTTTGAAGCGCGCCCCGGAGTTTGACTACATCATCGCGCCCGAAGCCAAGGCGATCCCTCTCGCGTACGAAATGTCCCGCCAGTGCGGCATCCCCTACCTGCTCGCCCGCAAGAAGGCCAAGGCGTACATGACCGGCATTTTTGAAGTGCACGTCCACTCCATCACCACCGGCGGCACGCAGACCCTCATCATCGACACCGCCGACGCCGAGCGCATGAAGGGCAAGCGCATTCTCATCGTGGACGACGTAATCTCCACCGGCGAGAGCCTGCGCGCCATGGAAGAGCTTGTGAAGAAGGCCGGCGGCAACATCGTCGGCAAAATGGCGGTGCTCGCCGAGGGCGGCGCGATCGAGCGGCACGACATCACGGTGCTCGCCCCCCTGCCCCTTTTCAATCCGGACGGGACACTCAAGAACTGAGAAAAGCAAAAACGGGAGCTGTTTCACAGCTCCCGTTTCCCGCGAATCCACTTGCCTCCCCTCGTCAGGGGAGGTGGCTCGGCGCTTCGCGCCGAGACGGAGGGGTTTACCCTTTCTCCCGCATCCGCAAAAAGAAATTCCGCAGCAGCGCGGCGCATTCGTCCTTTAATATTCCGCCGTACACGCGCGGCTGAAACCCGTAATTTTCAAAAAACAGGTCGACCACGCTGCCGCACGAGCCGCTTTTTGCCTCCCGCGCGCCATACACCACCGTTGGGATGCGCGCGTTTAAAATCGCCCCGGCACACATGGGGCATGGCTCCAGCGTCACATACAGCGTGCATCCGTCCAGCCGCCACGTGCCGAGCGTGCGGCACGCCTCGCGGATCGCCTCGATCTCGGCGTGGGCGGTCGCGTCCGCGCCCTCCTCGCGCCGGTTTCTCCCCCGTCCGATCACGTTCCCCGCGCCGTCGGTGATAACACAGCCGACCGGTATTTCCCCCGCGGCAGCGGCCTCGCGCGCGAGCGCGAGCGCGGCGGCCATATTCTTTTCCTGTGCGGAGGCTCCCATGATTTCTGTTATACTCATCGGCATTTCCCTTTCCATGGATGCATTTGCGGTATCTGTCACGAACGGCCTTGCCATGCGCCCGTTCAAAACGAGCTACGCGCTCTGGCACGGGCTGTATTTCGGCGCGTTCCAGTTTCTCATGCCGCTCGCGGGCTACATTCTCGGCAGCACGGTGTCCGGCTACGTCACGGCCATCGGCCCGTACGTGAGCTTTGCGCTGCTCGCGTTCATCGGCGGTAAAATGATCCTCGAGGCCGTGCGCGGCGGCGAGGAAGGCTCCGGCGGCATGGCAGTTTTGTCCCACAAGCGGCTGCTCGCGCTCGCCGTGGCAACGAGCATCGACGCGCTCGCCGTCGGCGTGAGCTTCGCGTTCTCGCCCCCGGGCCCCGGCGTGGTGCTCTCGTGCGCCGTCATCGGCTGCACAACGTTCCTCATCGCCTTCGGCGGCGCCATGGCCGCAAGCCGCATCCCCGGCATCCACCCAAAAAAAGCGGAGATCGCCGGCGGCATCGTCCTTGTCGGCATTGGCGTCAAGCTTCTGCTCGAAGGTCTTCTCAAATAAGATTATATCCCGTTTTCCCGCGTTGGTAAAGAGAAAAGCGCCGGTTCGTTCCATCATCGAACGACCGGCGCTTTTATGCTTCCCACAAATGCCTCGCAGAGTTTGCTCCCGCAGGAGCAAATGAAGTTTAAAACATTTTTGCCGGCGACATGCGCGTCGGCAAAAATACTTCTCGGCTCGCAAACGTGCGAACGTAGTGAGTGCGCTGCCGCGAGCCGCTATCCCCTCAAACAAACCCCTCAACGGAGTGGGGTTTGTTTGAAGCGTTACGCATTCAGCCATTTTTTCTGTGCCGTTTTCCACCGCCAATTGACGATCCCGGCCACCCACGTGCGCGGGAGCACGCCGCCGAGCGCGGAGAGCGTCCGGTTGAGCGCGCCGGGGATATAGATCATACCCGCGCTTGCCGCACTCCACGGCCATCGCGCGCCCCAGCCCTCCGGCCGCGCCGGTAATAAGAACGTTCACGCTTTATCCTCCTCCAAAAGATTTCGGATCGCGGCGGCAAAGGTGAGATATTCCGCGCGGTCGGCTTCATAGGTCTCGCGCCCCAGCCTGGTAAGCGTATAGTACTTTCGCGGCGGGCCGCCGCTTTCCTCCTGCAGGTATGTTGTGAGCATTCCGTCCGCCTTGAGCTTGCGGAGAATGGGGTACACCGTGCCGTCCGCGATATCGATATGTCCGGCAAGGAACTCCGAGATCTCGTGGCCGTAGCAATCGCGCTTTTTCAGAAGCGACAGGACGCAAAGCTCCAGCACGCCTTTCTTATACTGCGTGTTCATGGAAGTCTCCTTTCGTTTCGGTCTTGACACTACTGTAGTATATTCGGTAGTTTGATTTTTCAATAGCAAATTTGAAAAATTGCGAAAAAAATTTCCCTGTCTATTCGGACAGGGAAATTTTGTTTCTATGGGGTTTTATGTTTTGAGGGAGAGCGCCTTGTATTCACGCACGGTATGCATAACGTCGGTCTCCACGGGAATGCGCTCGATGCTTGAAGCGCCGTAAAAGCCCGCGAGTTTGGGGACGTACTTGTGCACGTAAGCATAGTCCTCCGGTTCGGCGATCGGCCCGCCGTGGCAGAGGATGATGGTGTCCGGGTTTTCGCGGTGGATGGCATCGCACCACTCGGTGAGCATTTCCACGCACCGGTCGAGCGGCGGCGCGACCTTCGCAGCCGTCAGTCCCTTCATGGTAAGTCCCGCGTGGCAGACGATCACGTCCGCGCCGATCTGCGCCATTTCGATGCACTGTTCCAGATTGTAGGCATATGGCGATGTCACCATATCGTTTTCGCGCGCCATGCGCAAAAACTCCAGCTCCATCTCCACGCCGATGCCCTTGGCGTTGAGATACGCGACAACGGCGTCGCCCTCCATCTGATCCATGCCGCCCATGCCGGGCACGTTCTGCACGCCGGAATAACCCGCCTCCCGGAGCTCCGGGAGAAAGCGTTTCATATTGCGGAACGGGTCCTGCACGAATACGCCGCAGAATACCGGCACATCCGCGCACACCGGCATGACCTCGCGCGCCATGCGCAGCACGAGGCCGTTTGCATCGCCGAACGCAAAGCGCCCGCCCATGGAGCTGCGCCCCGCCATGCGATATTTGCCCGTGCCGTATACGATGACAACGTCCGTGCCGCCGTCGCGCTCGGCTCTGGCCGTGAGCCCGGTGCCCGCGCCCGTGCCGACGATGGGCGTGCCGCTTTCGTATAGTGCGCGGAGACGGGACAAAACTTCCTTTCTGCTCTCGTATGCCATTATGCTTCCTCCCTGCCCGTGATCAGCGCATGCAGCTTCTTCGCTGCGAGAATGCCGAAAGCATGGTCGTTGATGTGCATGTCGTATTCCTCCACCGTGACAAGCGGATTGGTAAGCGTATGCAGAAAGCTGTCGTGGAACGCCCGATCCGCCTCCGGCAGCCAAAACGGCCCATCCTCGATGTCCAGCTTGGAGTAGCCTTTATTGGGGAACACAAATACGCACGGCGCGACGCATCCGTTAAGCTTTTCGCCGATGGCCTCGCCCATGCGGCGGTTTTCGTCCTCGTTCGTGCGCATGAGACAGCTGCGCCCCTCGCCATACACGATATGGTCGGCATACTTGGCGGGGATCGATTCGCGGTTGCCGTAATTCACCTGGTCGAGTGCGCCGGGCGCGACGACCTGCGGCACGCCGCATTGCGCCGCGGCGGAGAGCCGCTCCGGCCCGCCCTTGCACGCCGAGCCGTCGCACATATTGTCCGCCCATTCGGTCGTTGTGAGATCGAGCACGCCGTCGATCTTTCCGGCACGGATGAGCTTCTCCATCGTCCGTCCGCCGCCGCCGTTGGCGTGGAACACGAGCACCTCATAGCCATGCTCCTCCAGCCACTCCTTCGCTGCGGTGACGCCCTCGGTCGTGTTGCCATACATCGTTGCGGCAACGCAGGGCTTGTGCGAATCCGTGTCGTGCTCGCTCATCGCCTGCACTGCGCCGACGACTGCACCCGCCGCGATGCGGAAAACGCTGCGCGAAATGCGGTTCACGCCGGAGATATCCACAATGGAGTTCATGACAAGAATGTCGTTCCCTTCGACGTATGCGCCGATCTTCGCGCTCGTCGCGATCGTGGAGACCATGACCTTGGGAAAGCCCGAGGGGAGCGTTTTCATCGCTTCCAGCCCCATGATCGTGCCCGCGCCGCCGCCGAGGGCGATCAGGCCGTCCATCTGTCCGGCGTCGTAGAGGTCTTTCAGCACCAGCTTGAGGGACTTGATCATGATCTCCACGCCGCCAAGCCGGTCGGCGGCATAGAGGTCGTCTTTCGTGTAGCCGCCGCGCGCGGCGACCGTAATGTTGTCGATCGTCGGGGAAAACGGCGGCTCGTGCGGGAGGCTTGCAATGTCCACGGTGATGATCTCGCCGTCAAACTGCCGCTCCATGCATTCCTTGAGGAATTTATATTCGCTGCCCTTGGTATCAAACGTACCGAACGCTACAATATGCTTCATGCCATCCGCCTCATTTCTCCGCTCCGGCTTCCTTGAAGCCCTGAATGGTTTTCCGGATCGCCTTTTCCACGGGGATACGCTCCACCGCCGAGCCGCCGACAAAGCCGTCCAGCTCCGGTACGGCGTCAAACGCCGCCTGCACCGCGGCGGGGCCGTTCAGTGCGCCGCCGTGCGCAAGGACAAGGATGTCCGCTTTGCGACGCTTCGCCTCCTGCGCCACGGCGCGGAAGAGCGCAATGTTCTCCTCCAGCGACGGCATCGGCACGCCGTCCTCCTCGCCGACGGTGATGCCCGCCGTCGCGACGATCACGTCCGCGCCCGCATCGAGAAACGGCTGCACCTGCTCGGTGCTGTGCACGATGGGGGCGGTGAAAAAGCCCATATCATGCGCTTTGCGGATGAGCTCATATTCCATCGAAAGCCCCATCATGCCCGCTTCCAGATTCTTCGCCATAGCCGGCTTCATCATGCCGAGCGTCGGGCTGTTCTGGATACCGGCCACGCCGAGCTTTTGCAGCCGCTTAAGAATGAGGTCGACATTTTTAAACGGGTCCTGCGCGAACACGCCCGCGACGACCGGCGCGCTCTGGAGCACCGGCAAACATTCGCACACCATCTCCTCGGTGACGTCGTTGGCGTTGCCGAAGGAGAACTTGGCAAGCAGCGTGCTCCGGCCGGACATACGGAACCGTCCGGCGTTATGGAGAAAGATGAGATCCGCGCCGCCCTTTTCCGCGCACTTGGCGGTAAGGCCCACGCCGGCGCTGACGCCGACGACCGGACGCCCCGCATGAACTTCCGCGCGGAGTTTTTCCACAATTGCTTCTCTTGTCACTCTACTTCTCTCCTTTACATTCTGTTGAGCCGCAGCGCTTTATACTGCCCGACCGTTTTTTTTACCTGCTCCTCCACCGGGATGCGTTCGATGCTCGAAGCGCCGTAAAACCCGTGGAGGAACGGGCATTGCCGCATGAGCTGCGCGAGATCGGCCGGGTCTACGATCGGCCCGCCATGGGCAAGGATGAGCGCGTCGGGCTTCACCGCCGCGGCGATACCGGCGAGCTGCCGGATCTTCTCTGCGCATTCGTCGAGCGGCGTGACCGCCATGGTCTTGTCCTGCGCTTTGCCGGTCAGTCCCATATGCAGCACGAACACGTCCGCGCCCGCTCTCGCCATTTTTTCGATGTGCTGCGGCTGCGAGCAGTAGGGCGTTGTGAGAAAGCCGAGCCGGTTCGCCATGCGGATGAAATCAACCTACACATCG
>ERZ1026860.1526-NODE-1526-length-11598-cov-5.813220_pt1 | contig 11598 bp, 18 predicted proteins | sample MGYA00380160_ERZ1026860 | MGnify/ENA primary metagenome ERZ1026860 (study PRJEB33269, sample SAMEA4719796) | human gut metagenome | biome: human-associated habitat; feature: organic feature; material: feces | place: Cameroon | collected 2013-10 ... | reverse complement strand
CGCGTGAAGAGCTATTCCTCAAGGGAAGTCATTCGGATCCTGAAGGCAGATGGCTGGTATGAGGTCAACTGTGTTGGCAGCCACCATCAGTTCAAGCATCCGACAAAGCCCGGGCGTGTGACCGTTAAGGACCCGGACAAAGACATTCCCAGACCGACGCTGAATCGAATTGAACAGCAGTCGGGGCTTACATTCAGATGAATTTTTTATTGAGATAGCTTTTTTAGGAGAATATGATTATGAAAAAGAAGAATCTTCCGGATCGGTATTTTTACCCTGCCGTATTTATTTACGAAGAGGGTCAGGAAATTGCGGTCGATTTTCCGGATCTGGGTGTCGCAACCAGCGGAACGACGGAAGACGATGCTCTTCTTTCCGCCCGGGAACTTCTGGGCTGTGTGATGTGCGGTCTGGAAGAGGATGGCGAACCCATCCCGGCACCTTCCTCCCTCGCATCGTTTGCACCGAAGGAAAATGAACGGGTGGTTTTGGTAGATGCCTATATGCCGTCGGTTCGTCTGGCAAGCGTGAATCGTTCCGTCAACCGGACGGTGACGCTCCCGGCGTGGCTGAACGCAGCAGCACTGGAGAAGAACGTGAACTTTAGTCAGGTCTTACAGGATGCGCTGAAGAATCAGCTTCATCTTGCATGACAACATGAGACCCGCGGAGTCTCGCCGATGATGTCGGCGGGGCTCTTTTTTGATTTTGGTCTATGGACATTTTGGAGACTCCTCCTTCTTTTTCAGCCGCTTGAGGCTCTGCTCAAGCGTTGCGCTTTTCAGGGTGTCATTTCCGGAGGACTCTGCCCGATCCACCCGCTGATTCCGGCCTGCACCCGGCGGATGGGTCAGGCGGTATTCGTCGGCAGACTTCACGCCCTGCGTCTCGGCCTCCAGCAGGGCTTTGCGGAAATAGATCCAGCTCCGTCCTCCGGCGTCGATGCACTTCCGGACGATCTCCCGCACAAGATCGATTCCCAGACGGTCAACGTATCCGGCCAGCTCTGCTTTGCCGTTTACGCTCAGCTTGCCGATGTGCGGCCTTAACTCTTCTTCCAAAGATTGGGTCGTCGTCCTCGTCTTGGGCGTCGCAGACGACGACTTGTTTCCTTGTTCCTTTGTTGTCTTTGTTAAGTTGTGGTTAGCAGCTGGTTGGTTGCTGGTTACCTGCTGGTTGATTTGCTGGTGGGCACCCACGATTTCGGCGTAATGATTGATCGTGATGACGCTGTATTTCGACCCTGTTTTGCTGGTTATATAGCTGGTTAGCTTCAAATGCTCCAAAGCCGTCCGGACGGACTGTTCGGACATTTTGAGCTGTTTTGCAAGGCTTGCGCGGCTTGTCACCAGCTGCCCGGGGTGGATCGTGATGCCGTGCCACTGCTTTTCCTTGTAGTTGGCGGTCAGCAGCAGATGAAAAAACACGCGGGAGGTATTCGGCTCGGTGTACCATTCCCAGTCGGTCAGGCCGCGCGGGAAGGCCACAAAGCCGAGAGATGGGTCGATCGGCACGGTCCGACCTCCTTTCTCAGAATGGAGCTGTGCTTAAAACGGCAGGTCATCCGCATCCTCGTCGATGGGAGCATCGCCTGCGGGATCCGGTGCCGGGTTCCGGCGGGGCGCGTAGTCCGAAAGCGTTTCGCCCGGATACATCTGCCCGCCGGTCAGTGAGGTCTGCACCGGCTCCGGCTCCGATGCAGGCGGCGGGTCAAAGGGCGTCGGCTCGTCGGTGGGCGTCAGCTCCGGCGCGGCAGCAGGGGAGGCAGGGATCATGTCTACGATCTGCTGCATCCACCGGAAGGTGACAAGGCCGCCGGGCTGGAGATCGACGGCATCCACGGAATAGTAGGTCTTGCCGTTGTATTCCCGGTCCTTGAGCTTTGGGGCGAACACCGTGACGAAATCGCCTTTCTGCAGCATCCCATCCCATGCGTCGAGATCCTTCCAGAGGTCTACCTCGACGAAGAGGCTTTCCCATTTTCCAGAATCGTTCTTGACGCTGTGAACCTTCAGGCTGAAGCTGAGAAGCTGCTTCTGCCCGGCGTTCCGGAATACCGGGTCTTTGGAAATCTCGCCGTGCAGCAGTACGCCGCTGGGGGTCTTGACCATCATTGCCCGTCACCTCCGAAGGGATCATCCGCGGTCTCGCCATCCTCCATGGTCAGGGCATCCGGCTGCTCGGCGGCGGCCCGGATCCGCGTCCAGCTGGGTGCAGCAGGCTCGTCTACCTCCCGGGCAGTGCCCTCGGCATCGACGCGGACGGCAACCTCGCTCTCGTCGTACAGAGAGCCGAAGGTGGTGGGGAAGGCCTCGCGCAGGGCGTGGACAAGGGCGACCTTGCGGATCATGGTGGCCTTCGACTTTGCCCAGATGGAATTGCCGGTGTCGTACTCGCCGAGGCGGACTTCCTCGTAATTGGGGCGGCTGCGGTCCTTGCGGTAGACCTTCGCCCAGCCGCCCAGAAGCTCCTCGCCCTCGTAGACGATGGAACCTTCCCGGTGGAGGATCTGCCCGGCCTCTTTGTCAAGGGTGATGACGCCGGCCTCGAAGCCGTCATAGGCCGGGTTCCGCTCGGCCATCTGCATATAGCAGTTTTTGCCGAGGACGATGGTGGACGCGGTGTCGGCGTTTTTGTTGTCGTAGTGGATGAGGTAGGCTTCCTTGGTGAAGGGGTTCAGGTGGTAGGCCTTGCAGGTCTCGAGGAAGATCTTACACTCGGCGTCGGTGGCCTGCTGGCAGATGAAGTTCCGGACGTCGCCGAAACTTACGGTCAGATGCTGGCCGTCGGCAGAGGTGATCTCCACCGGCACAGACGGGCTTGCCGCCTGCAATGCACCGGCCTGCTGGCCGGAACGCTGGAGCGCAGCCACCCGGCTTGCAGTTGCGCCGGATGCGGTGGTGTTGACGGTCGTGGTGGGCGCAGAGGCCCCATTGCGATTGAATCCCATAGTATGTACCTCCAAAATTATTTTACAGAACCAAATTTAAAGCCGCGCTTCTTGGCAGATTCTTTGAACCAACGAATATCGTCCTCGGTAAACTCCACCCAGAAGCAGTATTTCTTCCGGGCAGGTGCGGCAGGCTGGGCGAACTGCTGCAAGACCTCGCAGTCCAGCCGGCCGGACGCGGTGATAAAGGCGTTGGCCTGTGCTGCCTGCGCTGCTTCTGCGGCGATCTGCCGCTCTTCCTCGCTGGGCGGAACGATCACCGGTGCGGCGGCTCGGGCACGCTCTGCGGCCGCTCTCTCGGCCTCTGCTTTCCGCAGAGCTTCCCGGGCGTTGCGCCGCCGGGTGTATTCCTGCAAGGCATCGTTGACGCAGAGGTTCCGCAGATACTCGGTGGTGCAGGGTTCCACGTCCTCGCCGCAGGTATCCCGGATCAGCTTCAGCTCGTTCCGCCGGGTCTCGATGCGGAGCCGCAGCTCCTTTTCGGCCTGCGACAGGTCAAACGTTTTGTTCAGCCAGTGCTCGTCCAGAAGCCGCTCGAAGGGGATCAGCTCTTCCAGTTCCCCGATGCAGTCGCGGTAGACCAGCCGCAGGGTGCTGGCCTTTTCCTCCCGCTGGGCCTGCTCGACGGCCTTCACCTGCGTGTCGATGGCACCGGAGACCTGCTTGCACTGGGCCTGCATTGCCTTGATGCTCTGGGAAAACTCGTCCAGCGGCTCGGTGTAGAGCTTCTTGGCGGCACGCAGGGCGTCGCCCAGCTGCTTTTCCCATTTGTTGACGGCGGCGCGGTCGGCCTTGGCGTCCTTGACTGCTTCGGGCGTGTAGACCCGGCCGGTGTAGGCGGCCAGCAGCTCGTCAAGATTCTTCTGCACTTCGTCCTTGTTCCAGCACATGGCCGGGATCACCGGACGTTCCACCCGGACAGTCAATTCATTCGTCATCTTCGGCATCCTCCGTTTCCGCTCCCCGCGGGAGAAAATAATAGTCGTCGGGCGGCTCCAGCGGTAAGGCAAGGCCGTCCAGAGCCACATCGTACATCTCAGTCATACAGCGTCTCCTTGTCATTCTGTTTGATCATCTCGACCAGCTCCGACTTGATCCGGTCGCAGAGCTTATACAGGGCGGACGCTCTGCGGTTGAAATCCTCGCCGGTGCCGACCAGACGGGTATAGGCAGGCCGCGCCATCGACCAGCCGCTGTCGAGGTTGACGCAAAAGCTGTCGGTGGTCTCTCCGTCCTCGAGAGGGTCGTACCCGGAATCCTTGGTGGCAAGTGCCTCTGCAAGCTGCTGTTCCAGTTCTGCGTTCCGCCGTTCGACCTCGTTCTTCTCGGCCTGCAGCTCGGCGTTCCGGGCGTCGGCCATCCCCCACGCCTTTTCCGCTGCCCGGCGGTCGATTTCTTCCTCGTCGGTGTAGGTTGCGAGCGGCTTGCCCTTCTTCAGGTTGGCGTTTTCGGCCTTGAGCCTGCGGTTCTGCTCCGACAAGCCCTGCACGTCGGCCAAAGCTGCATCCCGGGCACTCTCAGCGGCCTGCATTGCATCGTGAGCGTTCTGCTCTTGGATGCAAGCACTGTCCAGCCGGGCACGAGTCTCTTTCAGGTCAGCCTCGGCCTTTTGCCGCTTGGAGCTTTCGGCATTGTATGTTTTCCAGACTTCCTCTTCCCGGGCTTCGGCGGCATCCGCACGATTCTTCTCGGTGGCGATTGCCTCATCCTTTGCCTTGATCTGGGCCAAAAGCTCCTGCACCCGCTGGCTATCTCCGGCAGCTTCGGTCAGCTGTTCGGCACAGCCGCTCCGGGCGATCAGGTTCAGGTCTTTGCGGGTCAGCTCGGGGAGCTGTTTTAATTCCGCAATAGTTGCGGATTTAAAAGCTTCGCCATTTTTGACCATATTGCGTGCGCTGCCTTCGCTGATGCCCTTGCTCTCGTACCACTTTGTCCATGTGCCGCCGCCGTACCGCCCGGCCTTGGCGGTCAGGGCGTGGATCTTGGCGAGGTAGATGCAGGAGATCAGGTACTCGTCCTGCGCCGCACCATAGTGCAGGTCGAACTGCGCGTCTGCTTCGCTGGCCTGTCCGGACAGATCGCCGAGGGCAGAAAAATCAAATGGAGAGTCAGACGCAACAGGTGATGGATCGTCGCAATTTGCGGCAAACTCCTGCGAAACCGGACTCTCTTCCACCGGCTCGATCGGAACCGTCTTGCAAGGCTCGGCGTTCTTGAGAGCCTGCTTCATGGGGTAGTCCACCTCAAAGCTTTCCAGCGGAGTGAAGCGGGAATAGTCGCTGATGAAGTCCTCCGGGGAGAGCCGGACGTCGGCAGCGTGCGCCTTCTCGTAGGTCTGACTCATGAGGTGATTTTCCTTCCAGTCGTGCATGGACTCATTCCAGTACCAGAAGCGGTTCTTGGCGTATGCGTAGAGCCGGTCGGTGTTGACCTCGCGGCTGATTATGTAATCCATTTACAAAACCTCCAAAGTGTGTTATTCTTCGGGGTGATGGGGAGTAGACAATCCATCACCCTTTTGGCCTGTCCGTGCTGGTAACACGGATGGGCCTTTCCTATTTTCTTGGCTCCCCTGCTAGGAAAGACTCCCCCGGCCGGGGGAGGTGGCACGCCAGTGCCAGAAGGGGAACGGCTCCGCGACGCGCCTGCGCAGCAGGACGGAAGCGGTGAGAGGTTGTTCATCTCCGCTTCTGCCGGTACTCCGGCTCTTCGGTGCGGGCGTGACTGCGGTCAATGTACTTCCTCCGCTGGCGGTCGCGCTCGGTCTCGATCACGAGCCATGCGGCGATGCAAAGCAGGGCGATGATGCACACCGCCAGCCCACAAACCAGCGGGGCGCGGGCAGCGGCGCGGCCATAGTCCAGGCCGGTGCGCATCAGCAGGCGGGTCGCGGCTTCGGTGCCGCAGTCAAGGGCTTTGCCGATCGCCGCGATCACGGCGGCAATGGCAGCGGCAGGTTTCAAAAGTTTCATGCGGGGTCTCCTTTCTTGACTTCCGGGAAGAACAGCTCCCCGATGCGTTCCTGCGGGATGCCGACTACCTTGCAGATGGCGGCGATTTCACGCCACCGCCATTCACCACAAGACTCGGCAGCGGAGAGATGCTTGCTGAGGGTGCTTTCACCCATTCCAGCTTGCGCGGCGAGTTCCTTATTGGAAAGACCAGCGTCCTCGATCAGGCGGCGGAGCTTGAGATAAGGCTTCTTCATGGCTCATTCCTCCTTCTTGTCGGGCAGAGCGGTCTGCAAGGCCGTCTGCAGGATCTCGTCGAACCCGGGCAAGCCAACCGCCACGACCTGCAACTGGGTGATCCGGGAATCCAGATAGTTCTGCCAGTCGCGTTCGATCTGGGCGTATTTGCGCTCGGTGTCGCAGTTCTTGGCGTGCTGGGCGCGGACATCTGCCAGCAGGTTCTTGGTCTTGTTCCGCAGCTCCACAAAGTAATCGTGGTTTCTGCGGGCGACGGCAAGGTTTTTCTTGGCGTCATTTACGGCGGCGATGGCGGCATTCAACTGTGCATTCGTGGCTTCCAGCTGCTCGATGTGCTGCTGGGCTTTGACGCTCTCGTACACGCCGTTCTTCCGGATGGCGGGCAGCACCTCACCGGTGACCCAGTGCTTAAATGCCTTGGCCTTCGGCATCTTGCTGCTCAGGATCAGGCTGTATAAGCCGGACTCGTTGATGATGAGCATTTCCTGCTCGCCGGAGGGGGTGTCCATTTTAGACATCCCTCTGTCCTCAGAATCTACTTTGTCGCGGACGGCCTTGGTGGGCTCTTTGTACCCCAGAGCCACGGCAACGTCCTTGCCGACCAGCCACGGCTGGCCGTCGATCTCGACGGTGCGCACCTGCCCGAACTCGGGGTTTGAGAAGATCTGTAAGTCGTTCATGTGGATTTGTACCTCCTTGTTGTGGTCTCCCTTCTGCGGTATACTGGGGCGGAAGGGAGGTGAGAAAAATGTTTGATAAGATTGTTGAATGGTTAAACAATAGAGAAAATATGACTTTTTTGCTTGCTGTATTTAGCTCAGCTCTTTCAGTTTGGAACTGGGTAGAAAAGCACTTTGAAAACAGAAAACGAGTAAAAATTGAAATTAAAGATGTCTTTTGTTTTGGACCAGATCCAAGCAATGGCGGTTATACAGAAGCGTTAAACTTGTGTATAATGAATAAATCCAGAGAAGCTATTGCTTTAAGTGGAATGAAAGTTATATGCGGGAGTAGATATAATCGTTTTGGAGAATACCGCATGGAACTTCATAACCGGAGCAATCGAGAAAACGGAAAAGAAGTAATTCGCTTGAGATGGTTTTCCGATATTTTTCCAGTAAAAATCGAAGGGTTGGGATGTGCGCATTTACTGGTTGCTTCGACTGGGGACTTAAAGTGCATTGAATCGGGAAAGGACTGCCAGATTGCGCTGTATAGCAATAAAGGAAAAATCTACAGCAAATTTTCGGCAGTGATTTCAGACCAAGAATTGCTTTCGCAATGCCGCGAACCTAGCTCGCAAACGGAAGCTCTTTTGAATTGAGGGTACTATCGTAGACAGGGTGGACAGTCTTGATCGTTCAGCCACATGGAAATCCTTATGTGGTATCCAGTGGTTCTACAAAAACGATTTGCCTGAATTTTTACGCCATCACGATTCATCAGTTCTTCCACAAGCCGCCCAGTTGAAATCTCACTCAAAGCCCGGCGTTCCTCTTCCACAGGTTCGCTGGGCTTTTTGCTGTTGGTCATGTGGTTCACCTCCTTGTTGGATAAGATAATGTCGTTCATGGTGAATATGTACCTCCTTGTGGTTGTCTCCCTTCTGCGGTAGAATAGAGCAGAAAGGAGACGTTGAAATGCCTGAAACAAAATTTAGATGTCCATATTGCGGAGTTGAGTTTACAGAGAAAGGTGACAATACGAAAATTCGAACAATTGATTACGGTCGCGATGAGGGCGAATTGGCAATAACCGGCTACACATGGCTCAATCACGAAATCAGAGCGCGGTATCATTGCTGCCCGGCGTGTGAAGGATATTCCGTTCAAATTATCGGATTTGACCACGCTTTCTCGTTGACGTATCCTCCGTATATAGGAATTACCCTTCCGGATTACATCCCGGAGGCAATCAGGACAGATTACGTGGAAGCTTGCTCAATTCTGGACGCTAGTCCAAAGGCATCAGCAACATTATCCCGGCGTTGTTTACAGGGAATGATTCGAGACTTTTGGGGAGTTAAGGCCAAGAATCTCGCAGACGAAATTGATTTAATTAAAGATAAAATTTCAGCGGACGAGTATCGTGTTCTGAATGGGATTCGACGCCTTGGCAATATCGGTGCTCACATGGAGAAGGATGTGAATTTAATCGTCGATATCGACCCCGGCGAGGCTCAAAAACTTATCAAGGTTTTGGAACTGCTCTTCAAAGATTGGTACATTGCCCGGCATGACCGGAACAAGCTGTATCAAGAGATCTTTGAAATAGATCAGAACAAGCAGGATCAGCGTCATCTGTCCTGAGTATCCTCCACATCCAGAAATTCCGGAATCTCAGAGCATTTGAAACTCCCAATCTGCAAAGATAGGCTGATGCAGTCGTTCGTCAGGTGATGTTCCTTGATTCTCACATCATCACGCTTTACCAGTTCTTTCAAAATGTGCCCCGTCGAAAGGCCGCTCAGGTTCTGCTCTATTTCGGGTTCGGGAGAATCTGATTTTGCCAGCAGCTTTCCGTCCATGCTCCAATACTGATGGAGCTCGTATACCGGATGTATGTCCGTGCCATCGCCCGCCAGAGAGACGGTCTCAATGACTTGGATCACTCTGGCGGATTTTGTTTTTTGAAAATTAGGCTTTTTCATTCTTCTTCACCTCCTTTGAAAATGTAACTTGTAAAGTTACTTAATGGCCGAAAAATACAGCCTGCGGATTGTCGATGCTCAAAAGCTCCACAATCTTTGAGGCCTCATCCGTGCCAAAAACACGTTTTTTGAGCTTGCGGGTTAAGGTTTGTTCCGAAATTCCGAGTTCCTGAGCCAACATTTTTTGGGTGTAGCCAGCCTTGACCATGTACGACTTGAGTAAATTGACGTTTACCACACTTTCACCTCCAAACTGCCTCTTTGTAACTTGTGAGGTTACAAGTATAATAGCACCATATCTGTAACCTGTCAAGTTATTTTTGATAATTGAATTAAAAATATTGTAAACTGTCGGTTTATCTGCTATACTATAGACATTAAAGGAGGTGCTCATGGTGACTGTAGGTGATCGCATTCGACAGGTACGTCAAGAGCAAGATGTAACCCAGCAGGAGCTTGCCAATTACATCGGCGTATCAAAGCAGGCAGTATATAAGTATGAAAATAATATTGTAACCAATATACCGACAGACAAAGTTGACGCCATCGCCAAACGGTTGAAAGTGTCTCCTGCCTACCTGATGGGCTGGGAAGAACAGCCCACCCCAGCTCCCGCCAAGAAGCCCACCATCCCACCCGGCTTTGAGCCGATGCCGGAGATGGACATGGTCCCATTGGTGGGCCGGATCGCCTGTGGTACGCCGATCACGGCGGAACAAAACGTGGAACGTATGGTCTGTGTACCGTCCAAGTGGCACTCCACCTTTACACTGACCTGCAAGGGCGACAGCATGGAACCCCGCATCCACGATGGTGATCTGGTGGCGATTCGCAGCCAGCCAGAGGTGGAAAACGGCGAGATCGCAGCGGTACGCATTGATGGCGAGGCAACCTTGAAGCACGTTTATCTGCATGACAATTTTATCGAACTCCGCCCGGAGAATCCGGTTTTCAGCAGCATCATCCTCAGCCGGGAGGATATGAATAACGTTGTAATCGAAGGCAAGGCCGTGGGGCTTTGCCGGGATATATAAAAAACAGGAGGACATTATTATGGGTTTCATGGACACACTTCAGAAAGAATCTTCTTACTCGGTGGCTTCTGGCAACTCGTATCAGTATGTTGTGCTGCAAGTTACCCTGAAGGAAAAATTTATTGGAACCGGCTCAGGCAACCTGACCGAACTGGAAGATGTCATCAATAAACAGGCAGCCAAGGGTTACCGTCTCCACACGATTACCACAGCGAACGGCGGCAGTAAAGGCTTGATGGGCGGGGACCGCATTCAGGCCACCATGGTATTTGAGAAAATCGTGTAAATAAAAACGCCCCGGTGTTCCAGCACCGAAGCGTTTCAATAAGCGGCTCGCCCTTACGGGGTCATCGCACACCTAGACAATGCGATTATACCTCTTTTGGGCGGGCTTGTCAAAGTGTACCCTGAAGGAGGTATCTTTTTATGGGAATGCGAACCAATACAGCGGTCTGGATGCCGAATCAGAACCGCTGGCAGATCAAGGTGCAGAAGGACGGCGTGCGCAAGACCTTTACCAGTGCCAAGCCCGGACGCACCGGCCAGCGCGAAGCGAACCGGAAAGCGGACGCTTGGCTGGATGAGGGCATCGGCAACACGACAAAGCGGTGCGCGGAGGTCTGGGCGGAGTATCTGATCTCCGTGAAGGCCACGGCGGGCAGCAGCTATGCCGATCAGGTGGAAAAGACCGGGCGAAACTACATCTTGCCCGTGATTGGCACCCGGCGGATCGGCGACCTGAATGCTGGCATCCTGCAGGATGTGCTGAACCGGTCTTACCGGGAGGGCTGCCTGAATCCGGACAGCAGCCGCCAGAGCAAGGGCAGCCTCTCCCGCAAGACGTTGCAGGGCATCCGGAGCATCGAGATGAATTTCATCAAGTGGGCGCGGCAGCATCAGTACACTGCTCTTCGGCCAGAAGATGAGGTCATTGTGCCGGCCGGTGCCCGGACGAAAGGCCGGAAGGTGCTGCAGCCGGATTCTCTGCGGCTGTTGTTTTCCACGGATACCCGGGTGGTGCGTGGAAAGGTGGTACCCGACGAGAATATCCACGCCTACCGCGTGGCCGTCATGACGGGTCTGCGCCCCGGCGAGCTGCTGGGTCTGCGTGTGGGCGATGTAGTCGGAAATGAGCTGCACATCGGCCGGGCGATTAACCGGATGAACGAAGAGACCAGCGGCAAGAACGAGAACGCGATCCGGGTGGTCGTGCTGCATCCGATGGCTGCGGCGGAGATCCGGGCACAGCTCCAACAGCGCATGATGGAAGAAGGACGGCTGTCGGATGGTGACAGGGTATTCCCCTTGGAAAACCAGCAAAGCCTCTATAACTACTGGAGGTTCTACCAGCGGAGCAACGGCATCGACCCGCCCATAAGCCTGTATGAGCTGCGCCATACCTTCGTCAGTGTGGCGAAAACCCTGCCGCTGGGCGTCGTGAAAGATATCGTCGGGCATAGCCAGAACATGGATACCTTCGGAGTCTACGCCCATGAGCTGACCGGTGATGCAGAGAACGCAGCGCGGGCGGTCAGCGGCGTTTTCGCCCAGCTGCTCGGGCGAAAGTAACCCACTTTGCAACCCACTTTTTGAACTCTGGTGAGAAAGCTGCCTTGATTTACAGAAAACAGAAATCTGGAAAACCCGCATGAATGCTACATATTCCAACGCTGAGTTTTTGGAAGGAAAATAACGTGGCTTGTTCGAATCCACCCGCGCCCACCAAACAAGAAAAATCCGAACCTGTTTCCGATT
>ERZ1026860.1524-NODE-1524-length-11611-cov-4.137937_pt1 | contig 11611 bp, 15 predicted proteins | sample MGYA00380160_ERZ1026860 | MGnify/ENA primary metagenome ERZ1026860 (study PRJEB33269, sample SAMEA4719796) | human gut metagenome | biome: human-associated habitat; feature: organic feature; material: feces | place: Cameroon | collected 2013-10 ... | reverse complement strand
TCGGACACTCCGAACGCCGCGCGGATCATCACGAATCGAACGAAGACGTGAAAGCCAAAGCGCAGGCTGTCGTCGCCGAGGGAATGATCGCGGTCATCTGCATCGGCGAAACGCAGGACGAACGCGACGCGGGCAAGACGATCGAAGTCTGCCGTTCGCAGTTGCGCGGCTCCATGCCCGAGGGCGCGACGTTTGAAAACGTCGTCATCGCCTACGAACCCGTTTGGGCGATCGGCACGGGACGCACGCCGACGACGCAGGATGTTGAGGACGTTCACGCCGCCATCCGCGCCGAAGTCGCCGCCAAATTGGGCAAAGAAGCCGCTGACGGCATGCGTTTGCTGTACGGCGGTTCGGTCAAACCCGCCAATGCCAAAGAATTGATGGCTCTGCCCGACGTGGACGGCGCTTTGGTCGGCGGCGCAAGCTTGAAAGTCGCCGATTTCCGCGCGATTATCGAAGCCTGCCTGTAATCTCCGAACAAGAGGAATTGAAATGCACACATTTATTTTGGTCATTCACGTTATTTTGGCAATCTGCTTGGTTTGCGTCATTCTGATGCAGCGTTCCGAAGGCGGCGCGCTGGGCGGATTGGGCGGCAACAGCATGAGCAGCTTCATGACCGGTCGTTCCGTCGGCAATTTCCTGACCCGCACGACGGCGATTCTGGCGACTTGCTTTATGATTACCAGCTTGACTTTGGCGATTATGAGCAAAAGCCAAGCCGCGAAGACGCAGGAATCCTTTATGGCGAAACCCGTTGCGGCGCAAACCGAACAGGCTCCCGCCGTTCCGACGGTTCCCGTTTCGTCGAAATAACGCTTTGTTTGAAAAAGACAGCTTTCGGGCTGTCTTTTTTTTGTTTTCTTTATTCAAGGAGTTTCCCTTATGCAAAACCGTTACGTCACCGTCGGCAACGTCAAATTCGGCAACGATTTGCCGTTCGTCCTTATCGGCGGTCCCTGCCAGATGGAAAGCAAAGAACACGCCATCGGATTGTGCGGCAAAATCGTCGAAATCACCCAAGAACTGGGAATCCCCTATGTGTTCAAAGCGTCGTTCGACAAAGCCAACCGCACGTCGATTAACGGCGCGCGCGGCATCGGATTGGAAAAAGCGCTGGACGCGTTCGCGGAAATCAAAAAAATCTACGGCGTTCCCGTCATTACGGACGTGCACGAACCCGACCAATGCGCCAAAGCCGCAACGGTTGTCGATATGCTGCAAATTCCCGCTTTTCTGTGCCGCCAAACCGATTTGGTCGTCGCCGCGGCAAAAACGGGCAAAGCCGTCAATATCAAAAAAGGGCAGTTTTTAGCCCCGTGGGATATGAAAAACGTTGTCGGTAAAGCCGATCAGGCGGGCAATTCCAATGTTCTGGTAACCGAACGCGGCGCGTCGTTCGGCTACAACACGCTGGTCGTGGATATGCGCAGTCTTCCGATTATGGCGCAACAGACAGGTTGCCCCGTCGTCTTTGATGCGACACACTCGGTACAGCAGCCGGGCGGAAACGGCACGTCGACGGGCGGTCAGCATGAATTCGCTCCCGTTCTGGCGCGCGCCGCCGTCGCGGTCGGTGTGGCGGGCGTGTTCATCGAAACGCACGAAGATCCCTCCAAATCCCCCAGTGACGGACCGAATATGATTCCTTTGGCGGATTTGAAAGGCGTCTTGACCGACTTGCTCGCCATTGACCGCTTGATGAAAAAGTATTGATTGGAAAGGAAAAACCATGTCCGATATTATTGACATTCACGCACGCGAAATTCTGGATTCCCGCGGCACGCCGACCGTAGAAGTCGATGTCGTGCTGGATTCGGGGGCGTTCGGACGCGCCGCCGTTCCGTCGGGAGCGTCCACGGGTGCGCACGAAGCCGTCGAATTGCGCGACGGGGAAGCCGACCGCTACAACGGCAAAGGTGTTTTAAAGGCGGTTGATGCCGTCAACGACACGATTGCTGACGAAATTTGCGGTTATGACGCGTTCGACCAAATCGAAATCGACCACGCGATGATTGACATAGACGGCACGCCGAACAAGGGCAATTTGGGGGCGAACGCGATTTTGGGCGTGTCGCTCGCCATTGCCAAAGCCGCCGCCGAAGAAGCGGGCGAACCGCTTTACCGCTATGTCGGCGGAGTGAACGCGCATGTTTTGCCCGTGCCGATGATGAATATCTTGAACGGCGGAAAGCATGCGGACAATCCTGTGGACATTCAGGAATTTATGATTATGCCCGTTTCCGCGCCGTCGATTGCCGAAGCCGTCCGCATGGGATCGGAAGTGTTCCACGCATTGAAAGCCGATTTGAAACAGGCGGGATTGAACACGAACGTCGGCGACGAAGGCGGATTCGCCCCCGCGGTCAAAAGCGCGGACGAAGCGTTGGGCTTTATCATGAAAGCGATTGAAAACGCGGGCTACAAAGCGGGCGAGGACGTTGTTCTGGCGCTGGATGCCGCCAGCAGCGAATTCTATCGCGACGGCAAATATGTTTTGGCGGGCGAAGGCAAAACGTTCGACGCGGCGGGAATTGTAGACTATTACAAAAAACTGGTCGAAGCGTACCCGATTATGTCGATTGAAGACGGTTGCGCCGAGGACGACTTTGCGGGCTGGAAGCTGTTGACCGACACTTTGGGCAAAAAAATCCAGCTGGTCGGCGACGATTTGTTTGTAACGAACACCGCGCGCCTGCGCGACGGCATAGACAAGGGCATCGCCAATTCCATTTTGGTCAAAGTCAACCAAATCGGCACGCTGACGGAAACGCTGAACGCCGTCGATATGGCGCACCGCGCGGGCTATACCGCGATTTTGTCGCACCGTTCGGGCGAAACCGAAGATTCGACGATTGCCGATTTAGCGGTCGCGACGGGATGCGGTCAAATCAAAACGGGATCTTTGTCGCGTTCAGACCGTTTGGCGAAATACAACCAGCTGATGCGTATCGAAGAAGAACTGGGCGATTCCGCCGCTTATGCGGGAACGGGGATTTTCCGCCGCTTCCGCTAAGATTTGGACACATTTTTTAATGCAAAAAGGGAACTCTTTTACAGGGTTCCCTTTTTATTTAGGCTTTTGCGCTTGACAATAGAGCTTGATTTGGACAAAATAGAGGTAATTTCAATAGATTTTTCGGTGACTTATGTCAAAAGCCAAAAACAAAATTGCCAAGCTGTTCGGCGGTAAGGTCATTCCGATGACCAAAATTTTGGATGCTTTGCGCAACAAACCGATACCCGTTTCCATCAAGGAAGGTATGAAAGCCAACACCGCGAAACAGCCGTTAAATCCGACGGCGATTTTAACGGCAATGCTGAACAGGAACGCGAAAACGAATTAAGACCGCTTTTGCACGGAAGGGGGACGGCGGATATGCGGGATTGCCATAACGCGAATGCGGCAACGAAAAAACGCCCTCGAAACAAGGGCGTTTTTTCCAGGGAACAGAGTTTATCAAGTCAAGTCGTGGTCGTTCATCCACAACAACGCCTGCAGACGGCTGTTGACGTTCAGCTGTGTGTAAATGCGGTTCAGATGAATTTTGACCGTAGAGGTGCTGATGCCCATTTTGTACGCAATCATTTTATTCGGCATCCCCAATGCCAAACAGTGCATCACTTCGATTTGTCGGGGTGTTAAAGGACGAGTCATGATGTATGCTCCTTTGATTTATAAACGCCCGCTTGAGAAAACCAAGTCTTTCACAAAGCTTCTTAATTTTCGACAGGTGTTTCGAGCGGTGCAAAATAATTTGCTGCAAATAGCCCCTCCTCAATACATGCAACCGAAAGTATTTCCGATTGACAACCGCTTTGAATTGAAACACCATATTTGTAACATATACGGTAATCGTTTTTTTGAAAATATCCCGCTTTTATATAAGGAGTATATAAATAATGGCGACTTTTAAAGCCAATCTGTCATTTTTGCGGGAATTGTTCGCACTGAAAGAAGTTATGGACGCGGGACAAATCCAAGGCGCCGCGCGCCGCAACGGAATCAAGCAGTCCAACCTGTCAAAAATCATTTCCGATTTGGAAACGGAGCTGAACACGCCTTTGTTGAATCGCTCGTCCAAAGGTGTCGAACCGACGAATACCGCGCGCTTGCTGTACACGGATATCGAAAGCATTGTCAAAAGCTTGGATAAAATATCGGCGGAGTTTTCCGATGAGGAAGAATTGACGGGGTGTGTCACCGTTTTCGTCGAAGACGGATTTTTGGGCAGCCGCTTGTTAAAGGAGATGTCGCTGTTTTACGCGATGCATTTGGGTATCCGTCTGGATATCGTTACGGACAAACATGTCAGTCTGTCGGATGTTGATTTGGCGATTTTCAGCGATATTCCGTCCGACATAAAAGGCAAAATCCTGTTCAAATCGGAAAGCAAAATGCATCTGTATTCGTCCGAAGCGTATTTGGCGCGGCACGGCGTTCCCAAAAATATGGCGGATTTGCTGGAAAATTTTGATTTATGCGTACAGCAAAGACATTTAGAGGACGAGTTCAGTCGATTGCTGTTAAAAAAAGCAAAACATCTGAATACGACATCCGATTCGGAATCGGTCATCTTCAGACTGGTTTATTCGGGGGACGGCGTCGGATTACTGCACGATTGGCTGGCGTGCGACAAAACGAATCTGGTTTGTTTGAAGACGTGCGATTTCGAAGTGATAAGAACGTTTTTCGGCGTTTGCAGTCCCGCCGCCGAAAAAACAGCGAAAATAAAAGCTCTGATTCAGCATCTGCGGGTGTTAAGCGAAACAGGCGCCGTCGACGATTTGGAGTTTTTCTGATACCGCTTTGTCGGCGCGAACGTCATGTAAACAACAGGCAAAAAAAGTCCCGCACAAGGCGGGACTTTCGGATAAAGCATCCCCGGAATTAACGGGAATAGAATTCGACGACCAGATTCGGTTCCATCTGTACGGGGTACGGAACGTCGGCGAATTTGGGAACGCGGACGAACGTGCCTTGGCACGCTTTGGAATCGACTTCCATATAGTCGGGAACTTCACGTTCGGTCGAAGCGGCGGCTTCAACAACGCAAGCCAATTCGCGGGATTTTTCCTTGACGGAAACGACATCGCCGGCTTTGACCAGATAGGACGGGATGTTCACGCGTTTGCCGTTGACCATGATGTGGCCGTGGTTGATGAACTGACGCGAAGCGAAAACGGACGGAACGAATTTCATACGATAAACGACGGCGTCCAAACGCGTTTCCAACAAACCGATCAGGTTTTCGGACGTGTCGCCGCTGCGGCGGATAGCTTCGGCGTAGTATTTGCGCATCTGTTTTTCGGAAACGTTGCCGTAGTAGGCTTTCAGTTTCTGTTTAGCCAGCAACTGCGTGCCGTAGTCGGTCGGTTTGCCTTTGTGCTGACCGTGCTGACCCGGACCGTATTCGCGGCGGTGAACGGGGCTTTTCGCGCGACCCCACAGATCCAATCCCAAGCGGCGGTTGATTTTGAATTTCGCTGCCAAGCGTTTTGACATTTTAAAATACTCCAATTTGTTTTTTGTTGTTGTCCCGATAGTCCCCCTTGAACCTCAAGGCGGCGGAACGGCAAGCCGTTCGCATTTTCGGAAATAAGGCTTGAAGTTTACCAAACAAGCCGCGTTTGTCAACGTTATTTCTTTAAATTCGGGTCTTTGACGGCTTTATTTTTCAATTTTTCCGTCAAGTCGGCGATGTTTCCGCCGTTTTGCTGTAAAATCGCGGTGTATTCGTTGCGGTAGCTCAGAATCATACTGACACCTTCAACGACCAAATCAACCAGATGCGTTTTGCCTTTTTTCATGGAAACGCGCCATACAATTTCGATTTTGTTGACCCCGTCCGCCATCAGCAAATCGGAATGGACGTACACGTCTTTGCCGTTTTCCTGCCGTGCGTCCGTGAACACGATTTTTTCACCCGCGTAAGACGCGAAACGCTGTGTCCAAGTATCGACGACGTTGTCCGTAAAAGCGGTCGTGTATGCCTGCAAATCCTGTTCGGACGCCGTTTTGGCGAATCGTCCCAGCGTAAAGCGGGCGATTTTTTTCAAATCGGCGGCTTGGGTGAAAATGGCGTTGAAGTTCTGTTCTTTGACGGAATTGGGGGCTTTGATTTTAACCACCCGCTCCATAATGTCGTCGGCGATTTTCTGCGCAAACGCTTTGGCTTCGTCGGTTTGGGCGAACGCCGCGGGAACGCCCGCCAGCATGAACAAAAGGGTAAACAGCAGTTTTTTCATCACAAATCCTCGTCATCCATATCAAATTCGTAAGATTCCCGTTCGTTTTCGGGGGAATCGCCTTTGGCGTCTTTGACGGCTTTGGCGCGCAGCTGGCGGTACATGGCGCGCATCGACGCATAGTAGTCCACGGAATTCTTTTTCGCGTCGTCCAGCAAATCCATCGCGCTTTCGTACGCGGTCAGCGCTTCGACGCCGTCAATCGTCCAAATCAAAGCGTTGTTGCGCAGTTGGTGATTCGACGTGTTCCATGTCAGGTACGCCATCGGGTCAAGATAGAAATCTCCGATTAAAGCAACGGAATCGCGCGCGCCGGACGGTCCCAAAAACGGCAAAACCAGATACGGTCCTTCGGGGACGCCCCAGACCGCCAGAGTCGTGCCGAAGCCGCGATTTTTTTCCCGGATTCCCAGACGGGTCGCCACATCGAAAAAGCCGAAAACGCCCAGCGTCGAATTGATGACAAAGCGGGATATTCCCTTGCCCGCGTCCGTGAAATTCAGCTGTAGAGCGTTGTTGACGACGCTCAGCGGCGTTTTCAGGTTGCCGACAAAAGCCCGCATTCCTTTACGCATTTCGGGCGTTGTAACGGCTCTGTAGCCGCTGGCGATCGGATGCAGCAGATATTCGTCCGCTATGGAGTTGAACGCCATGATTTTGCGGTTCATCGGCTCAAGCGGATCGTTGTCGGCTTTGTACTGCGCCAGCGCTTCGGGATCGGACGGCACGGACGCGCACCCCGACAGCAAAAGAAACAAAAGTATTGCCCAAATCTTTTTCATAATCGTTCAAAATATCCCCGTTGCCGCCGTCAAGCAAGTTTTTTCCTTTGCCAAAGAGGTAAAAACAGGTTAGCTTGACGGTGAAAAGCGGGGATGGCATGGCGCGAAACGACGAAAAACAGCTGGTTGACACTTTGTTCGGAAAGCAGGAGGAATCCGTTCCCGCCGCTTTCGATTACGCCGAAGAACTGCCGCATGTTCTGTTCGGCGGGGACAATCAGGAAACGCTGCCTTTGATACGGGTGCCTTTGTATGCGCCGACGATTGTCGAACCGCCGTCTTTGCGGGCTTTGATGCCGTATGTGGACGAGCTTTCCTTGTTCGAAAAACGCTGGGGATGCGGGAAAAAAGACGGCGAAACCCGCGATGAATGGTGCGGGCGGATGAATAAAGAGCTGGCGCCCGTTTTGAACTCGGTGCGTTCGGTGTGCGAAAACGAAAATATCCTGCGTCCCCGCGCGGTGTATGTTTACGTCAACGCCAAAGCCGCCGGCGATTCGGTCGATTTTTATCAAAAGGACGGGCAAACCGTGTTTGCTTCCCTGCCGTTTGAACGGCGTGCCGACGGACGGAGCATTGTTGATAAATTTGACGCCGAAAAACCCGTTCCCGTCGCCGTAATGGCAATCGGAGTCGGCAGAAACGCGGGCGATGTCGCCAAAAAATGGCTGTTGCTGGGACAGGATACGGAATACGGCTGTTTGGACGGTTTTGTGCGTGAAGTCGTTTCCGCCATGACTTTGTACGCCGCGGAACAAATCAACAAAGCCGGCGGATGCGTCGGCAATCCGATGCCGCTGACCGCTCTTGGCGGAAAAACACTGTCCGCCTTTGTGCGGGAAACGCAGGCGGACAGGATTGAAGTGGGATTCAGCAAAACGTACGGCGTGGTGCCGCAGTATTCGTCGCTGGCGTGGGTTTTGCCCGATTAAAGCTGAGCGTCGATGGCGGGCAGGATGTCTTCGACTTTGTCGACGTAAGTGACCAGCTTGGCGTGTTCGGGTTTGACGTAGCCTTCGTCAATCAGGCGTTCGATAATCGCGCGGTACGGTTCCCAAAATCCGTTTTCGTTGTACATGATAATGGGTTTGTTGTGTTCGCCGATTTGTTTCAGGGTTACGATTTCAAACACTTCGTCCAGCGTGCCGATTCCCCCCGGCAGAATGCAAAAAGCGTCGGACGCGGCGAACATGGCGTCTTTGCGGATATGCAGGGACGGCAGGATTTTCAATTCGGTCAGTTTGAAAATCTGTTCTTCGCGGTCTTGCAGCAAAGTGTTGATAATCCCGACGACCCGTCCGCCGTTTTCCAGCGCGCCGCGCGCGACCGCGCCCATCATGCCGACGTGTCCCGCGCCGTAAATCAATTCCACATTGTTTTCGGCAAGCGTTTTGCCCAATTTTTCGGCGGCTTTGACATAAGCGGGATTTTTACCCTCCGCCGACCCGCAAAAAACGCCCAAGGATTTAATTTTCGTCATAATTCGTCTTTCCTGTTTAAAAAAAAGTAACACTCTGTCTATACTATAAGAGCTGTTTGTTAATCCTTTCTTATCAGCGGGTGCGATGAAACGGTTTTTTATTTTGTTGACGGCGGCTCTGCTGTCCCCGAACGCGGGGGCGCAAATGTTGGATAATCTGTACGACGACGACGATTTTCAAGCCGTCGCCCCCGTTGCTTCGTCCGCGCCCGCCGCGCCGAGCGCGCCGACGGCTCAGCCTGCCGAGCCGCATTTCACGCCGACTTTGCCGCCCGCGCGCAAGCCTGCCGCGCCGAGCGTTCCCGCGGAAGCGCCCAAAACGGCGGAACAAAAGCCCGCCGCACCGTCTTTGCCTGCTTTGGGAACGGGCGCGCAAAAGGAAAATATGCCCGCGCTGGGCAAACGGACGACCGCCAAAAAAGACAGCGGACTGTCGCTGTACGAAATGCGGATGAAAAAACGCAAAAAGAAAGCGGGGGCTTCCGTCGCCGATAAGTTCGACGTTGCGGGAATCGGTCTGAAAATGAATCCCGATGCCGTTATCTCTGCCGCGCAGGAACGGGGATTTACCTTAAAGCGCATCAACCGCGGCATTCCCGAATTGAACGAATGGCGCTACAAGCGCGATTGCTTGAACGGTTCGGCGTACGGGCTGAAGTATTCCGATATGAAGCACTGCATCGACGAATTGGCAAAAAGCGACAATATGAAATACGTTCAGCACTTGTTTTTTGAAAACAAAGGACGGCGCGAACGGCTGTATGTGGACTTTACCAGTCTGTTTTCGGGCAATCAGGCTTTTCGCATCCGCTATGTCGGCAAGGGCGATCATTCGCTGGGCGCGACGGCGGAGGGCGTTCATCTGAAAAACAAGCGGCGCAGCGACTTTTTACGGTCGTTGATGGAAAAATACGGACGCCCCGACGACGAAGACGCTTTGATTTGGGGCGGAGCGGGCGACGGCGCGGTGCTGAGCGCCGAAATTTCGGATACTTTTCTGGACGCGTCAATCGTGCTGGAAAACACGTCGCTGGAAGACGACGATTTCGATAAAATGGTCGATGACGACGCAAAAGCGTCCGCCGACGGTCAGTTCAATTTTTAATACCGTCCCAAATCAATCGAACCGGCGCCCAAAACGACGGTCTTTTGTTTGTCGAACGATCCCGTGCGTCTGACCGCCATGACGGTGGCGGTGTAATGATAGTTTTTCATATGGCACGGCGGCATATAGGGCCACGGCTGGGCGGGGTAAAGCTTGCTGGCTTTTTCTTCAAACGCAAAAGACGGCAGGCGGAACGTTTCCCCCGGAACGGGCATCAGCACGGCGGAAGATTCGCCGTTGTGGTAAAATCCGATGCTGCCTTGTCCCGCGTCCGCCAAAGCGGCGACGTCAATGTTGTTGATTTCCAAGATAATCAAATTCGTTCCCCGGGGAATTCCGTCAACGTACAGGGGAGGGGTTGAACCGCGTCCGCCTTCGCGGCGGCAGATCTGCTGTGCGGGAATTGTTTTCCCGTCCCATTTCGTCGGTTGAACGAAATCAATGTCCAATTCGGCGACGTTGCCGAATTCCGCGGGCGAAAAAGAGCATCCCGCCAATGCCGATACGAAAAGGATAAAAAATTTTTTCATTACAAACCCCGCTGTTTTGGACGTATAATCCGACTATATACCATATTTTCGGGGATTGACCAGATTTTTATGTTTGAAACGTTGCTGAATTTGCTGTTTCCGCCCGTGTGTCCCGTTTGCGGCGGCAGAATCGGACAAGCGGGGGCTTTGTGCGCCGACTGCTACGCCAAGCTGATTTTTTACAAAGGTTCGACCTCTGCCGCTGCGTCCGCCGTTGTCTACGGCGACGTCAGCAAACAGCTGCTGCTGGCGTTGAAATACGCGGATGCGGCGCATCTTGCCCCGATGTTGGGGAAGATGACGGCGCGGGCGGGACAGTCCGTTTTAAGCGGGGCGGACGTGCTGGTTTCCGTTCCTTTGCACCGCCGCCGTCTGTTCGTGCGCAAATACAACCAAGCCGCTTTGCTGGCAAACGCGGTGGCGGCGGAATCGGGTGTCAGGCACGACCCGTTCGTGCTGAAGCGCGTCAAGATGACGGGTAAACAATCCGACCGTTCAAAGCGTTTTGAAAACGTCCGAAAAGCGTTTGAATTCAACAAAGGCGACATCAAAGGCAAAGTCGTCGTTGTTGTTGACGACGTAACAACGACGGGCGCGACCTTCAACGCCTGTGCCGCCGTGTTGCGCGCGGCGGGGGCGAAAGAAGTGCGCCTGCTGACGTTTGCGAAAGCCGTGCGGGATTAAACGCGCCCGTACACGTCTTCGTAGCGGACGATGTCGTTTTCATCCAGTTCGTCGCCCGTTTGGACTTCGATGAAAATCATCGGGGTTTCGCCGCTGTTGCGGATTCTGTGCTTGGTTTTCGCGGGAATGAAAACAGGGGTGTTCGCCGTCGCGGTAAAAACTTTGTCGCCGACGGTGACTTCCGCCGTGCCGTCGACGATAATCCAATGTTCGTCGCGGTGGTCGTGGCTTTGCAAAGACAGCTTGCCGTTCGGGACGACGACGATTCGCTTGACGGTGTGCCTGTCGCCCGTATCCAGCACTTCCCATGTTCCCCACGGACGCGTGTCGTGCGCGCCCCGTTCGTATTTGACTGCCATGTCTGCTCCTTTCCGAAGAATCGATTCTTTGACGAATCTTTAAAGCAAATTCTTGCGTTGTCAAGCCAAGTGGGTTATATAAAAACGATTTATTGTTTTTAAGGTGTATCAGGACTTTAAAATGGCGTGTATCGTACAGAAATTCGGCGGCACTTCGGTTGCGGACATCGAACGCATCCAAAACGTCGCCAAAAAAGTCAAAGCCGAGGTCGATAAAGGCAATCAGGTCGTTGTCGTCGTGTCGGCAATGGCGGGCGTGACCAATCAGCTGGTCAAGTTCTGTCAGGACGTTTCCCCCGATTACAGCCCCGAAGAATACGATGTCGTCGTGTCGACGGGCGAACAGGTGACCATCGGGCTGTTGGCAATGGCTTTGCAGGCGGCGGGTGTTCCCGCGCAATCGTTTGCGGGCTGGCAGG
>ERZ1026860.1522-NODE-1522-length-11623-cov-10.553596_pt1 | contig 11623 bp, 7 predicted proteins | sample MGYA00380160_ERZ1026860 | MGnify/ENA primary metagenome ERZ1026860 (study PRJEB33269, sample SAMEA4719796) | human gut metagenome | biome: human-associated habitat; feature: organic feature; material: feces | place: Cameroon | collected 2013-10 ... | reverse complement strand
CCCGCTGGTGCTGGCAGGCTATGCCCGCTACCTGAAGGGCATCGACGACAACGGCAAGCCCTTCGAGATCTCTCCCGACCCGCTGCTGGCCGAGCTGCAGGCCATCGTTGCCCCCTTGGAAGTCAAGGAAGGCGAGCAGGACTTCAGCTGCCTGAAGGCCCTGTACAGCCGTGCCGACGTGTTCGGTGTGAACCTGTACGCTGTGGGTCTGAGCGAACAGATCGAGGGCATGGTCAAGGAGCTGTACGCCGGTAACGGCGCGGTCCGCAAGACCCTGCACAAGTACACCGTCGCCCGCTAAACGAAAAACCGAAACGTACCATCCCCAAGCCCGCGCTGCGCTTTGCTTTGCCGCAGCGCGGGCTTTTTGTGCTGCAGAAACGGAAAGACGGCAGGGCCCCCAGGGGCCCTGCCGTCTTTCGCAGGATGGAATCGAAAAGGAAAAGTGGTGGAAAATGTCGAAAGGATGCGGCCGATCAGCGCTTGACGTTGAATGCGCCCATGCCGGGGTAGACGGCGCTGCCGCCCAGATCCTCCTCAATGCGGAGCAGCTGGTTGTACTTGGCCACCCGCTCGGTGCGGCTGGGTGCGCCGGTCTTGATCTGGCAGGTGTTCAGAGCCACGGCCAGATCGGCGATGGTGGTGTCCTCGGTCTCGCCGGAACGGTGGGAGCTGATGGCGGTGTAACCGGCCTTGTGAGCCATTTTGATGGCTTCCAGTGTCTCCGAAACGGAGCCGATCTGGTTCAGCTTGATGAGGATGGCGTTGCCGGCCCCCAGCTGAATGCCCTTGGCCAGACGCTCGGTGTTGGTGACGAAGAGATCGTCGCCCACCAGCTGGACCTTGCCGCCCAGCTCGCGGGTCATCTCCTGCCAGCCCTCCCAGTCCTCTTCGTCGAGGCCGTCCTCGATGGAGATGATGGGATACTTCTCCACCAGAGCCTTCCAGTGGGCGATCAGCTCCGAGGAGGTGTACTCGGTGCCCGCCTTGGGCAGCTTGTAGAAACCCTTGCCCTTGGGGCTCTTCCACTCGGAGGAAGCGGCGTCCATGGCCAGCATGAAGTCCCGGCCGGGCTGATAGCCGGCCTTTTCGATGGCGGCCAGAATGGTCTCGATGGTCTCCTCGTCGCTGGAAAGGTTGGGCGCAAAGCCGCCCTCATCGCCCACGGAGGTAGCCAGACCCTTGGACTTCAGGATGGCAGCCAGTGCGTGGAACACCTCGGCGCACCAGCGCAGCGCTTCTTTAAAGGAGGATGCGCCCACCGGCATGATCATGAACTCCTGCGTGTCCACGGTGTTGGTGGCGTGTGCGCCGCCGTTCAGAATGTTCATCATGGGGACGGGCAGGCGGTTGCCGTTCACGCCGCCCAGAAAACGATACAGCGGCATCTCCAGCGAGGCGGCGGCGGCCCGGCAGGCGGCGATGGAAACGGCCAGAATGGCGTTTGCGCCCAGATTGGATTTATCCTTGGTGCCGTCGGCTTCGATCATGGCGGCGTCCACTGCGTAGATATCGGAAGCATCCAGCCCCACCACCGCGTCGGCGATGACAGTGTTGATGTTCTCCACGGCCTTGGTCACGCCCTTGCCCAGATAGCGGCCTTTGTCGCCGTCCCGCAGCTCCAGCGCCTCAAACTCGCCGGTGGATGCGCCGGAAGGGGCGCAGCCCCGGGCAACGGTGCCGTCGGCCAGCGTGATCTCGGCTTCCACGGTGGGGTTGCCGCGGGAGTCCAGGATCTCACGGCCAAGGACGGATTCGATCTCCAGATAATGCATAAGAGTTTGCCCTCCTGTAACATGCTCTTCTCAATTTAGGTAGTATACGCTAACTAACCTGCATTTATCCTACCACGTTTTGCTCCGCCACGCAAGAGGAGAGGAGAATGTTAGCGGATAGAAATTTGACGATGAACCTCTCAGGCGCTTCGCGCCAGCTCCCCTGTAAAGGGGAGCCAAGCTGCGCTGCTGCTTTCTTGCCTCTCCTATCAGGAGAGGTGGCCCCGGAGGGGCCGGAGAGGTTTTGACTTACAGTGAATCCCTTTCACTTGGCGGTTGCTCGAAATGAACAATTTGAAAAAGTGAACAAAAACAGGGCTTTGAATTTGTTAAAAATAGCGGATTTTGCCCGAAAATGCTTCAAAAACTATGGACGCTTTGTGAATTGCGCAACCTTTCTGAAGTGCTATAATAAGGACAGCGAAGCAGAGAAGCTTTGAGGAAAGGTTCTCTGCTTCTTGGCTTTACACGAAATCGTCCAAACATAAGGAGGATATATAGTATGAAAAAGATCTCTCGTCGCAGCTTCCTGGCAGCTGCCGGTGTTTCTGCCGCCGCTCTGGCTCTGACCGCCTGCGGTGGCTCTTCTTCCACTGCTGCTTCTGCTTCTACTGCCGGCTCTGCAGCCGGTTCTACCGCCGCTGCTTCCGGCGATACCATCAAGGTCGGCGTTCTGGGCCCCATGACCGGCGATGTTTCCGTTTACGGTCTGGCCGTGATCAACGGCGCTACCCTGTATCTGGATCAGGTCAATGCCAACGGCGGCGTCAACGGCAAGCAGCTGGAGATCATCACCATGGACGAGCAGGGCGATGCCACCCAGGCTGTGACCTGCTTCACCAAGATGTGCGATCAGGGCATCACCGCTCTGGTGGGCGATGTCACCACCACGCCCACTCTGGCTGTGGCGGCTGAGAGCGCCGATTACAATATGCCCATGGTCACCGCTTCCGCTACCGCTGAGGCTGTCACCTACGATGCCGAGACCGACACCGTGAACGAGAATGTGTTCCGCGCAACCTTCACCGACCCGTTCCAGGGCATCAAGATGGCTGACTACGCTTACCAGAAGCTGGGCTACACCAAGGCAGCTGTCATCTTCCAGAAGGGCGCCGACTATAACGAGGGTCTGGCTGAGAACTTCGTGACCGAGTTCGAGAGCCTGGGCGGCACCGTCGTCGATCAGGAGAGCTACTCCGAGGGCGATGTGGACTTCAAGACCCAGCTGACCAGCATTCTGGGCAAGAACCCCGAGATGGTGTTCTGCCCCAACTACTATCAGGATGTGGGTCAGATCTTGGCGCAGGCCGAGAGCGTTGGCCTGACCGTTCCCTTCCTGGGCGGCGACGGCTGGGATGGTCTGGAGGGCTACGCCACTGCCGACCAGCTGAAGGACGCTTTCTTCTGCGCCAACTACGCAAAGGGCTCCAGCTCCGAGTTCGAGAGCGCTTACAAGGAGAAGTACGGTGAGGATTACCCCAACGGCTTCGCACCTCTGGGCTACGATGCCGCTATGACCGTGGTCTATGGTCTGCAGGCTGCTGAGGACGCTGGCCTGGAGGCCGGTACCGACGAGTACAAGCAGGCAGTCATCGACGCCATCGCTTCCGGCACCATCGACGGCATCACCGGCACCTTCACCTTCGATGAGCACCACAACCCGGTGAAGCAGACCGCTATCCTCTGCTTCGACGGTGCGACCCCCGTCCTGAAGGAAATGTTCTAAGTGCTTTCGGGCGGCGGCACCGGTGCCGATGCTCGGGAAGCCACCCCCTGAAAAACGTGTAAGGATCCTTTGTGGAGACCGCCGGGAAGGTTTCTTCGGCTGTCTCCACTTTTTTATTCTGGTCTAAGAAAGGAAGGTTCAATCTCCATGACAGTGTTCTTTAGTCAGCTGATCAACGGTCTTTCCCTGGGCAGCATCTATGCACTGATCGCACTGGGCTACAGCATGGTGTACGGCATCATCCTGCTGCTGAACTTTGCCCACGGCGACGTCATCATGGTAGGCGCATATATGTCCTGGTTCGTCATGAACCAGCTGGGCCTGGGCCCGGTCACCGCTGTGTGCGCCACCATCATCACCTGTACGCTGCTGGGCGTGGTGATCGAAAAGATCGCCTACACTCCCCTGCGCAGCGCACCCCGCATCTCGCTGCTGATCACCGCCATTGGTGTCTCCTTCTTTCTGGAGTACACGGCAGAGCTGATCCTTGGCTCGGGTGCAAAGGTGATCCCCGCCTACTACACCAACCAGACCTTCCGTCTGGGCAAGGTGCCGCTGGGTCTTACCTCGGTCATCACGCTGGTGGTCACCGTGCTGTCCATGCTGGTGCTCACCTTTCTGGTGCAAAAGACCAAGCTCGGCAAGGCCATGCGCGCCGTCTCGGAGGATATGGATGCTGCCCGTCTGATGGGCATCAACGTCAACAGCACCATCTCCTTTACCTTTGCAGTGGGCTCGGCGCTGGCGGGCATCGGCAGGGTGCTGTACTGCTGCTCCTACCCGCAGGCTACCCCCACCATGGGCTCCATGCTGGGCCTGAAAGCCTTTGTCGCCGCCGTTCTGGGCGGCATCGGCTCCATCCCGGGCGCCATGATCGGCGGCATTGCCATCGGCCTGTGTGAGTGCTTCGTTTCCGCCATCGGCCTTTCCGCCTGGAAAGACGCCGTCACGTTCGCCATCCTCATCATCGTGCTGCTCGTCAAGCCCACCGGCTTCCTGGGCCGCCAGGTGCAGGAAAAAGTGTAAGGAGGGCAGGAAAAATGAAAAAGAATCGCAAGACCCTCAAAATGCCGGTCCGTTACCTGATGAACTTCGTCCTCGTGGCGCTGCTCTTTGTGGGCCTGTCCTTCCTGACGCAGAACGTCCTGTCCACCTACCAGAACAAGGTGCTGCTGACGGTGGGCATCAACATCATCCTGGCTGTCTCCCTGAACGTGGCCACCGGCTACCTGGGCCAGCTGCCTTTGGGCCACGCCGGTTTCATGGCCGTGGGCGCTTACACCTGCGCCCTCTTCACCAAGTTCAGCCCCCTGCCCGGGCCCATCTCCTTTGTCATCGGCCTGGTGCTGGCCTGCATCATGGCGGGCCTCTTCGGCGTGCTGATCGGCATCCCGGCCCTCCGCCTGACGGGCGATTATCTGGCCATCCTGACGCTGGGCTTTGGTGAGATCATCCGCATCACCCTGAACAACATCGACGATGTGCTGGGCTTCAAGCTGTTCTACGGTGCCAAGGGCCTGAAGAACATCCCCAAATATTCCAACTACATCAACGTCTTCCTCTGCGTGGTCATCACCTGCTTCTTCATCCACGCCATGATGAAGAGCCGCCACGGCCGCGCCGTGCTGGCCATCCGCGACAACGAGATCGCGGCCGAGAGCTGCGGCATCCAGACCACCTACTACAAGGTCATGGCCTTTGCCTTTTCTGCCGCTTTCGCCGGCCTGGCAGGCGGCTTGTACGCCTGCTATCTGGGCGTTCTGGACCCCTCCACCTTCGGCTTCATGAAGTCCATCGAGATCCTGGTCATGGTGGTTCTGGGCGGCATGGGCTCCATGCTGGGCTCCATCCTGTCCGCTACCGTGCTGACCATCCTGCCCGAGGCTACCCGCAGCTTTGAGAGCTACCGCATGGTGGTCTACTCGCTGGTGCTGATCCTGATGATGATCTTCCGCCCGGGCGGCTTGCTGGGCAGCTACGATTTCTCCATGAGCCGCATCGTGGAAAAAGCCATGAACGGCGAGCTCTTCCGCAAAAAGGCAAAGGAGGGTGCAGACCATGAGTGAGTTCCAGACCAAGTTACACAGTGTCCCCTCCGGCGGCTTTTTGACCGACCGCGATAAGGACAAAAAGCCCATCCTCGACGTCCGTGAGCTGGGCATCGACTTTGGCGGCCTGACCGCCGTGGACGGCTTCAACCTGATGATCGGCCGCAACGAGATCACCGGCCTCATCGGCCCCAACGGCGCAGGCAAGACCACCGTGTTCAACCTGCTCACCAACGTGTATCAGCCCACCCGCGGCTCCATCCTGATCGACGGGATGCCCACGGCGGGCAAAAAGACCTATCAGGTCAACCGCATGGGCGTGGCCCGCACCTTCCAGAACATCCGCCTGTTCAAGGAGATGTCCGTCATCGACAACATCAAGGTGGGCCTGCACGAATCCATGCGGTACAACCTTGCTTCCTCGCTCGTCCGTCTGCCCAACTATTGGAAAGAGGAAAAGCGCTGCACCGAGCGCGCCTTTGAGCTGCTGGATATCTTCCACATGGCCGATCTGGCCAATGCGCAGGCCGGCAGCCTGCCCTACGGCGCCCAGCGCCGGCTGGAGATCATGCGTGCGCTGGCCACCAGCCCCAAGCTGCTGCTGCTGGACGAGCCTGCCGCCGGTATGAACCCCTCCGAGACGGCGGAGCTGACCGAGACCATCCGCCGCATCCGCGATGAGTTCAACATCGCCGTGCTGCTCATCGAGCACGATATGAGTCTGGTCATGGGCATCTGCGAGGGCATCGCGGTGCTCAACTTCGGCCGCATCATCGCCAAGGGCACCCCCGACGAGATCCGCAACAATCCGCAGGTCATTGAGGCCTATCTGGGCAAGAAGGAGGGCTGAATCATGGCACAGAATCTGTTGAAGGTGGATGGCATCAACGTCTATTACGGCAACATCCACGCCGTCAAGGACGTCTCCTTTGAGGTCCACGAGGGCGAGATCGTTACCCTGATCGGTGCCAACGGTGCCGGAAAATCCACCACCCTGAAGACCATCTCCGGCCTGCTGCACCCCAAGACCGGCGATGTGCTCTATAAGGGCAAGAGCATCAAGGGCGTCCGCGCCCACAAGATCGTGGAGGCGGGCCTGGCCCATGTGCCGGAGGGCCGCCATGTGTTCCTGCACATGACCGTGGAGGAGAACCTGGATATGGGCGGCTATACCCAGCCTGCCTCCACCATCGGCCCCAATAAGGAAAAGGTGTTTGAGCTGTTCCCCCGCCTGAAGGAGCGCCGCAAGCAGCTGGCGGGCACCATGTCCGGCGGCGAGCAGCAGATGCTGGCCATGGGCCGTGCCCTGATGAGCAACGCCTCCATGCTGATGCTGGACGAGCCCTCCATGGGCCTGTCCCCCCTGCTGGTGCAGGAGATCTTCGACATCATCCAGAACATCCACAAGGAGGGCATGACCATCCTGCTGGTGGAGCAGAACGCCCAGATGGCTCTTTCCGTGGCCGACCGGGCCTACGTTCTGGAGACGGGCCGCGTCGTCATGGACGGCACCGGCGCCCAGCTTCTGACCAACGAGCGCGTCCGCTCGGCCTATCTGGGCGGCTGATCGGGCTCCCAAATCTCTCAAAAAATGCAAGGCCCCCATCGTGCACACAGAACACGATGGGGGTCTTTTTATGTTTCGCTGTGGTTTGTTCTGCTTTACAAACTGTAGTTTGCTTAGAAAAACTGCGGTAAAGATAGTTTTTTCTAACTACATACCGTAAAAAGTTAACAGGCATTAACTTTGCGAAAACCTCTTGAGAATTTGAAAAACCGTGCTATAATAACCCCCAGAAGAGGCCCTCCACCCCCGGAAACGCAGGCCTGCGGTCGTGGCAGGCAGGGATGGCAGCGGGGGTCGGAGACGGGCATTTTGAGATGCCGCAAAAACATAGAGTGAGGTAAAGATTATGGTTGACGTGAAGAAGATCGCCCTGTTCGTCGGTGGTGTTGTGTTTGGTTCCGCTGGTTTTAAGGTGCTGGCAAGCAAGGACGCCAAAAAGGTCTACACCCAGACCACCGCTGCGGTCCTGCGCATGAAGGACTGCACCATGGAGACCGTCAATAAGGTGCAGGAGCAGGCCGGTGACATCCTGGCAGATGCAAAGGCCATCAACGAGGCCCGCGCCGCCGAGGCTGCGGCAGAGGTCATCGAGGACGCCGCTGAGGAGCCCGCCGAGAAGACGGAGGACTGATCTTTGCAGCCATCGAGCCGCCTTCGGGCGGCTCTTTTTGGGTAAATAGAGGAATATAACCTATGAAATGTACGATTTTGCATGAAAGCCGGGGCCGGATGCGCGTCCATGTCTGCGCGGTGCGGATGACGCTCCACCGGGCCGATGTGCTGGAAGCCTATTTGAACCATCAGGACAGTGTCCAGAAGGCCACCGTCTATGAGCGGACCGGCGATGTGGTGCTGACCTATACCGGCTCCCGCAGGGAGGCTGTGGCCCTGCTGGCCGGTTACCGATTCGACAACGCCGAGCTGGACGTGCTGGTCACCTCGCAGGATAGTCGGAAGATCAACCAGGAGTATCAGGGCAAGATGTTCGACCTGGTGGCGGGCCACTTTGCCCGCAAGCTCTTCCTGCCTGCTCCCATTCAGGCGGCCTATACGCTCTGGCGCTCCATCGCCTTTGTCTGGAAGGGTGTCCGCTGCCTGCTGCAGCGCAGGCTGGAGGTGGAAGTGCTGGACGCGCTGAGTATCAGCGCCTCCCTCCTGCGGGGCGATTTCGGCACCGCAGGCTCGGTGATGTTCCTGCTCAACCTGGGCTCCCTGCTGGAAGAGTGGACCCGCAAGAAGAGTCTGGACGATCTGGCCCGCAGCATGGCCCTCAACGTCGATAAGGTCTGGGTCCGCGCCGAGGGTGGGGAAGTCCTCCTGCCGCTGACCAAGGTGCACGCGGGCGATGAGATCGTCGTCCGCTCCGGCAACATGATCCCGCTGGACGGCACCGTCGTCGAGGGCGAGGCCATGGTCAATCAGGCGGCCCTCACCGGCGAGTCCATGCCGGTGCGCAAGACCGAGGGTGCCACCGTCTACGCCGGGACCGTCGTGGAGGAAGGCGAGTGCGTCTTTGTGGCAAAGGCCGAGGGCGGTGCCAACCGCTACGATAAGATCGTCTCCATGATCGAGGAATCGGAAAAGCTGAAGTCCAGCACCGAGAACCGCGCCCTGCAGCTGGCCGACCGTCTGGTGCCCTGGTGCCTGGCGGGTACCGTGGTGACTTACGCCCTTACCCGCAACGTCACCCGCGCCATCTCCATTCTGATGGTGGATTTTTCCTGTGCACTGAAGCTCTCCATGCCGCTGGCCGTCCTCTCTGCCATGCGCGAGTGCGGCAACTACCACATCACCGTCAAGGGCGGCAAGTATCTGGAAGCCCTCGCCAAGGCCGACACCATCGTTTTTGATAAGACCGGCACCCTGACCCGCGCCACCCCGCAGGTGGTGCAGGTGATCCCCTTCTCCGGCTGTGAGGAGCGGGAGGTGCTGCAGCTGGCGGCCTGCCTGGAGGAGCACTTCCCCCATTCCATGGCCAACGCCGTCGTCCGCGCCGCCAAGGAGCGGGGCATCTCCCACGAGGAGATGCACTCCGAGGTGGAGTACATCGTGGCCCACGGCATCGCCAGCCGCGTCGGCGGTCAGCGGGTCGTCATCGGCAGCCACCACTTCGTTTTCGAAGATGAGCAGTGCACCGTGCCCGCCGAGGAGCAGGCCCGGTTCGACGCCCTCGACCCCCAGTATTCGCACCTGTACATGGCGGCGTCCGGCCGGCTGGTAGGCGTCATCTGCATCGCTGACCCCCTCCGCCCCGAGGCTGCCTCCGTGCTGCGCCAGCTGCGCCGTCTGGGCTTCACCAATACCGTCATGATGACGGGCGACAGCGAGCGCACCGCCTGCGCCATCGCCGGGCAGGTGGGGGTGGACCACTACTTTGCCGAGGTTCTGCCCGAGGATAAGGCAAACTTTGTCCAGAAAGCCAAGGCCGAGGGCCACACCGTCGTTATGATCGGTGACGGCATCAACGATTCGCCCGCCCTCTCCGCCGCCGATATCGGCATCGCCATTAACTCCGGCGCGGCCATCGCTCGCGAGATCGCCGACGTAACCATCAAAGCCGACAGTCTGGAAGAACTGGTCCTCCTCAAGAGCATTGCCAACGCCCTGCAGCATCGCGTCGGCGCCAACTACCGCTTTGTGCTGACCTTCAACTCCACCCTCATCGTGCTGGGCGCATTGGGCATCCTGCAGCCGGCCACCAGCGCCATGCTGCACAACCTGTCCACCATCGGCATCAGCCTCAAGAGCATGACCAACCTCCTGCCCGAGGGCAATGTGAAGCTGCTGAACTGAATAAAACGGAAAGAAAATTTACAAAACAAAAATCGGGATCCATCGGTGGTCAAGCGATGGGTCCCGTTTTTGTTTTCCTGTTGTCTGCAAAGGCCGCCGTACCAAAAGCTGCCCTTGCCGCGCAGGGGGTGCAGAGCAAACCATAAAACACTGCACACGCCCAGAAAAAGAGAGAATGGAGGAATTTGCTTTCCTCGGAGGCCTTGCAGGGGACCTCCGCAGCCTTGGTTAGAATTAACTAACCTTGCCGTGACAACAGGATACCATAGATGGTTAGTCTTGTCAACCCTTAATTTGCGGTTTTCCCCGAAAAAAGGGGTGCGCCGCCGGGATTTCAGCGTTTTTTCTACATTCTGCCCAAAGAACCTCCCTTGCTTTGGAAGAAAACCCACTTGTTTTCTATTGCTTTTTAAAGTAGTTCTTGCTATTATAGTAACGCAAGATTTTGTGGGCAGGTTTTCATTTTTGTCTACACCTTGTAGTTGGAGCTGCCGCAGCCGGCAGTTCAAGACCGTTTCGCCCCCAGAAAGCCGCCTATGCAGTGCGGTTTTTCAAAGACTCAATAGTTAGAATGCGCTAACTAGCGCATGGAATGGAGCAAGGAGGTTCCAATGATCAATTTTGAACAATGGGAAGGCTTTGAGGGCCGCATCTGGAAAGAGGAGGTCAATGTCCGCGACTTCATCCAGAAGAACTACACCCCGTACGACGGCGACGAAAGCTTTCTGGCAGGCCCCACCGAGGCGACCGATAAGCTGTGGGGCGCTTTGCAGCAGCTGCAGAAGGCCGAGCGTGCCAAGGGCGGCGTGCTGGATATGGAGACGGAGGTGGTCAGCAGCCTGACCTCCTACGGCCCCGGCTACATCGACGAGAAGCTGAAGGATCTGGAGCAGATCGTCGGCCTGCAGACCGACAAGCCCCTGAAGCGAGCCTTCATGCCCTACGGCGGCATCAAGATGGCGGAGCAGGCCTGCACCACCTACGGCTACCAGCCCAACCCCGAGCTGCACAAGATCTTCACCGACTACACCCGCACCCACAATCAGGCCGTCTTCGACGCCTACACCCCGGAGATGAAGATGGCCCGCCACACCCACATCGTCACCGGCCTGCCCGACACCTATGGCCGCGGCCGCATCGTGGGCGACTACCGCCGCGTGGCCCTGTACGGCATCGACGCGCTGATCCAGTTCAAGCAGGAAGACTTCGCCAACTGCGGCGACGGCACCATGACCGATGACGTCATCCGCCTGCGCGAGGAGATCGCCCGCCAGATCAGCGCCCTGAAGGGCATGAAGAAGATGGCCGAGGCCTACGGCTACGATATCTCTCAGCCCGCAAAGAACGCCAAGGAGGCCTGCCAGTGGCTGTACTTCGGCTATCTGGCCGCCATCAAGACCCAGAACGGCGCCGCCATGAGCGTGGGCCGCATCTCCACCTTCCTGGATATCTATATCCAGCGCGATCTGGACAAGGGCATCCTGACCGAAAGTCAGGCACAGGAGCTCATCGACCACATGGTCATGAAGTTCCGCATGGTCAAGTTTGCCCGCATCCCCAGCTACAACCAGCTGTTCTCCGGCGACCCCGTGTGGGCGACGCTGGAGGTGGGCGGCATCGGCATGGACGGCCGCAGCATGGTCACCAAGAACTGCTACCGCTTCCTGCACACGCTGGAAAACATGGGCCCTGCACCGGAGCCCAACCTGACCGT
>ERZ1026860.1521-NODE-1521-length-11631-cov-5.995594_pt1 | contig 11631 bp, 9 predicted proteins | sample MGYA00380160_ERZ1026860 | MGnify/ENA primary metagenome ERZ1026860 (study PRJEB33269, sample SAMEA4719796) | human gut metagenome | biome: human-associated habitat; feature: organic feature; material: feces | place: Cameroon | collected 2013-10 ... | reverse complement strand
GCTGCGGCAGCTGGAACACCATGAATGAAGACGTCGTGGCCGAGGCGCCCAAGACGGGCCTTTCCGGCGGCAAAACGGCCGCTGCCGCCCGACAGGAGGGAGTCACCTCCCTGACGGCCAAGCGGCTGGCCGATATCAGTACAACGGAAGAAAAAAGCCGCATCCTGACGGGCATTTCCGAGCTGGACCGGGTGCTGGGCGGCGGCATCGTGCTGGGCGGCGTGGTATTGCTGAGCGGCGAGCCGGGCGTGGGCAAATCCACCATGCTGCTGCAGCTGTGCGGAGCCATCTCCAACCAGCATACGGTTTTGTATATCACAGGCGAAGAGTCGGTGCGGCAGGTCAAGCTGCGTGCCGCACGCCTGAAGGTGCCGCAGGAGAACATCTACCTCGCTGCGGAAAATGACGTGGATGAGATCTGCGGCCTGATCGAGAAGGAGAAGCCCGATCTCGTGGTCATCGATTCCATCCAGACCATGCGTTGCATGGACATCTCGTCCTCTTCCGGCACGGTCAGCCAGGTAAAGGAGAGCGCCGCCCGCTTGCTGGCCGTGGCCAAGAAGCAGGAGATCCCGATGTTCATCGTGGGCCATGTCAACAAAGATGGTGCCATTGCCGGCCCCAAGGTGATGGAGCACATCGTAGATACCGTGCTCTACTTTGAGGGGGACAAGATGCTGCCCTACCGCATCCTGCGGGCAGCAAAGAACCGCTACGGCTCCACCAATGAGCTGGGAATGTTCGATATGACAGGGCAGGGGCTTGAGGAGATCGAAAACCCCTCCCAAATGCTGCTGGAAGGCCGCCCGCTGGGCGTTTCGGGCAACTGCGTCGCCTGCACCATGGAGGGCAGCCGTCCCATCCTGAGCGAGATCCAGGCGCTGGCTACCAAAACGAATTTCCCGGCCCCGCGCCGTGCCTGCAGCGGTTACGATTACAACCGCATGAATCTGCTCATCGCCGTGCTGGAGAAGCGGGCGGGGTATTTCTTTGGCAATCTGGATGTGTATATCAACATCGTGGGCGGCATTGCTCTGCGGGATACCGCCTGCGATCTGGCCGTCTGCCTCAGCATGGTGTCGTCTCTGCTCGATCAGCCCGTCAGCGATAAACTCATTGCCATCGGCGAAGTGGGCCTTGGCGGCGAGGTGCGCAGCGTGCCGAACCTCGAACAGCGCTTGCGGGAAGCCGAACGCATCGGTTTTGAGCGCGCCGTCCTCCCCAAGCACAGCCTTGCCCACCTGAACGCCGCCGATTACCCCGGAATGCAGCTGGTAGGAGCCGCCTATCTTTCCGAGGCCATCCAGGCACTGAAGAAAGACCGCTTATAAAAAAGAGGGAACTCCATGTCGATTTATCTGGACGAAAAGAATCCCGGCAAGCACAAGCCATTTGATGATGCTTCGCCGGACATTGTGGAATATGTACGCTATCTGGAAGTCATTGCGGGCAAAAGCCCCAACACAGCTTTCAGCTACTACTGCGATCTGCGCAATTTCAGCAAATTCATGAAGCGGCGGCGCGGCCTTATCCCTGATGACGCCGAAATGAAGGATATCGACCCCAAGGGGCTTGATACGGCCTTTTGGGCTGCTGTGTCCAAGGAAGATATCTACGAATACCTGTATTTTTTGAGCAGCGAGTGCGGCAACAAAAAGTCCTCCACCGCCCGGCGGCTGGCCAGCCTGCACGGGTTTTACGATTATCTGACCAACCAGGTCAACCGCATCCGGCAGGACCCCACGGCGGCCATTCGCCCGCCCAAGCAGGACAAGGTCTTGCCCAAATATCTGACGGCAGAGCAATCCATGGACTTGTTGGAAAGCACCCAGTACCAGAGCGATTTCCCGGAACGGGATTACTGCATGGTCGTGCTGTTTTTGAACTGTGGGATGCGACTTTCGGAGCTTGTGGGCATGGATCTGGGCGATATCGACCTCGAGCAGCGGCAGATCCGGCTTTTTGGTAAGGGCCACAAGGAGCGAATGGTCTATCTCAACGATGCCTGCATAGAAGCTTTGCGGCTTTATCTTGCCAAGCGGAACACGATGGAGGGAATGAACCCCAAGGAGCGGGCTGTCTTCGTCACCCGGCGGCGGAAAGACCGTATCTCCAACCGCCGCGTGGAACAGCTCGTCAAAGGGGCCATGCGGGCGGCGGGGCTCAAGGACTTCTCGGTCCACAAGCTTCGCCACACTGCCGCAACGCTGATGTATCAGACCGGCAATGTAGACATTCTGACTCTCAAGCAGCTGCTGGGCCACAGCAGCGTCGGCACAACCCAAATTTATACGCATCTACAGGAATTTCAGGTACGTGCTGCCATCGAGCAAAATCCGCTGGGCACCGTTACGCCCGAAAAAGCCCGCTTGGATACAACAAAACGGACAGCAGGGAACAGGGGAGAAGCACTTTTGCAGGAAGACGCCGATTCGGATACTCCCGCAGGCCCCATGGAAGCCTTTGAAGGTGCCGCGCAGGAAGGCTTCCGGGTGGATATTTCCGCGCTGACGGACAGCGAACCTACAGACGAAAACAGCCATGATGATGCAGAAACAACGTGACAAATTGCAGGCCGATGAAGCCGCGCTCATAACTGAGTGGCGCACCTGACCATGGACAATGCCTAACGCGCAGACGAACCTGTGGTACTACGAAACGGACGCCATCGCAAAGCATCATAGAACGCTGATGGTGAGTATGCCGCACCCAAACCGCAGTGCAAAAAGCTGGGCGCTGGAACTGGAAAAAGTTTTGCGCACGACGGAGCGCCTTTGAGTGAGAAAGCAAAATCAAACAGCAGCCCGCAATGGAACACACACACATGAGCATATGTGCAATCATAAACATAAAAAGAAACACACGAAATGCAGGCATCCCGTAAAAAGCGCATTCCGCAAGCCCAGCAGGCCCAAATGGATGCCGGAGATGCAAAAAGGCCTAAAACTCGGAAAAGAGGCTTTTTCACTCCCCTAATATTCGTATAACGTGCATTATACGAAACGCTATCAAATTAAAAATAGGGCACTTCCTTCTTCCTGCTTTTCTCCTCGGCTGCGATCTTGTCCCCGCTGCAGATCATCTTTGATCCTTCGGATTTGTACTCTCCCCCGTGTGCACAAAAACAACGATCCCGGAAACGCTTTGCACATCACTGTCCAATGGCGCTCCGGGATCGTTGTTTATTATAAGCAAGGATCAATTCGCATTCTGGTTTGCGAGCGCTTCCGCAAGAGGCTCGGTTCCAAAATAATGGCAGATGGCTTCGTAGTACACGCGGGCCGTTTTCCTGCAGCCCTCTTCGCTGCCAAACTGCGCCACATCCTCCGCACTGGTCACAAAGCACTGTTCTGCCAGCACCGCTGGACAATTTACATCCTCCAGCAGTGTGAAGCTTCGCTCAGCCCGCACTTCGGCATAGGTGGACTCCACCAGCTGCTTTGCCTCCCCCTGATAATAAATGTACCGCACTCCCCCATGTCCGCGCAGATGCGCCCCGGCTTCGAGCATTCCGTTTGCCAAAAGTTTAGCAAAGTAGTAGCTTTCTCTGTGCCAGGTGCGGCCCGGCACACTGGGATAGCATTCAAAGCCAAAGGCCGTGGAGCCATCGGGTGCAGAGTTACCATGGATGGAAAGCAGCAGATCCGGCGACTGCGCGTTGACGGTCTGGGCACGCTCGCTGGGTTTGGCGGTGGTATCGTAGCTGTCGCGGGAGGTCAACGGAATGAAGTTTGGGTCAGCCTCCAGCCAGCCCAGCAATGCGGCAGAGGTCGCAGTGGTCATTTCTCTTTCCTCCACGACTCCCCTTGCCCCCGGGTCGCTGCCGCCATGTCCGGCGTCCACCGCAACACGGTAAGGCGGGTCCCCCACCACAGGGCGAAAATCGTCCTCGTCTCCCCCGCTGCTGCCCCAATGGGGGCCAGCCAGCGCTGCTTTCCAGAGGAAAAATGCTGCGCTGAAGCAAAACAGGCAGACCAGCAGGGACACAACGGTGCCCAGCGACCGTTTACGCCGCTTTTTCCGCACAGCCGTGTGTTTGGAACGTCCTTTGTTTGCCATCGGTTTACTTGAGCTCCACGACGGTCACGCCGCTTTCGCCCTCGCCGTAGCGGCCCAAGCGGAAGCTCTTGACCATGCGATTGCTGCGCAGATGCTTGTGGATGGCGGTGCGCAGGGCCCCGGTGCCGTTGCCGTGGATGAGGTAAACCACGGTCTGGCCGTTCAGGACGGCGCGGTCGATAAAGGAATCCACCTCGGGCAGCGCCTCGTCCACCGTAAAGCCCAGCAGATTCAGTTCCATCTTCGCGCTGCGCTGTACCCGCTCGACCCGGCCATTGGGGCGGTTGGCGTCGCCTGTCAGGCGGGAATACCGCTGCTGAGCCTTGGTCTGAGGCTTTTTCACCTCTTTGACCAGCTTTTCGGGCTGCTTGAGGCCCTTGAGAGGCACTTTTGTCTTGATGATGCCCGCCCGTACCAGCACCTCTCCGTTTTTGTCCGGCAGCGACAGCACAGTGGCCAGCTGGTTCAGCTCGGCGATGCAGACCTCCTGCCCCACCTCGACTTCTTTCAGCGGCACAAACTCTTTGATGGGGTTGTGCACCACTTCGGAACCCACCAGCAGCTTCTCGGATTCTTTTTTGGCGATCTCGCGGGCGCGCTGCGCCTTCTGCTGGGCACTCATCCGCTCGTCCTTCTGCAGCTGACGCAGCTCATCGGTCAGGGCATACGCCTTGCTTTCGACTTCCTGTGCCAGCGTACGGGCCTTGGCACGGGCCGCTTCCAGCTCGTTTTCACCCTGCTGGATGAGCTCGTCACGTTTTTTGCGGGCGGCATCCAGCTGGTGGGCAGCCTCATTCTTCAGCTCTTCCACCTCGTTCTGGCTGGCCTTGAGCTGCAACTTCAAATCATCCAGCTGACCCAAAACTGCATCCAAACGCTTGTCTTCGGCCGAAAGGTGCTGCTGCGCTGCTTCAATGACCCGTTCGGGGATGCCCAGTTTCTCGCTGATGAGGAAGGCGTTGGACTTGCCCGGTACGCCCACGCTGAGCTTATAGGTGGGGCGCAGTGTCTCCAAATCAAATTCGCAGCTGGCGTTGACGACGCCCGGGGTCTCAAGGGCAAACACCTTCAGCTCGGCATAGTGGGTGGTCGCCATCAGCAGCACGCCGCGGCGGCGCAGCTCTTCGATGATGGCAACGGCCAGCGCAGCACCCTCAGCGGGGTCGGTACCGGCCCCCAATTCGTCCAGCAGAACCAGCGTGCGGGGCATGGCCAGCTCCAGAATGCCGGTGATCTTCTTCATGTGGCCGGAGAAGGTAGACAGGCTCTGTTCAATGCTCTGCTCGTCACCGATGTCCACCAGAAATTCATCAAATACGCAGATCTCGCTCCGCTCGTCGGCGGGGATGAGGAAACCGCACTGGGCCATCGCACACAGCAGGCCCGCTGTTTTCAAGGTGACGGTCTTGCCGCCGGTGTTGGGGCCGGTGATGATGAGGGAATCGTAGTCTCGCCCCAGCGCAATATCCACAGGCACGCATTTTTTGGCATCGATGAGCGGGTGGCGTGCCCGGATGAGGGAGAACGAGCTGTCGGTGCGGACAGCAGGCTTGAAGGCCTTCATGTCCAGTGCCAGACGGGCTTTCGCCAGCAGCACGTCGATCTCCAGCATAGCCTTGTAGCTATACTGGAACTGAGGCTCAATGGCGGCCACCTGTGCAGTAAAGGCCACAAGAATGCGCTCGATCTCCTGTGCTTCCTGTGCTCGATACTGCAGAATGCGGGCGTTGGCCTCCACAACGGCCTGGGGTTCCACGAAGACGGTCGCACCCGTAGAAGACACGTCATGGATGATGCCGCTCACCTCGCCGCGGTACTCGCTCTTAACAGGCACGACATAACGGCCGTTGCGGATGGAAACCACGCTCTCCTGCAGGTATTTGGAGGTGTCCATGTTCCGCACCATGCTTTCCAGACGGTCGCGGATGCTGTTTTCCGTAGCATGGATCTTTTTGCGCAGTTCGTTCAAGGTGTGGGAAGCCGTGTCGGCCATGGCGTCCGGGGCCAGAATGGCGCTGGAGATCTGCTGTTCCAGGCCGGGCTGCGGAGCCAGTGCATAGAACAGATCGTCCGTAGGCAAAGTGTCATGGTCGGAAGAGCCATACCAGCTGCTCAGGTTTTGAAAATTGCGCAGCGCACCTGCTACCATCAGCAGCTCCCCCATAGAGAGGACGCCGCCCTTGACGGCACGAGCGGTCAGCTGGCTGACGCCCTCCACGCCGCCGAAACGGGGGGAGCCGTTTTTGATGAGGAGCGTGTTGATGGCGTCGGTCTGCTCCAGTGCATAACGCACCTCATCCGGGTCGCACTGAGGCTCCAGTTCCAGCAGCATCGTCCGTGCTTCCTTGCAAACGCAGCCCTCGGCGGCGCGGGCAATGATCTTATCAAGCTCCAGCGTTTTCAAATAGCTTGTTTCCATAGTTTTGGTATCCTCTTTATCTTGGGTTCGGTCACGGTAGGACCGATTTCAAAAAATCATAGCTTTTCAGCGGTTTATCCAGATGGGTCAAGGCGTATCGTTCGGCCACAGCAGCCAGCTTGTTCAAACTGCCCACCGAGATTTTGAATGCGAAGATCCGCTTATCCTCTACCAGGCAGATGTGCCGCAAAGCAAACAGTGCCCCTGCATCCAGATTCGGTGTTTTGCCTGCCTTTTGGGCGCAGTCGGCGCAAAGCAGACAGCCTTCCAGCGGATCAAGATAAAACGACGGCCCATCGTAGACGCCGCAATCTCGGCAGCAGACCAGCTGGGGCAAAAAGCCGCACTCGCTCATGGTACGCAGTTCAAACACAGCTTTCACCACACGCAGGTCCGTCTTTTTTTCGCTGATCATATACAGGCAGTTCAGCAGCAGGCGCAGCTCTTTTTCCGCTTCTTCGCCGGTGGGTGAAAGTGCCGCCGCCATCTCAGCCAGATACATGGCAAGGCTCATCCCCTCAATGGAGGACGAAATGCCGTGGAAGACGTTTTTGCTGGACGCCTCCCGCACCGTGTACATATTCCGGCCCGGCAGCAGAATAAATTCCGAATAGCAAAAAAGCCCGCAGGCGCTGAACAATTTGTTTTTCAGCCGCAGGCTGCTCTGCGCCGAGGCAGAAATGACGCCCAGCCCCGGCGTTAAGATCGTGAGGATGCGATCCGATTCTTTATACCGCGTCTCCTTGAGCACAAGACCCGGTGTTACAATGGGTTCCATGGGGACACCCTCCTTTCGGAGAGATCAAAAAGTTCAGCGGTTGGCAGGGTTCTGCTTAAAGCCAAAGTTGTTCAGCAAAAACTCGTTGTCACGCCAGTCTGCCTTGACTTTGACCCAGCACTGCAGATTGACCCTGCAGCCCAGAAACTCTTCGCAATCGGTGCGGGCTGCGCTGGCGATCTTTTTGAGCATCGCACCGCCCTTGCCAATGACCATGCCCTTGTGGCTCTCCCGCTCACAGTAGATATTGACATCGATGTCCACAAGATCCGTGCCGGGGCGCTCCTTAAAGCGTTCCACCACCACCGCAATGCCATGGGGGATCTCGTCCCGCATGAAGAGCAGCGCCTTTTCCCGGATGACCTCCGCTACCAGTTCCTTCTCAGGCATATCGGTATAGGCATCGTCGTCAAAGTAATGGGGGCCTTCCACCGCGTAGCGGCTCAGGGCATCGAACAGCTCTTCACAATGGTCATTTTCGCGGACACTGACGGTGTAGACGTCATCAAAAACGCCCAGCGCCTTCAGCTCTGCCTTGCGGGCATCCAGGTCGGCGGCATCTTTCACGAGGTCGGTCTTGTTGATGACCGCAATGGCCGGACCACCGCTCTTCTTCAGCGCCTCCACCAGCACCATCTCGGGTTCGTTCAGCGCCCCATAGGGCTCAAACAGCATCATGGACACGTCCACATCCGCGATGGAGTCGCTGGCGGTCTTGTCCATCCGCTTTCCCAGCTTATTATGAGCCTTGTGCACACCGGGGGTATCCAGCAGCACATACTGCAGCGGTCCCCGGGTGATGACGCCTGTGATGCGGGTGCGGGTAGTTTGGGGCTTGGAGGTGACGATAGCTACCTTCTCGCCCACCAGAAGATTCGTCAGGCTGGACTTGCCCACATTGGGACGGCCAATGACGGCCACAAAGACCGACGAGGTATCACAGTGATTCTGGTTCTGGGATTCGTTTTTCAAGATCATGCTCCTTGTTCTTCGCGTTGAGTCATTCGGTGTAGCTGACGGTGCGGGGCAGGCCAAGCTGTGTCAGCACAGCTTCTTCCTTCTCGCGCATCCGCATGGCCTCCAGACCGCCGTTCTCGTGGTCGTAGCCCAACAGATGCAGCATAGAGTGCACGGTCAGGAAAGCCACCTCCCGCTGCAGCGGATGGCCGTAAAGCGTTGCCTGTTCCTGTGCCCGCTCCATGCTGATGACGATGTCACCCAGCATCTTGCAGCCATTGTTTTCATCTACATCGTAGACCCCGTTTTCCCCCAGAGGGAAGCTCAGCACATCCGTCGGCATAGGCTTATTGCGGTACTGGTTGTTCAGCTCGGCAATGGCCGCGTTATCCACGAAGGTTACGCTGATCTCAGCCGGAGCATCGAAATGCTCGTACTCCAGCACTGCGTTGCAGGCACGGCGGATCAAAATACGAAGCCCAGAGGGGACCTTGATGGCTTTCTGGGAGTTGGTGATCAAAACTTTATTGGACATAAATCGTCCTCTCCTTTCTTTTTATACTGCCTGTTCTTGAGGAGCGCTCAGCGCTTAGCCGGATGGGCCGCCGCCTCATAGGCTTTGATGATCTCCTGCACCAGACGATGGCGCACGACATCTTTTTCAGTAAAATAACATTGGGCAATGCCGCCCACGCCTTTCAGCACCTGCAGCGCGTCCACAAGGCCGCTGCGTGTGCGGTCCGGCAGATCGATCTGAGTCACATCGCCCGTCACGACCACTTTGGAACCCACACCCATGCGGGTAAGGAACATCTTCATCTGCTCGGGTGTGGTGTTCTGCGCCTCATCCAGAATAATGAAAGAATCGTCCAGCGTGCGGCCGCGCATATAGGCCAGCGGAGCTACCTCGATGATCTGTTTTTCCACCAGCCGCTCGTAGGTCTCTGCCCCCAGCATATCAAACAGGCCGTCGTAGAGGGGCCGCAGATAGGGGTCAACCTTCTGCTGCAGGTCGCCGGGCAGAAAGCCCAGCTTCTCCCCTGCTTCCACCGCCGGGCGGGTCAGTACGATGCGGGAGACATCTTTTGCCTTAAAAGCCTTCACTGCCATGGCGACAGCCAGATAGGTCTTGCCTGTGCCAGCCGGGCCGACACCAAAGGTGATGGCGTTTTTGCGGATGGCGTTGAGGTATTCCTTCTGCCCCAGCGTTTTGGGGCGGATGGGCCGCCCTTTGACCGTGACCGTAACAAAATCTTCGGTCAGCTCCTTCACCCGCTTTTCCTCGCCGTCGTGGGCCAGGCTGATGCAATAGCTGACCGTCTGGTCTTCCAACGGGGTGTGATTCTCGATCAGGAGCAGCATTCCCTCCACGGCCCGCGCCGCCGCTGCCACGTTGGCCGCCTCACCTGAGAGACGAAGCTCTGTCCCACGGCAGACCGCCGTAACGGAGAACTCCTTTTCCAGTAGACGAATGTTGCGGTCGCAGTTGCCAAATACCGCCGCAGCAATCTCCACACTGTCCAGTTCGATGCTTTTTTCTGCCATAGGGTTCCTCCTGACGATTTGCTTGGTATCCACTCTTATTGTACCACCAAAAGCGTATTTAGAAAACTATGAAAATTGCACAAAATAATACAGTCTCTTCCGGCGTTTTTTCCATAGACGCCTGCTGCGGGAGCGCAATTGTCCCAGCTATGTACAAATGACGCATTCTTATTTCCGTATCGGAAAAGTCGCAAATCGACCTTGACAGCTTCTGCCTTTTATGATAAACTATTTAGCGTTGCAACCAATGCAATGTGCTACTGTGGCTCAGCCGGTAGAGCAGCTCACTCGTAATGAGCAGGTCGTCCGTTCGAATCGGATCAGTAGCTCCACATCAGACTCCCCGAAAGTTGGCTTTCCAAGCCAGTTTTCGGGGAGTTTTGTTTGTCCGGCCCGGTGCACTTTCCCGCGTAAAAGTGCCTTAATTACCCCGTTTTTTCTTCTCTTTCCCTGAAAATGTGAGTCAGAATGTGAGTCAAAAAAGCGCCCCCTCGCCGGAGAGCATCCGGGTTGAGGGGGCGCTTAACTGTTATTCTGTTCTGTTGTACAGCGCGGGTGCCTTATCACACCCGCTTCTTCTGCCGCTCGAACTCTTCATCGGCCTTAATGGCGGCCTGGGTGAAGCTGTTGTTGTACCACCAGCTGGCCAGCGCGGCACCGATAGTGAAGCCTGCGCTCACCAGCTGCTCCACCTGGGTGGACTCGATGGGTAGCATGGGCTTGCCTGCTGCACTCAGCAGCTGGTTGGTCAGCGCAAGGCCCAGCACCGCCGTGCGGGCCACGGTGGCGGCGGAGATGTTCTTGGGGGTATTCTTTAACGGACATTTGTGATTCACCTCTCGATTTTGAAATTTCACAGATTATTTGTTGACAACGTATTACAATGGTTCGCAGGCAGTCCACCCGGGCTGTCTGCTTTTTGTTTGATATGGACATGATATAAATTATTGGCATCAGCTTTCAATTGCCCATGCTCATGATCTCACCATTCTACAGCAAGAAAATGATCTTTTTCACAAAAAGAGCTATAGCAGCCATCGGAAGAATGGAAAGGTATTCACTGCTAGAGTTGTCATAGTTTCTGCGATACTTCTACTTCTGTCTTTTTTGACAGGTCTGCTTCTCGGCGAAGGCTATTTTGCTCCACAGTTTGTTCCGTCTTCACCCTATATTCAACAGCTTCAGCAATCTATCGCTTCAGAAAAAGCCGCCAGTTATTGGGATGGATACAGTGTGGGTCTCCAACGTGGAAGAGAGCGACGTGGTCAATAACGCATTTCTAATCTATTCTTAAATCAAATAAAAAACACCCGGTGTTATCAGCACCGAGAGCGTTGCAAGCATCCATGCGTACCATAGCGGGTCTTTTTATAGGAAGTGGAACAACGTGCAAAAAATGCACGTTGTTCTCTATCCAGCGGGGCAAAGAAAATCCCCCGCCGGGCTGGCCGGTTGGGGGGTGGGTATAAGACTTAAGATTTCATTTGATAACTCGGCGGCAGAACCAGCGGCGGAGCTCCAAAAGCAGAGGACATTTGCGAGATAATCAGTGAGACCCGGCTCATAAGGCCCTGATTCTCTTGAATGTAAAAGCCAAGGTGTTCATACACTCCACCAGAGATTCAGCAGAAATATAATCTTCACAGCCACCACGCTTGATCTGAAGCATATTCTTTCCATCAACGACACTGCGATTCCCGATCCGCAGCCCCTTTGGGGTGCGGATTTCATGTTCTCCGTTGCTCATCTTCTCACGGCCTCCTTTGTGTTGGTTTAAGTTTCTTCTTTTCTTTTATTCAACTTCACCTTTTGAACTTCCGCTCTTTTTTCACCTTTTTCGGCTTGCATATTCACAATTTTTACGGTATAATAA
>ERZ1026860.1517-NODE-1517-length-11647-cov-6.382850_pt1 | contig 11647 bp, 10 predicted proteins | sample MGYA00380160_ERZ1026860 | MGnify/ENA primary metagenome ERZ1026860 (study PRJEB33269, sample SAMEA4719796) | human gut metagenome | biome: human-associated habitat; feature: organic feature; material: feces | place: Cameroon | collected 2013-10 ... | reverse complement strand
CGAAGATCCATCGCCTGCATATGCGATGATTTCTGCCCGATAAATTTTATTTTTTCCATATTCATACCCTCCTGTCGTTTTTTGTTTTTCTTTGCATTTATTCAATTTTACAATGAAAAATCTATGAATATCATGAAAAAATCATAGTATCAGTCTGTATTGCCCAAATATCGGTCAATTGCAAAAGACATTCGTAAGAGAAAGCAAAGATTGCTGTCATTGAGATTGATCTGTGTCAATGTGTGAATACGCTCCAGACGATAATTTAGAGAATTTCGGTGAATAAATAATGCCTGAGCAGTATTCTTTACACTGCAGCCACATGCCAGAAAGATATCCAAAGTATGATACAGATCACTGTTGTTTTTCGCATCATATCGGTTGAGTATGGTCAACGCCGGATGACAAAATACACCGAGTGTTTCACAGTTTTGACTGTGATCTAATAAATCATAAAACGAAACATCACTGTACAGACAGATCGGAGAGGTATTTGACAAACGTTCATTCAATTCCAACGCCTTTTGCGCCTGTGCGTAATATTGAGCAAAGGATTCTGGACGGAAAAAGGTGTGAGAAATGCCGATATACATATGTTCCTGTTCTGCAAGCGTCCGCAGACATTCTAATTGTTCGGAAGATATGGTAGGAGAATCCTCTAGGGAGAGCAGCGCGGCAATATTGTTTTCATGAATGGTAAAACGAAGGTTTGGTATAGAATTTGTCAAACGCATAGAAACGGTTTCCTGTAAATGCTGCTGTCCGACATATCGGTTAGGTCGCAGACAAAGTGCACATAGATGGGAAGAAAAATGCAATCCGGTCAATTGGGGCGCAATGGTTTCCGGCGGCGCACCGATTAAAAGATCGTACAATAATTTTTGATATACGGTATTTCCCGGTAAAAGATACGGAGTGTATCTGCGAATTGCTTCGCTGGATGCCGCACTGATAATTGGCAGCAGCTGCATATGTGCTGCTGAAATCGGCGTTTCTCTTTCCAACATTAAAATAATGCCGACATAATTGCCATCGATAAACATTTTACTGGATAATTTGCGCAGAGGAGATGCAAAACAAGTAACTACAACAGGATCGGAATTTCTTTGCGCATTTTTGACGGAATCCAATTGCTGTACAGCTTGAACAAATTCATAGGTACAATATCCCTGCTGAATATTCTGCGCCCATAATGGGTCATCAATCGGAAACACTGTAGAAGCGGCAAGCACCTTAAAATTGCAATCGAGTAGGATCACTGAATTATTCAGTTTTGCAGCGGCTAGATTGATAACCGGTTGAATCCCGCTGGAACGTGCAGCACAATCGAGTAGTTCTCCGTAAAAACCTTGACTGCGCAGACGGTCAATACAGGATTTTGCTGCGTTAAACAGAGCAAATAATTCAGAAGCATCTGCGAGACAAACATCTGTCTGTATATTTGTCAATTGTTTGACGGATTCTGTCCGCACAAGAACACAGTGTGCCGGAAGCAAACCGCCTGATAATTGTTCAAAATATCCAAAATATAATGTGTTATCAAGATATTGTGCACAAACACCGTCAATTAGAGCAACGTCTTCAATGTTGTGAATATCTGCAGAATGCAAAATTTTCGCATTGGTATTGGTTGAAATTGTATTGATAAGCGTTGTAAACAGCAAGAAACTCACCTCAAGTTTACTATAGTGCACGGTGCACAAATTGTCAATCGGTTTTTGTCCGGCGCGACCGTTTCCGAAAAGACGAAAAAAGACTATAATGTTACAAAAGAGAGCAAAACAAACTTACAGAGGAAAAGGAGCGTTTATCATGAGATTTGAAAATAAAGTTGCAATCGTAACAGGTTCGACCAAGGGTATCGGTGCAGCGACTGCGAAGCTGATGGCAGCAGAAGGTGCAAAGGTTGTCGTAGTGGGAACAACAGAGTCTGCAGGTCAGGCAGTTGTTGCGGAAATCAAAGCAGCCGGCGGAGAGGCATTCTATCAGAAGACGAATATTGCTTCAGAAGAAGACCAGCAGGCATTGATTCAGGCGACACTGGATGCATACGGAAAAATTGATATTTTAGTCAACAATGCTGGTGTTGGCGGAAGCCTGGCAAACCTTAATCAGATCACACAGGAAGAATGGGATAAGGTCATTGCTATCAATCTGACTGCACCGTTCCAGATGCTCAAGAAGGTTGTACCGGTTATGGAAGCAGCAGGCGGCGGTGTTATTGTCAATGTTGCATCTATGGCATCGACGGCAGCAGGCCGCGGCGGTATTGCATATACTTCCGCAAAGCATGGTATGCTGGGTTTAACGCGTCAGGTATCTTTGGATCACGGACATTCCGGTATTCGCATCAACGCTGTTTTGCCGGGTCCGATTGATACTCAGATGATTGCACGTGTTTTGGCAACACCGCAGCATCCGCTGAATATGAAGGTTAAAATGAGTCCGTCCGGTCGTCCCGGTCAGCCGGAGGAGGTTGCAAAGGCAATTGCATTTTTGGCATCGGATGATGCATCATTTATTCATGGTGCGGCACTTGCTGTAGATGGCGGCTATACGATTTTCTAAGGCATCGTCTAAAAAACGAGAGGAGCGAACAGTATGTATGAGAGATTATTTTCCAAGGGTAAAATCGGCAGCGTAACCCTGAAAAATAGATTGGTCATGTCTCCAATGGGCATTGGATTGGCAAATCTGGACGGTACTCCGTCAGAGGATATGATTGCATATTACGAAGCGAGAGCAATCGGCGGTGCGGGCTTGATTATCCCGGAGATCACACGTGTAAATGATGTGCACGGTGCAGGCTTAATGCGTCAGTTATCCGTCACACAGGATCGGCACATTGAACCGCTGAGTCGTTTGGCGCAGGCAGTACATAAGCACGGCGCGAAAATGTTTATTCAGCTGCATCATCCGGGTCGCGAGACAGTTACTGCGCTGACTGGTGGTGCACCGACAGTATCCGCGTCGGATATTCCATGTAAGTATGTACAGCAGCCGACACGAGCACTGACCACAGAAGAGGTACAGGCATTGATTCAGCAGTTTGTTGACGGCGCGGTTCGTGTGCAAAAAGCCGGATGTGACGGTGTGGAACTGCACTGTGCACACGGATACCTGTTGCAGCAGTTCTTGTCTCCGTATACCAATAAGCGCACGGATGAATACGGCGGCAGCTTTGAGAACCGTCTGCGTATCGTAAGTGAAATCATTTCCGGTATTCGGACAGCCTGTGGTGCGGATTTTCCAATCGGTGTGCGCTTATCTGTTGAAGAATTTTTGGACAAAAACGGTGTGACAGAGGATTATATCCACATTCAGGACGGCGTGAAAATTGCGGTTGCGCTGGAAGCCCAAGGCATTGATTTCGTGGATGTATCGGTTGGTCTATATGAAACCGGTATGACCTGTGTCGAGCCGATTTCCTTCCCGCAGGGATGGAGAAGAAATCTGATTAAGGCAGTCAAGGATCATGTGCAGATTCCGGTTATTGGTGTATCTGTCATCCGAGAGCCTGCCGTTGCAGAACAGTTCTTAGCGGATGGCGTAGAAGATTTTATTTCAATGGGTCGTACTTGGCTGGCTGATGAAGCATGGGGCACGAAGGTTCAGCAGGGACGAGAGGATGAGCTGTGTAAATGTATCAGCTGTCTGCGATGCTTTGAAAGCCTGAATGAATACAATGCAGCCGGTTTGCCGGCAGAATGTGCACTCAATCCACGTCTTGCCCGTGAAAAGAAATATGGTGAATTGAAGTATGATACCAAGGGTCATTCGGTTGTCGTAGTAGGCGGAGGCCCGGCGGGCATGATGGCAGCGAAGACATTGGCGGAGCGCGGATGTCATGTCACGCTGATTGACCGCGGCAGCGCATTAGGCGGTACTGTAAATCTTGCAAAGAAGCCGCCGCTCAAGGAACGCATGGAATGGATCATGGATTATTACCGTGCAGCATTTGACCGACTTGATGTGACGGTAAAGCTGAACACGGAAGCAACTGCTGAAACGATTGAACAGCTCAAGCCGGATGCGGTTATTTTGGGCACCGGTGCAAAGCCAATCATTCCGTCTAAAATTCCGGGAGTCAGCGGAAGCAATGTATATACCATCGAACAGGTGCTCACAGATCAGGTTGATTTGAGCGGCAAGGAAGTCACCATAATTGGTGCAGGACTTGCAGGTATTGAAACGGCGGAATATCTGGCAGCACGCGGCGCAAAGCTGACAATTGCAGATATGCTGGATCAGATCGCGCCGAAGGCAAACCATACCAACGTAGCGGATATTTGCAGCCGATTGACAAAGGCGGAGCCGACTTATCTGCTCGGTCATGCTTTGAAGACGATTGCGGAAGATCATGTCGTTTTGGAAAAGTGTGCGGATCATACAGAGGTTACTGTTCCGACACAGGCAGTTGTTTTGTCACTGGGCAACCGACCGGATACCGCATTGGCTGATGAACTGAAGGCAAAGGGTATGCAGGTTGTTGTTATCGGCAGTGCAGTAAAAGACGGCATGATTGCACCGGCGGTGCGTACCGGATATGAAGCAGCACGTTCGCTGTTTGTAGAAAAACCAAAGACTACATCCTTTGTTACATCGGCGGATGAACTTCCGAATTTCGGCAAGATCTCTCTGATGGATGAGCAGGAAGGTGTATATCTGGCATATTTGACTGATCCGGCAGCAATTGCACGTATTTTACCGCCACCGCTCAAGCCGTTCTCGATTCCGGTGGTGACGCTTTCGGTTTGCCATATCCATAAACCGACCTTTGCGGATGACTATTATGAAGCAATTTTGGGTGTTTACTGCACCTATGGCAAAAACCTGGGTCTGTATCCGATCTCGTTAGTTCTCGGCGGTCCAGGTGCAGAGATGGCAGTACAGTGTGGTCGTGACAATGGATCGATTCCGAAGAAGCTCGGCGGAGAGCTTGTCATTCGACGCAATGGCAATCTGGTAGATGTCGGTGTAACACGCCGCGGCACACAGCTGGTTGATCTGCATATGGAATTGGGTCAGTACAACAGCCCATTGACGCATATGCTGTATCAGGCACCGGAAGCAGGTAAAAAGATCTATGGCGGAGGCTTCTACTTCCACTTTGACCGTATGCCGGATGAAAATGGAGTATCTCATTTCATGAATGGTGCACTGCTTCAGAATCTGTGCGAATACAATTACGAGAGTTGGGAACCGGGTACGGCTTCGCTCAAACTGGCATCCTCGATTGATGATCCTTGGGCAGAGCTGCCAATCAATACGATTGTAGGCGGTGCATATTCCAAGAACAGCCTGCTTGTACACAAGCTGAATCTGTGTGAAAAACTGGATGCGGATGCCATTGTACCGTATCTGTTGACCGGACGATATGACCGCACGGCATTCATGCAGATCGGACGCAGATAATGAGCTGAAGTCTTTAATCCGATTATTCAAGAATAATCTCATAAAAAAACCCCTTGGTGCAAGCTTGCACCAAGGGGTTTTGTATCATTTTTCGTTGTAAAAAATTACTCAGCCTTCATCTTTGCGAAACACTCGCTGCAGTAAACCGGACGATCACTCTTCGGCTGGAACGGTACATGTGCCTCTCCGCCGCAGGATGCACAGGTTGCAGTGAAAAACTCGCGTTGCGGGCGGTCTGCATTCTTTCTCTTGGCACGACATGAGCCGATCCTCCGATTTTAATTTTCAAAGAAAGAGTTTAAATCACATATCTCATATTTAGCAGAAAACTTTACAGGGTAGCTTTTCCCACTTTCAATTACTTCATTTGGTAAAACAATTCGGTATTCTTGCTCCTTTTCAAAGAATACATCCTTACAAAATAATACTCTAAAAGCATACTCTGCATAAAATGTGTATCTTGTTCCTTTATCATCTTTGACAGGTGGAACATCTTGCATAAGATACCTCATATATTCCATATCCATCGCTATTTGCCCATCTTTAGTATCAAATCCTTTGTCAATGTGAAAATAATGAACATTTTCAGTTTTTATTTCTGTACCGATACTGTTTCTAATATCTTCGATAAAAACCTCTGGATTTGGTACGATCGCAACTGCATCAGCATTTGGAAAATGCTCTCTAATAGTTTTCTTTTTGTCTTCAGAAAGGTTAATCACTATCTTTCCATCGTCGTCCTCTTTGCAATCTTCTTCATATACAGTAAACATGCAGAATACTGGCATTTTTTCTGCTGGTTCAATTCTAACTAAACCATTTGCCTTTCCACACGTTGCAATAACTTTGTTGGTCTCCGGATGATGCATTGTCATTTTTTGAGCGAACATTCTTGTTCCAGCCTCTAAAATATCACCCTGGCCTTTGATTTTTAATTTATCTTCAATTCCCCAGAAAGTAATCGCATTTGAACAGTATATGTTTCCATTTATAAGACTCTCCAAATGTTCTCTTTTTCCAAATTTCAAAAGATATTTAATATCTGCCACTCGTTCCTTCCTCCTTAACATGTGCTTCTCCCAAATAACTGCGGTCAAGCTGGATGGACATTTTCATATCATTGAAATTCATGACATAATCCGTATCCCAGTTTTAAGCCTTTGCACGCCCCTATTTTCCATTCCTTGATAGCAAATACTAACAAAGTCCTATGTTTTGCGTGGCGTGTTAGTTTTCCTTGAAAAAAGTGAAGATGAATTACAAGAGTTCGTCTTTGAAAGTGGTAGTAGAATGCGCTTCGACGGAAGAATCCGGTGCATTTTTGATAACGGGACAGAGTCTGATATGTTGTTTCGCTCGCTGGATAAGGCGTTACAAAAAGACGGATTCGGCATTAGCGAAATAATCGAGAAGAATAATGCCGTACCTGAAATAACAGAAGAAGATAGCCAAAATGGGTTTATTTATGTATTGAGCATCCTAAGTCCAAACCCACAGATCGAAAGGATCAAAAATCTGTATAAAGTTGACTACTGTAGCGGTAACATAACGGGCAGAATCAAAAACGCTAAAAATGAACCTACATACCTAATGAGCGATGTTCATGTGGAATTGGCGGTAAGATGCTTCAACTTAAATGTTCCTAATTATTTAGAAAGCACTATTCACTCATTTTTCAAGGATGTGAACTATTCATTTGAGGTTTACGATGACCAGGGCAACAAACGCTATCCAAGGGAATGGTTTGTTGCACCTCTTGAAATCATTGAAGAAACAATTCAGCTGATCGTAAATGGGAAGATAGAGAATTACCGCTACGACACCGTTCTGCAACAGCTCGTGATGCTACAGACAGATGCGGAGCAGTAATACTGTATCCACAACCCTGCAGTCGAAAACAGTTAATCTGCATTCTCAACCTCTCAAAAGCAAATCTGTATTCTCAACCCTCACCAAACAGGGCGGTTGATTTGTTTCCGAAACAACAAAAAAGGGATTTCCACCATCCGGCATTTGCTTGCCTGAATAGCAGAAATCCCTTTATTTTCGGGCATTTTTGCCCTTTATTTGCTTACTCTTGACATCAATACTACCGTCTCAACGGTATTCCCTTTGTCCCACAAAAGCTCCGTAACTTCCCCGCCATCCTTGAACACCGGAAAATTCAGACCAATCCGCTTTAGCGGATATTCAGACTCGTCATTCCTGTAAATTTCAATTTCCTTAATCAAGGCTGTGACCACATTTCTCTTTTCTTCGTCATTTATTATATTATAAACGCAGTCGAAATTCACCATGATTTTGTAAATATTCTCAAGAGTAATTGCCTGCTGCTTAATTGCATCTCGCCGAAGTCTGGCATCTTCGATTTTTTCCTCCAGCTCAACAATGACATCATATAGGGAATCTAACCGCAAGGTCATATCATGGAGCTTTCGTTCCCGGTATTTTGCATCAGCAGGGAGACTGTCAATTTCCCGTTCCAATCTTGTTTTATTCAGATCAACTTCCTTCAGCTTTGCCTGATAGCCCTCCAGTTCTTTATCCACTGCTTTCGTGTCAATCTGAACGCCAATCCGTTTTTTAATGGCTTGGGCATATTCCTCATTCCTTACGATCTCACGAATTGCCTCAATGACCATCGGTTCAATATCGGTCTTTTTCAGCATTGCCTTATATTCACAATGCTTACCCCGGACCATCCTATTCCGACTACATACATAATAGTAAATTTCTTTGTAAGTGCCATCTTTATTTGTCCATGCGTGTTTATTCGTATACATGGGACTTCCACAAACCGGGCATTTCAGCAGACCTGATAACAAATGAACTCGATCCCGCCCAATTTTTGACGGTTGCTTTACTCCGGTTCTAAGACGCTTGGCATGAGCCTTTTCCCATACCTCCTCACTAACGATTCCTTTATGCTGTCCCTCTGTCAGAATGTAATCGTCATTTCTTTTCATCTGGTAATCGTTTTTTGTGCCTTTGACTTTTTCCTTCGTTCTCCGTCCATAGGCAATTTTACCGCAATAAACCGGGTTATCCAATATCAGTTTAATAAAATGTCCTGTCCAATCCTCTAATGTGCCATTCTGCCTCGGAATTTTCCGTATACCTTGTAAGTTCAACTGATTCGCAATACCACCCAAACCGATTTCCGATGAAGTATATAATTCAAAAATCTTCCGTATTGCCACAGCCTCTGTTTCTTCAATCATCAGCTTGTTATCTTCCAGTGTATATCCGTAGGGAGCAAAGCCACCATTCCATCCACCTTGCCGTGCCTTTTCGCGCCGCCCGTTCATCGTCTGCTCGATAATATTCTCACGCTCAATCTCAGCCACAGCAGATAGTACAGAAATCAAAAGTTTTCCGCTTGTCTGAGAGGAGTCAATCCCTTCTTCTATGCAAATCAGATTTACACCATAAGATTGAACCAACTCCAAAGAGTTAAGTATATCTGCTGCATTACGGCCAAACCGTGACAGCTTATACACTAAAATATAGTCAATGTCCAAGCCATCCTCAATATCTCTGAGCATTTTTTGAAAGGCAGGCCGTCCCTCAATGGATTTACCGGATTTACCGGCATCTTCATAAGTATCAACAACGATCATTTCCTCACGATCCGCAAATCGTGTCAGCATATTTTTTTGACCTTCCAGGCTGTATCCGTCCACTTGCATCTCTGTGCTGACCCTCGGATACAAAACACAGCGTTTTCCATATCGGTTCATAATTCATACCTCCAAAATTTACTTTTGGAAAATATCCTATGTAAAGCTGCGATTCTCACGCAGCTCCGTCAACCTCGCCCAGCACTCTCATACCATATTTCTCGATGATATGTGCCAGCGAAGTGATAAACGCTTCAAATTTTTGTTCCGCCAGAAGTTCTTCTGACCGGATTTCATCTGAAGGAATCAATGCGCTTTTATTCTGGATATTCTCCATTCAGAATCACCTCCGCAATTCCTAACGAAATTATAACTCTACTTGCACAGCCTGAAAATGATACGGGCCTTTCGGCACTTTTATGTAATCCCCAGACTGCACAAGAGCGTCTTGTTTATATTTTCCATGTCATCCTTGTTTAGATGACCAATATAGTTTTTTAACCTCGACTTGTCGATTGTTCTGATCTGTTCCAGCATAACAACAGATGGTTTCACCAAACCGCATCTGTCATTTAAGTGGTAATGCGTGGGGAACTTTCTGCTTTTTTTGCTTACACTGGTAATTGCTGCAATAATAATCGTAGGACTGAAACAATTTCCCACATTGTTTTGAAGAATGAGTACAGGACGAGAGCCACTTTGTTCGGAGCCGATACCAGGGCTTAAATCAGCCGAATATATGTCACCTCGATGGAATTTTTCAAACATCACTCTCGCCTCCTTAATATCTTAATACTTAAACAGCCGCACCAGTCTGAAAGAAATCTTCGGATAAAAACCTGGTGCGGCTACTGTTATTCTGTTCGGATTACTCGTCATATTTGCCACGCATCCCTGACGCCGGGGACAGAACAGGTCTCCGCTGGCGCGGCTGTCATAACTCCGCAGCATCGTTCGTATCGTGTGCCGCAGGGTTCCCCCCAAGTCTTTGGCGGGCCGTGAGGAAGTATCTTTAAGCCCCCGCGCCCTCATCGCGCCGGATGTGCCACCATCCGGGTCACAGGACCGTTGATCGCTCCGAAACAGCTTGTCCATCACCTCCTGGCTGCTCCATCTTCGCGGCGTCCTGCACTCGCTCATGCGCGGGTTATGTACCTGTTCTGCCGTGTATTCAGTTGTCAAAGGTCAGCGAAAGAAAAGCTCCTTCTTGACAGCCATGACAAAAACAGGCGATTTGTCCTGTCTGTACTGCGATTTATTTGAAAAAATAGTTTGCCTTGTCCCTTCATAGAAGCTGCGGACAGCGCAATCTCCTTACAAGCACAGCAAAATAGGTACTATCGTACTCAAAAACGCCTTTTATGAGGTTCTTCCTGCAAGGAAATGGGCACGATAAAATATGATTAAGGAGACGATAGTGCCTATGGAACTGATAAAAGAGCTGGGACGAAGGATACAAAAAGCGCGTAAGGAAAAAGGATTGACGCAGCAGGAACTCGCAGATCTGAGCCACGTTTCTCTAAAGCACGTTCAAGGCTGCGAAAGAGGGGTGAAGAATCCTTCTTTTGAGGTTCTGCGCGCTTTTTGCAAAGTCTTGAATTTATCTTTAGATTCCCTGATGAATCTCGATCTGCCTGAAGATGAGCAAGCCGCCAACGATATGCGGCAGCTTTACCTTTCGTGCCCTCCGGCTGCCAGAAAAGTGCTGTTAAACTCGACCCGCGCGTTGACTGATGAGCTAAAAGAGATGGTGCAGACGGCTGGGGTTGACCCAGATGAACATTTAGAGAATAAGTAAGCCGGTGGAGGAATAAAAACCCCCACCGGCTCTCTTTTTGCCGCTATGCGGCGGTCAGGTTATTGGGCCGTATCCAGCAACCGCGCCAGCTTCTTCAGTCCGCGCCGGATGCTCTCCCACACGCGGCGGCGGTCAGCACCCTCGATCCGGGCGATCTCAGCCACCGTCATGCCCAGGTAAAATCGGGCGTAGATACGCCTGGCCTGGATGGCGGTCAGCTGCATCAGCGCGGCATACACTTCCTCCCGCAGCAGCTTCTGCTCCAGGACTTCCTCCGGGGTGAGTGGCCGGTTGAGGGCATCGTTTTCAATGCCATCCTCCCGGTTCAGAGAGTAGTGAGCCTTGTGCCGGAACTTCCGGCGTTCATAGGCGGCATCGTCCTGCTCCTGGCCCCGGATCGCGGCCACGACTTCCTCGGCCACGTTTACAAAGACATCGGTTTTATACACATCGGGATACAGTTCCCGAAGATTGATCTTCTGCATTATGTACCTCCATTTCGATTCACGGGTTGACGGGTGAACCGAAATGAAGGCGGTGAGCGACACCTTTCGGGGAAATTCCCGAAAAAACGACAAACAAAAGCGCCAGCATCCGAAGAACGGCGGCTGGCGCTGCTAAAAGAGGACTTATGACGCTTATGGACCAGCCACGATAGTGCCTGTTCATAAGCAGATGGAGGCCGATTGACGGTCAGGCTTTTTTTGACAGGTAAATTCCTGCCGAATTATGTCGAAGCGGTCTTTGCTTCACGGCGGCTCCCTCCTAAAGCCGCCGTGTCAGCGTGTAGTCGTCACTCCTTTGTCGAGGGCAT
>ERZ1026860.1514-NODE-1514-length-11662-cov-7.622383_pt1 | contig 11662 bp, 11 predicted proteins | sample MGYA00380160_ERZ1026860 | MGnify/ENA primary metagenome ERZ1026860 (study PRJEB33269, sample SAMEA4719796) | human gut metagenome | biome: human-associated habitat; feature: organic feature; material: feces | place: Cameroon | collected 2013-10 ... | reverse complement strand
CCGGGGGTAGTTAAAAATCTGGAAGGGGACACTGACCCGGTAGAATGAGATAGTTGTTCTATCTCCCCAGACCGGATTAGAATCTAGCAGCAGAAGGCCTCTGCCTTTCACAGAAATGTGATCGGCAGGGGCTTTTTTAGCGCAAAAAATAACCTGACTCAGAGCAGGCAATAGCTGCATTGACGGGATGCAAGTTATACCTATATATAATAGGGACAGCAGGGAAGAGAGTAAAAATTATATGATACTGTGCGATATGCCTCGTCAGAACTCCTGACCAATGTGACTGCATAAACCGGCTTTTTAGTGCGAGGGGCGCGTTCTATTTAACGGCTGTCATTACATCGGAGCGGCTATCACACCTGACTGCACTCTCCAGCTCCTTGGACAACTATATGACCACACATTTTGTCCATCAGTGATTTCCTCTGGAGCTTTCGTGCGAAACTGGGCAATGTGCAAAAAAGATTAGGCTGAATCGCAAATTTTTCTAAAACATGGATGGATACATTTCCTCGGATTTCTATTGATTCCCAAATATAACCATGATAGAATAAGAAGAGAATTCAGACGGCCACGTAGAAGAACTGGTATCCTCTATTTTGAGATGGAAGGATACGCCTTGATTGCGGTAAGGAGGTGAATCGTGTGGGCTTATGTCTGTTTGCGAACAATCATGTGATAGATCATGCGGAAAACCGAATGATAGACCAAAATAAAGAGCCCAATGCTGTTTACTTTGCTGGCGCGATGCGCAAAGGTGAAAACAAAGTGGGCTTGTTAAGGCTTTGCCAAAATGTAAAATTCTGCATGCTGTACTCGAAATTCAACGTGGCAATCTGGCTCGCATTGCGGCCACATTGCATTTAAAATGACCTTGGGCGAAACTGCCGTCCGAAGGCTTTTGTCTGTCCCGAAATATGTGACCACAGTCTATCAGTACCAGAAAGCACTTGCAAAGTATCAGGCGCGGGTGGATAACCTGCGGACACCGGACATTCAGGACGCAAAGCAAAAGAATCTGGACGCGCTCCGCCGGGCACTGGGGCTAGCGGACAGCTGGAAATGATTGGGATGTACTGGGGTAACTGCAATGACCGCCAGTGGAACGAAGGGTATCAGGAGGCGAAGCGCTACTTTGATGCCCACGGTGACCTGAATGTCCCAATCAATTATGTGTCACCGAACGGATACAACCTCGGAAATTGGGTCAAGCGGCAGCGCTACACACGGCTGAATCCTGAAAAAAGCGGTGCGGTTCTGACAGAGGAACGTATTGCAAAGCTGGATGAGATCGGGATGCGGTGGGAGAAAGCGGATTCGAGGCCGCGCCGGTTAGAACTGGCACAAGAGTCCAAGAAGAAAAGTGAAAATCTGAATGTTTCAGCTGACCACAAAACGGGGGAAGATATCGGTTTGTGTAGTTGATAGCGTGACCCAAAACAGTTGCTGTACTGTGGGTCGGAGAATTTGAGTGAGTCGTAAAAAGAAAATCTAAAGGAGTTATTGGAGAGGATTATGTCAAAGTTTCAGCATGATGTAATGTTGCGGATCGTAAAGATTCTGAATGTTCTGATGATCGAGTTGCCGTTTGCGGCCTGCTGGTTCCTGTACTACTCGCACCAGACCTATGCAATGATGGCTTGGAAGGGGCATTTGGCGATTTTAGGCCTGTTTTTTATTCTGTACATTGCACTCGGTAAAATCTACGATGCGTTCTGGATGTCGATGCAGCGGGTCTCGGAGTTGGTGTACGGCCAGATCCTTGGCGCGATGGCAACCGATGGCATTTTGTACATTGTGATCTGCCTGATGTCGGCAAAGCTCTGCAATCTGTTGCCGGGTATTGCGGCAATTGTAGGGCAGCTGGTGATGGCTGCGATCTGGGCGTCTTGTGCACATAAATGGTACTACAAGACCTTCCCGCCGCAGAAGACCGCTGTGGTTTACGATGTACGTCACGGTATGGAAAAACTCATCAACGAGTACGGCCTGAGCCAGAAATACGATGTGCAGGTCACCCTGAGCGTGTCGGAGTGTCTGGCGGATTTGAGCATTCTGGACGGCATGGAGACTGTTTTTGTCAGCGGTGTTCACAGTCATGAGCGAAACATTATCCTGAAGCATTGCGTGGGGAAGGGCATCAATATGTTCGTCATCCCCCGTGTGGGCGACGTTATCATGAGCGGTGCTTGGTCGATGCATATGTTCCATCTGCCGATGCTGCGCGTCGGTCGTTATATGGCAAGCCCGGAGTTTCTGTTCGTTAAGCGTGCGATGGATATTGTGATCTCGCTTCTGGCATTGGTGGTTCTCAGCCCGGTGTTATTGGTTACCGCTATTGCAGTCAAATCTGATGGTGGTCCCGCCTTCTACAAGCAGGTGCGTCTGACCAAGGACGGCAAACAGTTCGAAATTCTGAAGTTCCGCTCCATGCGTGTGGATGCAGAAAAGGATGGCGTGGCACGTCTTTCCACCGGCGATAAGGATGACCGTATTACAAAGGTTGGTCACATTATTCGTGCCTGCCGTTTGGACGAGCTGCCGCAGTTGTTGAACATCCTGAAGGGTGACCTGTCCGTTGTTGGTCCCCGCCCGGAGCGCCCAGAAATCGCCGCACAGTACTGCGAGGAGATGCCGGAGTTTGCGTTGCGGCTTCAGGCAAAGGCCGGTCTGACCGGTTATGCGCAGGTGTACGGCAAGTACAATACCACCCCCTACGATAAGCTGCAGATGGATCTGATGTATATTGCACATCCCAGCTTGATCGAAGATTTGAAAATCATGCTAGCAACCGTGAAGATCCTGTTTATGCCTGAAAGCACCGAGGGAGTTTCCGAGGGCCAAACCACTGCTATGAGTGGAGAAAACCACTAAATATCGAGCTTTTTGACCGCTTTCTGAGGGCGTAAATCGATATTTCCTCGGAATGTGCTGTCAGGAATAAATAAGGGGTTTCGATGACAACATCATCGAAACTTTCAACCCGGTCATGGAGATGCTATCAGGCATAGATACTAGGGCTCTCGGTGAAAAGGCTCGGTGCTGTCGGGCATAAACTCAAGGACTCCCGTAGCGATATGAGTGAGGTCAGGCATAAATACATGGATTCCCGTGGCGAGATGATAGTGCCATCAGGACTAAAGACAGGAACTTCCGTGACGATGAAAATGTGATCACAGAGTAAAATGGTGCCATAACATGAGCAAAGGGCACCGATTACCGTTGCGCCAAAAATGGTGCAATTTTGAGCGTGGTGGAGGCCCACTGCAACGGTACAAGACATAGCAGCAGTGTGACTCACACTGCTGAGGACGATTAGTAGAGCTTTATAAGGAATAAACGGCTCAGACTCTTTGAGATGAGTCTGGGCTGTAATCTTTGATATGCGGAGAGAGGAACGATTGAATGCTAGTTAGTGTGATTATGCCGACTTACAACTGCGGCAAGTTTATTTTGCAATCGCTTGATTCTGTGATTGCCCAGACAGTTACAGACTGGGAGATTCAGATTGTGGACGACTGCAGCACCGATAACACTGCCGAAGTGTTGAAGCCGTACTTGGAGAAGTATCCCAATATCCACTACTATGTTCTTCCGCAGAATGGGGGACCGGCGGTTGCCCGGACAGAGGCCATGAAGCGGGCGACTGGCAAGTATATCGCATTTCTGGATAGCGATGACTTGTGGATGCCGGACAAACTGGAAAAGCAGATCACTTTTATGGAGAAGACCGGTGCGAAGTTCAGTGCAACGGGTTATGGTTGGATGGACGAGGATGGCAATGACCTGCACACGGTGTTCATTCCTCCGAAGAAAACTGACTACAAGAAGATGATTCGACTGTCCAATCCAATCGGTAATTTGTCCGTGATGTACGATCAAGAAGCGCTTGGCAAGTTCGAGGTGCCCCCGATTAAAAAGAGAAACGACTTTGCCCTGTGGCTCAAGATTCTGAAAAAGACGGATTACTGCTATGGTATGGAAGAAGTTCTTGGTACATATCGAATGGGGCGTGCAGGCTCGGTGTCCAGCAATAAACTGAAACAGGCAAAGTACCACTGGCAGCTCTATCATGAAATCGAAGGGCACAATGTGGTTCGCAGCCTGTACGAACTTGGCTGCTGGGCTTGGGTCAAGGGCACGGGAATGGGTATTGATAAGAGAAAGGTATAAAGAATCATGGAAAAAGCGGTTGTTATGGTGTTGTCCTTTGATAAGTATTCGGATCTGTGGCCGGTATACTTTGACTGTGCTAAAAAGTTTTGGCATGCGAAAATGCCAACATATCTGGTAACGAATGAGAAAGAGCCAGAATTTGAGAATGTTCAAGTTGTTACAACGGGGCCTGAAATTTCGTGGAGCCGCCGTGCCCAAAAAGCTGTAGAGGCTGTAGATGCGGAGTACATCCTTCTCATGCTGGAAGATTACTATGTGACATCAGAGGTGACAGACAATTCTATTAGTTTGCTGATCTCCTTTATGGAAGAAAATGATGCTGATTACTTGAGGATTTATCCCTTCCCTGAAATGCACTTTAAGGACGAAGGTGAGCGTGGAATTCATAAGGTTCCAGAGGAATCGCTGTACGGGGTTAACCTTCAGGCTTCGATTTGGAAAAAAGAATACTTGCTTAAACTGCTAGAAGGTGGTGACTTTTCTGCATGGGAATTTGAGGCTCGGCAGAAGAATGGCGTTGCCACTCAGATTAAAGGAAATCTCTACACTGTAGATTACGCACCGTTTGAGATGGTAAATGGGGTTCTTCAGGGAAAATGGTACACACCGAGCGTGAAAACTTTGGAGGCACTTGGTATTCATGTGGATACAAGCAAGCGCGCGGTTTTGCCTTGGAATAAGGTCGCAGTCTATAAGTCGAAAATTATTCTGAGAAAAATTGCTGGTCCGAACCTCATTAGAAAAGTTAAGCCTATCTTGAAGAAAATGGGCGTTAAATTTGTGACAGAATAAGGAAAGGTAAGTCATATGGAACCAAAGACAAGAGATATACGATTCGATGTTTTGAAAGGTGTGGCGACACTTATCGTTGTGTTTGGTCATGTGCTGCAATATAGCATAAAAGGCTATGAGGATTCATTGATTTTTAATGTGATATGGTCGCTTCAAATTCCGCTTTTCATGGTGGTTTCTGGCTACTTTTCTTTATCAAGCAAGGAACCTACTGTGAAGAAACTTGGAAATCAACTTTTTCGGTATCTTTGGCCCTGTGTGACGTACTTTATTGTCTTGTGCATTGCCTATCACTATGAGAATCCACTTTCAAGCGCATTTAATTTGCTGTGGCATCTTGAGGGAACGTTATGGTATTTGGTGGTACTCGCTTTTTTGAGTGTATTCAACTTTTGCGCAACAAAGATTTCTAATATGACTAAAATTTCAGGGGGGGGGTACTGTACAGCGTTGTTTTCTTTGGAATGACAGTGCTGTTTGCAGTTCCGGGACTTAAACTTGGACTGACCTTTCTTGGAATCAAATATGTGTTGTACTACTCGTTATTCTACTGGCTGGGACATATGTGGCACTTTGTAAAAAATGCGAACATTACTAATATTGAGTCGGTTGCAGATACCATATTTGCAGTACTTTCAGTAGTGTACTTTTACATTATTTGTAACGTGAAATTGTATTTGACGGAGGATACCATCCTTGGAATTTTGCCAAGATTGACAGCAAGTGTATGCAGTGTGTATATTGTTTGTTTTGCTGTTACAAGGTTAAAGAAAGTTGGAAAAGCAGCACAGACTATTGCGGTTGTTGGACAAAACTCTCTTGAACTTTATTATATTCACTGTGTGCTAGTACGGAGCATAAAAGCTCAGCAGATGGAAGTTATATCAACAGGTGGAGTTATTACGCTTGTAATCGGATTTGTGTTTGTTGTAGGAGTTTCGATTGGAATCATAAAGCTTATTAAGAAATCGGAGCATCTGTACAGGCTGTTGTTCGGTGCAAGAATGAAGATTGGAATTTGAAGATGAAAAAAATTGGGGTTTGTGGTGTGTATGGTGACGGACCTGATTTTTCAGGAGGTCAGCCGGTAAAAGTGAAAACAATGATCCGGATGCTTTCGGATTACTATGGAGCAGATAACATCAAAACGGCAAATACTGCTGGCTGGAAGAAGCACCCGGTAAAGATGCTAACGAATTGCATTAAGCTGGCGCGAGAGTGTGATGGAATTGTCATTTTGCCGGCTCACAATGGAATGAAAGTTTTTTTACCTCTTTTTCTTAGTTTAAGAAGAGTGCATCATTTCAAGCTTTTCTACTCTGTAATTGGAGGATGGCTTGCGAGCAAAGCTGCTGAGAATCCGAAGCTGATTTCTTGGCTAACGCAGCTTGATGGCATTTGGGTTGAAACCAAAAAAATGAAATCAGAACTACAAGCTCTTGGCGTAGAAAATACGACTGTAATCCCTAATGTTAAATATCTGAAGGCAGTTTCACAGAATCATATAGACCTGAATTCCGACACATTACGTTGCTGTACCTTTTGTCGTGTAATTAAGGAAAAAGGCATTGAAGATGCCATTAAGGCCGTTGAGAGCATAAATGGACAAGGAAAATATAAAGCAACACTTGATATTTATGGTCCGATATTTGATGGGTATAAAGAGGAGTTTGAAACGCTGATGCAAGGCGTTCCGGATACAATACACTATAAAGGTTGCGCAGATCCAAGTGAGAGTGTTTTGACTTTATGCCAGTACGATGTACAGATTTTTCCAACACATTATTTAACAGAAGGAATTCCAGGCTCGATTGTGGATAGCTATGCGGCAGCAGTTCCTGTTGTTGCTTCCAAGTGGAATAGTTATGATGATATTGTTGCAGAAGGAAAAACTGGTCTTGGCTATGAGATAGGAAATATATCAGAGCTGACAATGCGGCTTCAAGAATTGTGCGAGGATAGAAGCAAGCTTATACAGATGGCAGAAAGCTGCATAGAGTTTTATAAAGAGCAGTATACGCCGGAAAGTGCAATTAAAAAAGTTGTAGGGGTAATGTGATGGGACTGAGTATTTACAATATAAAAAAATGGGCGAAGATGTTCGCTGGAAAAAGCGTGTTACATGTTGACCAAAGTATGGGACAGGCTTTTACTGTTGGAGAGTTAAAAGGCTATTTTAATGATCTTACTCAAAAAGTGTTAATGCAACCAGAATATGTTGATTCCGGTGAATTTCCGACAGTTAAAACGGAACAAGGAGAAGATATCTTATTTCCGGTTGCTATTTTTCAATACGGTTTAGGATGCTGGGATCTCTATCAGTTAAATAACGATACAAGATATGAGAAAAAATTTATCGCATGTGCTGATTGGGCATTAGAAATGCAAGAACCGAATGGTGCATGGAATAATTTCTTCTTTGCATATCCTAAAAATCCATATGGTGCAATGGCACAGGGGGAAGCTACATCGGTACTTGTTAGAGCTTGGTCAGTTACAAAAGAGGATAAGTACTTGGTGGCAGCAAAACGTGCTGCAGATTTCATGTTGAAATCTGTGGAGAATGGTGGAAATTCTCAGTATACGGAAAATGGATTGGTTTTATTAGAGTATACTCATCTTCCGGCGGTCCTTAACGGATGGATTTTTAGCCTGTTTGGTTTATATGATTTGTGCCTTGCATGCGATGAAGAAAAGTATAAAGATGCTTTGGATAAAACACTAAGAACTCTTGAAAAGACAATGCCAAAATTCGATTGTGGATATTGGTCTAACTATGATTTAGATAATCATATTGCAAGCCCTTTTTATCACCATCTTCATGTAGCACAAATGAATGCATTGGCTTGTATTACCGGAAATGATCTTTACAAGGAATACAGTTTGAAATGGCGTAAGGAAGAGGAGAATAAAATCAAGAAGTTTAGAGCAACGTTAGTTAAAGGATATCAGAAAATTAGAAATTGATTTTTCATATATAACTTGTTTTACATCAGAAAGGAAATAAAAATGTCTGCATTTGATAACGCAACCCTTATGATTACTGGCGGTACTGGTTCTTTTGGTTCTACTGTTCTAAAGCACTTTCTGGATTCGGATCTGAAAGAAATCCGCATCTTCTCTCGTGATGAGAAAAAACAGGATGACATGCGCCACGAGCTTCAGGCCAAGCATCCGGAAGCGGCTAAGAAGGTCAAGTTCTATATTGGCGATGTTCGTAATCCACAGTCCATCAAAGATGCAATGCCTGGTGTCGACTACATTTTCCATGCCGCAGCTCTGAAGCAAGTCCCTTCCTGCGAGTTCTTCCCCATGCAGGCTGTGCAGACCAACATCATCGGCACCGACAACGTTCTGCATGCTGCAATCGAAGCTGGTGTCAAGCGTGTGGTTTGTTTGTCCACTGATAAGGCTGCGTACCCCATCAACGCTATGGGTATCTCTAAAGCTATGATGGAGCACGTCATCTACGCAAACGCCCGTGTGGCAGCTGAGCGTGGTGGCACGACCATCTGCTGCACCCGTTACGGTAATGTTATGTGCAGCCGCGGCAGTGTTATCCCGCTGTTCATCGACCAGATCAAGGCTGGCAATCCTATTACCATCACTGACCCTAATATGACCCGCTTCCTGATGAATTTGGACGAGGCTGTGGATCTGGTCATGTTCGCTTTCCAGCACGCCAACCCCGGCGATTTGTTCATCCAGAAGGCGGACGCTTCCACTATCGGCGATCTTGCCAAGGCTGTCCAGCAGCTTTTTGGCGACACCGGCACGAACATCATCGGCACTCGTCACGGTGAGAAGCTGTTCGAGACCCTGATGACCCGTGAGGAGCGTCTGCGCAGTCAGGACATGGGCCACTACTTCCGTGTTGCCGCTGACAATCGCGACCTGAACTACGATAAGTTCGTGGTCAACGGCGAGGTACATACTATGGCGGACGAGTCCTACACCAGCCACAACACCAATCGTCTGGATGTGGAAGGCACCGTCAAGAAGATCCTGACCACCGAATACGTTCAGAATGCACTGAAGGGCATCCCGAATGTCTAAGGAAAAGTTGCTGCTGGTTGGTGCCGGTGGCTTCGGGCGCATGGTGGCGGAGCAGGCGATGCTCCAATACAACTGTGCCTTTGTAGACGATGGACAAGTTGTGGGTGCTGAGATCTGTGGCATTCCGGTGGTTGGCGGCCTTGCCGATTTGCTGGAGTTGCGGAAAGAGTACAGCTTGCTGGTGGTAGGCATCGGCAACAATCAGTTCCGGGCACAGGTGTATGAGAAAGCAAAAGCCCTTGGCTATGCGTTCCCAAACATCATTGCACCCAGCGCCTACATCAGTCCCTATGCCAAGTTGGGATGCGGCTGTGTGGTGCTGCAAAACGCTTGTGTTCAGAACGGTGCATCTGTCGGGAACGGTGTTCTACTGAATACCGGAACGGAAGTCCACTGTGATGCAACGGTAGGGGATTATGCCTTGATCTATACCAATAGTGTGATCCACACTGGTGCGACCGTGGGAAACTTTGCTCGCATTGGCAGCAACTGCACCATATGCAACAATGCATCTGTGCCGGATGGCGCAGATGTTCCGGACTGTACGGCAGTACGTTAAAGAGGTGAAAGGATGAACATTCTAGTCACAGGTGCCAAGGGCATGGTGGGAACCGCCCTGTGCAACAACCTGAAAAACATCCGAGATGGAAAGAACAAGACCCGTCCGGCACTGAATATTGAAGAAATCTTCGAGTACGATTTGAATTCCACCCCGCAGGAGTTGGATGAATACTGCCAGAAGGCGGACTTCGTGTTCAATCTGGCAGGTGTGAACCGCCCGGAGAACCCGGAAGACTTCATGAAGGGCAACTTCGGTTTTGCATCTGACCTGCTGAATTGCCTGAAAAAGCACAACAATAAGGCGGCCATCATGCTGTCCTCTTCCATTCAGGCAACATTGGCTGGCCGCTTCGGCAACAGCGAGTACGGTCGCAGCAAGAAGGCGGGCGAGGAGCTGTTCTTCCAGTATGCCCAGGAAACCGGGGCTAAGGTTGCCGTCTACCGTTTTGTGAACCTTATGGGACACAGCCGCCCTAGGTACAACAGCGCTGTCAGCACCTTCTGCTGGGCGGTTGCTAACGATGAGCCCTTCACCGTCAACGACCGCAGCACCGAGTTGGAGCTGCTGTACATTGACGATCTCGTAGAAGGGATGTTTGATCTGCTGGAAGGCAAGGAGCAACATTGTGAATTTGACGGTGTAGAGACTGTTCTGAAAGCAGACGGGCGCTACTGCTACGTTCCCGTGACTCACAAGGTCACGCTGGGGGAGATCGTGGACTTGCTGCAAGAGTTCAAGGCACAGCCCACTACGCTTATGATGCCCAAGATGCCGGATGGCTCCTTTGCAAAGAAGCTGTACTCCCTGTACCTGACCTATCTGTCCACCGACAAATTTAAGTATGCTCTGAAGATGAACATTGACAACCGTGGCTCTTTTACTGAACTGGTGCATACCGCCGATTGCGGTCAGGTGTCCATCAACATCAGCCGCCCGGGTGTCACCAAGGGGCAGCACTGGCACAACTCCAAGTGGGAACTGTTCATCGTGGTTGCAGGTCATGGCTTGATCCAAGAGCGGAACATCAACACTGGAGAAACAGTGGAGTTTGAGGTTTCTGGGGATAAGATTGAGGCTGTCCACATGATTCCCGGATGGACGCACAACATTATCAATCTGTCGGAGACGGAAAATCTGGTAACGGTCATGACCTGCAACGAGATTTTTGACCCGAATCATCCGGATACTTTCTTTGAACCGGTATGAGAGAAGATACTGGTTGACGTTAGGAGAATTTTATGGAACACAACTTTAAATGGAAAAACGACGGTCGGACCAAGGTCATGATTGGCTGCGGCACCCGTCCGGAGATTATTCGGCTGGCTGCGGTTATCAAGCGCTGCCGGGAGTATTTTGACTGCTGCGTGGTCTATTACAACCAGAACTGGGACAGAAATCTTTCCACCGTTTTCTGGGAGGATTTCGAACTGAAGAACACCTTCGGGGAGTATGGTCCGGATATTCTGGTTCCGGTAGTTGGCGAGAATCTTGGCGTGACCTGCGGTAACATTCTGGGTCGCAGCTATGAGCTTCTGTCCGAGTTGCAGCCGGAGGGATATCTGGTGCTGGGCGATACCAACTCCTGCCTGTCCGCCATCAGCGCAAAGCGGCTGCACATTCCGCTGTTTCACATGGAGGCAGGCAACCGCTGCAAGGACGAGTGCCTGCCCGAGGAGACCAATCGCCGTATCGTGGATGTGATCTCCGACGTGAATATGTGCTATTCCGAATTCGCCCGGAAGTACCTGGCGGATACGGGTCTGCCCAAGGAGCGTACCTACCAGACAGGTTCTCCTATGGCAGAGGTGCTGCATATGAATCTGGAGAAGATCCAGAAAAGCGATGTGCTGGAGCGCCTGGGACTGGAAAAGGACAAGTATATCCTGCTGTCCGCCCACCGGGAGGAGAACATCGACTCTGAAAAGAATTTCCTGAGCCTGTTCACCGCAATTAACGCACTGGCAGAAAAGTACGATATGCCCATTCTCTACTCCTGCCACCCCCGCAGCAAGCACCGCCTGGAAAAGAGCGGCTTCCAGCTGGACCCTCGTGTCCGGGTCAACGAGCCGCTGG
>ERZ1026860.1509-NODE-1509-length-11683-cov-22.075937_pt1 | contig 11683 bp, 8 predicted proteins | sample MGYA00380160_ERZ1026860 | MGnify/ENA primary metagenome ERZ1026860 (study PRJEB33269, sample SAMEA4719796) | human gut metagenome | biome: human-associated habitat; feature: organic feature; material: feces | place: Cameroon | collected 2013-10 ... | reverse complement strand
CTATTGCCCTGCGGGCAACAGGGTCCCACCCCAGCGGACGGTCCTCAGAGAAACTGTCAGCCGTTCTATGGGAAATACAGCTTACCTGCACGACCCCGATGCGTGAAAGAGTGAATGGAAAATGACCGCAGTCATTTTCCATTCACAAATAAAAATAATTCATCCGCTGAATATGGCCAGAGCGAAAGCGGAGGCCATTATAAATCCTACATCAGGAGATGCAACATTTATGAAGGAAATTATTATGGGCTATCAGGGCGAGATGTCCCTGAAAGGCCTCAATCGCAACCAGTTTGAAGCAGCCATGATGAAGATCCTGCGCTACCGTCTCAAGACGGTGGGCAAGTTCAAGGTGTACTGCACCCAGTCTACCTTCTATATGGAACCCGAGGAAGAGGAAGTGGATATGGACCTTGCCTTTGAGCGGGTCAGCAAGGTGTTCGGCCTTGCCGCGCTCAGCCGCGCCGTGGTGTGCGAAAAGGATTTCGATACCATCTGCCAGACCGCCGAGGACTATCTGGGCAGCGAACTGCATGGCATCCGCACCTTTAAGGTGGAAGCCCGCCGCGCCGATAAGACCTACCCCATGACCAGCCCGGAGCTGATGCGGGAGCTGGGCGCTTACCTGCTGGGCAAGCACAACTACCTGAAGGTGGATGTGCGTAACCCGCAGTTCAAGGTGATCGTGGAGATTCGCGATTACGGTGCGTATATTCACGGTCCGAAAATACCGGGCGAGGGCGGTCTGCCCGTGGGCACCAGCGGCCGTGCCCTGAATATGCTCTCCGGCGGCATCGACAGCCCGGTGGCGGCTTATCGTATGGCAAAGCGCGGTCTGGCCCTGGATCACATCCACTTTGCGTCCCCTCCGTATACTTCCGAACGCGCAAAACTAAAGGTAAAGGCTCTGGCGCAGCTCATCACCGTGTATACCGGCAGCGCCAACCTGTTCGTGGTGCCCTACACCAAACCGCAGGAATACATCCGGGATAATGCCCCGGATGTGCTGTTCACGGTGCTGATGCGCCGCAGCATGATGCGCATTGCAAACGTGATCGCCAAAAAGCAGGGCTGCGAAGCACTGGTCACCGGCGAAAGTCTGGCACAGGTGGCAAGCCAGACCGTCAAGGCTTTGCAGTGCACCGATGCCGCACAGGACCTTCCCATCCTGCGCCCGCTCATCGGCATGGATAAGACCGAGATCATTGAGACCTCCCGCCATATCAATACCTTTGAGACCAGCATCCTGCCCTACGAGGATTGCTGCACCATCTTCACCCCGCCGCACCCGAAGATCCGCCCCGAGCTGGAGGAGATCCTTGCCGCCGAAGCCGCCATGCCCGGCCTTGCCGCGCTGGAAGCTGAAGCCGCAGAGCAGACCGAGCGCATCCGGGTGCGCATCACCGATCAGGTAGAATTTGAGGGTTGATTTGTCCATGACTGCAGAGATCATCAGTGTCGGCACCGAGCTGCTGCTCGGCAACATTCTTAACACCAATGCCCAGTACCTCAGCCGGGAGCTGGCCGCGCTGGGCATCACCGTCCGGCGGCAGAGCACCATCGGCGATAACCATGGCCGTCTGGCGGATTTTGTCAACGAGGCAAAACAGCGGTGCGACTTGCTGGTGTTCACCGGCGGGCTGGGCCCCACGGCGGACGACCTGACCAAGGAGACGGTGGCCGCCTGCTTTGGCGACACCCTTACCTTTGACCCGGAGGAGTGGCAGAAGATCGTAGACTTCTTTACCCGCACCGGGCGCGAGACCACCCCCAACAACCGCAAGCAGGCCATGGTGCCGGTGCATGGGCATAAGGTGGTCAACCACCACGGCACCGCGCCGGGTGCGTGGTTCGAGCAGGACGGCCACTGCGCCGTGCTGATGCCCGGCGTGCCCCACGAGATGAAGGCCATGTGGGAGGAAAGCGTGCGCCCGCTGCTGCTGGCGCGGCAGAGCTGCGCCCTGCACAGCCTGACGCTGCGGGTGCTGGGCGGCGAGAGCAATCTGGAATACCGGGTGCGTCCGCTGCTGGAAAACCCGAACCCCACCGCCGCCATCTACTGCAAGACCGGCGAGTGCGAGATCCGCATCACCGCCCGGGCGCAGAACGACGCCGAGGCGCAGACCATGTGCCGCGCCTACGCCAAAAAGTTCTATGATCTGCTGGGCGATGCGGTGTATGATGAGGATGTCGCCGGACTGGAAGAAACGGTGGTGCACACGCTGCGGGCCAACGGCCTGACCATTGCCACCGCCGAAAGCTGCACCGGCGGCATGATCGCCCAGCGCTTGACCAACGTGTCCGGCGCAAGCGAGGTGTTCGGCTACGGCTTTGTGACCTACTGGGAGCAGGCCAAGGCGAAGCTTGTCGGGGTAGACCCGGCGGTCATTGCGCAATATAATGTGGTGTCGGCTCCCGTGGCGGCGCAGATGGCGCTGGGCGCGGCAAAGGCCGCCGGTGCGGATATCGCGGTCAGCGTTACCGGTCTGGCAGGCCCCGGCGGCGGCGACGCCGTCCGGCCGGTGGGTACGGTGTATCTGGGCGCTGCCCGGGGAGATAAGGTCTATGTGAAAAAGCTGTTCGTCTCCCGCCCGGACCGTGCGCTCATCCGCGCCCGCGCCGCACAGACTGCGCTGGAACTGGCGCTGCGTCTGGCACAGGGCAAGACCCCTGCCGGTACGCAGGTGTTGCCCGAAAGCGCACAGCATGACCCCGCCGCCCTGACCGCCTTGGACGAGACCCTGCGGGCAGAGTAAAGGCGGCCCCTGCGGCCGCAGGGGGGATGCGTCATGACAAATAAGGAAGAGCGCCCGGCAGGCTGCGTGCTGCGGTTGTTCGGTGTGCCGGAGCAGACCGTGCAAAAGGCGGTGGAAGCCCTGCCGGGTAGTTGGCAGGGCACGGTACACTGCCGCACCCGGGGTGCGGAAACGCTGGTGGCGCTGCAAAGCAGCACCCCGCAGCAGCTGCACCGGGCGGTACAACTGCTGCGGACAAGCCTTGCCCCGGCGCTGTACGGGGAAGGGGAGCAGACCCTTGCCGCCGCCGCAGTGCAGGCATTGGAACAACACCGCAAGTTTTTGGTGTGCAGCGATGCCGCAGCCGGGGTGCTGCTGGAGACCCGGCTGGAAAACCTTTCCGGCGCGGAAAAGGTGTTCGATTTTGGCACCATGAGCTACGCCAATGCCGCGCTTACCGCCCGACTCAGCCGCAAGCTGCGCAAGGCCCCGCAGGCAGAGCCGGCCCGCACACTGGCACGGGTGCAGGCTATGCAGCGGTTGACCGGTGCCGCGCTGGTGGTGGGCTGTGTGGAACTGCTCCAGAGCCGCCTACTGCTGGTGGGCGGCAAAAAGGGCTGCTGGCTGCGGTGTCTAGCGCCGGACGAGAACCCCGGATTGTGGCTGCTGGATATGCTGCGCCGCGCCGCCTGCGGTCTGCCGCAGGCAGGGGGCACAAGCTGGCGGCCCTATGGCAGACCGATACCGGATACAGCCCTGACCCCTGCCGCCCTCGCGGCGGCACCGCCTGCGCCGCCGCGCCCGAAGCGCCATCGACTGGGCAGGGTGCTGGCGGTGCTTTTGCTGCTGGCACTGGCAGTGCTGGCTGCCGGCTGGTACTATACCGGCGGCGACCTTGCCGCCCTGCCCCAAAAGCTGCAAAGCCTTGGCGCGGAAAGACTGCCCCACGCCGGGGCAAAGCTGGTGTGAGCACTTAAACATTTTAACAAAAAACGCCTTCCCGGCATCCTTTTTGGAAGGAATGCCGGGGAGGCGTTCAATGTTTTATGGGCTTAGTCGTCCGCTATCTGCCGCTGACGAGGTACTGATCAGTGCAGCTCCGGCCAGCATTGCCCGGAGCGGCTTTTTCAGGTGCAGATATAATTAGAAGATAAGGAAAACGTTGTGATCAGATGCCTGCGGCAGCGTTCTGACCGGCAAGGCGGCCAAAGGTGGCGCTGCGGCCTGCGGCGGCACCTGCCATCAGGCAGGGATAGCTGCCAGAGAAGTAGTTGCCGCTCATGTCACCGATGACATACAGACCGGGAATGGCCTTGAAGTCGTGGTCGATGGCGTGCATATTGTCATCGATCTGGATGCCGTCCATTGTGCAGATTAGGTAGCCACCGGCCTGACGGACACCGTAGAAGGGTGCCTCGCTCAGGGTGGAGAGGCGGTAGCTCTCCTTGCCGAAGTCCTCGTCCTCGCCCTTGGCGGCCAGCTCATTGTAATGGTCCACCGTAGCGGTAAAGGTCTCCTTCGGCAGCCCCAGCTTTTCGGCCAGCTCCTCGATGGTGTCGGCCTCCACAATGTAGCCCTGATCCTGCAGGTCGGCGTTCATAGCCTGCACATAGCCCATGGGGAACACCGGGTTTGTACCGTTGACATGGGGGTACAGACGGCTGCAGCCGTGGGTAGCAAACTTTTCGCAGTCCTCGGCATACTTGCTGTCCCACACGGTGCAGTAGGTGTGGTAGGGCTGGCTGGCGGCAGCGTGCAGCACCAGATCGTAGGGCATATATTCGTTCATGAAGCGCTCACCCTTCAGGTTCACCTTCAGGAACGGCTGGCTGCCCATCCAGAACAGCGCACCATCGCTGGCCTTGCCGTACTCGCCGGTCTGGTCCGGCTTGATGGCACCGCGGTCGAAGATCATGGAGGTGTGGGTGGTATCCATGATGGCACCAGCCCACAGGCACGCCTTGATTCCGTCACCCTTTGCGCCGGGCTTGGAGTAGTTGATGCAGGTCTGCTCCACGCTCTGGGGCTGCAAGGCGTTCATCATGGCGTCGTTTCCGCTGTAGCCGCCGCAGGCAAGGATGACGCCCTTGGAGGCGTTGTAGCGCACATACTCATCGCTGGCATTCTTGGCGATGAGGCCGGTCACACGGTCGCCGTCCTTTTCCAGCTTGACCATGGTGATCTCGTACTGCACCTCCAGACCATCGGCCTCGGCGTGCTTGAGCACGGCATCCATGGTCAGCTGCTCGCTGTATTCCTCGCCATACTGGGTGCTATGGCCGACATCCAGAACCTCGTAATTGTCGCCCTTGTGCTTTTCGTCGATCTCGTGGCGGAAGTCGATGCCGCTTTCGGCCAGAACATCCGTGAACCAGTCCATGGTCTCGCCGCTCTTATCGGCCCAGACCTGTGCCAGACTGCGGCGGGTGTAGCCCTGACTCCAGTTGCACAGGTAGCGCACGGCGTCCTTCTTGCTCACGTCATCGCCGTCCTCCTGCTGCTGCTTGGAGCCGCAGGCTGCCAGCGTATCCCGGATGCCGCTGGCCATATCGTGACCAAACTTCTCGATGAGGATGGTCTTGGCACCAGCCTCGGCGGCAGCAGCAGCCGCAAAGGTACCGGAAGAACCGGCACCCACCACCAGAACCTCGCAGTCCACAGTCTGCTTGATATCGCTCTCGGCAATCTCCGGTGCCTCACCCAGCCAGTCGGCGGCGGAGGAAGCCTCCTCGGTGGGCTGCTGTGCAGGATTGATGGCACCGCCGCTGGCCTGCTGGATGCAGTCTGCCACAGCGTTCTGCACGGCCTTGCTGGTGACGGTGGCACCAGTCACGCCGTCGATCTGGCTGGTCTGAGCGTTCATGATCTGCTCAATGAGCTTGTCCTTGGCAGCACCGCCGATGCTCTCTGTCTCGCCGGAGAGATCCAGTTCCACCTTGGTGATGGTGTTGGCATCAAAGGTGACAGTGGCGGTGATCTCGCTCATGCCTTTGGCCGTGGCGGTGTAGGTGCCGGGGGTGTAGATCCCGGCTGCGCTGGAGGTGGTGCTGCTGGCTGCATTGCAGGCAGCCAGACCGGCAGCGGTCACGCCGCTCATGGCGGCTGCGGCGGCGATCTTCAGAAATCCTTTACGGGAGATCTTTTCCATAATAATTCCTTCCTTTTCTTGCTCGTATCTTCGTATCGACAGATTTTCCATGTCGTTCTTGTTAAAAATATCACATTTACAGGAAAAGAAAAAGGAGTTATAATATCCCTATAAGTATCAAGTAAAACTTGCGTTTTGCAAAAAGGAGCACACCATGACCATCCAGCAGCTACGCTATTTTCTGGCGCTGTGCGAAGATTTGAATTACACCCACACCGCCGGGCGGATGTACCTGTCCCGGCAGGCGTTGCGGCTGAGCATTGCCGCACTGGAAGAAGAACTTTGCGGCAAGCTGTTCGTCAACACCCGCAATCATCTGGCTCTTACTGAAAAAGGCGAGCGGTTCCGGGCACAGGTTGCGCCGGTGGTGCAGCAGTTCGATGCCCTGTGTGAGCAAGCCTATCAGGACATCCGGTCTGCTCCGCTACGGCTGGGCATCAGCGTAGCTCTGGTGCCGGACTATCTGCCCAATCTGGGAGAGGTTTTGGAAGCATTCCGGCAGCAGTACCCCGGCATCCCCTTGAAGCTTGTTTCCCTGTCCAACGACGAAGTCTCAGTGCAACTGCAACGGGGCGCACTGGATGCCGGGCTGGTGATGGACTTAGGCGGCTGCGCTACCGGGCTTGCACGCACTGTCCTCTCCCAGCATACCACCGCCGTCATGGTCTCCCGCAGCAGTCCGCTTTGGGAGCGGACGCATCTTGCACCCGCAGAGCTGGATGGGCAGACCCTGCTGGTTCCCGGCTTTGCCCCGGATGCCCTTGCGCCGCTGTGGCAGGCATTGCAGGCAAGCGGCGCACACCCACAGCTGGAGCTGGTCGAGCAATTTTATCAAGTACTTTACCGCACACAGGAGCAGAATTGTGTTTCTCTGAACCGTTTCGAGAAATCTTCCAGCAACCAGATGTCCAATGTCCGGGATGTGGTGTTAGACGGTCTGCCGCCTATTTGTGCCGGATTTCTCCGCCCTAAAAAGCAGCATAATGCCTGTGCGGAGTTGCTGTGCCGCTTTTTGCAGGAGCGGTTGAAGTTTTAAAAAAAGTGACGCATTTCAAGCTGTTTGCCCAAATGCAGTGGGAAGGGCTTCATCTTGTAAATAGAACGATTTTATGGTATTCTTACGTTAGACAAGGCACAGAAAGCAGGTGAACCGATGGCAGAAGTCGAAACGCAGAAAGACCTTGATTTTGAGCGCAAGCATGAGGAAGATCTGCGGCGTATCCGTGATTTTCGGCTCATGGATGATAACTTTATGAGCAAGGTCTTTGAAGATAAGCCATGCGCGGAATTCCTGCTCCAGATTATCCTGAACCGGGATGACCTGAAGGTCAAAGAAGTCCATGGACAGCATGACTTGAACAATATACAAGGCCGTTCCGTGCGGCTGGATATTCTGGCAGTGGATCATGAAAATCGTGCCTACAATGTCGAGGTGCAGCGCAGTGACAGCGGAGCAGTCGCAAAGCGGGCAAGATATAACAGCAGCCTGCTGGATGCCAATCTCACCCGAAAGGGCGATGCGTATGACGCACTGAACGAGACCTATGTGATCTTTATCACAGAGAACGATGTACTTCGGGGTGGACTTCCTATTTATCATATCAACCGCATTATTGAGGAAATGGGGAAATCCTTCGGAGATGAAGCACATATTATCTATGTAAACTCTCAGATCAAAGATGACACTGCATTGGGAAAACTAATGCACGATTTTACCTGTACGAACCCGGATGACATGAACTATCCTGTTCTGGCACAGCGGGTGCGTTATTTCAAAGAAGATACGAAGGGAGTGGCAACGATGTGCAGAGCATTTGAAGAAGTGAGAGAAGAAACAAAACGCGAACAAGCTATCGAGAGCGCGAAAACGATGCTCGCAGATGGACTTCCGTATGAGCAAATCGCTCGGTATACAAAACTTTCTATTGAAGAAGTAAAGGCACTGGATACAAAGAAACCCGCCTGATTTTGATTCAGCTAAGAGATCCTTAAAAACAAACAGCGGCAGTTTTCCAAATCGGAAAGCTGTCGCTGTTTATGGTATATCTTGTATTTATATGGCTTTACAGGAAAGCGGCTGCCAATTTTGGCAGAGAGCCGGAAACAGAACGCAAAGGGTGGTTCATGGGGCTTTATTAGCTGAACCCGAAAATTCTGCTAAGGGCATTTGCTGGGCGATTCTAGCGTCTGATTCAAAATAAAAAATGCGAAAGTCGTCTTTCCTATGGAAAAATGACCTTCGCATTTTCTTAAACTGGCGTCCCCGATGTGATTCGAACACACGGCCTTCCGCTTAGGAGGCGGACGCTCTATCCAGCTGAGCTACGGAGACACGGGTCTGCATCCTTGGGGACAAAACGAACCCCAAAAACACAGTACCATATTATAATACCGCAACCGGGCTGTAAAATCAAGTTGAACCTGCGGACAAAATGGTGTATGCTATAAGGGAATGCAAGGCGGCCGTGTGCTGCGCAGGGAGGATGCTATGGAAAAGATAAAAAATATCCGCAAAAAGCTGCGGCACCAGAGGTCAGTCCGGCGGAGAAAGCTGGGACTGAGCACCCCGACCCAGATCATCTGCGTCAGCTTTATCATCGTCATCGCGCTGGGCACGCTGCTGCTCACTTTGCCCATTGCCAGCAGGCACGGACGGCTGGATGTGCTCAACGCCATGTTCACAGCCACCAGCGCCACCTGCGTCACCGGTCTGGTGGTGCGGGATACATGGACGCAGTTCACATGGTTCGGGCAGGCGGTGGTGCTGCTGCTTATTCAGGTGGGCGGCCTTGGCCTTGTTACCCTTACCAGTTTTTTTGCGCTGGCTATGCGTCGGCGCATGGGCTTCCGGGATCTGCGCTTGCTGGGCGAGAGCGTCTCGGCAGACGGCTACGATCAGGCCAAAAGCGTGCTGAAAATCGTGGTGGGGCTGGCAGCGATGTTTGAAGGCATCGGCATTCTGCTGCTGCTGTTCGCCTTTGTACCGCAGTTCGGGCTGGAGGGCGTCTGGATCAGCGTGTTCACCGCCATTTCGGCCTTCTGCAATGCGGGCTTCGACCTGTTCGGGCGGTTCGGTGCGTACTCCTCGCTGGTGCCCTATGTCAACAACTACTATGTGCAGGCGGTGATCATGTTCATGATCATCTCCGGCGGTCTGGGCTTTATGGTCTGGGTAGAGCTGTGCCAGTGGTACAAAAAACGCCGCCTGTCCCTGCACGCCAAGGTGGTGCTGTCCTTCTCGGTGATCTTGTGGCTGGGCGGCGCGCTGGGGCTGGGACTGATGGAATGGAACAATCCCGCCACGATGGGCGGACTGTCGGTGCCCGGCAAGGTGATGGCTTCGCTGTTCCAGTCGGTATCCACCCGTACCGCTGGCATGAACACGGTGGACCTGGCCTCCTGCGGCACCCTGAGCAAGCTGCTCATGAGCGTGCTGCAATTCATCGGCGCAGCGCCCGGCTCTACCGGCGGCGGCGTGAAGGTGACCACCTTCGCGGTCATCATCCTGACCATCCGCAGCGTGGCGCAGGGACGCGACGACTGCGTGATCGCTGACCATCACATCGAATCCAAGACGGTCTACCGTGCCCTGACCATTATCGTGCTGGGCGCGGCGGCAGCAATCGGCTCGGCCATCGTGGTGTACTACAACACCTCGGACGCGGTATCAGTGGTGGATGCCATCTTCGAGTCCTGCTCGGCCTTTGGCACGGTGGGCCTTTCCGTAGGCGTGACCAGCCAGCTGAACAACGGGGCAAAGATCCTGTATATGCTGGTCATGTTCATGGGTCGTGTGGGCCCGGTGGCCTTTGCCATGAGCCTGACCGCCAAACCTGACGACAACAAGCGCAAGATCATGCCGGTGGGGCATATCAACGTAGGTTAAATGAAAAAGAGCTGTTGCACTCCATTTGGTGCAGCAGCTCTTTGTTTAGAGGGCTCGCCCTCTCCGTCTGTTCACTGCGTTCGCATCCACCTCTCCCAAAGGGAGAGGCCTTGGCAAAAAGATGAACTTTGCGTGGACTGCCAAGGGCTCCCACTTTGGGGGAGCTGGCATCGCGCAGCGATGACTGAGAGGGCGAGGAGACTGGCCATATGCAACAGTCTCCTCTAACATTATTACGGAAAAAGGCGAATCACTCTGCGTACAGGGAGATGATATTCAGCACGATCTCGGTGCAGCGGTCCATCCGCTCCACGGTGGTGCACTCGCACACGCCGTGGAAGTTGAAGCCGCCAGTGCCCAGATTGGGGCAGGGCAGACCATTCCAGCTCAGGGTAGCGCCATCGGTGCCGCCGCGCACGGGCACCTCCACCGGCTCCAGACCGGCCATGCGCACAGCCTTGCGGGCAGTCTCGATGAGGTGGAAGTGGGGCTTGATCTTTTCCAGCATATTGCGGTAGCTGTCCTTGATCTCTACTTCTACGGTGCCTGCGCCGTACTTGCCGTTCAGGTAATCGGCAATGTCCTGCATATTGTCCTTCTTGAACTGTAACTTGGCGGCGTCGTGGTCGCGCAGGATGTAGCCCAGCTTTGCGGTGGTGACATCGCCGTACATCTGGCACAGGTGGTAGAAGCCCTGACGACCCTCGGTAGTCTCGGGACGTGCCATCACGGGCAGAGCACCGTGGAACTCCATGGCAACGTTGGAGGCGTTGATCATGGTGTCCTTGGCAGAGCCGGGGTGCACCGAGAAGCCGTGGATGGTCACGGTGGCAGCAGCGGCGTTGAAGTTCTCGTACTCAATGTCGCCGGCATCGCCGCCGTCCACCGTGTAGGCAAAGTCTGCACCAAAGCCGGGGATATCGAACAGGTCGGCACCCTCGCCGATCTCCTCGTCCGGGGTAAAGCCGATGCACAGCTTGCCGTGGGGACGGCCCTCGCGGATGACGGTCTCCACTGCGGTCATGATCTCAGCCACACCGGCTTTGTCGTCTGCACCCAGCAGGGTGGTGCCGTCGGTGGTGATCAGGGTCTCGCCCTTCATGGAGGCAAGGAAGGGGAAGGCAGAGACTTTCATCACCTTGCCGGTGGCGGGCAGCACCACATCGCCGCCGTCATAGTTCTCGTGCAGGATGGGGTTCACGTTCTCGCCGCTGGCATCCGGGGCGGTGTCCATGTGGGCGATCAGACCCAGCGCGGGCTTTTCCTCGCAGCCGGGGGTGGCGGGCAGGGAACCATAGACGTAGCAGTGCTCGTCCACCCGGGCGTCCTCCACGCCCAGAGCTTTCAGCTCCTCCACCAGCTTGTGAGCCAGATCAAACTCCCGCGCAGCGGAAGGATGGGTGCCGGACTCCGGGTCCGAGGTGGTGTAGACCCTGACGTAATCAAGCAGTCGTTCATAGGCGCGCATAACAAAGCACACTCCTTTAGCAATATTGAAGAACCGCAGTTTTGCGATCCAGCTTCTATCATACCCTGTTTTTCCTGTTTTGACAACCTTTTTTGCGCACTTGAGACAGAAAGCGCGGCTTCAACAACAAAATTCATCACAAAAAACCGTTCGCCAGCCGTTTTGTGCTGACCATAAAAAGAGACACCGGAAAGCCAGCAGACTCTCCGGTGTCTCGCATTTCTCAGTGTTTGAGGGCAGGGCTTAACCCAGACAGACGCCCATGCGGCGCGCCACATTCAGCAGCTCGCAGTTTTCGGGCACATTGCGGGTCTTACCGGCAATGTCTGCCAGACGGTTCTCAGTCACCCGGCGGTTCACCATGGCCACGGTCACGCCGTAGCGCTCCACTTCCACCAGCTGTGCGGCATAGCTGCCGAACTGGGTGGCCAGCACACGGTCGTAGG
>ERZ1026860.1500-NODE-1500-length-11732-cov-16.226257_pt1 | contig 11732 bp, 10 predicted proteins | sample MGYA00380160_ERZ1026860 | MGnify/ENA primary metagenome ERZ1026860 (study PRJEB33269, sample SAMEA4719796) | human gut metagenome | biome: human-associated habitat; feature: organic feature; material: feces | place: Cameroon | collected 2013-10 ... | reverse complement strand
AGGGCGGTTTAGGGACTTGCACCCTTTAGAGTATGTTCGTGCTGGACGAACAAAGCAACCGTCTTTGGTTCATCCAGACCAAAGACGGTTGTTCATTTCTCTGACATTAAGCTTATTACCAATCACGACGCATGCCAAAAGCAGACGGCCTCCGCGAGTTCTCAATGACCATCACTGCCGAACTGCCACATCACGTCAGGGGCTAATCCTGAGCGGACGTCTTACCGAAATCCTTGACGATCATCGAGTTTCTGTAGGCTTTGGGAGTCTGTCCGTATTTTGCCGCGAACAATCTGAAGAATGTTCCCCTGTTCTGGAATCCTGTACGGAAGATCACTTCATCGATTGTCAGTTTAGTGGTTGCCAGTAAATTCGCAGCAGCGGACAATCTGTATTCCTTGATCATGTTTGACGGAGTTGTGCCGACACCATCAAGGCGGCGGTACAGATTCCGGACGCTGACACACATTTCCCTGGCCAAAAACTCCGTGGACAAGTCACTGTTGGACAAATTGTTGTCAATCAACAAGCGAATCTTGTTGACAAACGCCATGTTGTCGTCATGAATATATTGTCCGTTCTGAAGCTCAAAACTTGAAAGGGAGGAATGATAGTAGTCCTTCAGGACAGTGTTCCTGCGAGCCAACTGAGTGACGGAAGTCTTCAGATAATGGATGTCAAAAGGGATAGTCACAAGGAGGTCTATCATTGTCCTCACATTTCCCGGAATCTCCTGAATCCTGTTAGGCTGTACGAATGACACAATCGGGATATGTACTGTCTCCTTCGCACTCTTTATGGATTCGATCATCTCAAAGACATCCTTCGAGCCGTTGAGCTCGCATAGTATCAAAGACGGATACTCCTTGCGCAGACGGAAGATAATCTCAGTGGTTCCGGTGAAGGAAATCACATTGAAATCGTTCATCAGCGCATCCGAAACAAAGGACATGATCTCATCACAATCATTCAGAATGAAAAGATTATCCCTGTCAGGATCACATCTGGTCTCTCCAGTGGAATTGTTCCATACGTACGATGTCTCGGGTACTATGTCCATTTTGACATGACTGTTCTCCTTCTTGTCTGCGGTTCCGGCATCCATGCTAACATAAGGAAACAGCAACATCAGCCGGCTTTCATCCAGATCATACTCGATTTGGCATCCCATCTTTCCAGCGATGCTGCGGCATGCCTCCAGAGCCAATGCTCCGTCCATAGGTCTTTCATTATAATCCTCAAGAGACGAATCCTTGCCAAGATATTCCAGAATCAAGTTGAATGGGACCGACAAGCCTTCGCATTGGACCGTCAACAAAAGGTTGCTATCTGACTTGGACAAACCGACGCACACCTTTGAGTCATGATTGACATAAGGCAGGATAACATTCATGACAAGATTGAGAAGAATCGAGAAATCTGTCACCGCCATCGGCCAGACCACGGCCGGAGAGATATTCACAGAATATTCCGCCTCCTTGAGCGCCATGTTCTCTTTGAATGACATGAGCAATGCCTCAGCTTGTTTTGAGACATCCACAAGTTCTATGTTGGCGGCGTTTTCCATCTTACGTCCGCACAAATGTTGCAGGACGCCGGACAGGTTCAGCAGCTTGGTCACACTCTGCCGGATGGCGCCGGCGCAGTGGCGGACATTCTCATCGTCATCCACGTCAAGCAACGTCTGAGTCATTCCGGAGATGACTGTAAGTGGCGTGGAGAGGTCGGTGGATATGTCTGACAAGATGTTCGTCAACGAGTTCTTCTGACATTCCTTGAGAGCCGTCTCATACTGCCTCTGTCTCGTCAACTTCAATGACTTGCGTCTTTTTATGATGGAATAAGCGACATAGGACAAGACCGTCAGTATAAGCAATGAATATATCACACGGGCCATGACAGACGCGTAGAACGGAGCCTTGATCCTTATCGGCATGGAAAAAGTCGGACTCTCATACCCTGACGAATCGTTCCTGTACTTGACCTCCACATCGTATTTTCCATAAGATATGTTGGCAAATGTGATCTCCTTGCCGCACTCCTTCCACAGATTCGAATAGCCTTTTATCCTGTAATAATAGGTGTAGTTGATGTTGTCCAGATAGTCCAAAGTGGTGAACGACAGGTTGGAGACGGTCTGATCACTTGCCACGGTCAGCACGCCGTCACGCATGAGCGCATGGACAGAGAACCGCCGGTCTCCCAGATGAACATCCTGAAAGGCAATCTGAGGATAGTAAGGAGACGGAGACACATACCCTGCCCCGTCACTGAAACTTATGGTGCCCAACCCATGGGAATAACCGAAATGCTCGACAGTGCCGTTAGCCATGCCATAGCGGAACAACCCTTTGTTGGTTGAAATCCACATGCTGCCATGTCCATCATTGATTATGGAGTGGACAGCCCCGGTGTTCAAGTCAAGAGGAACAATCCCGGTCCCTGACTTGCGCACGACCCCGGAGCCGGTTCCGAACCACAGCTCACCGGAATCATCACTGCTGACCGCATACACATCGTTATAGCCCTGATTCGCCAATGAGCTGAAAGACAACGTGTCCAGCATTCCGGATTTAATGTTGTAGGAAACCGCCCCGATGCCTCTGTTCGCGAACCAGATCACGTCATCACCGTATTTATGAGCCGAGAAATAGAGTTCCTTGCTTGGATAGCCGGCCCCCTTTCCCAGTTTCACGCAAGACTTGACAACGGGTTCATCCGAGGAATACAGAGTCACTTTGAATATTCCCCGCCCTACTGTGGCAAGGTACAGAGTGTCACGCGACGCCTCTACCACAGAATGGACGTACATTGGTTCCTCCGTCAACCTTACGGAGTGAATCCTGTGATCCTTATAGGAGTACCAATGAAGGTTGCCGCTGTCACATCCGATCCAGATAAGATTCCGGCAACTCTCTGTGAATGAATAGACATAATCGCTGCCGATGATTCGGACTCTTCGTTGAGATGCTCGCTCACCAACTCTTGCTCCTGAAGGCCATTGTCAAAGCCACGGATCCTCAGGATGCCCTCGCCTTTCATCCCAAGCCAAAGGTTCCCGTCCTTGTCGATAAAAGATGCTCTGACGGGAGACGAGATCCGGGGATTGATCCTTTCTATATTGAAAGAATGAAAATTATATGATGATTTACGGAGTTGTATCAATCTGCGCCCGTCCGTGCCGACCCATACAAGATCCAGGCTCTTGTCCTTCAGCATCGTAAAGACATTGCAGAATATTCCGGTTTGTTCAACAGTGTATTTCTCTTTTATCGACGGATTGCTGACAAGCCTGATCACCCCCTTTGTCTTGAATGACACAAGGACGTCATCCCATCGCGGATCACGCAGGTCATCTCGCTCCCGAGAATATCCTTGCTGATGTTCTTGATGTACGAAAGACGGTTGTCGGCGAACCTGAAGGAGTAGATCGTTCCTGATTTGTCTATAATAAAAGCTTCCTGGCCGTCAATGAAGACATTTTGGATCTCTGACTTCATCCCTATCGTCCCGATTTGTGACAAAGAGGCTTCGTTCCCGTCCTTGGAGACTGTAAGATGGTATTTCATGATTCCTTTTGTCTCATGAAAAATGACCAGCACTGACTCAGCGTCCAGATAGATGTTCTTGACAGCGTCATAATCAAGAACCTTCTGTCCTTTGATTGGAACAAAACCTCCGGAACCATCAAGGCAAAACAATTCATTGTCAGTGTTAAGAACCACGACATGTCTGCTGTCACGCACAGCGATCTTCCTGTAGAAGAGATCCATGGGATAATTTTCCGATTCCATGGTCAGCGGATCCAACAAATCCAGGCCATGATTTGAGTTGACCCAGAATTTTCCATCAGAAGCGGCATAGATGTTCTCTATCATATTCCCAAGAAGCGGCTTCGCTCCGGACCACGAATCCGGATAGATGTCCATTTTTGAGCCATCCCACCTGTTCAAGCCATTGCACGTTCCCAACCAGAGATGCCCCGAAGCATCCTGACAGATTGACTGGATGGAACTGTTGGTCAATCCGTCGCGTGCGGATATGGTGACCACATTGTCCCCGGACATGTCATAGAAGGACATGACCAAGGCCAGTGTCATGGAGACGCAAAGCTTGTTCATATTCATACAGAGTCGGCGTTTTCATCAAATTTAACACAAATTCGTACTTTTCAAAGTATAAAAACAAGACAAACAAGTATAATTTTCAGCCAAGGCGGAACCACAAACCAACCCGATGCGAATGCAAACGCATGACTTCAAATATTTAGTTTTATATTTGATTTATAAATAAATGCCACATGAGATCAGTATAATTGTCAACTTGCGCCCTGCTGTTATGGCTGGCGACATCCTGCGGTCAAAGGCTGACGCACAATGTCAATCCACTTTTGGGGACGGAGACCCTTTGGGACAGTACCGAGCTGGGATTCAAGCCAACCAGACGGACATGGGGAGCCGAGACGTTCCCGGGAGCATCACTGCCGAACGCCATGGTTCAGGTAAGCCCTGTGACCACTTTCAGATCAGGAGCCGGCTACCAGTACGAGGATTCGGTCATCCTTGGATTCAGCCACACGAACAAAGGTCATTGGAACCTGAACCATCTGCCTGTCCTCCCGATCAACGGAGATGTCTGTGTGGATGACTATGGTTCTGAATATTCACATGAAACGGAAGAAGCCAGACCTGCGTACTATAAGATAAGACTCCCCCGCTACGGAGTGACGGCTGAACTGACCTCCACACTCAGAGCGGCTTACCATAGGTACACATTTGATGACAACCATGGTGTCTCACTGCTGGTCAATCTTCCAAGATCCAATGAGAAAGTAAAAAGTTGGAGACTGCGGCAGCATGACGGAAAATCAGTAAGCGGCTGTCAGGAGACAGGCAAGAACACGGTCTATTTCTGGATGGAGACCAACCAGGACATCATAGCGCTTGACAGCCTGACAAAGGCTTCCGGCAAGCTCATAGCCGACAGTCCTGACGCAGCGGGATCGTCTCCTGTCAGCAAACGTTACCTGGATCCGATTCCCTACATGAAATTCAGCGGAGAAAGCAACGTCCTTGAGGTCAGGATTGGCCTGTCGTTCGTCAGCGAGGAGGGAGCGAGGAAGAATTTGGATGCTGAAATCGGAGGCAAATCCTTCAAGCAGATCGTCAAGGATGGAGACAGAATCTGGAATGAGCTCCTTGGCAAGATAAAGGTGGAAGGATGCACGGACAAAGAGCTGAAAACATTCTACAGCACGTTCTACAAATCCATGCTTTGGCCGGCCTTGCGAAGCGATGTGGACGGCAGACACCTTGACGCTGACGGTAAAGTGGTGAAGACTGACTATGCCTACTACACAATCCCGTCATTCTGGGATGATTACAGGAACAAGCTCGTGTTGCTGGAGATGATTCGACCGGATGTCACGCGCGATGTGATAAAAAGCTGCATGGAGATAGCCGGACGCACAGGCTACCTGCCGACATTCTTCCACGGCGATCACGCATCCGTGTTCATTGCCGGTTCCTACCTGCGTGGTCTGCGCGGCTTTGACATCGACGAGGCCTACCGGATGATGGTGAAAAATGCCTCAAGGGACTCCAAAGCCAGACCTTTCATCAATGAATATCTTGACAAGGGATATGTCAGCGAACTTGACCTGCACAATGTGAATATCCACACAGACGCAAAAGCCAGTGTCACCAAGACTTTGGAATATGCCTACGACGATTATGCAGTCTCACTGCTGGCAAAGGAACTGGGAGACTCCGCCACATTCCGCATTTTCAAGGAAAGATCAAAGAACTACAAAAACGTGTTTGACAAGGGAACCGGTTTCATGAGAGGAAGAACTGAAAGCGGAGACTGGATTTCAGAATTCACCCCATGTTTTCCGTACTATCATTTTATGTACAGGGAAGCTACGGCCTGGATGTCATCGTTCTTTGCGCCTCACGACACACAAGGGCTTGTTGACCTTTACGGCGGCAAAGAGAATCTGGAAGCCAGGCTTGACTCTCTGTTCACGATTCCATGGGAAGGACACGAGGCTCACAATCTGTCTGTGTTCATAGGGCAATACTGTCACGGCAATCAGCCCGACCATGGTTACCCGTTCATCTACAGCCTGATAGGCAAGCCAGAGAAAACACAGGCACTGATTGACAGAATCCTTACAGACTTCTATTCCATGGGAGAGCATCATCTGGCTTACGCCGGGATGGACGATGCCGGGGAAATGTCTTCATGGTATGTTCTCAGCGATTTGGGAATATACACATATTCACCGGCAGATCCTGAGTACGTCGTAACGGTACCCCTGTTCAGGAAGTCCGTCCTTGACCTGAATGGAAGAAAAGTCAAGATCACAAGACATGGAAACGGAAGGGTTCCGGATCATTTCACAGCTAACGGAAAGGACGCAGAAGGACCGTTCGTCAGACACCGCGATCTGCTCCAAGGGAATTTGGACATCTACACAAAATAAACAGGGGCTGACCCAAAAGGTCTGCCCCTTTATGCATTTCAACCCCCAGTCACTCCGTGACACATGGGGAAAGGATTCCCCACCCCCCTTCGGTCGCTTCGCTCCGAGTCTCTTGGCTTTTGAGTCAGCCTCATTCTTATCATTGAACTCAATTCTATTCTTCTTTGAATACCGCGAAGTCAAACAGCAGCTTTTGATCAGGCAACACTTTGATCGTGATCTCATTGCAGCCTTTTTTCAACACGTTGTCATCCTTCAGGACAGGAAACGCGCCATAGGACGGCTCATTATTGTGCCCACCGATCTTGGTGCGCCTGAAGAGTTTTCCGTTGATGAAAATCTCATAGTCACTCATGCCATAGACACCTATGCAATAGTCCTTGTCCGGGTCACCGACATCAAATGATTTGGTCAGGATGACAGGAGCGGACACTTCCGTGACTACCTTGACAAAAGGATTCTCTTTTCCTGCCGGAAGCCTCACTTCCCTTCCGTCCGAATCATTCCAAACGCCATTCCAATCCAGAACTGTCCTGACATGCATCTTTCCATAAAGCGCGGAATGCATTTCACTCATTTTTTCCATAGGAATCTTGGACACCATACGATCATAAGTCAGCCAGCCGTTCAGCTCATGTTCCACATCAGTTATCTGTATGTAAACGACACCATTACAGCCTCCGATCTCTTCAAGCCATCCAAGTGTCTTGACGAACCGGCCATAGGCATCCTCCAATTCAGCGGCCGTAGAATAGGTGTGCCTTCCGCCCTCGGTCACGAAATCAAAATCCGATTTCGGAACATAGGAATAATGGCTCTTCTGCTGCGGGGGATTGGATTCTGAATACCATGTATGTCCAGAGACAGCCAGATTGACACCTCCGGCCTCCCCAACACAGAAGCCCTGCGGCCACCAGTCTTCCAATCAGGTGTCGATCTCGGATAAAAGGTGTAATCATGAACATCGATGATGTCTCCAGCCGGGGCGTCATTGACTCCATGGTCGATTGTTCTCACAACGGCTTCCGGAGTGATTTTCTTGATGAATTTGGTGGGGACACCTCCCCAAAGTTCATACGGACCGATCTCGGTCTTGCCGAGTACGAGCGCGCCGGCGGCGACAATGGAGCCAGAACCCACATGGGCTTTGTCAAGGACGGTCGCACCCATGCCGATCAGGCAATGGCTGTCAATCCGCGCCGAATGGATGGTTGCGTTATGGCCGACAACGACGTCGTCCGCGATGACCGTTTCCAGACCTTCTCCTGTTGAGCAGTGAATCACAGTTCCATCCTGAATGCTGACTCTCGAACCGATGTCAATGTGATTCACATCCCCTCTGATCACGGCGCTGTACCAGACCGAACTGTCGTCACCGATCCTCACATCGCCGATGACCGCCGCCGTCCCGGCTACAAACACTCGCTCCCCGATCTGTGGGGCAATGCCTTTGAGTTTAACTATCATTGTCTTAATTTTTCACACAAAGGTAACTTTATTATTGAATATGCTTGCTCTATTCAAAGAGTTTTTCATAACTATATATCGGACGATCTTCGGTATCAAAGTGATGTCTGCCGGAAGCCATGCGACGGAATATAGTTGATCGGCGGTGAGCCAACGGGCGGCCTCATGCTCGATGAGGTGAAGATTGCCTGAGATGATTTCGCAGACATAGCACCTCATCGAAAGATGAAAATCAGGGTAGTCATATTCAATGGTATCAATCAGTTCGCCGACATGGATCTCGGTCTCCAGCTCCTCGCGGATTTCCCTGCGGAGCGCATGCAGGCCACCGGCCCTTGGAACGGGCCGAGCACCAGTTCCTCCGATGAAGCCACACGGTAAAAGCCTGTCCACCAGAAACCAAACTCGCCATGAAGCGCCGCAGCTATATTCGACATTCTCGCTATCTCGTCAGTTTCACCGACAAGAAGAGCCTGAATCCGAGGCAGAATCGCAAGATATTTCTCTTCCTTTGTCATATTCATTCACTTTTGAGGTAAAGATAATGCTTTTGTTCGATAATAATGAATATCTTTGTCGCAGGTATAACGAATTGGTCACAACATGTTTTTGGCGAACTACATCATGGTCGGAATTGTGATCCTTGTGCTCGTCACATTCTCCATCCTTATCCTCTGTGGCAAGGGTGACAGCCTCATTGCCGGCTACAACACCGCAGACGAGGAGGATAAGGCTGGATATGACATAGGGCGGCTGAGAAAGGTCACTGGCTACGGACAACTGGCCATCTGTTTGCCTACTGGTTTGATGCCGATGGCGGAGGCATGGTCAACTTTGTTTTGGATCCCTTTGGCATTATTGATCATAATCACCATCGTGATTGTCATCCTGTCGAATACCTACGCCAGGAAAGTGCGCAACGACAGCAAGTAGTCGGAAAAAATGTAATTTGAAAACAAAATGATGAATATGAGAACACAACGGAATATTCTTGCCGCAGCCTTGATGGTGGCGGCGATGGCGTGCCAGTATGGCGGAAACTGGTCAAAGGCCGAGAAGGATCTTATCTGCGGAAAGGGAGAGACTATGCGGGTGCTGACGATTTATGACAAGGCTGACTCGCTGGTGTTGCGGGCGAAGTGTTCTGAAATCAGCGCGGAGGAGCTCGGCAGCAATGAATATAAGATGCTGGCGGACAAGATGGTAGCGACGGTCACTTCGCCTGAGGAGGACGGGGTTGGCATCGCAGGTCCACAGGTGGGAATATCACGACGCATTGTGGCTGTGCAGAGGTTCGACAAGGATGGAGAACCGTTCGAAGTCTATCCGAACATTCGAATAACCGGCCACAGAGGCGAAAAGAAAGTGGGACCTGAAGGATGCCTCAGCATCCCTGACAAGCGCGGGAATGTCGAGCGATATCATGACATCGACATCGCCTACACCTCGATCAAGACCCTACGTGACACAACCGAGAGCATCAATGGCTTCACCGCCGTGATCTTCCAACACGAATGCGACCACCTCGACGGAATCCTCTACACCGATTATCTTGGCAGTCACCAATAGCGACACTATTACCTATCATCTTGACATACAGACATTTTCAAATATTTCTAGCAGGATATTATTGCAATATTCAAAGAATATAACCATCCTTCTAAAGAAAGCCTGAATGCCGTGGATCGTTTGGAGTTCCACACTGCGATATTGGTATAGTGTACTGATGTCGCTTTTTTTTGTTTTTCAAGAATATTCACTCGAAGCAATGATTCAAATAAATGAGACGATGAGCCTAATTATGAATATGTTCACATAGGAATCAGTCCTGGCAATGAATAGGAAGCCTCTGTTCTGAATTTTGCACGTTACCAAAATTCAGAACAGAGGCTTCCTATTCTTATACACCTAAAAACATACTTTTTCTCCTGAACCGTTCGGAATTTCCGAACAACTGCCACAGATGGAAAACCATACGACACTAAGTTCTACAACCTTGATGTCATCATAACAGAATTGATTTATTCATTGATACAAATTGAATTTTCCGGGTGCAAAGGTACGGAAGACATTCCTGCCACTACTTCTTGCGCCTGAAGTACAAAGCGTAGAACACAACCAGCGAGACCACGAACGTGGAGAGGCCGATCGCGCAATTCCAAGAGTCAGGCAGCCCAAGGCCGATCTTCGCCACACAAATGTAAGTCGTGCAGACAGCCGTCATGAACGCCGCCGGAATCATCGTGATCAGATAGGTCAAGCCTTTCCTGTTTTTCACCAGATAGGCCGTTGCGGTCCACAGCATAAACACGGCCAACGTCTGGTTCGCCCATCCGAAATACCTCCAGATGACATTGAACCCATTCTCATCAGCGATGTTGTACCAAAGCAGCACGCCTGCGATCAAAAACAGTGGAATGCTGATCATCAGCCTGTTGGCGATCGGTTTCTGATTCAGATGCAGGAAGTCCGCCACGATCAGCCGCGCGCTCCTGAACGCCGTGTCACCGCTTGTGATAGGCGCGGCGACCACACCGAGGATGGCCAGAATGCCACCCAAAATGCCAAGCCAGCCCTTGGAAACCTTGACAACCACATCCGGAGCGGCGGCGGAAACGGTGGCACCGACCTCAGCGGCGCCTCCGTCAAAGAAGAACCACGAGGAAACGGTCGCCCAGATCAAAGCCACAATCCCTTCCGTGATCATCGCCCCGTAAAACACTGGCCGTCCAAGCCTCTCGTCAGTCAGACAACGCGCCATCATCGGGCTCTGCGTGGCGTGGAAACCACTCACAGCACCACAGGCGATGGTGATGAAAAGGCATGGGAATATCGGCTGGCCGCTCAGAAGCCCCTTCGACTCGCCAAGGTTGCCGAGCCCGTCCCAAAGCTCCGGAAGCGAAGGCCATTTGAGAAACAGACAGACCATCAGAGCCAAAGCCATGAATATCAATGCGAAAGCAAAAATAGGATAAATCCGTCCGATGATCTTGTCAATCGGCATCAGCGTGGCCAAAAGATAATAAAGGAATATCACTCCGACCCAGATCATGATCGATCCTCGGCCTCCGTCCCCTGCGATGTCCCCGAGAATCAACGCAGGGCTGAACACGAACACCGTCCCCACAAGCATCAGCACGATGATGGAGAACGCCAGAATGAAAGTCTTGGTGCCTTTCCCGAGATATTCCCCGACCAGATCCGGAAGTCCGGCTCCCCCGTTCCTGATGGAGAGCATTCCGGTCATATAGTCGTGCACCGCTCCGGCGAAAATGCAGCCCAGAACAACCCACAGGTAGGCCGACGGCCCGAACTTGGCTCCCATGATTGCACCGAAGATAGGCCCTGTCCCGGCGATGTTCAGAAACTGGATCATATAGACCTTCCAGGCCGGCATGGGAATAAAATCAACCCCGTCCGCCTTGGTGATGGCCGGAGTCCTACGAGCCGGATCCGCCCCGAAGACTTTCTCTACGAACTTCCCATAAAAAATGTACCCGAGTACAAGCGCCGCGAGGCTGATCAAAAACGAAAACATAATTCCTGTTATTAGTAACTATCTATAGTTGCCGCAAATTTAGTAAACATTTAAGTAAAATGTAAAAAATAACCTGCATCACCTTAAATTTGCAATATATTGATGTTCAAGGTGATTCCATGTATTCTATTTTATCGGTTGAAGCAACTTATTTTTTTTCAACATTAGAAGCTGTTTTGAATTGTTTGAAATGTTCTTTGAGGTGAAAAATCTTCAAACAAACAATTCAAAACAGCTTCT
>ERZ1026860.1499-NODE-1499-length-11741-cov-7.934623_pt1 | contig 11741 bp, 10 predicted proteins | sample MGYA00380160_ERZ1026860 | MGnify/ENA primary metagenome ERZ1026860 (study PRJEB33269, sample SAMEA4719796) | human gut metagenome | biome: human-associated habitat; feature: organic feature; material: feces | place: Cameroon | collected 2013-10 ... | reverse complement strand
CCACCGTCATCAATCAGGATAAGGAAGACGTTGCCAAGGCTGTCACCGCTGCTGCCGTGAAGGAAGCCGGCTACGACAGTCTGGATGCCGCTGCCGCTGACAAGGTCGCCTTTGTCTTTATGGGCCACGGCACCTCTCACACCGCAAAGGTGAGCTACAGCCAGATGCAGACCACCATGCAGACTCTGGGCTACGACAACGTGTTCATTGGCACCGTTGAGGGCGAACCGGAAGAGACTGCCTGCGAGAACGTGATCGAGGCTGTCAAGGCTGCCGGTTACACCAAGGTCATCCTGCGCCCGCTGATGGTGGTTGCAGGCGACCACGCCAACAACGATATGGCCGGTGAGGATGCCGACTCCTGGCTGAGCCAGTTCAAGGCTTCCGGTGCTTTCGACAGCATCGACTGCCAGATCGCTGGTCTGGGCGGGATCGAGGACATCCAGAACCTGTACATCGCTCACACCAAGGCTGCTATTGATTCTCTGAACGGTTGATTTTCAAGAACCCTCTCCGTCTCGCGGCCGCTCCGGCGGGATCCTGACTGAGAGGGTTCTTTTTTGCTCAGAATCATGCTATAATAAACCCGATTCCTGATTTTATTCTTATAATGTAGAGGTATTTCTATGAAACGCGCTTTTTCCTATATCGTTACTGCTTCTCTGGTGCTGAGCCTGCTGGCAGGCTGCGGCGCTTCTTCCACTGCGTCTTCTGCAGCTTCCAGCGCTGCTTCTTCCGAGGCGGCATCCTCTGTGGCTTCCTCCGCTGCCGGTGAGAACACTGCTGCTCTGCCGGACGGCGTGTATACCGCTGAGTTTGACACCGACAGCAGCATGTTCCACGCCAACGAAGCCTGCGACGGAAAGGGCACCCTGACCGTGGAGAACGGCCAGATGACCTTCCATGTCAGCCTTGCTTCCACCCATATCGTCAACCTGTATCTGGGCAAGGCTGCCGATGCCGCCGACCACGAGGCTGACTGGCTGCAGCCCACCACCGATACCGTCACCTATTCCGATGGCACTTCGGAGGAGGTGTACGGCTTCGATATCCCGGTCACTGCCGTGGATGCCGACTTTGATCTGGCCATTCTGGGCACCAAGGGCAAGTGGTACGACCATGTCGTCAGCGTGCGTGATGCCGTGGAAAAAGCTGCGGAAGCCGAGACCCCGGCAGACGGCACCTACACCTGTGATGTGACGCTGGAAGGCGGCTCCGGCCGTGCCACCGTGGACAGCCCCGCTGCCCTGACCGTGGCGGACGGCAAGATGACCGCCACCATCGTATGGAGCAGCCCCAACTATGATTATATGATCGTGGACGGCGAGAAGTATCTGCCCACCAACACCGAGGGCAACTCCACCTTTGAGATCCCGGTCAGTGCGCTGGATACCGCACTGGATGTCACCGCCGATACCGTTGCCATGAGCCAGCCGCACGAGATCGAGTATACGCTGACCTTTGATTCTGCAAGCTTGAAGTAATATGAAAATTTCCCGCAAACAGTTTTTGAAATTGATCCCTGCTGCTGCACTGGCGCTGTCCGGCTGCGGAGGTAAGACGGAGCCTGCAAATACAAAAAGTCTTGTTTTTACACAGCATTACAAGCTGGACTATGCACAGCAGTTCACAGCGGACTGCTACGAGGGCGGTTACACCCTGCTGACGGTCACGGAATCGGACAAGCGGTTCCTTGTTGTGCCGGAGGACGCAGCGAATGTGGACGACCTGCCCGCCGATGTGGCCGTGCTGCGCCAGCCGCTGCAGAACATCTATCTGGTGTCCAGCTCTGTGATGGACCTGTTCCTGCATCTGGATGCACTGGATACCGTGACCCTTACCGGCACCAAGGCCGAGGGCTGGTATCTGCCCGAGGTGAAGCAGGCCATGGAAGAGGGAAAAATCGCCTACGCTGGCAAGTACAGCGCGCCGGATTACGAGCAGATCCTGGCGGCAGGCTGTGACCTGACCGTGGAAAACACCATGGTCCTGCACACACCGGAGGTAAAGGAACAGCTGGAGCATTTTGGTATCCCTGTGATCGTGGAACGTTCCAGCTACGAGAGCGACCCGCTGGCCCGCATGGAGTGGATCAAATTCTACGGCATCCTGCTGGGCAAGGCGGAAATGGCAGAGCAGGTGTTTGCCGCACAGGAGCAGGAGATCCAGCCGCTGCTGGATCAGCCCTCCACCGGCAAGAGCTGCGCATTTTTCTCGCTCACCTCCAACAACCTTGCCACTGTGCGCAAGGGCAACGATTATGTTGCCCACATGATCGAGATGGCAGGCGGCAGCTATGTCTTTGCGGACCTGACGGACAATGGCAACAGCCTTGCCACCATGAACCTGCCGCTGGAGGATTTTTACGCCGGTGCCAAGGATGCTGACGTGCTGATCTATAACAGCGTCATTGAGGGCGCGGTCTCGTCGGTGTCCCAGCTGACCGAGCGGTTCCCGCTTCTGGCCGAGTTCAAGGCGGTGAAGGAAGGGCAGGTGTGGTGCACCGCCCAGAGCCTGTTCCAGCAGAGCATGGAGCTGGCCGATCTGATCCTGGACATGAACCGGGTGTTCACCGAGGGCAACCCCGCGCCGGAAGAACTGAAACTGCTTACCCATGTATCATAACCGTATTAACACACAAAAAGTTTACAGGAAGGAAAATCTATGACCCGTACCCGACGCCTTGCGGTCTCCTATGCTGTCCTTGCGGCGGCGCTGGCCGTGCTGTTTGCACTGAACCTGTTCTGGGGCAGTGTGTCCATTGCGCCGGGGCAGGTGCTGGCAGCGCTGCTGGGCAGGGGCGAGGATATCCTTTCAGTGAACATCATCCTGCAGCTGCGCCTGCCCCGGGCTGTGATGGCGGCCCTGCTGGGCGCAGCGCTCAGCGCGGCAGGCTACCTGCTGCAGACCTTTTTTGCAAACCCCATTGCCGGGCCGTTCGTCATGGGCATTTCCAGCGGCGCAAAGCTGGCTGTGGCCCTGACCATGGTGGTCTTTCTGAATCGCGGGATGTTCACAAGCTCTGTTACCCTCATCGTGGCAGCCTTTGTGGGTGCCATGGCTGCCATGGCCTTTGTGCTGGCCGTGGCCCGGCGGGTGCAGCGCATGAGCATCCTTGTGATCTGCGGCGTGATGATCGGCTATATCTGCTCCGCCATCACCGATATCGTGGTGGCCTTTGCGCAGGATTCCAACATCGTCAACCTGCACAACTGGTCGCAGGGCAGCTTTTCCGGCGTGACATGGGCCAATGTGCAGGCTGCGGCACTGGTGGTGCTGCCTGCGCTGGCGGCATCCTTTCTGCTTTCCAAACCCATGGCCGCCTACCAGATGGGCGAAGCATATGCCCGCAGCGTGGGCGTGAATGTCAAGCCTTTCTCGGCAGCGCTGGTGCTGCTTTCCAGCCTGCTGGCGGCCTGCGTCACCGCCTTTGCAGGCCCCATCTCGTTTGTGGGCATTGCGGTGCCGCACCTTGTCAAGCAGCTGCTGGGCAGTGCAAAGCCGCTGCACGTGCTGCCGGGGTGCTGCTTGGGCGGCGCTGCCTTCTGCCTTTTCTGCGACCTGCTGGCCCGCAGCCTGTTCGCGCCTACGGAGCTGTCCATCAGCTCGGTAACGGCGGTGTTCGGTGCGCCGGTGGTCATCTGGCTGCTGGTGCGGCGTAATTCAGAGCGGGAGGGCGCATGATGAACGAAAAAGCACTTTGCACCGCGCGGGAGCTTGCCATTGGCTACGGCAGGGCACCGCTGCTTTCCGGCATTGCGCTGGACGTGCAGCCGGGGCAGATCCTGACCCTGATCGGGCCGAACGGCGCGGGCAAATCCACCCTGCTCAAAACGCTGGCGGGCCAGCTTGCCCCCATGGGCGGCACGGTGCTGCTGGCGGGGAAGGACCTTACCGCCTACACTGGAACGGAGCGGGCCAAAACACTGGCTCTCATGGCTCCCCACAGCCGCCGCATGGAGCTGACCACCTGCTTCGACTTTGTTTCGGCGGGGCGCTACCCGTACACCGGGCGGCTGGGCATCCTCTCGGCGGAGGATAAGCAGCAGGTGCACAAGGCGCTGGAACTGGTGGGCGCGGCCCACCTTGCAGGCCGGGACTTCAACCGCATCAGCGACGGCCAGCGCCAGCGCATCCTGCTGGCCCGGGCGCTGTGCCAGCAGCCGGAAGTGATCCTGCTGGACGAGCCGACCTCTTTTCTGGATATCAAGGGCAAGATCGAACTGCTCACCATCTTAAAGGAGCTGGCCCATACCGGCCGGCTGGCCGTGATCCTGAGCCTGCACGAGCTGGAACTGGCAGAAAAAATAGCGGACACCGTGGTGTGTGTTTCGCCCACAGGCGCTTCCGGAGTGCTGACACCCAAGGAAGCCTTTACACCGGAAAATATCCGTGCGCTGTACCGCCTGACCGGGGAGCAGTACGCTGCCCTTTACGGGGAGCCCGAACCGGAAAAAACGGAAGCAAAGCCGGACAAGCCTCAGTTTGAACATTACGTCCGCAGCGGGCAGAAGCTGCTGCGCTGCGGCTATACCACCGGCACCTGTGCAGCGCTGGGCGCGGCAGGCGCGGCGCGGCTGCTGCTGACCGGCCGCGAGCCGAAAACGGTGGCCCTGCGCACCCCCAAAGGCATCGTGGTGGAGGTGGCACCCATTTACTGCCGCAGAACGGATGCCGGTGCGGTATGTGCCATCCGCAAGGACGGCGGCGACGATGTGGACGTGACCACCGGCCTGCCGGTGGTCGCCACGGTGGTGCTGGAGCCGGAAGTGCCCGGCGTGCGCATCTTTGGCGGCGAGGGTGTGGGCCGTGTGACGAAGCCCGGCCTTGACCAGCCCGTAGGCGAAGCCGCCATCAACCATGTGCCCCGCCGGATGATCACCGAAGCGATGGAACGGGAAGCTGAGAATGCGGCCTACACCGGCGGCTTTGCGGTGACCATCTCTGTGGAAGGCGGTGCTGAGACGGCAAAGCGCACCTTCAACCCGCACATCGGTGTGGAGGGCGGGCTTTCCATTCTTGGCACCAGCGGCATCGTGGAGCCCATGAGCCAGCAGGCCATTCTGGATACCATCCAGCTGGAGATGAATCAGGCCGCACTGCGCGCAAAAAACGCCGCCGGGCCCCGGCGGCTGGTGCTGGCTCCCGGCAACTACGGGCTGGACTATCTGGCCTCCGCTCTGCCCCAGTTCGAGCGGTTCCCGGTGGTCAAGACCTCCAACTTTATTGGTGATACGCTGGATATGGCCGCCACGGCCAAATTTGAGGAAGTGCTTCTGGTAGGCCATGTGGGCAAGCTGGTCAAGCTGGGCGCGGGCGTGATGAACACCCACTCCCACACGGCGGATGGCCGCGCTGAAGTGTTCTGTGCCCATGCGGCGCTGTGCGGTGCCGCGCGTGAGGTGTGCACCGCCCTGATGGATGCCGCCACCACCGATGCCTGCCTTGATATTCTGGATGCCGCACAGCTGCGTGCACCGGTGCTGGAAAGCATCCTTGCCGCCATCCAGATGCATCTGGACCGACGGGCAGGCGGGGCGTTTCGGGTGGGCGCGGTGCTCTTTTCCAACCAGCACGGCCCGCTGGGCGAGACAAAAACGGCAAAGGAGCTGATGAAGGAATGGCAGAACTGAAAGGCACATTTTACGGTGTCAGCGTCGGCCCCGGCGACCCGGAGCTGCTGACCCTGCAGGCGGTGCGGCTGATCCGGAAATGTCCGGTACTGGCTGCGCCGCAGACTTCTTCCGGCCAGATGCTGGCGCTGGAGATCGCCCGCAAGGGCCTTGCGGAAGAGCTTGCAGGCAAGACCATCGTCCCGCTGCACTTTGCCATGAGCCGCGACCCGGCCGTGCTGGCCGCTTCGCACGAAAAAGCAGCCGCTGCAGTGCGGCAGTATCTGGATGCCGGGCAGGACGTTGCCATGCTGAACATCGGTGATGTTTCCATCTATGCCACCTTTGGCTACCTGCAGGAGATCTTGCAGGCCGGGGGCTATGCCACCGCCATGGCGGCAGGTGTGCCCAGCTTCTGCGCGGCGGCGGCGCGGCTGAATGTGCCGCTGACCGGCGGCATGGACACGCCGCTTACCATTGCACCCGGCGGCTGGACAGACCGCGTGCTGGAAATGCCCGGCACCAAGGTATTGATGAAAGCCGGCAGGCAATTGCCTGCCTTATTGGATACCCTGCGGCAGGCAGATAAGCTGAAAAAAAGCGCCCTTGTGTGCAACTGCGGCCTGCCGGACGAGCGGGTCTACCCGGATCTTTCCCTTGAGCGGCCGCAGGAACAGGCCGGTTATTTTGCCACCGTTTTGGTAAAGGAGTAACGTTATGGTACATTTTGTTGGTGCAGGCCCCGGCGCACCGGACCTCATCACCCGGCGGGGCGCGGCCCTGCTTCAGAAAGCCGACTGCATCATCTATGCGGGCAGTCTGGTGAACCCGGCCCTGCTGGGCCTTGCAAAGGCAGACTGCGCCATTTATAACAGCGCTGAAATGACGCTGGAGCAGGTGCTGGATGTGATGCGGCAGATGGAAGCTGCGGGTAAGATCACCGTGCGCCTGCACACCGGCGACCCCTGCCTTTACGGTGCCATCCGGGAGCAGATGGACGTGCTGGACGCCGAGGGCATTCCCTACGATGATACCCCCGGTGTGTCCAGCTTCTGCGGCGCAGCGGCAGCACTGAATGCAGAGTACACCCTGCCCACCGTCAGCCAGACCGTCATCATCACCCGCATGGAGGGCCGCACCCCGGTGCCGGAAAAAGAAAAGCTGGCAAGCCTTGCCGCCCACGGGGCAACGATGGTCATTTTCCTATCCATCGGCCTTGTGGACAAAGTACAGCAGGCGCTTCTGGCAGGCGGTGCCTATACGCCGGATACCCCGGCAGCGGTGGTGTATAAGGCCACATGGCCGGAAGAAAAAACGGTGCGCTGCACCGTAGGTACGCTGGCGGAAAGCGTTCATGCAGCGGGCATCACCAAAACGGCGCTCATCGTGGCAGGCGGCTTTCTGGGCCGGAATTATGAGCGCAGCAAGCTCTACGACCCGGCCTTTACCACCGAGTTCCGCAAGGGGACAGACCAGTGACCCGCGCCTATCTGGCCTTTACGGCAAAGGGCCTTGCACTGGCCCAAAAACTGGCGGCGGCATATCCCGGCAGCGTGGCCCGCTGCGGCCATGAAGCCGGGCAGGTGCACCTTGCCGATTGGACGGCCCGCCAGTTTGCCGGGAGCGATGCCCTTGTTTTTGTAGGTGCTGTGGGCATTGCGGTGCGGGCCATTGCGCCCCACTGCCAAAGCAAGGCACAGGACCCTGCCGTTGTGGTGCTGGACGAGTGCGGCCGCTTTGCCGTGCCCATCCTCTCAGGCCACCTGGGCGGTGCCAACGACCTTGCCCGGGCGCTTGCCGCTGTGTGCGGTGCGGTGCCGGTGATCACCACAGCCACCGACGCAAACGGTGTGTTTGCGGTGGACGAGTGGGCAAAGCACCAGAGCTGCACTGTGCTGGAGCCGGAGCGCATCAAGCTTGTCAGCGGTGCACTGCTGGCGGGCAGAACGGTGCAGTTTGCATCCCACTGGCCCATTGCGGGTGCACCGCCTGCCGGGATCACGGCGGGTGATGCACCGGGCTTTGCCCTCACCCTCTGCCCGGCGGGGGATGCGCTGCATCTGGTGCCGCGCATCGGCGTGCTGGGCGTGGGCTGCAAACGCGGCACCAGCGCCGAAACGCTGGCCGAAGCCTTTGCAGCTTTCTGCGCCCGGAACCGCCTTGCGCCGCAGTGCATCACGGCGGCGGCAAGCATCGACTTAAAACAAAACGAAGCGGGCCTGCTGACCTTCTGCAAGAGCCACAGCTGGCCGGTGCAGTTTTTCACAGCGGAACAGCTGCGTGCCGCCCCCGGCAGCTTTACGCCCTCGGCCTTTGTGCAGAGCGTTACCGGCGTGGACAATGTCTGTGAGCGGTCGGCAGTGCTGGCCGCAGGCGGGACGCTGGTTTTTCACAAATATGCCCACACCGGCGTGACCTTTGCGCTGGCCGTGCGGCCCTATGCCCCGGACTGGAGGTGGCAGAATGTTTGACCCGATGGAATTTGAGAGCGACGAACCGGAAAAGGTGGTCTACGTGGTGGGCATTGGCCCTGGAGATGTTTACTACCTGACGCAGGAAGCCCAGAACGTTCTGGAACACGCGGATGCCATCTGCGGCTATAAACTTTATCTTGACCTGATCGAGCCGGAGTTCCCATGTGAGGAATATTATTCCACAGGCATGACCAAGGAGATCGACCGCTGCCGCTGGGCGCTGGAAAAGGCGAATACCGGCAAGCGGGTCGCGCTGGTGTGCAGCGGCGACGCAGGTGTTTACGGCATGGCCAGCCCTGTGCTGGAGCTGGCGCAGGATTACCCGGACGTTGCCGTAGAAGTAGTGCCCGGCCTCACTGCCGCCCTCAGCGGCGGGGCTGTGCTGGGCGCACCGCTGGCCCACGATTTCTGCGTGATCTCCCTTTCCGACCGGCTCACCCCGTGGGAGGTCATCGAAAAGCGGCTGGCCTGCGCTGCGCAGGGGGATTTCTGCGTTGCACTCTATAACCCTTCCTCCAAGGGCAGGCCGGACTACCTGCAAAAGGCAGTGCGCATCCTGCGCGCAAACGGCAAGGGCGATGATACCGTCTGCGGCCTTGTGCGCAACATTGGCCGCGAGGGCCAGAGCTCCCGGGTGCTGACCCTTGCCGAGCTGGAAAACACGCCGGTGGATATGTTCACCACCGTGTATGTCGGCAACCGCAACACCCGCGCCCTTTCGGGCCGGATGGTCACGCCGCGGGGGTACCGCAAGTGAAGGTGGTCGTGTTCAGCGGCACCACCGAGGGTCGCCGCTTTTCCAAAAAGCTGGCAGAGCTTGGCGCTGCGGTAACGGTGTGCGTGGCAACGCCGCTGGGTGCCGAGGAGCAGGGCAAAATGGCGGGCATCACGGTGCACGCCGGGCGGCTGCAGCCGGATGCCATGGCGGCATTGCTGGCGGGGGCTGATCTCTGCGTGGATGCCACCCACCCTTACGCAGTGGATGCCACCAAAAATATCCGCGCTGCAGCGGTGCAGGCGGGCGTGGAATACCGCCGCCTGCTGCGTGCGCAAAGCCCCTTGCCGCCCGGCTGTGCGGTGTTTGAAACAGCAGCGCAGGCCGCAGAATATCTGGCCGGGACGGAGGGCAATATCCTGCTTGCCACCGGTGCCAAGGAGCTGGCTGCGTTTGCCGGGCTGGAACCGGCACGGCTTTATCCGCGCGTGCTGCCCACGCCGGAGGGCATTGCCGCCTGTGAAGCGGCCAATGTCCCGCACCGGAACATCATTGCTATGCAGGGGCCGTTCAGTCTGGCGCTGAATAAGGCGCTGATAACACAGTTCCAGATCCGGTACCTCGTCACCAAGGATGGCGGCGCAGCGGGCGGCTTTGCCGAGAAGGTGCAGGCCGCTGCCGATACCGGTGCACAGCTGGTGGTGCTGCGCCGTCCGCCGGAAACCGGCGAGACGGAAACACAAATTTTAGCGTATTGCAGGGAGATTTTGCAATGGTCACACTGATCGGCATGGGCAGCGGAAAATGGGAAGCCCTTTCGGCACAGGCGCAGCAGGCTGTGCGCGGCGCGGGCCTTGTGTTTGGTGCAAAGCGGCTGCTGGCGGGCCTGCCTGCAGACTGCACGGCCCGGCAGTTCGCGCTCTACCAGCCTGCCGACATTCTGGAAACACTGGCACAAAACCCCAGGCAGGATGCCGCCGTGCTTTACAGCGGCGACACCGGCTTTTATTCCGGTGCGTCCGGCCTGCTCACGCCGCTGCGGGCGCTGGGCATCCCCGCGCGGGTGTATCCGGGCGTTTCCAGCATCCAGCTGCTTTCCGCGGCGCTGGGCCGTCCGTGGCAGGACTGGAAGCTGGTCTCGGCCCATGGCTGCGCCTGCGACCCGGTGGCCGAGTGCATGATGAACCGTTCGGTGTTCTTCCTTACCGGCGGCACTGAAACGCCCGCCTCTCTGTGTCAGAAGCTGACCGATGCCGGTATGGGCGAAGCCCACGGTGTGGTGGGCGAAAACCTTGGCACCGAAGCGGAAGCCATCCGCTACGGCTCTGCTGCAGAGCTGGCGGGGCAGAGCTTTGCACCACTCAGCGTGCTTCTGGTGGAAAACTTTGATCTGCCGCAGCTGCGTGCGCCGGGCTTCCTGGACGAAAGCTTCATCCGGGGCGAAGTGCCCATGACCAAGCAGGAGGTGCGCGCTGCTGCGCTGGCAAAGCTGGCGGTAACGCCCGCCGACACTCTGTGGGATGTGGGCGCAGGCACCGGCAGCGTGAGCGTGGAGCTGGCGCTGGCGGCACCCAAAGGGCATGTATATGCCGTGGAGTGTGAACCGGATGCCTGTGAACTGATCCGGCAGAACCGGGAAAAATTCCGCGCCTTCAACCTGACCCTCCTCGAGGGCCGCGCACCGGATGTGCTGGCAGACCTGCCCGCACCGGATGCCGTGTTCATCGGCGGCACCAAGGGCGGCATGGATGCCGTGCTGGATGCGGTGCTCGGCAAAAATCCGAACGCACGCATCTGTATTTCGGCTATTGCGCTGGAAACGCTGGGCGCTGCCATTGCCGCTCTCACGGCCCGGGGCCTGACCGCAGAGGTGACGCAGATCGCTGTCAGCCGCACAAAACCGGCGGGCCGACTGCACCTGCTCATGGCCAATAACCCCATCTTCCTCATTACGGGTACACGCAAATGATGCAATTCCTCATCGCCGCGCCTTCTTCCGGCAGCGGCAAGACCACGATGACCTGCGCAGTGCTGGCGGCACTGAAAAAGCGCGGGGCCGACCCCTGTGCCTTCAAAAGCGGGCCGGACTACATCGACCCCATGTTCCATCGCTCGGCTCTGCAGGTGGACAGCCACAATCTGGATCTGTTTCTTTCTGACAAGGATACGGTGCGGGCCATTTTTGCCCGCTATGCCGCCGGGCATGGTGCTGCCGTGTGCGAGGGCGCTATGGGTTTTTACGACGGTCAGGGCCTGACCACCCGTGCCAGCGCATGGGAACTGGCGGATACGCTGGGCCTGCCGGTGCTGCTGGTGGTACAGCCCAAGGGTGCCAGTGTGACGCTGGCCGCGCAAATTCAGGGCCTTGTGAACTTCCGCCAAAACAGCCATATCGCGGGCATCCTGCTCAATGATTGTTCTGAAAAGCTGTACAAAATGCTCAAATCCCTGCTGGAAGCCGAGACCGGCCTGCCGGTGCTGGGCTATCTGCCCCATTTGCCGCAGGCGGCGGTGGAAAGCCGCCATCTGGGCCTGAAGACTGCAGATGAAATTGCCGACCTGCAGGAAAAGATCGCCCTGCTGGCCGATGCACTGGTGCTGGATTGGCAGCGCCTTGCCGTGCTGACCGAAAAGCCTGCGCCGGAAGCTTTGCCGGGAGCAGCCGCACCCACAGCCGTCCGCATTGCGGTGGCAAAGGACGAAGCATTCTGCTTTACCTATGCCGAAACGCTGGACGCACTGCGGGATGCCGGGGCAGAGCTTGTGTTCTTCAGCCCGGTACACGATGCGGCCCTGCCGCAAAACATTGACGGCTTATATCTGCCCGGCGGCTACCCGGAGCTGTATGCGCAGGCCCTGAGCGAAAACAAAACCATGCGGGCCTCCATTCGGGAGACTGTGAACGCCGGTCTGCCGACAGCGGCAGAGTGCGGCGGCTTT
>ERZ1026860.1496-NODE-1496-length-11754-cov-3.040773_pt1 | contig 11754 bp, 7 predicted proteins | sample MGYA00380160_ERZ1026860 | MGnify/ENA primary metagenome ERZ1026860 (study PRJEB33269, sample SAMEA4719796) | human gut metagenome | biome: human-associated habitat; feature: organic feature; material: feces | place: Cameroon | collected 2013-10 ... | reverse complement strand
ACTGGGGTGTATTCGGTGCTTCTTTTGCAACTGTGATCTCACAGGGTATTTCCGGACTTTTATGCCTGTTTCTGATCATGAAAAAATTTACGATCATGCATCTGAAACGCTCGGACTGGAAACTTGACAGTGCCTATGTCCGTGTACTGCTCACCATGGGGCTTCCTATGGGGCTGCAGTATTCAATTACCGCAATCGGAAGCGTTATTTTACAGGCAGCCGTAAATCCACTTGGTTCCGGAGCTGTCGCCGCAATGACTGCTGCGACCAAAATATCCTTTATCGTCTGCCCATTTGATGCCCTGGGTTCTACGATGGCAACCTATGGTGGTCAGAATGTCGGTGCAGGTCGTCTCGAGCGTCTTGGAAAGGGCTTAAAAGCCAGTACGATCCTCGGTCTGATCTATTCCGTGATCGCACTGGCCATTCTGTATTTCTTTGGAGAACAGCTGAATCTGTTATTTGTAAGTGCATCCGAAGTGGAAGTTATTGCCAATTCCCAGGAATTTCTGATTGCCAATGCCCTGTTCTATTTTCCTCTGGCACTTGTCAACATCGTACGTTTTCTTATCCAGGGAATGGGCTTCTCTGGTTTTGCAATGCTTGCTGGACTCTGTGAAATGGTTGCTCGAACCTTAGTCGGACTTGTATTTGTACCGGTCTTTGGATTTTCCGCAGCCTGCTTTGCGAGTCCGACTGCATGGATTTTTGCCGACGCTTTTCTGATCCCGGCTTTCTTCTATACAAGGAACAAACTAAAAAAACGGTGGCAGGATTAAACGTTCCTGCCACCGTAAATGTTAATACTTACAGGCATTCTCATAGGATGCCTGTTTTTTATACCGCATCTATAAATCTCATAAATGCTTTTCTTCCTTCTTCTGTGCACTTATATACACCAGCATCTTTTAAAACTTCATTAAATACAAGTCCGATTTCTTCATGAAGGATATCCATGATATTTGTTTCATCGATATGATCATATTTTGGAAGGAACTCTTCTACCCAGTCTGCATGTTTTGCAAGCATTTCATCCGCACGGATATCTTTTTTCTCAAGAATCGCTTTCGAAAGTGCTGCCATTTCATCCTTTAATCTCGCTGGAAGTACTGCAAGTCCCATAACCTCGATCAGTCCGATATTCTCTTTCTTGATATGATGTAATTTTGCATGTGGATGGTATACCCCAAGTGGATGTTCCTCTGTTGTAATATTATTTCGGAGCACAAGGTCTAACTCATAATCCTCTCCACGCTTTCTTGCGATCGGAGTAATCGTATTATGCGGTTCTCCATCTGTCTCAGCGAAGATAAATGCGTCTTCGTCTGTATAACCTCTCCAGGCTTTTAAGATCCTGTCTGCAAGCTCGATCAGTCTGTCCTTATCTGCACTGCTGATACGGATCACGGACATTGGCCATTTTACAATACCGGCTTTGACATCTTCAAAGCCTTTGAATGTAAGTGTTTTCTCGATTGGTGCTTTTGCCATTGCAAACGTATAATGTCCGCCCTGGAAATGGTCGTGACTTAAAATAGAACCCCCGACGATCGGAAGATCCGCATTCGATCCTACAAAATAATGAGGGAACTGTGTTACAAAATCTAACAGTTTTCCAAATGTAGCCCGCTCGATCTTCATTGGTGTATGAAGTGAGTTAAATACGATACAATGCTCATTATAATATACATATGGTGAATACTGGAAATACCAGTCACTGTGATTGATCGTCACCGGAATGATACGATGATTCTGTCTAGCCGGATGGTTTACTCTTCCTGCATAGCCTTCATTTTCTTTGCAGAGCTGGCATTTTGGATAAGCACTCTGTTTTGCATTTTTCGCAGCAGCGATCGCCTTCGGATCTTTTTCCGGTTTGGACAGATTGATGGTGATATCGAGTGTACCAAACTCGGTTTCTGTTGTCCATTTCCGGTCTTTTTTTATCCTCTGTCTGCGGATATAATTGCTGTCACAACTCAATTTATAGAAATAATCGGTTGCAGCCTGTGCGGAAGTGTGCTCATACAGATCCTTAAATCTGGCACGTACCTCAGCCGGTCTCGGAACCAGGATTCCCATGATTTTTGTATCAAAAAGATCCTTGTATACAATACTGTTTTCTTTCATGATACCTTTTTCATAGGCATAATCCATCATCTCTGCAAGGATGTCTTCTAAGGACTCCTCTGCGGTCTGCTGTGTCATCGGCTGACGTGCTGCATATGCCTCAAACACACGGTCTTCCATTTCATCGAGTTCCAATAACTCCATCAGACGATTGATCGTATAGATCTTATCATCCTCGGTGATCAGTCCTGTTACAAGACCATACTCAGTCAGTTCTAAAATTCTTTCCTGAATCATTTTATCTCTCCTTCACTGTCCACGATCATCCTGGCAAATTAAGCAAGCTTTCTTGGACCGTCTCCAATCTCTACAACATAAAAATCTGCTGCATAACCAATCTTCTTCTCATAGGCAGCTCCGACTTCTTTGATGAAAGTATCCACTGCATCATCTTTTACAATACTTACGGTACATCCACCAAATCCGGCACCGGTCATACGTGATCCGATGACACCCTGGATCTTCCATGCCTCTTCTACCAGTGTATCAAGCTCAATTCCGGTAACTTCATAATCGTCTCTTAAAGATACGTGGGATGCATTCATAAGCTCTCCGAATAATTTCACATCGTTGTTTTTCAGAGCTTCTACAGCTTTGATTGTTCTCTGATTCTCATATACTGCATGTTTTGCTCTCTTTATGCGAATCTCATCTTTGATTGCGGATTTGTACTGTTCAAACTGCTCTTCCGTAAGTTCTCCGAGAGATTTGATATCCACTACTTTCTGAAGTTCCGCAAGTGCGGTCTCACACTCCTGTCTTCTCTCGTTGTATTTGGAATCTCCAAGTCCACGTTTCTTATTGCTGCAGGAAATTACGATCTTAGCATTCTCCAGCTTAATCGGAGCATAGGTATATTCCAGTGTTGCAGTATCAAGGAAAATGGCATGTCCAGCTTTCCCCATGGCGATCGCAAACTGATCCATGATTCCGCAGTTTACACCGTTAAATTTGTTCTCTGAAAACTGACCGATCAGAGCCAGATCCTGATTGGTCACTTCAAACCCGAACAGATCCTTTAAGATATATCCGGTCAGCACTTCTACCGATGCAGAAGAAGAAAGTCCGGAACCATTTGGAATATTTCCAAACAATAAAAGATCCATTCCCTGTTCTACTTTCATTCCTTTTTCACCAAAAGCCCACATAACTCCCTTTGGGTAATTGGTCCAGTCTGCCTCTTTTTCCGGTTTTAATCCCTCAACCGAAGACTCGATCACGCCAAGCTCTTCAAAGTTCATGGAATAAAAACGTAACTTTTTATCCTCTCTTTTTCTTGCAACACCATATGTACCGATGGTAAGCGCACAAGGAAATACATGGCCGCCATTATAGTCGGTATGCTCTCCGATCATATTGACACGACCCGGTGCAAAGTAAACACCGATTTCGCCACCCTCACCAAAAATCTCTTTGAATTTTGCTAATACATCATTCTGAATCATTGATCTTCTCCTTTTTTATGATAACAGCAGCTGTGTATCTTCTCACACAGCTGCCTCATTTCTCTGTTATTTTCATTATAACGGATGCATGTTTCTTTTCAATATATCCGCAGGATGTTGCAACATTCCTAGAGAAACATGCAACATAATTACATATAAAAGCTAATTATTTTTTTCTGAAATCACGGATCACCTCAAGTGTCGGAAGTGCATTACCATCGTAATCAAACAATGCCTGATTGGCCCACTCATTTCCACATGGTCCCGGATCATTCATATATTTTAAAGACGCCTCCGTTGCCCAGCCAGACCCTGGAACCGGAATCCATGCTGGTTCCCACCAGAAAAAGCCGCATCCATGATCATCCGGCACTTTTGCCACACGATTTAAGAAATCCTCTGTAAATGCCTTCTGCCCTTCTATCGTCATCGGGTACTCGATTTTAGCAACAAGTTCCGGTTTCGTCGCATAACCTTTTCTCTCACTGTCCGAAAGCTTTTCATAATCTTTGTAGTCATCCATGGTAAAGCCCATAGACACCTCTGCGATGATCAGGTCCTTTCCATAACGCACTGCAATATCATTCATATTATCTTCAAGCTGTTTTAAGCTTCCATGCCAGAACGGATAATAGGATAATCCAATATACTCAAAATCCTCTCCACGTTTCATATAGTTGTCAAACCATCTGCGGTAAAGTTCATTATTTCCACCATTATCGAGATGGATCATGAGCGGGATCTTTGCATCCACTTTGCGGCATGCACGTATTCCGGCACTTACAAAACGTGCAATATTGTCATAATTCGGAACCTGTCCTTCCGGCCAGAGCAGACCATTGGAAAGCTCGTTTCCAACCTGGATCATTGTTACACGAACACCCGCTCCAATCACTTTTTGCAGAGACTCCAGTGTAAAATCATATACCGCCTTCTCCAGTTCTTCTACTCCATAATCCTTCCATGCCTTTGGCTTGATCTGTTTTCCAGGATCTGCCCAGAAATCACTGTAATGGAAGTTCAAAAGCACACCAAGTCCGGCTTCTGTTACACGTTTTCCAATTGCGATCGTTTCCTCAAGATCATTATTTCCGGCTCCATACGGTTCTCCGGTCTCAGATTTCGGGTCATTCCATAATCTCAGACGAATTGTATCCACATCATATTTTTTCATGATCTCAAGAATGTCCATCTCCTGACCATGATCATAATATTTTGCGTTGCATCGTTCCATTTCCAATAATGTAGACAAATCCATGCCTTTTATAAATTTCTTCATCTTCTATCTCCTGTTCACTTTTATATGCCACGGAAGCAGAATGTAAATTCTACTTTGCGTGATACATCAATCAGATATTCCGGATGTATTTTCGCTCCCCAGCTGTCATCTCCGGCCACACCCATCTGCTGCTTTGCCACACGGACAACGGTATAATGGATCTGCGGAAGTTCATAACCATGCGCTGCATTCTCGATCTCATGCGGCGTGTATGGAAGTGCACTAAATGACAGTTCATCTCCAAAAAACTCCATTCCACGACCTTTTTTATCCATCACCTTTGCATACCGCACGCCACATTTGTTCCCACATTCCTGTGGAACAAGATATTCGGCCATATTATCTGTGACCTGATTCTCATAAAGTCCGAGTCTTCCACCATGTTTACGGTCTGCATATGTTTCCGCCGGTCCGAGTCCATACCATCTGATACGTTCATAATCTGCATCAAATTTAAAGATCATGCCAAATTCCGGCATATCCGAAAGTCCCTCTACCGGATCATAGCTTAATGTTGTCTGGATCGTGCCATCACCAAACACTTCATAGGTAACCAGACAGCTGCTCTGTGGTGTCGTCGGCATATAGTACTTATATGTGACCTTTACACTGTTTTCCAGTTCTTCTACCTTTGGCGCTGTATCTTCAAAACGATCATAGCTCTTGGCCGTCACGTACATACTTGCAATCTTCCACTGTGCATAACGCGACTGCATCAGATTTCCAGTATCATTATCCACCGGTGCTCTCCAGAAATTCGGCATTGGCACAGCTTTGATCATTTCCACGCCACCATATACATAAGAGGTAAGCCCTGCTGTAAGTGTTGAAAACATTGCATAGAAGTTCTCTCCTTTAACGCCGAGATTATAATGTCCGTGAATCACCTGGAATGCTTTGCTGCAGCTGTATGGTCTGGCTTCTTTCTTATATACGTACTGTCCAAAAGCCACTTCATGTCCGGCTTTTGCCCAGAGTTCATCGTTCTTTAACACAAAGGACACGGTCACTGCATATTCCGGAATTTCGGAATGCATCGCCTCTGCTGCAACCATCGCCCCATCAATGACGGACTGGATTTCTTCCGGTATCTCATATGTCTGTGCACAAAGCGGTGCCGTATCTGTATCAACCGGAACTTTCAGAATCTCTTCCCCATCCTTTTGCAGGATCACAAACGCCTGGAAACGATCGGTATTCACGAACAGATTTTTATTGATGACCTGAAATCTTCCCGGTTCAAATTCGACAGTAATATTCTGATAATTATATTTGACTTCCTGCATTTTCGGAGATGCTTTTCTTTCTCCACCATATACAATACCGTTTCCACTGAAATTGTAATCCGATGGCCGTTCATCAAAATCACCGCCGTATGCCAAAAACCATTTTCCATAGCGATCCTTCTTATAGATCGACTGATCCACATAATCCCAGATAAATCCACCCTGATATCTTGGTTCTGTATCCGTCAGATCGGTATATTTGTGCATTGCACCACAGGAATTTCCCATCGCATGCGTATATTCGCAGCAGATAAATGGTTTCTCCGTGTTCTTTGCAAGGAACTCCTTAATGCTGTCCACAGAAGGATACATCTGACTTTCCATATCGCTTGTCGCATTGTAACGCCGGTCATGAAATACTCCTTCATAATGTACCAGTCTGTGCGGATCCATTTTATGGAAAAGCTGCGACATTTCATAGATTACTTTTCCACCGTAGGATTCATTTCCACAGGACCAGATCAGGATTGCCGGATGATTTTTATCTCTCTGATAGCAGGAATTTACACGGTCAAGCATCATATCCATCCATTCATCATGATCATTTGGAACAATATAACTTTCGTCTGCCCTGCCTCTTAAATAGGCATCCCATGATCCATGTGACTCCATGTTGTTCTCTGCGATCATATAGAGTCCATAACGGTCGCAGAGTTCATAGAGCAATGAATCATCCGGATAATGGCTGGTGCGGATCGCATTGATATTATTCTGCTTCATGGTCACGATATCACGGATCACTTCTTCTTTGTTCGGTACACGGCCGGTAAGTGAACTGAATTCATGCCGGTTCACACCTTTAAATACGATCCGTTTCCCGTTTAATTTCATAATCCCATCGTCCATCTCAAACCGCCGGAATCCGACATTCTGTGAAATCACTTCACAGATTTCTCCGGCTTCATCCAAAACAGTAATCTGCAGTTCATAAAGAACAGGTTCTTCTGCACTCCAGAGCTTTGGATGCTCTACGTGAAACTGTATCTTTGTTTCATCTTCACAGCCTGTCTCTCCGGAAAACAGTTTTGTTTGTCCATCCATAAGAACAGCCTTGATCTGACCTTTTCCAGCCGTTCGAAGTTTCAGTTCCACCTCTGCCTCTTCCAGATTCTTTGAAACGACCGGAATCACAGACAGATCCCAGACATGCGCTTCCGGGATCATATAGAGAACAACACTTCGGAAAATTCCGGAAAACCGATAGAAATCCTGGTCTTCACACCAGCTGCCTGATGTCCATTTAAATACACGTACTGCAAGCTTGTTTTCTTCATCCTTCAGAAACGGAGTCAGATCAAAATCAGCCGGATCAAAGGTATCTTCACTGTAACCGACATAATGTCCGTTCAGCCATACTGCAAATCCGCTTTCCACACCATGAAATGAGATGCAGACCGGATGCCCTTTCATCTGCTGTGGCAATGTAAAATATTTCACATAACTTGCCACCGGATTGAATTCCTCCGGAATCTGTCCAGGTCTTAAAACTTCCTTTCCATCCCACGGATACTGCACATTGGCATATTGTGGAGCATCGTAGCCTTCCATCTGGATATGTGCCGGAACACGGATATCATCCCATGATCTGCAATCATATTCTTCGCTTTCAAACCCCTGCACCGCCAAAGACATATTTTTTGCATAACTGAATTTCCATAATCCGTCCAGTTTTACAGAAAGACTGCTCTTTTTCGCTTTTTTTTCATATTCTGACGCATAACAGATGTGATCGGAGTGTGCCGGCATACGATTCTGTTCAAAAATTTCAGGATTTTTTACGATATTGTAATCAAAATTTTCCATACTCTTACCTCAATTCTTTTAAAAAAAGGGCAAATAACAAGTGTTATCTGCCCTTTTCATTTGATTGTACATTTGTACGGTCTCTGCCTTTATTTTACAGCGCCTGTAATACCTTCTGCAAACTGTTTCTGTAATACGAAGAATACAACCATGGTAGGGATGGAGCAGAATAAAACGCCCATCATCAGTACTCCGTAATCAACCGAATAGCCGGCTGCCAGATTTGCGATCAGCATTGGCATTGTCTGTGCACGGTTATCACTCATTACAACCTTTGGCCATAAGTATGCATTCCATGCATTCATAAAGGTAATAACTGCTGCTGCCGCATAAGTCGATTTCTGGATTGGCATATACATACGGAAGAAGATCTGAATCTCATTCAGTCCGTCAATACGCGCTGCTTCCATAACATCGATCGGGAAGTTTCTGGAATTCTGTCTGAACATCATGATCAGAAACGGTGTTGAAATCGATGGAAGAATAAATGCCCAGACCGTATTTAAAAATCCCATTGATGACATCATCTTAAATAACGGAATCATGGTAGCTACCTGAGGTACCATCATTGCAAGCAGTAACACCGAAAATACTCTGTCTTTATGACGATCATGATATAATTCAAATCCGTAACCAGCGAGTGAACAGATCAATAATGCAACCACCGTCTGTACAATTGCGTAAAGGAAAGAGTTACCAAGCGCACCAAACAGATCCTGCTGTTCCAAAAGTTTACGGAAGTTTTCAACCGCCTGTGTACCAAATGTGATCTTTCCTCTTGCAACATCAACGGTTGAGTTTGTCGCAGCGCTGAACATCCAGTAAAGCGGGAACACTGAAATAAATGATACGATAATCAAAAATATGTAAGAAGGGATCAGTCTCTTCTGTATGGATGATGTATGAATTTTCTTCTTAGTCACGCTTGTCACCTACTTTCATATTGATAAATGCAAGAATTGCAACCAGGATAAATACAAAGAACGACATTGCTGAAGCATATCCGAAGTTTGCAACACCCTGTCCGAAGGAATTGTTGTAAATATAATGTGACATTGTTATTGTAGCATTTGCCGGACCACCGTTTGTTAAGTTTACAGACTCATCGAACAACTGTAAGGTACCATTGATTGACATGATCATGGTCATAACAATTGTCGGACGGAGCAGCGGAACTGTGATGTTCCAGAAAGTCTTCCAGGAGCTCGCCCCATCGATCTTGGCTGCTTCATATACAGAATATTCAATATTCTGCAATCCAGCAAGGAAAAATACCATGTTATATCCAGTCCATCTCCAGATCAGTGCAATAATGATAATTACCTTTGCTGATTTTGCATTTCCAAGGAAATTATAGTTTGATTCCAGTATTCCAAGATTTACAAGAATGGAATTGATCAGTCCATTGGTTGCAAATAAGGATTTAAAAATTAATGAGTATGATACCAGTGATGTTGCACATGGCAGAAATACGCAGGTTCTGAAAAATCCTTTCAGCTTCAGATCTTTATTGTTCAGGATCTGTGCAAGTAAAATTGCCAGGATTAACATAATTGGTACTTCTATCAGTAAATATAAGAACGTGTTGCCCACAGATCTCATGAACAATTTGTCCTTGAACATTCGAGTGTAATTATAGAGTAATGGCTCTGCCCATTTCATGTTGGCACTTGAGCCGGTTTTTAAGGATGTAAAAACTGCCTGAATGATCGGATAAAAACTCATGATCACGATCAGCAGTGTTGCCGGTGCCAGAAACGCCCATCCGGCTGCGTGTTGCTTTGAGGTAACGCTCATCTTGTTTTTCTTCATCTTTGACTCAGTCCTTCCTGTAGTATCAAAAGAAGCTCTCTGTTTTGGATAAAACGGGGAGTCAGATCTCCGATTCCCCGTTTTCCTGTTCTGCTCTTACTTATGTTGTAATATTAATTGCCCATTTCAAAGTTCAACTGGTCTTCTGCATCCTGTAATTCATCCTTAACATCCGCACCATTCTGCGTGATATTAATGATTGCTGCTGCAACCTTTTCGCGGCAGGTGTAATGATATTCGCTCTGCTCTACAGGTTTAACATGTGAACTCATTTCTACGATCTCTGCGTAGATTGGTGTGTTGTTGAAGTACGCAACACCCTCGTTGTATACATCGGATTTACCAGCAGAGATGCATGTTGTGATAACGCCACCGTTTTTCAGTGCTGCATCATATGTAGTCTGGCTTCCACCGAATGTGTATGCTAAGAATTTCTCTGCAAGTTCTTTGTTCTGGCAGTTTGCTGTTACGTAAAGGGAAGCTCCACCGTTTGAAGCATATCCATCGCCGCCTTCAATTGTAGGCATTGTTGTGATCTCCCATTTACCATTGTTTGCTTCTACTTTCTCGATTGTAGGGATGATCCAGTTACCATTGATAACGCCGGCAACCATATCTCCTAAGATTGTCTGATTTGTGTAATCTTTCCAGTCATTTGCAAGATATAATACATTCTTCTGAACCATTTCATCAATGATCTCAACGATCTTAACTAACTTGTCATTCTCTACGATGTTCGGTTTGCCATCTTTAAACTGTGACTCACCTTCTGCCTGAAGCATCATATAAACAAGGTCGTTTCCATCGCCATCCATGGATAATAAATATTTACCGGTCTTGTTGTAGACATCCTCGCCGATTTCGATGAACTTATCCCAGGTGCATCCTTTCAATTCATCAATGGAATGTCCAGCCTCTTCAAGTAAGTCGATCCGGTATGCAGCTACTACAGTTCCGTTGTCTACCGGAACACCGTAATGCTTGTCATCAATGGTAGAGAAAGAAAGTTTCTCTTCTGCAAAATCGGTCCAGTCGATGTCCACATCATTGATATCCTGGAAAGCATCCGGATAATCTGTTACATATTTCTGGATCCAGTGATCCTGGAACAGAACAATGTCTGTCAATGTACTATAATCTCCTGCTGATCCAGCAAGTGTGATTGAATTCTCAATATCGGATGACTGAGATACTTCGTTAATGTTAAGTTTGAAATCAGGATCTACATTCTCCTGATAATCTTTTGCAGCTGCCTCAAGTGCCGGAATATTGAAACTCTTATCCCATGCAGAAACACTCAATGTATGCTCATCCTCGCCAGCTGTCGGATTCTCTGCGCTCTGTGTATCCCCACCTGCAGAGCTTCCGGAACCTTTTCCAGTGCCACATCCTGCTACCATGGAAGCTGTCATTGCAGCTACCAGCAAAACTGATAAAACCTTTCTCTTCATATTTTTTCCTCCCAATATTACTTTATAGTCATAATACCCGTGATTCATTCCACCCTCGCTGCATTGCTTTGTGCAGATTGTCAAGTTTGTACTTCTCTCACTTCGATTATATGTGTATTATAACGAATTTCTTATAATTTGTGTGAACCGATTCCGCTATAAAACACGCAAATTCGACCATATTACCTTGTGAAAAAAGTGACAATTACCACCCTTTTAACGCAGAAATATTAAAATTCAATAATTTTCGCTCATAATTAGCCGGATTAATCTTCCACTGATATGGTGAAGTAGACAAAAACTTCTTAAAATTACGATTAAAAGTGGATGTGGTCGCAAATCCACACTTCACTGCAACGATATCCATGGAATCATTTGTCTTTTTCATGAGGTCACATGCTTTCTGGATCCGCACCATATTGACATAGTCCATCGGTGACATATTGATATTCTCTTCAAAAACTCTGCGGAAATGGGTTTCGCTCATATTACATACTGCGGCCAGTTCCTGTGCCCGGAGCGGACTTGCATAATGTTTATTTACATAT
>ERZ1026860.1492-NODE-1492-length-11772-cov-4.473585_pt1 | contig 11772 bp, 9 predicted proteins | sample MGYA00380160_ERZ1026860 | MGnify/ENA primary metagenome ERZ1026860 (study PRJEB33269, sample SAMEA4719796) | human gut metagenome | biome: human-associated habitat; feature: organic feature; material: feces | place: Cameroon | collected 2013-10 ... | reverse complement strand
TTTCGGCGGCTACCTTTTTCACCTCGTCCGGGTTGCCCAGCAGGGTTACCTTGGCAATGCCCTGGGCCAGAATTTTGGCGCTGGCCTGCACGGTGCGCGGCTCGGTGCCTTCGGGCAGCACAATGTGCTGCACGTTTTGCTTGGCTTTGGCTTTGATTTTGTCGATGACAGACATGTTTTTTTCCTCCCTCGTGTGGTAAAATACACGGTGTGTATCTGTTTTTAGCCATAACAGTATACAACTTTTTTCCTCTAAAGGGAAGGGGGAGGACAAAAAATGGAGCCTGTTGTGGGAATCATCTGCGAGTACGATCCCTTCCATCTGGGGCACGCCCATCAGTTTGACCTGATCCGGCGCAAATGGCCCGGCGCGGCCATTGTCTGCCTGATGAGCGGCTGCTTTACCCAGCGCGGCATGCCCGCCATGCTTGGCCCCCGGTTTCGCGCCCAGGCGGCGCTGAACGCCGGGGCGGATCTGGTGCTGGAATTGCCCTGCGCCTGCGCCGTCAGGGACGGGGAGCATTTTGCTCTTGGCGGAGTAGAAATGCTGACCCGCCTGGGTTTTGTAACCCATCTGTGCTTTGGCGCGGAGGACGGCCTGCTCACGCTGCTGCCTGCCGCGGATTTGCTGGAGGAACCGACGGAAGCCTTTCAGCAGGCGCTGCGAAAACAGCTGGATGCCGGATGTTCCTTTGCGGCGGCTCAGGGCCGGGCGCTGGAGCAATGTCTGGGGGGCGGCGCGTGGCAAAAGCCCAATAACATTCTGGCCCTGTGCTATCTGCGGGCCATCCGGCGGCTGCACAGCCCGCTGGTTCCCTATGCCGTGGACCGTAAAAGCGACTATCATGGGGATGTGCTGCGGCCAGACCAATGGCCGTCCGCTACGGCGGTGCGGGCCGCGTTTTGGCAGGGACGGTATGGTCAGGCAAACGCCGCCTGCGGATATGTTCTGCCCACGGGGCCGGTATGCGCCCCGGACGCTTTGGACCGGCTGCTGCTGTATAAGCTGCGTATGGCGGATGTACAGGCGCTGGCGCTGCTGCCGGACTGCTCCGAAGGGCTGGAATACCGGCTGCGTGACTGCGCCATGGCCGCTTCCTCCCGTGAGGATTTGCTGGATCGGCTGAAACCCCGCCGCTATGCCAGGGCCCGGCTTAGCAGGCTGTGCTGCCACGCGCTGCTGGATATAACCCGGGATTTTTTGCAAAACGATACGGCGATCCGTCAGGTACGGCTGCTGGGACTGCGGCCCGGCTCCCGTGTAACCGGCCTGATGAAGCAAAGCGGCATTCCCATTCTGGCCCGGCCCCGGGAGGACGCGGTGCAGGCGCTGGAGAAGCGGGCATACGATGTATGGGCGCTGGGCGCCGGGCTGCCGGGCGGGTTATGGTATACCCAGGGCGTGGCCGTGGCGCGCCCCTGACGGCCCTTGCTATGCCGTCGCTTTTGCGTTACAATAATCATGAAAAGGGCCGGTCTGGCCCGCTGTTTTAATGAAGGAGGAGTTTCATCATGAGCGAAAAAACGCTTTTGCGTAAGGACGTTCCCTTGAAGGATACATGGGATCCCAGCCATGTGTATGCAACCACCCAGGATTGGGAAAATGATTTTGCCTGGATTCAGCAGCAGTGCGCCGTACTGGCCGCCTGCGCCGGCACGCTGAAGAAGGGACGGGACAAGGTGCTGGAAGTGCTGAAATTGCAAAGTCAGGTCAGCGAGCATATCGCCCGGCTGTATCTGTACACCATGATCAGCCTGAACAGCGATAACTCCGACAGCTTTTATCAGGGGCTGTCCGCCCGCGCGGCCAGCCTGTACGCCCAGTTTGCCTCATCTGTGGCCTTTGTGGATCCGGAACTGCTGGCTTTGCCCAGAAAAACCCTGAAGGGCTATATTGAGGATCCGGACTTTGCGGATTTTGACACCCACCTGAAGGATTTGGAGCGGATGCGTCCCCATACCCTGTCCGCCGACAAGGAAACCCTGCTGGCCAGCGCTGGCGAGGTGCTGGGCGCGCCCAGCAATATTTACGACATGCTGACCGATGTGGACATGAGCCTGGGCAAGGTGAAAAACGAACAGGGCCAGCTGGTGGATCTGACCCACGCCCGCTTTGGCTCCCTGATGGAAAGCCAGAACCGCGCCGTGCGCAAGGGCGCTTACGAACGCATGATGAAGGCTTACGGCGCTTACGGCTCCACCTTTGCGGCCACCTACGCCGCCAATGTGAAGGGCGATGTGTTCGCCGCCCGCGCCCATGGCTACAAGACCGCCCGGGCCGCTGCCATGTACCCGGACGACATTCCGGAAAGCGTCTATGACAACCTGCTGAACGCCATCCACGGCGCGCTGCCTACCCTGAATGCCTACTGCGCCCTGCGTAAAAACGCCTTTGACATTCCCACGGTGCATATGTACGACCTGTACGCGCCCATGACCAGGGATTTTGAGATGAAGCTGACCTTTGACCAGGCCTATGACCTGCTGCTGGAAGTGGTGGAGCCCCTGGGCAAAGATTATCAGGACGTGGTGCGCGGCGCCAAGGACAGCCGCTGGATCGACGTGTACGAAACGCCCAATAAATCCACCGGCGCGTATTCCGCGGGCAGCGCCTACGGCGTGCATCCCTATGTGATGCTCAACTTCCGTCCGGAACTGGACGGCCTGATGACGCTGGCCCACGAAATGGGCCACGCCATGCACAGCTATTATTCCAACCACAACCAGCCCTTCGCCAAGAGCGATTACACCATTTTTGTGGCGGAGGTGGCCTCTACCTGCAACGAGGTGCTGACCATTCACGCCCTGCGCAAAAAGCACGAGGGCAACAAGGCCGCCCAGGCCGCGCTGATTGGCCGCATGCTGGAGGGCTTCCGCACCACGGTGTTCCGTCAGGCCATGTTTGCCGAATTTGAGATGATCGCCCATAACATGGAGGAAGCCGGTCAGCCCCTGACCCGTGAATCCCTGTGCGCGGCCTATTATGATTTGAACAAGCGTTACTATGGCGGCGGCTGCCGGGTGGACAAGCTGGTGGAAAATGAATGGATGCGCATTCCTCACTTCTACCGTTCCTTCTATGTGTACAAATACGCCACCGGCTTCTGCGCCGCTGTGGCGCTGGCCAACCGCATTCTCACCGGCGGCCCCGAGGCCGTGGCGGCCTACCGCAAATTCCTGACTTTGGGCGGCAGCATGTCCCCCATTGAGGAACTGAAGGTGGCGGGCGTGGATATGTCCACTCCCGAACCGGTGGAATCCGCGCTGGACACCTTTGCCGAGCTGCTGGCGGACTTTTCGGAAATGATGGAATAAAAGCAGACGCTGGACTGCCGGTCAGGATTCAAAGCGTTCAAAAAACACCATGCGAAGAAGCATGGTGTTTTTTGAACGGGTTGTGTGGGTACGCCGCGGGGCACACGACTTTTTAAAAACGGAAGCGCTCATCCCTTGACCGCGCCTGCCGTAATGCCGCTGATAATGTAGCGCTGGCAGGCCAGGTACAAAATCAGAATGGGAATCATGGACATGATGAAAAAGGCAAAGGCTGGGTTCAATTCGTTGGTCTTGCCGTTAAAGTACCGGATTTGGGCCAGGGTCAGGCTATAGGAATTGGTGTCCCGCAGCAGAATGACGGAGGTGGAATAGTCGTTCCAGATAAACAGGGTATTCAGCACCAGCTGCGTCACGTTAATGGGGGTCATCAGCGGAAAAACCACCTTCCAGAAGGTCTGGAAACGGTTGCAGCCGTCAATGCCCGCCGCCTGCTCCAATTCCCGGGGAACGGTTTTCACAAACCCGGTTACCGCCACCATGCTGATGGAAATTTGCAAACCGGCCCTGGCAATGATAAAGCCGATGTTGGTGGAATCCAGCCCGGCGGCCTTCCAGTTAACGAACAGGGGCAGTTCAAAGCATTGGAAGGGAATCAGCAGGCCCAGCGTCAGCACGGCGTAAATCAGGTTGTAACCGCGGGTTTCGTTGCGGGCCAGCACCCAGGCGGCCATGGAGGTAAAGCCCATCAGGATGATTACGGTGGGAATGGTGTTGAGAATGCTGTTTTTGTATCCCACAAGGAAGGCTTTATTATCAAAGATCACGGAGCGAAAGTTTTCCAGCGTGGGGTTGGAGGAAAACGCCAGACGGTTCTGGCTGATTTCGTTTACCGGCTTAAAAGCATACAAAACAGCTACATAGAAGGGAAGCAGTACGATAATCAGCAGCAGGCTGACCAACGCGATGCGCAAAGCGCTGGCAATGACCTTACGGCGGTGCATTTGGGACTTGGGGTCGTACATATGAACCTTTTTGGGAGCCATAGCGGTCATGCTTCCACCTCCAAACGGCGCAGAACGCGGGTAACAATCTGAGTAAGAACAATCAGAATAATGGTCAGCAGAATGGCCGCAGCCTGACCTACCGACGCGCCCTTGGCCTGGAAAATCTGGTTGTAAATATAATAGGCGGTGGTCTGGCCCTCCGGACGGGTTTGGGATACAACCGCTGGCAGGTCGAAGGTGCGCAGGCCCCAGGCCAAAATCAGCGTAATGTTGGTGGTAAAGGCGGGCACAATCATGGGAATGGTAATGTGAATGAACTGCTGCCAGCGGTTTGCGCCCTCCACAGTGGCCGCCTCGTAATAGTCCATGGAAATGGTTTGCAGGGCGGCGATGTAGATTAGCATGGTGTAGCCCATATCTCGCCAGGAGGCCATAATGGCCATGGCCAGCACGGTGGTATCCGCTGTGTACAGCGGACTGACCACCCCAAAGATGGGGGCGTAAATATCGCTGAACAGGTAAGCCCAGATAATGGCGCCGGCGGTAACGGATGTGGTAAAGGGCAGGAAAAATACGGTACGGGAAAAATTGTTGAACCTGGTGCCCTTTTTAATCAGCAGCGCCAGAGCGAAACCCATCAGATTGGAAAACAGCAGGTACAATCCCGTAAAGTGGAACGTAACGCCCAGAGAACGTAGAAACTGCTTGTTGTGAATGACAAAGTTATAAGATTTAAAGGACAGGGTGATTTTTTCCCACAGGGTGTTTTCCGCGGTAAAATAGGGAGTAGGCGATGTAATGATTTCCTTCCACCGCATGAAGGAGTAGGGAATGCCCTGGAAGAAGGGAACCAAGACAACGACTACGAACAAAACGATGGTGGGCAGCAGAAACAGAAAATTGCCCATATGCTGCTTTGCGTGCAGTCTGACAGGTTTCCGTGGATTGATGATTTTGGTTGTCATCTTGGCCTCACTCCATATCGAATTGGAATAAAGTTGGGTAAAGATAGGGCGGGCTATCCAACGGACAGCCCGCCGGTTCATTCGGACAGGAAACTTACCAGCTTCGCGTTACAGTGCGTTCTTGGCAATTTCCTCGTCGAACAGGTTCTGCATGTATTCGATGCAGGTATCCACAGAGTTGACACCCTCGGACGCTTCGCCGGTGCAGCAGTACACAGCCCAGGCATACAGAGCCTTGCGGTAGGCGCTGGTGAAACCGGAGGAGAAGGGGGCGGTGAAATCGCCGTAGCAGGCGGTGTTGCCGGAAGCCTTGGCGGCCAGCAGGCTCTTAAGCAGCTCGGGGGTATTTTCGGTGGTGGCGCCGGTGATGCAGGGCTGGAAGGAAGCGTCAGACCAGTAGCCCATGCAATCGCTCAGCCAGAACTCCATGAACTTGACGGCCCAATCCTTGTTGGCGGCCTTGTCGTTTACCATGAACGCCTGGTCAACCTGCACATTCAGCACAGGGGTTTCGCCGGAATCATCGGTGGGGCACAGGAAGAAGCCGTACTCAAAGCCTTCGGGCATGACATCTTCGATGGAGCCGATGTTCCAGGTGCCCTGGTACAGCATGCCGGCCTTGCCGGACACGAACATTTCGTTGGCGTCGGTCTGCTTGTTGGAAGTGGCGTTGGGGGCGGCCCAGCCCTTACCCTGGCCCATGCGCTCGGCCCACAGTTCCAGGCCCTTGGCAAAGTAGGGATAATCGGCAACCTTCTTTTCGCCGCTCATCAGCTTTTCAAACATATCGTTATCGCCATTGGCCAGAGCCTCGGTCCAAACGATGGGGCGCATTTCAATGTCCACAGACGCGCCGTCGGCATACCACTGAGCCCAGGGGGTGATGCCGTTGTCGGCCAATTTCTGGGCAGCGGCCAGCAGTTCGGTCTTGGTCTTGGGAACCTCGATACCCTGCTCCTCAAAGATCTTTACGTTGTAGAACACGCCCCAGGACTTAAAGTCGATGGGATAAGCGTACCACTTGCCCTTGTAGGACACGTCGCCCATGTCGCCATCGGTCAGGCCCAGGGACTTGATCAGCTCGTTGCCGGTCAGATCCATGATGTAGCCTTCGTTAATCAGGGTGTCGTACATACCGGGGTTGCCCATGATCAATTCGGGGTTGTCGCCGGCGGCGATAGCGGTTTCCAGCTGGGGCCAGTAGTCGGTGCCCTGGGAATAAGCCTTGTTATCAAACTCGATCTTTACTTCGGGATGAGCTTCCACAAAGCGCCGCTCAATTTCCTCCATGGCGGCGGCCTTCTGGCCTTCCACCATGTAGTGGAAAACGGTGATCTTCACGGTGTCTTCCGCCAATGCGGCGGGAACCATGGCCAGAACCATGATCAAAGCCATGAGTAGGGCTACCATTTTCTTCATGTTCAGTTCCTCCTTGGGCTATGCCCGAATTTTTTACAGCGTTTTGGAAAAACGCCGATGGTTTTTGGACACGCTTCGGTGCCTCTTGATGGGTCTATTATGGCATTGATTTGACCAAAAGGGTATACACTATTTTTCCGAAATCGTTTATTGTTTTTACTGGATTTCCAAAACGGTTTATTTTGTTCCACTTGATGCTAAAACGTGCGTAAAACCTGGACAAATCCATAGCAGGGCTGGCTTTTTCGTTTCAAAAAGCCTGGCAAAAAATCAGCTTTTTGCCAGGCGGTTGCGGTATTCGGTTGGAGTCATGTGTTCCATGCGTTTAAAGGTGTTATAGAAGGAGATATAGTTGCTGTAGCCGATGGCGCGGCCCACCTCCTCCACCAGAATGCGAGGATCCGCCAGCATGGTATGGGCAATTTCCATTTTGGCCCTAAGCACATGCTCGTGAAAGGTAACGCCGGTTTCCTTGCGAATTAAGGCGGACAGGTAGTTGACGCTGACGTGGTACATTTCGGCAATATCGTTCAGCTTCAGCTTTTCCGCGCCGTGCAGGCGAATGTAATCCAGCACGTTGCGGGTCAGCAGCGAGCATTTGGCCTCGCTTTGGCTGTTTCCCTCCTTCAGGGAAACGTGCAGGGTTTTCAGGCAGCTTTCCACATCGCCCTTGCCGGTCACAAACCAGGGGGCGCTCATGGCCCGGTCGATATCGGCGGTCATGGGGCAGGGATACTTGCGAAACAGCATCAGCGAATACAGGGACACCAGGGACCTCAGCTGGCTGTACTGCTGGCCGCTGATCTCCGTCAGCACGGCCGCTGCGGCACAGGCGCTTTCGTCCGTCAGCTCCGCCTGTTCGATCAGCTCGTCAATTTTGCGGCGCACCTCGGTCATCAGGCCGTCGTTTTCGCCGCTTTGGGCGTGATAAAATACGCAGGCGCCGCTGATGTGGCCCATGGCGCTTTCCCACAAGGCCTGCCGTGCCTGGTGATAGGTTTGCCGGATCTGGTGATGGGACGTAGCCAGGGAACTGATGCCAATGCGCACCCTGGCGGGCAGGGCCTGATCCATTTTATCACAGACCCGTTCCACCTCGTCCAGCCACCCGTCGGACGTATCGTCCCGCATGACGTAGATCACCAGCGAATCGTACAGCACAACGGACAGAGCGTGAACCTGACAGCTTTCCAGCAAATCGTCCATTCCGTTCAGCGTGGCCAGGGGAATGGCCCCCGGCTCCTCCGGCTGAATGATCATCAGATAATACGCCTTGCTCCATAGACCGGCGTCCGTCAGGGTTTGGTTCACATTCTGGCCGATGCGGGAATCGTTGGTCAGCAGGGACAAAATCTGCGCCTTCATGCGCAGCTTGTCTACCTGGGTCAGGGCCACGTCCGCGGCGATTTGACGCTGCATCAGGTCCACCGCGCGCCGGATGGCCTTGACAACCTCCTCGTTTTGAATGGGCTTCAGAATATAATCGAACACGGACAGCTTGATGGCCCGGCTGGCGTACTGGAACTGGTCATAGCCGGTGATGATAATGGTTTTCATGTCCGGCAGCTCGGGCCGAACCTCCTCCAGCATTTCCAGACCGTCCTTTTTGGGCATGCGGATATCCGTCAGCAAAATATCCGGCCGCAGCCGCAAAAGCAATTCCTTCCCCGCCTCGCCGTCTGTTGCGGAGCCTACCAGCGTGCAGCCCAGCCCGGCCCAGTCGATGGTTTGGGACAGTGACCGCACGGTGACGGGATTATCTTCGATAATTGCCACTTTAACCAACGACACGGACACGGCCTCCTTATTTTTGATAGCTTACTTTTTTGTTATTATATCAAAACCCGGACGCTTTGCAAATAGATTTTTTGCACTTTTTTTCTTGTTTGTGTTGCTGCCATACCGTTTTCTACATTATTATGCGGCAAAACGTCCCTCTTGACAAAGACGGGAAGGCTGAGTATAGTGTTGTCAATCGAATTAAATCGATAACGATTTAATGAAACGCAATCATTGAAAATTGGGGAAAGAGGGATTGACATGGCAGATTACCGCACCATTCCTGCAAGCGAACTGGGCAAGGGAAGTCACATCAAGCTGGAGCTTTGCGAAACCGAGGTGGACCTGTACTGGAAGATGGCCATGGAGGTGGCCGAACTGATTGAGGAAAACAACCGGAAGGGCGAACCCACCGTTATGATTATTCCCTACGGTCCGTTGGGTCCCTATGCCCGTCTGGTGGATCTGGTCAACACCCGCCGCATCAGCCTGAAAAACTGCTGGTTCATCAACATGGATGAATACCTGGACAAAAATAACCAGTACCTGCCCAAGGACGATCCTCTGTCCTTCCGGGGCGGCATGGACCGTACCTTCTACAGCCTGGTGGATCCGGAACTGAACGTGCCGGAAAGCCAGCGCTTCTTCCCGGAGCCGGGCAACGAGGGCAAGGTATGGCAGGTCATTCAAAAATTCGGCAAGCTGGATATGTGCTGGGGCGGCGTGGGCATCACCGGCCATATCGCCTTTAACGAGCCCCCGGAGCCCGGCGAGGCTTGCACGGACGAGGAATTTTTGGCCCGGCCAACCCGTGTTTTGCACATTGCCCGGGAAACCAAGACCATTAACGCCTACATGAACGCGGGCGCGGATTTGGACGCTATTCCGGATACCTGCATCACCGTTGGCATGAAGGAAATCTTTTTTGCCCGCAAGGTACGTATGTGTATGCCCCGCGACTGGAACGCCGCCATGCTGCGCAAGGCTCTGCACGGCCCGGTCAGCTGTCATGTGCCGGTATCCCTGTTCCAGAATCATCCGGACGCCAAGATTTACGCCATTCGGCTGGCGGCGACAACCCCTGTGGTGCCCGAGATTCGCATCTACAACAAATAACGGCCATGAAAAACGCGCTTTGGATTGGCAATGGCCGCCTGGTGCTGCCCCACGGGGTCAGGGAAGGCTCCCTGCTGGTGGAGGACGGAAAAATCTCCGCCCTTTGCCAGCCCGCCCCGGAGGGCGTTATCCGGGTGGACGCGGCGGGCGGCTATGTGCTGCCCGGCTTTATTGACCTGCATGTACACGGCGGCGGAGACGGCGACTTTATGGACGCGACCCCCCAGGCTTTTCAGCAGGCGGCGGAAACTCACCTGCGTCATGGCACAACCGCTCTGGCGGTTACCACCATGACCTGTCCCGACCCGCTGCTGGAAAAGACCGTTCAGTGTTTTCTGGAGGCCCGCCGCCATCCGGGCAGGGGCGCGCAGCTGCTGGGCCTGCACCTGGAGGGGCCGTTCTTTTCCGCCGCCTCTAAGGGGGCGCAGCCTGTCCGTGTGCAGCGAACGCCCACCCGGGATATGCTGGAACATTTTTTGCGACTGGCTCAGGGCTGTATTCTTCGCTGGGATATGGCTCCGGAACTGCCTGGCATGGAACTGTTCGCCCGGGTAATGCGGGAAAACGGCGTGATGGCCGCCGTGGCGCATACCGCCGCCAATGCGGAAACCGCGCTGCGCGCCTTTGATTCGGGCTTTTCCCATGTAACCCATTTCTATAACGCCACCTCCACCTTCCACAAGGAAAACGGCATCGTTCACGCGGGAGTCATCGAGGCAACCTACCTTCGGGACGACGTTACCATTGAACTGATTGGCGACGGACGGCACATCCCAAGGGAAAGCATGCAGCTGGCCTGCAAAATCAAGGGTGCGGACAAAATCGCCCTGATTACCGACGCTATGCGCGCCGCCGGAACCAGCTGCGTTCACAGCGTTCTGGGACCCCGCGAAGGCGGCGTGCCGGTGGTGGTAAAGGACGATGTGGCCCAGTTGGAGGATTTTTCGTCCTACGCGGGCAGCGTATGCACCATGGACCGCGCCCTGCGAACCGCCCATGTGCAGTACGGCCTGCCCCTGCGCGACGTTAGCCAAATGCTGTCCCTGACCCCTGCCCGCCTGTGTGGCCTGCAAAAGCGAAAGGGCAGTCTGGAGACTGGCAAGGACGCGGATTTGGTGCTGATGAGCCCGGATTTTCAGGTGCGTCAGGTCTATGTACAGGGCGAAAAGCGCTATCAGGCCGAGTAAAGGAGAACAACCATGACCAAAACCCTACCCTGCGGCATGCAGCTGAAACTGGTGGATTCGGAAAGCAGCCTGTATCTGGACATGGCCTTGACCATGCTGGAAAAAATCATTGCCTGTCAAAAGGAAAACCGCCCCTGCGTGCTGATCGTGCCCGTAGGTCCCACGGGACAGTATCCCGTTCTGGCTCAGCTGGTCAACCGGCTGAATATTTCCCTGCGCCATGTGCACTTCTTCAACATGGACGAATACCTGTGGGCCCCGGATCGGGCTATTGAACCCGATCATTTCATGAGCTTTCATCAGCGAATGAACAGCGAGTTTTATTCCCGCGTGCGGCCGGAGCTGGTCATGCCGGAAAGCCAGCGTCATTTTCCCCAGCCGGGCCATGAGCAGGCATATGACCGCATGCTTGCGGATTTGGGCCAGGCGGAATGCTGCTTCGGCGGCCTGGGCATCAATGGACATATCGCCTTTAACGAACCCCCGGAGGCGGGCGAGACCATAACGACGGAGGCGTTTGGCAACCTGGGAACCCGTGTGCTGCCCATCAGCCGGGAAACCCGCACCATCAACGCCTATGGCTATCAGCGGGGCGATATCCGCGGAATGCCGGAATACTGCATTACCATTGGCATGAAGCAGATTTTGGCGTCGCGATCTGTGTATATCGCATTGAACCGGGATTGGCAGCACGGTATTGCCAAACATGTATTTGACGATCCGGTCCAGCCGCAAATTCCCGCCACGCTGCTGCGGGGTCGGCCCAACGTGCTGTTCTGCGCGCCGGAGGGGATTGGCAGCGGGCTGTAAAAATGGTATCATCAGGAGCGCGGCGGCGTTGGCCCCGCGCTTTATCACGTTTGGGGAAAGGAAGGCGAAGCCCGTGCCGGTCAGTGAAAAAACCGCCCTTCGGCACAACCGTTGGAAACGGCAAATTTTGGAGATTATCCGTACAACGGAAAATCCAAGCCGCGCCTCCATTAAGCGGGCCACGGGCCTGAGCATGGAAAGCAGCCTGTCCCTGGT
>ERZ1026860.1491-NODE-1491-length-11772-cov-9.863105_pt1 | contig 11772 bp, 16 predicted proteins | sample MGYA00380160_ERZ1026860 | MGnify/ENA primary metagenome ERZ1026860 (study PRJEB33269, sample SAMEA4719796) | human gut metagenome | biome: human-associated habitat; feature: organic feature; material: feces | place: Cameroon | collected 2013-10 ... | reverse complement strand
CACCACCTGGTTACGCAGGCATTTCAGCACTATTTGGTACTCCGCTCGGCTGCACGCCTATGCCGCAGCTTTGGACTTTATGACCACCAGCGCAAGAACAATATACCACAGAGGAGGACGTTTGTCAAGATGGCAGACAAAGATCGCAATCGAAACCGCAATATCAATCTTTCAGCACTCTACGCTTTGCCGTATGATGTAGCATTAAAAGGTGGCAAACCGCGAGACGGGGTTTATGGTTATGTCACCAAAAATACGCCGTACATTTGCAAGCCGCAGCGCGAGGGTAGTGCAACGCCGCCGCAGTACCTTCGTGACATGACGGATCCAAAGGTGCCGACGGTTTTGAAAAACCGCATACTTGCCTTTTACTCGGATCCGAACAACAAACAAAAAGGCACTTGTTTTTTGGGTGAGCGATCACTGTATGATGAGTTCCGCGGATCTCAAACGACTACGGTACCTAAAGTCAAAACTCGCGGTAAAACAAAAAAGAACAGCACCGGCGGCACGCCGTCCGGCTTTTAAGAAAGAGAGGTTCAATTATGAAACAGTTATGTGCAGCTCTGGTTATCGTCCTGCTGATCGCCGGGATCGTGATCGGTGCGACGGTGTTCGTCACGAAAAAGACGGATAAGATCGTCAACGCGTTCGTTGAGGCCGGAAACAAGTTCGAGCAGGTGGCGAAGATCTTCGAGGACAACAAAGTGACCGGCCTGACCCGCCGCGTCGTTAATCCGGCAAACATTATCAAGGTATCGGAATACGCTTTCCCGAACGGTAAGGAAAGCGGCGGTCTGAAAATCACTTATGACGCCGACGGCGTGATTACGCTGGACGGCAAGTGTGACAAAGCCTTTGCGATCTGCCTCGGTGAGTATTATGTCCTCGAGGGTGGTAAATACACCGTTAACGTGATCGCGGACGAGCCCGCCCGGACGACCACGGCGATCAAGATCGTCGCGTCTGACGATACGCTGATCCTCAACAAGAAGTTCAGCGAGCCGACGACCTTTGACTCGGCGCAGCTGCAATACGTCAAGGTGTATATCGAGTTCAAGTACGGCGACGAATTCAACAATTACAAGATTGCCCCGGTGCTGGTAGCCGGCACAAACATGGGCACGTTCTTCGTCGATGAGACGGTGCCCGTCAATTTCAATTGATCAACAAAAGAAGTGAGGTAAAGAAAGATGAAAAAGCACAACCTGAAAAAGAGCATCACCCGGATCCTGGCGTGCGCACTCCTGGTCGCGACGCTGGGGCTCTCCCTGGCGTCCTGTACCGCGGGGGATAAGGTCAAGGACACCGCCGGGAAAACATGGGACACCGCCGTAGACGGTGCAAAACGTATCTATGACACTGCCAAAGATAAGATCACCATGGAGCAGACCGATGACCTCGGTCAGATCTCCCTCCTGTCGCTCTATACCGGCACGGAGACGGTGGACGAGCAGGACGTCATGATCCAGGTGATTAAGGCGACCGTCCTCCCCGAGAGCGCGACGGATAAGTCCACGACCTGGGAGGTGTACTGGATCGACAATCAGACAGGCAACGAGGACGCCAACGTGACGGACTATGTGACCGTCATGGCGTGTATCGGTGATCAGCCTTACACCGCACAGCCCGGCTCTAACTATTGCAAGGTGACTTGCAAGCAGCCGTTTGCCGGCAGTACGATCGGCGTGCGCGTCACGACCGTCGTCGGTGGGTTTACAGCGCAATGTAAAGTAACTTATGTCGGCGTACCGTCGCGTATCAATGCCTATTTCACTAATGCGGACGGGGAAGAAATACTCCTTCCGGGTTTCGTTGCAGAGTCATCTGCGTATAAGCCTGCATTGCCGGTTGGGAGCACGTCGGACTTCCGGCTTGCTATGGATAATGTATTCCATAACGTCGGTGCTGACTACGGCAATTATAAGGTTGCGTCGGTGTCGATGACGGGCATTATTAACGTTAGGCACTACACATACAGCATGGGCGATGTGACCGAGGGGGATATCAGCCAGATTTATCTGGCGGCTGAAGATGTAAATCAGTTTATCACTGCGTCTATCGAAGGGGATACATTACACATAAACGTCAAAGCAACGTATGAGAACTTTATGTTTAATCTCAACGGTGGGTACTCAGGCTCGTATGACAAATATGTTTCCGATAGCGGCGAAGCCCCCTATTTTATCGTTACCGTCGAGGATCAGGTGTCCGGCAAGCAAGGCGTAGTTCGTTTTAATATTTATTCCTCGGTTACGAATGTTGCGCTCTCGGATAGCAACCTGGTGTTTTAACGGAAGAGGTGACAGGCGATGAAAAAGGCATTAGCCATACTGTTGGCGCTGATCCTGATCGCCGGTGCGTTGTTCGGTGTGTGCTACTGGATAGGACACAACGATCAGACTTCCTTCTCCGTCACTTATGGCGGGGAAGAAGTCACCGACGAGATCGGCGGTATCGGTGCGAGTAACGGTGAGCCGCTGCAGCTGGTTGTCACCGGCGCGTACACCTGTACGGTCGTTCCTCGCGAGGGTGTCAAGCTTACTTTCAAAGAGGGCGATAAGACCCGCAACCTTTCGGAGTTTGCGGATATGACCGCGGGCTTCCGCTTTACCAAAGACGGAGACAAGCTCACCGTTACCCCCGTCGGCGGATTGTCGTCGGTGATCTCTGCCGTCACCGGTAAGGACGCGGTTGTCGGGGATTATGACGACGCAGCGGATCTGTTCACGCTCCTTGTCCGGAGCGAGGACGGGAAGCAGACCCGGCAGATCCATTTCGGGCTGTATCGTTACGAGGTGGACGGCGTCAAACTCGAAAAGGAGATCAAGTTTTGAAAAAATTGCTTTTGATCCTGCTGGCTGTCATTATGGTTCTGCCTCTGTCGGTTATACCGACAGGGGCTAAAACCGTATCTGACGCTGCCGCATTTGATAAAACCTCGGTCGGGACGGATCTTGCCGGCACGACGATCGGCGGTGTCAAGTTCGATCCGGCACGGTACGGATATGACGAAAAGGGCACCTTACAGATCCTGACGATGCTCGAATACGGCTATCCGGATGATCCGGCGCTGTATCTGTATCTCTACAATCCACAGAATCTTGCCTTGAACACGCGCGATCGCCGGTATGCCGTGACGATCGCCTTGGGCGGCGAGGCGGCAAGTTATACAAAGTACCCGCTGAAAGTGCTGTCTATGTCCGGCACCGGAGAACATAGCCGGCTGTGGATCAAGTGCCGGATCGATGTCGGCGCTGATAAGCTCACAGCAGCGTTTAAAAATAAGCAGGAGCGTACATATCGTCTCGGCGAGTTTGAGCTTGTTATTGGTGACAAGATCCAGGCATTTCCCATTGGGGGAGAGTGGACATATAGTGGCACTACCGCAAACGGTAACTTGGCATCGGAAGCGAAACTTATCTCCGTAATCGAGCTGGAGTTACATCCGCTAGTGTATCGCGGGGATGCTATGAATGGTAAACCCGGTGCATACGATCAGATCAATTCGGTGTACTTTTCTATGCCGAAGGATTTTGAAAAAGAACACGGTGAAATCAAGAGCATCTTGTGTACATGGACGGAGTATGACTCCGGCTGGATCCTCGGCTGTAAAACACAGGATGTCTACGATATGTTAACGAGCAAGGGGGCGATTGGCAAAAAGCTGACCGCGCACGATAAGAACTATCCGTCGATTTTTTATCAAGACGGTAGCGGTCCTTCTATTTTTGCTTGGAACCCTTGGCCGTATTCGAGCAGTGGCGTCGTCTATTTTGCGGACACCTTGCAGTGGCTGGTCAAGTATGACGGTAGCAAAGCGAAATACGGTGCCATGCTCGAAACGGATCTGCAGGAACAAATGAAGGCTGCATGGAATGCCTATCACAACGGTGCGACGAATTATTTCTCGAACGGCGGAGAGACCAAAACGATCGATATTCTGAAAGATCAGAATTTCGCCGTTAAGGTCGATGACGGATCTAACTGGTGGCAGAAGATCTTCAGCAAAAACCACGGGGTAGAAACGAATGATAATCAAGCTTTCCAGCGCGTGACAGCCGATGCCCTTAAGGATCCGGAGGCAACCCTCTTTGTCGATCAATCGTATAAGGATGAGTTGGCACTTGCCTTGAGTACAGCAACCGTCCGGGATGAGGATCTGATGGTGCTGCACTTTGCGTCTTGCGATTATTATTCGATCCCGGTAAAAGGTACGGGGAACGCCGGAGACAGTAGCACATGGATCAATGACTGGAAAGAGGATATGTATGCCTGCAAGGAACAGGTCTACATGGGCTTTGACATTATCCAGTTCACCTGTGAGAAGGACGGTGAGAGGGTTGTTGTGCCGGTGGCAGCTACGCCGATCAACGTGATCGGGGATTTGCAATTCTTCGACAAGATGAAAGATATCCCGAAATGGGTGATCATTCTCATCGCAATCATTCTGATTGCAGTCGTGCTGTTTCTGTGCCCGCCGCTGCTCCCGATCCTTGTTAAGGTCGTTGTCCTGCCGTTCCGGTTGCTTTGGTGGATCCTCCGAGCAATCGGCAAGGGCTTTGCGGCGCTGTTCCATAAGAGGGAGTAACGCGACAGCATGATCACCATTGTTTTCGGCAAGCCCGGTGCCGGCAAGACGGCATACCTTGTGCATGACGCTCTTGAATATATGACCTTCGGCGACGCCGGGCGAGCCCTGCACGCGACCACCTGCCGGAAAGTGCAGGAACTCAACGATAACGGCGGGTTGTTCACTCTGCCGACGGTCGCACCGGTGTATTCAAACTTTCCGATCCGTTCCAATGCCGGCACGGATGCCGAGAGTTGCTCCTACTATATCGACGGGTTTCATCTCGGTTTCAAGAATGAAGATGTCGATGTGATGCCGGTGATGCCCGGTTCGCGGATCTACCTGTCGGAAGCGCAGCGTTACTATAACAGCCGCCGCGCAAAGGATCTCCCGGACTGGGTGAGCCGGTTCTATGAGGAACACCGGCACTTCGGACTTAATATTCTCCTTGATGTGCAGCGTCCTGCTCTGATTGACGTCAATATACGCGAGCTGTGCGGCTGTTTTCTTGAGATGCGCGGCATGACACATATCACGGACAAGCAAGGCGTGATCACTTCCAGCATATTTCACGCCCGGCGGTTTGAGGACTGGAAATTCGTTGACCGCTACATGAACGGCAGCGACGCAGCGTATGAGGAGATTGATATCCGGCACACCGGCAATGTGTTTGAAGCGTATCAGAGCTTCTCGTATTTTAATCAGTTCGTCCCCACCGAGGGAGACTTCAGTCAGATCTACCATATACAAGGGCGGAATGTGACGGAGGATGCGGAGATCGCGCAGATTCTCTATCGGCAGACACCGCCGGAGGGGTTCTATCCCGGCACGCGAAAGAGAGGAGGCACCGGCGATGTTTCAGTCGCTAAATGATCGGTATTACACACTGTTTGCGGCACTCTATACGAACCGTGCCTTGCTGCCGGATAAACAGTACAAGATGATGAGCGAAGCACTCTCGGCGGCGTATAAGCAGGAGCTTGACGACCTGTTGAGTACCGAGATGCTCAAAAACGCGCGTCAGATCTATGAGATGCGTTTCAAGAAACGGTACTATATCCCGCGCGGCTTTTGGTTTTGGCGGAACGATGTCTCCCGCGCCTACCGGAAAGCATGTAAAGCCGCTTTCCGGCAATTCCTCGCCGACTTGCAGAAGGCGAAGCCGGAGCCTGCCGCCGCTCCTCCGGAAGATACCGCACCGCCGGATCTCCACCCGGTCATCGTTTCGACGGATCCTTCAGCACCGACAGAATAAGAGAAGGCACCCGCCGCGGCGGGTGCCTGTTTTATCTCTCCCATTTCTTTTTCTGTATGTCTATCTCGGCATCAATGCCGGGGTACTGCCGGAGTAGATCCCGGTATCGGTTGATCGCTTTGTGCCGCTCTTTCCCGCTGTACTTCTCGGAGATGATCGCCTCCTCTGCAACGCCGGGCAAGTCAAAGACTTTGCAGAGCGTGACGGTATAGGTCACGCCGGAAGTCCAATCGGGGATGCGGCGCAGCTGCAACCGCAGCCGGTAATTGCTTGCGAGGATTTCCCGGTGCCGCTCATAGAGGGCGAGCCGGTATTCCCGCAGCCGTTCGATGACCGTCTCGGCGGATCGGATCCCCTCGGCGGCGGTACGGTCAAGTGATAGGATCTTGTCCGCCGAAGTGATCCGCGCCGGGCTTTGTATGTAGCAATACCGCACAGAGGCGTCAATATAGCCGCTACCGTCTGCATATCGAAACAGGTCTTTCAGTTCCTCCGTCATAGTGTTTCGGGCGGCTTTCGCCGCCCGCCTCCTTCCTTATGCTGTCGCCGGGAGCAACCGCCGCCCGGTGTCGTCACGCTTCACAACCTCCGAGCCGTAGATCTCGCGGATCCGATCCATAGAGATCTTAACGGCGGTTGTGTAGGGTTCTTCCGCCCATGCCCACATCTTTTTAGAGGAGCACCAGAAGAAGCCCGCTTCTTTCAGTTCCTTCCGGTAGTTGTACGCATTGCCGACCCACACCCAGCAGCCGCAGATCTCGATCGTGACATCGTAATGGATGATCCGGTCGATAATGTCCTTGAACCGGTCAGCGGCGGCGTTGTAGCCTTGCTTCGTATAGGTCTCGCCGTCTTTGTTCCGGCGGGTGCTGCCGACTGTCTTTAACAGTTCTTCATACTCCGCGCCGAGGGCTTGGAAGTCCTCCGTACTGCCGCCCCGGTCGGGGTGGTACTGCATCGCGAGTTTTTTATATTGTGCGCGGAGATCTTCGAGCGTCTCCACCTTTTGAAAAAATCTGTATGTCATTTTTGGCGTCTCCTCTTGACTTTCTTTTCTGCCTTTGTTAGAATTGAGGAGCAAGGGCAGGACTTGCTCCCCTTTGTTTACGGGTGACCGCTACGCGCTTCCGACGCTAGCGGTCGTTTTTTATCTGCTCAAAATGTAGATAAGTAGCTTAATAATTGCCGTGTCCGACCAACCGACTTCACGCAAATATTGAATGAGCCGGAGTTCTTCGCCTGTTGTCATGGCTTCCATCTCCTGTTCTCCTGCCGGTATCATCTTCTTACCTCCTTTCTGATACTATTATAGCACACATTTATAAATGTGTCAATAGAAAACATTTATAAATGTTATACAAAAATTTCTTTTAACATTGTGCAATATTGACATTGTAAAATGTTATGCGTTTTGATAATCTATTTACAGAGGTGCGATTATGAGTGAATTTGACAAAGTCAAGTACAACAACAGTTTCAACGCGCAGAAATACGACCGAATAACAATTATGACCCCCAAAGGGCAAAAGGACATTATCCGCGCACACGCGGAAAGCCGCGGGGAGAGTGTCAACGCCTTTATTCAAAGAGCCATCGCGGAAGCCATGGCGAGAGACGGCAAGCCGGAATAAAGGACAAAACCGCGCCCCCGTAAAAATCCGCTTCGGAGCCCCTCCGAGGCTTCCCTCACGCGTTATGCCGTTATGTCAACAGAACGCGCACGACGCTATGATCTCTGACCAAAGTACCATCGGCGCAAACGCCGAAGTAACCCTTTGTACTTTGCAAGTTCGCAGGGAGGGGACGCAACGCCCGTGCGGAGCACGGACCCGCAAAGCGGTTAGCGTTGCATTGAATAGGGGAACCGCGGACGGAGGTTCCCCTCGGTGAAGCCCTATCGGGGCTTCACTACCTTATAACCTCATCGCCCTCCGCAGAGGGCGAAACACTCCAACCGTCATTCCCGCCCGGCAACGCCGGGCGTCTATTGTCTGACCGTCAGACGAAGAAAGAGATCGACGGCCGCCCGAGCGAAACCTCGCCGGGCGCCGTCGATCCGCTTTGTCTGACGGTCTCTTATCCGCTCTCCACACAATACAGAAAGGACAGAACCGCCAAGAATGCCGAACAGAACCTATCGTCGTATCACCTATGCCGATCGTGTCCGCATTGAAACCTTGTATAACCGCTTCCACATGAATCCGTATAACATCTCGAAGGAACTCGGCTTTTCCAACGTGGCGATTTATCGAGAGATCCGGCTCGGACTGTATGATCATCGCGACGGTACCACATGGAAGACCGAGAAAAGGTATTCGGCAGATAAGGCGCAAGAGGTATCGGATTACCGGGCGACCGCCAAAGGCGCACCTCTTAAGATCGGTAAAGATCATGAATTTGCCCGCGTTATCGAAGAATTGATTGTGGAGCACAAACTCTCTCCGGCGGCAGCCCTAGCTGAGATCAAACGAAAAAAGATCAAGGTAGACACGACGGTTTGCGTGACTACCTTGTATCACTATATTGATTCCGGTGTGTTTCTGCACCTCTCAAATAAGCATCTGCTCATGCGGGGGAAACGGCGGCAGAAGAAGCAGCCGCGCCCGCTGCGTCCGCCTCTCCGCGGCACCTCCATAGAACAACGCCCCGCAGAGATCAATGAAAGATCCTCCGCGGGGCACTGGGAACTGGATAGTGTCATTGGCAAGCAGACAAAGGGAGAGACGCTCCTGACCTTCACGGAACGCAAGACCCGCTACGAGCTGATCTTCCGCTCCAAGGATAAGACCGCCGCCTCGGTTGCTGATTGCCTCGACCGTCTGGAAAGAAAGCTCGGTAAAACGATCTTCTCCCGGATCTTCCGCACCATCACTTGTGATAACGGCTGCGAGTTTTCGGACTACCGCGGCATGGAATTATCGGTCGACGGTAATTCCCGACGGACTAAGGTCTATTTCTGTCATCCGTACCGCTCCGGCGAACGCGGCTCCAACGAGAACCAAAACCGCATGATTCGCCGCTTTATCAAGAAGGGCACCCCCATCCGGCACTACTCCGACGCCGACATCCGGGAGACCGCCCGCTACATGAACCAACTCCCAAGAAAACTACTAGGCTGGCAAACTTCCGAAGAACTTTTCATTTCCGAGCTTTCCTCCCTCGGAATAAATTTTTTCGACAAATTCTATATAACCACTTGACATTCAGCTCCGAAAGTTTTAATATGTTGTTTAGAAGGGGAAAAGAGTCGAAAGGCGGCACTGCGGCGAGTGAAAGAAAGCGGCGGAGCCGCTGCGTGCCCCCCCGCTAACAGGGGGGCACGCTATTCCTGATCACTTCAAGAGAATGGCGGAAAGGACGGAGAATTACCTAATGCGAAGTAATACCGTCCTGATCGACTGGTTGTCGATCACGTCAAAAATTCACACGGTCACGGATATGATGGCACTGGTCGGCTTTCCGGATGCGTCATCCTGGCAAGTCGGCAGAGGGATGCACGGCTACACAAACCGCTACTGGCGGGACAACATCTCCATCCACTATAACCGGCAGCGATCCGTTGCGGATTTTCTCCGGGACGGCGGGCACGAAACCGAGGATACCGGCGGCGTTTGGCTTGAGATGAGTGGGCAAGGCTGCCGCGCTTTCGAGTCGCTCTCCGACGGCAACTATGATCGTCTTTTCAAGACGGTCATAGATAACCCGGAAGATATGAATATCACGCGTCTCGACGTTGCGTTTGACGAATACGACGGGATGCTGGATATAGACCGGATCTGCTCGGATGTTGCCGCGCAAAAGTACCGCGGCAAGAAGCTATACGACACACAGAAAACCTTTTGGGAGGTCATACAGTCCAGTAATGGCAAGTCGTGCCAGGTCGGATCACCGTCCAGCATGGTGCTGGTGCGTATCTACGATAAACTTGCCGAACGTCTCGGCAAGATCAAGGATCCGCTCGAACAGCAGAAGATACAGAACGAGATCGACCACTGGACACGTGTGGAAATACAGTTCCGCGACGACCGCGCCCGCGAGTTCGTCAAGTACCTGTACAGCGGCGTTGAAAAGGCGAGTACAGAAGTGGGCACCGATGAAGCCCTTACGCTGGGACAAGCTTACGCGCGCGTGCTCGTGGGATATCTCGATTTCGGTTATGAAACAGCCGCCCGCGGGCACCCGGAGAAAAAAGTGTGGCACCGGTACGATTACTGGGAGCGGCTTGTCGGCGATGTATCAAAGTTAAGTATCTACCGCAAGGTCGGTTTGAGCTACAACTTGCAGAAGTGCTGCGAGTATGTCTCCCGGCAAGCCGGTAACGCCGTGGACGCCCTGTTGCAGATCTACGGCACAAACGGCTTTCTGAACCTGATCGATAATCGCACCGTCAAGCAGAATCCAAAATACAGGAATCTGGTGCAGGAGGTCAGTGCCCGGCAAGGCGGACACCTCGCCGAGGACTATGTGTTGCGACGAAAACGGCAGGAGCAGGACGCAAAGCACGCCGCCGTGCAGGATAAGCTGCGGCAAGTCCTCACCGGCGTATTCAAGGATAAACCGTATTATGACGGTACCGGCAAGCGATGGTGCGTTTGCGAGGTCTGCTCAAAGATCCGACCGATCGAGGAAATGCGGATCTGCTACAACATTCCCGGCAAGTTCAATGAAGGCGTATGCCGGGACTGCTTCTGATTTTGTTCCCTCAAAAAATACATAGATTGAAAAGGAGAAAAGAAGATGAAGGGATTTATTATCGGCAAGGAAACCAGAGAGTACAAGGCAAAGGACACGCAAGAGACAAAGGTTGCGCGCACGCTCCATGTGGTATGGAACGGACGACCGGAGGACGGGCTTGAAGGTAAGCGTGTGGAATCGGTCTATTGCGGCTTCCCGATCGACGATGTGGAGATCGGTATGTATTGCGAATTTGAATATGACATCCGGCAGACGAAGACGGGAGCGATGGCGCGGCTGGTCGATGTGCAGCCGATCGGCATGGCAGAGATCCTGCTCCTGCCGCCGGAGGGAAAATGATTGCCCTTGTAAAAGAGCCGGGCAAACTCTCGCGGGAGATGGATATAACGCCGGATCTTGCCACATTGCAGGATCTTGTCGGCGGATATATCGAGGCGGTACATATTGCGGAGGATCTGATCCTGATCGTGAACGAGACCGGCAAGCTCGACGGACTTCCGGCGAACGTGTTTTGCGGTGATGACTATCTCGCGGGCAATGTCGTTGCCCTGGGTGTATCGCCGGACGCGGATGTGGATTTCCGATCACTGACGGTCGATGAGCTCGATCTCTTGAAAATTTGCTTTGCGATCTCGTCCGTGGATCGCACAAGTCTGCTGACAGACAAAGAATAGGGGCTTTGTTTTGGCGCACTCACAACACTATATTTCTGCCCCCCTATGGCAGTAAACATAGACTGGTGCCGGGGGAATGATTCTCCCGGCACCTTTCTGTTTTTAGGAGGAATTATGCACCATATTTACGGCGATAGCACCCCGTCGTTGACGGATCAGATGGCAGAGTGTGAGGATCCGTTCCTCGATGCTCTCTTTGAAAAATCAAGTATGCCGGCGGGCAAAAACGCAGGAAGGAAACAATCCATGGCAAAAGCAAAAAAGCAATATACCGAGGAAGAGAAACGCGCGTACTGGATGGGGGTCGGCTCTACGATGTCCCACTCTCAAGCAGGACGCGAAAAGCACGTGCGCGCGATGACCGGCAACGATCCGGCGCAGATCTCGTCATATAAGCATGGGCGCGCAAACGGTCAGAAGCGGAAGCAGGATTACCTTGCGAACCAGAGGGCGAGCCGCTCCGGCAAGAAGAAATAAAAAGAACCGCCCGATTTCTCGGACGGTTCAGTACGGAGCCTCACACCACCTGGTTACGCAGGCATTTCAGCACTATTTGGTACTCCGCTCGGCTGCAC
>ERZ1026860.1490-NODE-1490-length-11773-cov-4.969193_pt1 | contig 11773 bp, 12 predicted proteins | sample MGYA00380160_ERZ1026860 | MGnify/ENA primary metagenome ERZ1026860 (study PRJEB33269, sample SAMEA4719796) | human gut metagenome | biome: human-associated habitat; feature: organic feature; material: feces | place: Cameroon | collected 2013-10 ... | reverse complement strand
TAATTAAAATTATCGTTCGCATTTAATAGGTTTATAAAAACAGGGAACTTTTCTTCTTGCTCTGAAAAGTTCCCCCGAACGTCAAATATGCAGAATCATTTGGGCAAACATGAAGTACACCAGCAGGGACAGCGCATCTACAATGGTGGTAATAAACGGACTGGCCATTACCGCCGGATCGAAGCCCAGTTTTTTTGCCACCATCGGCAGTACACATCCCACCAGCTTAGCCAATACAACCGTTACGCACAGGGCCAGGCATACCACAGCCGCCACCAAAATCGTAATACTGCCATTTCCCAGCAGCAGCCGGTCCACCAGCATCACCTTGCCAAAGCAGGCAATGGACAGCGTCCCTCCGCACAAAAGGGACGTGCGCAGTTCCTTCCAAATGACCTCCCCCAGGTCGGAAAAGGACAATTCCCCCAGCGACAGGGCGCGAATAACGGTAACAGACGACTGGGAACCGGAATTGCCGCCGGTGTCCATCAGCATGGGGATAAACGCCGTCAGCGCCACCTGGGCTGCCAGCGCGCTTTCAAAAGATGTGATAATCAGCCCCGTAAACGTGGCGGAGATCATCAGCAGCAGCAACCAGGGAATGCGGTGCTTAAACAGCTCGATGGGGGTGGATTTGATGTACGTCTCCTCAGACGGCGTCATACCACCCATGATCTCGATATCCTCGGTGGCCTCATCCTGCATAACGTCCATGGCGTCGTCGAATGTGACGATACCTACCATGCGGTTTTCGCCGTCCACCACAGGCATGGCCATAAAGTTGTATTTGCTCAGCATCCGCGCCACTTCTTCCTGGTCGGTTTGGGTGGTCACGGAAATCACGTTGGTGGTCATGATATCCTTTATCAGGGTATCGTCGTCTTTGGCCAGCAGCAAATCCTTGACGGTAACCAGACCCACCAGCTTGCGGTTATCCGTTACATAGCAGGTGTAGATGGTTTCCTTGTCCACGCCCTGGGTGCGAATTTGCTTCAGGCTTTGTCCAACGGTCATGTTTTCCTTCAGGGATACATACTCGATGGTCATAATGGAACCGGCGGAGTTCTCCGGGTAGCGCAGAATCTGGTTGATGGAATTGCGCATTTCCGGGTTGGCCTGGGCCAAAATTCTTTTGACCACATTGGCGGGCATTTCCTCCACCAGGTCGGCCGCGTCGTCCACATACAGTTCGTCCACGATTTCCTTCAGTTCTTTATCCGAGAAACCGCGAATCAGCACTTCCTGAGCGTCCGGGTCCATTTCCACAAAGGTTTCAGACGCCAGTTCCTTGGGCAGCAGACGAAACAGAAGGGGGATGCGTTCCTCCTCCAGGTCGGTAAAAACGGCGGCGATATCGCTGGGATTCATCGTCACCAAAATGTCGCGCAGGGTTGCGTATTTTTTTTCATCCAAAAGCGTCAGCAGCGTCTTTTGTACGATTTCAAAGCGCTCTGCCATGGTGTTTCCCTCCTGTCTTTTTCTGGTTTTTTGTTCCAGTTAAAGGAAGCAGAAACACACCTATCCTATCACGTTACAGAAGGCCCACCACAGGCGTGGGCTTGCCGCTACTTCGGTCAGGTATGTTGCCGGTACTTCCCGCGTCCATGTGGTTTCCTCCTTTTTGCTTTCTCATTTTTCGCTTTATGCGAAACAAATTGAATATACCCCCAAAAAGGCTTGTCTGTCAACCTTTTGGGGGCAGTTTTTTCTGTTTTTCTTTTACAGGAAGCGTGAGCCGTTCAGATATGCCAATATGCCTTTTTGCGCAACCAGGATTCGCGGGCGCGCCGCTTCCATTTGCAGCAGCTTTTCCCGGGTTACCCAGCAAAAATCCACAGTTTCGCCCTCCTGCAGGCGAACAGCGTTTTTGTCCATAGCGGTTCGGCACAAAAAATTGTGGTACAGGGTATGCTCGCCCCGTTCCTGATACAGGGGCAGAAGCGTTTCTGCCGCAATGCCGGTTTCCTCCCGCAATTCACGATGCGCCGCCTGCTCCGCGCTTTCCCCCTTTTGGGCGCTTCCGCCGGCCGACGCTTCATACACGCCGGGCCAGCTGGGCTTACGAGGGTCCCGTTTTGTCAGCAAGTACGTTCCGTCCTGATGCTCCACCAAAATGGACACCACCAGATGGTACAGTCCTTCCGGCACAGCTTCGCCTCGCACCAGGTCGCGGCCCGCCAGGGTACCGTCGGCATGATAGGCGTCCCATAGCTCCATTGCCCATTCTCTCCTTAGCCCAATTTCTTTTCCAGCAGCACCAGACGCACCCCATCCAGTCCGTTGAAGGTGCAGGGCAGAATTCCGGTTTCCTGATAGCCCCGCTTTTGATAAAACCGTCTGGCCGCCAGGTTGCGGGCATTGGTATCCATGCGCAGGTAAGGGCAACCGTGCTCCATAGCGTATTGCTCGTAAAAAGCCACAAAGGTGCCGCCCAGTCCCCGGCTTTTTTCCTGTGGGTCAATTACAAGGGCGTGCAGCACCATCACACGGCTGTCCGGCGCAGGGTAACGCCAATCCGCCCTGGCGTACACGTCCACCTGAACCTGATTGATGATGGCCGTTCCCACAATTTTGCCGTCCTGTTCTTCCACAAACAGGTCGTTCCGCTTCAGCGCCGCCTCCGCCGTAGCCCGCACCGGGTATACGCCCCGCTGCCAGCCAATTTGCGCCTGGCCGCTTTCCTCCTCCGTATGAATCCGGTCATAAATCGCCGCGATCCCATCCAAATCCGTTTCAGCCGCCTTGCGAATAATCGTTTCCATTGTTTTTCTCCTGTTTCCAAAACAGCCGCGCGTATTTTCCGCGCGGCATGAAAAAACTCCGTTACCTGTCCTTTACCATCTGGCAATAGGCAAACTCCTGATAGCCCAAACGGCGGTACAGCTCAATCGCCCGTTTGTTATCCGGCTCTACCTCCAGCCGCAGGCGCATCCAGTCCGGGTACATCTCCTCCACCATGCGCAGCGCGCGGCTGCCCGCGCCCTGCCCACGGAAGGGCTCCAGAACGCTCAGTTCCTCCAACCAGATATTCAGGCCGCCCGCTTCCTGGCAAAAGGTCTTGCTAAGCAGCATGTATCCCATGGGCGCGTCCTGATCCGTCAGCAGCAGCCAGCCGTCCACATACACGTCCGACCGCATCATTTCGTCAAAGGTGCGTTCCAGAAAGGCACGGGGCACAGTCTTCAGCACGGCGGGCGACTGGTAGAAGGCCTGCGCCATATCCAGATACAGCTCCCGCTCCTCCGGGACAAATTTGCGAATTTTCATAGCTCAGCGATTGCCGTACATTCTTTCATAGTAGTCCTGGTATTCCCCCGCCAGAATGTGCTGCCACCAGGGCCGGTTGTCCAGATACCACTGGATGGTCTGGCGGATACCGTCCTCAAATCTGGTTTGCGGCAGCCAGCCCAGCTCATCATGAATTTTTTTCGGATCGATGGCATAACGGCGGTCATGGCCGGGCCGGTCGGTCACATGGGTAATCAGACTTTCCGGCTTTTTCAGCTGGTCCAGAATGGTGCGCACCACGTCGATGTTGCGCCGCTCGTTATGGCCGCCTACATTATAGACCTCGCCCTCCCGGCCCATGCGCATCACCAGGTCGATGGCGGAGCAATGATCCTCCACATACAGCCAGTCGCGCACATTCAGGCCCTCGCCGTATACGGGCAGGCTTTCGTCCGCCAGGGCGCGGGAAATCATCAGGGGAATCAGCTTTTCCGGGAACTGATAGGGGCCATAGTTATTGGAGCAGCGGGTAATACTGACCGGCGTGCCAAAGGTGCGGGCATAGGCCAGCACCAGCAGATCGGCGCTGGCCTTGCTGGCGGAATAGGGGGATGAGGTGTGCAGGGAGGTTTCCTCCGTAAAGAACAGGTCGGGACGGTCCAGCGGCAAATCGCCGTATACCTCATCCGTGCTGACCTGGTGGAAGCGGCGAATGCCATATTTGCGGCACGCCTCCAGCAGCACATGGGTGCCGATGATATTGGTTTTCAAAAAGATGCCCGGGTCCTTCACCGAGCGGTCCACATGGGACTCGGCGGCAAAGTTCACCACGATATCCGGTTTTTCCTGAGCAAACAGCTGGTCCACCGCCGCCTCATCGGCAATATCACCCTTCACAAAGCGGAAACGGTCGCTTTGCATGGCCTTGTCCAGGGCCTCCATGCTGCCTGCATACGTCAGCTTATCCAGGCACACAACCCGGTCCTCGGGGTGATGCTCCAGCAGGTAATAAACAAAGTTGGACCCAATAAACCCGGCGCCGCCGGTGACTAGAATGGTCATGCTTTCGCTCTCCTTATTCATTGGTGCTTTTATCATATAAGATGCGGCCTTCCGCCACACGCTTTAAATGCTCGCCGTAGGGCGATTTGCCATACCGCTGGGCGGACGCCAGCAGGGTTTGCCTGTCAATCCATCCCTTGGTGTAGGCAATTTCCTCCAGCGCGGCGATTTTGACGCTCTGACGCTTTTCAATCAGCTGCACAAAGTTGGCGGCGTCCATCAGGCTGTCCATGGTGCCGGTATCCAGCCAGGCGAAGCCCCGGCCCATCACCTTGGCCCGCAGGGAACCATCCTGCAAATACAGGTCGTTCAGGGAGGTAATTTCCAGTTCGCCCCGGGCGGACGGCTTTACCCGCCTGGCAAAGTCCACCACCCGGTTGTCGTAAAAGTACAGACCGGTAATGCAGTAATTGCTCTTGGGCTGCCTGGGCTTTTCCTCCACGGACAGCACCTTGCCGTTTTCGTCAAATTCCACAATGCCAAAGCGTTCCGGGTCGTTGACATAATAGCCGAAAATGGTGGCCTTGCCGTTTTCAGCGTTATGCACCGCCTCGGCCAGCATACCGGAAAAGCCGTTGCCATAAAAAATGTTGTCGCCCAGAATCATGGCGCAGGTATCGTCGCCAATAAAATCCTGCCCAATCAGAAAGGCCTGGGCCAGACCATCCGGGCTGGGCTGCACCGCATAGGTGAGGGACAGGCCAAACTGGCTGCCATCCCCCAGCAAATCCTGAAACCGGGGCGTGTCCGTGGGGGTGGAGATAATCAGAATATCCCGAATGCCCGCCAGCATCAGCGTGGACAGGGGATAGTAAATCATGGGTTTATCGTAGACAGGCAGCAGCTGCTTGCTGGTTACCATGGTAAGGGGATACAGCCTGGTGCCCGCGCCGCCCGCCAGAATAATGCCTTTCATGAACGTGCTCCTTCCAAACATACAGTTTTGCCGGCCTTTATTATACCTGTTTTGCCATGCTTTGTCCATCCCCCTTGATTTCCCTGCCCGGGCCATGATAAAATGCGGGTAAACCTTATGTATTCTACCAACGATATGGAGGAATTGATTTTTATGATTTTCAACGACTTTCATTTTTACAGCTATGTTCTGGGAATTGAAACCGCCGCTTACATTTTGATGCCGGAGCAGCATGTGATGGCCCAGTCCGGCAAGCCCCTGCCTGTGGTTTACCTGCTGCACGGTCTCAGCGACGACCATACCATGTGGCTGCGCCAGACCCGTGTGGAGCAGTACGCCCGGGACAAGCGGGTGATGATCGTCATGCCCGCCGCCAACCGTTCCTTCTATATGGATATGGCTCATGGGGCCAGGTACGATACCTTCATCGCCCAGGAGCTTCCCCAGGTGATTGAAACTTTCTTTCCCGTATGCAAGCAGCGGGAGGGCCGTTTTGCCGTGGGCCTTTCCATGGGCGGCTACGGGGCGCTGAAGCTGGGCCTGACCCGGCCGGACCGCTATGCCGCCGTGGCCAGCTTTTCCGGCGCGCTGGGGATGGACCGCTGCTTTACCAAATACAGCCAGGAGCGCATCAGCGAATGCGCGGATATCTATGGAAGCGAGGCGGAGCTGCTGGCCGGTCCCGGCAACCTGATGGCTCTGGCGGAAAAGGCCGACCCGGCGCAATGTCCCAAAATGTATGTTTCCTGCGGCACGGAGGATTCCCTGTTCCCGGATAACCAGCGGTTCGCGGACGCGTTCTGCGGCAGGCTGCCCATTGAGTACCACACCGAGCCCGGCGTGCACAGCTGGGACTTCTGGGACCGGCAGGTGGCCTATGTGCTGCGCAGCTGGCTGCCTCTGGAGGACGCGCCGCTGGTATTTTGATTTTTTTCAGGATGAAAGCGCTTCCCTTCAGCGTTTATATTGTTACACATCCCCCATACGAAGGAGGCCCCGTTTATGAACCGTAAGCATACCTTCTGGCTGACCCTGCTTTTGTGCCTGCTGCTGACCGGCGGCGCGCTGGCCGAGTTTGGCGTGATTCACCGCACGGATACCCTGAACCTGCGCGCTCAGGGCAGTTCCTCCAGCAAATGGCTGGGCAGCTACAGCCGGGGCGTATGGGTGGAGATTCTGGGCAGTCAGAACAACTTTTACCGGGTGCGCACCCCGGACGGCCGCACCGGCTATATGAGCAAAAACTATATTCACGCTGCCCCCACCAGCGACGACGCCCAGTGGACGGTGTATGTGTCCAATCAAAACGGGGGCGCGTTTTTGAACTTTCGCAGCCAGCCCAATTACAATTCCCGGGTGCTGGGCATCTTCTACAACGGCGTTCCCCTGCGCGCGCTGGGGCTGAGCAACGGCTGGTATCAGGTGGAAATCAACGGCCAGACCGGCTATGTGCGCAGCGAATTTGTCACGGATTGGGGCTACCGCAATCTGGGCAGCGCCACGGTGGCCACCATCAAAACCCCGGGCAACACCGCCATGAACCTGCGCAGCGGCCCGGGAATGAACTACGGCGTTATCGCCCAGTACCCGGGCGACAGCTATGTATCCGTGCTGGCCAGGGGCAATGACTGGTGGTGCGTCAGCATTGAAGGCAACGCGGGCTTTATGAGCAGCAGCTACCTGGCCGAGGGCCTGTGCGCCGCCCGGGATCAGGCCTCCTATCCCACGGAAACCGCCTACGCGGTGGTGAACAATCCAGGAGCCTATCAGGCCCTGAACCTGCGGCAGTACGCGTCCACCGGCGCGGCGGTGCTGGACAAGCTGTATAACGGCGACCGGCTGTGGGTGGACCGGCAGGGCACGCAGTGGTGCGCCGTCACCGACCAGAGCACCGGCTTGAGCGGCTATGTGATGACCCGCTACATCAAGCTGTACGGTCTGCCCAGCAAGCCCACCCGCCGGGTCTACCACCCCAGCGGCACCTATGTCAACCTGCGTTCCAGCGCCAACATGAACCTGAGCAACGTGCTGGCGCGCGTGCCCAGCGGCAGCACCGTTACCGTGCTGACCCCCGGCGACGAATGGTGCAAGGTGCAGTATCAGGGACATACCGGCTACATGCTGACCTATTTCCTGCAATAAGCCGGTTCAGCCGCCGGTAAAGGGGCGCAAGGCAGGCAGCCAGCGCCATGGCCGTTACTTCCAGCGCCGCCACATAAACGCCCTTGCCCCGGCCCATCAGCCAGGCCAGCGGCGTGCCCGCCGGCGCAGCCCGTAAAAACAGATAGTTGGTGTGAAGCAGCGTGTTTACGCCCTCCACCGCCAGCAGATAGCCGTTGCCCAATACCAGCGCGCCCCGCGGGTTTACCGGCAGCGGCTTTTGCATGCGCCAAAGCAGAAAGGGAACCAGCGCAACCAGTACATGCAGGCGAAAAAAAGCCAGCTTCATCAGCGTGGGCTGGCTGCATTGCATCACCGCGGGAAAAAACAGAACCGCCGCCGCGGCAGGCGCGGCCAGATAGGCAATCAGCCCGTGAACCGCTCCGCCTCTCGCCCGGTACAGCAGGGGTATGCTCAGCACGCCCGCCAGGCCGCACAAATGCAGGGGCAGGCCGGTTTGCAGGTTCAGCATGCCGTCCGCCCACAAAAGCGCCTCCTGGGTCAGCATGGACGCTATCAGCCCGGCGGCCACCGCGTGGCGCGCCAGGCTCAAACGCTCTTTGGGACACAGCGCCACGCCGCCGCCCCAAGCCATCAGCAAAAGCCACTGCATTCCCCTGTTCTCCCCCCATTCAGGCGCCGTTCATCCTCAAACCGCATTTTTTGTCAATATTTTCGCTCATTTGCTCCACAAAAGGCGCATTTTGGGCTTCTTTCGGGGCCGTCTTTACCACCGGAGGAAAATATGCTATAATTTTGATGAATTCATTGCATCCAGCGAAAGGAGGCCCCTCTTTATGATGCGCTATACCCGCGGCAACGGCTATAACACCGTTATGCGCTCCAACCGGTATAAGCCGATTTTGATCATTCTGCTGGTGCTGCTGGCCGCGTTTCTGCTGTTTAAATTCACCGGCGTCGGCGGATTAAACGAGGCCAATTTTGAAAGCCAGCGCAACGCCAAGCTGCGCAGCGAGGTGCAGCACGCCGTCAGCTGCGTCAATTCTCTAAGCCGTCTGGGAGCCAGCTCCACCTCCGCCATGCTGGGGCGCGTGCGCCAGTATGTGCATGGAATGGAGGTTATCAACGACCTGAACGTAAGCATGTACGGCGAGGTGGGCCGTCTTTACCAGCAGTCGGTGTTCGACTCCATCTACACCATTATCGAGGACTATGACGCCAAGCTGTCCAGCGGGCAAAAGGTTAACGACAGCCTGTCCAGCCTGAGCGACGCCATTACTCAGCTAAGCGACATGACCACCGCCCTGCTGGACGGCGGAAACGCGGACGCCGCAGCGGATAACGCGGCGTAGCTCCCGTTTTACTTCAGCTTGAACAGCACCACGCCGCCCAGCATCAGGGCGACCCCCAGGTATTGCTTCACGCCAAAGGTCACTTTCTCCTGTCCCATCCAGCCCAAAGCGTCGATCAGCGCCGCCACCAGCAATTGAGCGATCAATATGGTGGAAATGGCCACTGTGGCGTCCAGCCCCTTAATGGACAGCATCACCGTAACGGTGATCACCAGCCCCAGCGCGCCGCCCAGCAGATAGCCCCTGTTAACGTCCCCAATGGCTTTCCAGCTGCCGGAGCCGAACAGCCACATCACCGCCAGCGAAAGCGCGAAGGCTGTGCCCTGTACATAGGCGTTGGCCTCCCACAGGCCGATGCCCTCCTGCAGGCGGGTATTCATGACTCCCTGCACGCTCATGGCCGCCCCCGCAATAACGCTGAACAAAAAACCAAGCATGTGAAAACCGCCTCCCCATGGCATTGTCTGCCGGGAAGGCGGTTTTTATTCTCTATTTTACAGCGCCAGACGGTAAATGGCCCTGATATCATCGGCGGTCAGCTTCACAAATTCGCCCACTTTACCGCCCATAAGGGCTGCGGCATGCTCGGCCATGCAGTCAAAGTCCTCGTCGCCGATGCCGATTTCGTGCAGCGTGGTTTGCAGCCCCAGGGAATGGTAGAAGGCCTCCAGCCGGGCAATGCCCTCCTCCGCCGCGGCCTGGTCGTCGTCGCAAGTCACCTTCATCACCTGGCGGGCAAACTGGCTCAGCTTTTCCTCGCCGCCCCGGGTCAGCACATATTTCATCCACGCGGGGAAGATGATCGCCAAACCGGCTCCATGGGCAATGTCATAAACGGCGCTCAGCTCATGCTCGATTTTATGGCTGGCCCAGTCGCCGATGCGCCCGGTTTGCAGCAGGGTGTTATGGGCCAGGCTTCCTGCCCACATAACCTCCGCCCAGGCGTCGTAATCCGTGGGATTTCCCGCCAGAACCAGCGCGTTATCCATCACCGTGCGCAGGGCGCTTTCAATCAGGCCGTCCGTCAGCTCCACATGCTCCACCCGGGTAAAATACCGCTCCATCATATGGGCCATAATGTCCACTATGCCGCAGGCCCGCTGGTAGGCGGGCAGGCTGAAGGCAAATTCCGGATTCAAAATGGAAAATTTGGGAAAATTCAGCGGGGTTTTGCGGCCTACCTTGCACAGGTCCTCCTCCCGGGTAATCACGCTGGAATTGCTCATTTCGCTGCCCGCCGCGGGAATGGTCAGCACCACGCCGATGGGCAGCGCCCGGGTATTTTTGCCCTTGCCGGTAAACAGGTCCCATACGTCGCCATCATAGCACGCGCCGTTGGCAATGGCCTTGGCCGTATCGATGGAGCTGCCGCCGCCCACCGCCAGCACCAGCTCAATGTCATGGGCGCGGCACATTTCCACCCCCTGACGCACCAGCCCCAGCCGCGGATTGGGCCTGACGCCGCCAAGTTCCCACACCTGCGCGTCTATGCTGCGCAAAATGCACATGACCCGGTCGTACAGTCCCATCCGTTTGATACTGCCGCCGCCATAAACCAGCAGAATCCGCCGTCCGTATTGAGGAACTTCCTGAATCAGGTGGCTTAATGCGTCACGGCCAAAAATGATTTTCGTGGGATTATAAAATTCAAAATCAATCACGCTTTTCTCCCCTTTAACTACAGTTTCTGGATGCTGCTATTGTATCACCGTTTTGCCCGATTGAAAAGCGGCAGTCCTTCTTTGTGCAAAGCTTCGGAAAAACTGTGACAAATTCCGTCATACACGACAAATTGCATGTTGAAATTTTTCTAAAATGTAGTATAATGAATGGGTTAGAGAAAGGATGAGCATTGGGGATGGGTTCCGCCGGTGGTTCGTCCTCATCAAGAACAGAGGAGGAAAAACAACTCTATGACGAAGTATGTGTACCTTTTCAAAGAGGGCAACGCAAACATGCGCGAGCTGCTGGGCGGCAAGGGCGCCAACCTGGCCGAAATGACCAACCTGGGCATGCCCGTGCCTCAGGGCTTCACCGTGACCACGGAAGCCTGCACCCGTTACTACACCGACGGCAAAGTGATCGCCGATGAAATCGTGGACCAGATTTATGCCGCCCTGGCCGAAACCGAAAAAATCGCCGGCAAAAAGTTTGGCGACGAGGAGAACCCCTTCCTGGTGTCCGTGCGTTCCGGCGCCCGCGCTTCCATGCCCGGCATGATGGATACCATCCTGAATCTGGGCCTGACCGACGTGTCCGTGAAGGGCCTGGCCAAGAAAACCAACAACCCCCACTTCGCGTATGACGCCTATCGCCGCTTCATCGCCATGTTCTCCGACGTGGTTATGGAGATTCCCAAGAGCAAGTTTGAAGCCGTTCTGGACGAATTTAAGGAAAAGAAGGGCGTCAAGTTTGACCGTGACCTGACCGCCGAGGATCTGATGGCGGTTGTGGAACGCTTCAAGGGCATCTATAAGGAAGCTCTGGGCGTGGACTTCCCCCAGGATCCCAAGGTACAGCTGATGGAAGCCGTCAAGGCCGTATTCCGCAGCTGGGACAACCCCCGCGCCATTTACTACCGCCGCATGAACGACATCCCCGGCGACTGGGGCACCGCCGTCAACGTGCAGTCCATGGTATTCGGCAACATGGGTGAAACCTCCGGTACCGGCGTTGCCTTTACCCGCAACCCCGCCACCGGCGAAAAGAAGCTGTATGGCGAATATCTGCTGAACGCCCAGGGCGAGGACGTGGTGGCCGGTATCCGTACCCCCAGCCCCATCAGCGACCTGCAGAACCAGATGCCCGATGTGTACCAGCAGTTCGTGGACATCGCCGCCAAGCTGGAAGCCCACTACCGCGACATGCAGGATATGGAGTACACCATCGAGGAAGGCAAGCTGTACATGCTGCAGACCCGCAACGGCAAGCGTACCGCCGCCGCGGCCCTGAAAATCGCCGTGGATCTGGTGGAGGAAGGCGTTCTGTCCGAGGAAGAAGCCATTCTGAAGGTAGAACCCAAGCAGCTGGACAGCCTGCTGCACCCCAACTTTGACGCCGCGGCCCTGAAGAAGGCTCCCGTCATCGCCAAGGG
>ERZ1026860.1486-NODE-1486-length-11790-cov-13.360460_pt1 | contig 11790 bp, 9 predicted proteins | sample MGYA00380160_ERZ1026860 | MGnify/ENA primary metagenome ERZ1026860 (study PRJEB33269, sample SAMEA4719796) | human gut metagenome | biome: human-associated habitat; feature: organic feature; material: feces | place: Cameroon | collected 2013-10 ... | reverse complement strand
ATCTACACAGAGTAGATCGTCGGCAGCGTCAGATGTGTATAAGAGACAGGATTTGAAAGACAGAAAAGAGGTATTATGACAGATTTCAAACACATGAGATTAGACGGTAAACAATTTACCAAAGACGAAATTAAATCTCTTATTAAAGAATACAACATCAGATTTATCAAACTTCAATTCGTTGATATCAATGGACAAGTTAAAAATATGTCTGTTCCATCACAACAAATTGACAAAGTTTTAAATAACGAAATTATGTTAGATGGTTCTTCTATTAAAGGTTTCAGAAGCATTGAAACATCTGATATGTTCTTCCACCCAGACATCAATAGTTTTCAAATCTTACCTTGGAGAAATAAAGACGGTATTAACGCAGCAAGATTGATTTGTGACATTTATAACGCTGACGGAACACCATTTGAAGGTTGTCCAAGATGTAACTTAAAAAGAGTTATGGAAACAGCTGAAAAAATGGGCTTTTCAATGAACGTAGGACCAGAAGCAGAATTTTTCTTGTTCTCTAAAGATAAAGAAGGTAACGTAACAACAGACACTCAAGATAGTGCTGGATATTATGACGTTGGTCCAGAAGACTTAGGCGAAGATGTTAGATCTGATATCGTTTTAACATTACAAGAAATGGGTTTTGACATTGAAGCTTCTCACCACGAAGTAGCAGATGGTCAACACGAAATCGATTTTAGATACGCTGATATTTTGACAGCAGCTGATAACGTTACAACATTCAGAGTTGCAGTTAAAGCAGTTGCAGCTCAACACCACCTACACGCAACATTTATGCCAAAACCAATCTTCGGAATAAATGGTTCTGGTATGCACTGTAACATATCATTATTTAAAGATGGCAAAAACGCATTCTTTGATGAAAAAGCTGAATATCAGCTATCTGAAACTGCAAAATACGCAGTTGGTGGTATTTTGAAACACGTAAAAAGCATCACTGCAATTACTAACCCTGTTGTAAACAGCTACAAACGACTTGTTCCAGGATACGAAGCACCTGTTTACTTGGCTTGGTCATTAGCAAACAGAAGTGCATTAGTTAGAGTTCCTGCAAAACGTGGAATTTCAACTCGTGTAGAATTGAGATCTCCAGACCCATCTTGCAACCCATATTTGGCATTTGCTGCAATCTTAGAAGCAGCACTAGATGGTATCAGAAACAAAATTGATCCACCAGCTCCTGTTGAAAGCAATATCTACAAATTAACAACAAAAGAACGTAAAAAACAAAGAATTGATTCTCTTCCAGGAAGCTTGTATGAAGCTCTAGAACAAATGGATAAATCACTTGTTGCAAGAGCAGCGTTGGGTGATCACATCTTCTCAGAATTTATGACTGCGAAGAAAAAAGAATGGGATTCATTCAGAACATATGTTTCTCAATGGGAACTTGATAAATACTTAGAAAGATACTAATTTAATTTCAAATCTATAAATTATTACAGAGCCTCAATATGAGGCTCTTTTTTTATCTCAAACTAAGCCACTTGGGTTAAGTAAGATAACCTAATTTACAGATATTGAAAAATATGATATATTAGAACAATCGGTTAAGACTCACACCCGAGAGAATAAAAACTCTTAAAAGTCACAAACTTTTCGATGGTAAAGTTGTTTGCTGATATGTTTTTGGGAATGTTATGCCTATAAATTTTCTAAGGCAGCAATTTTCATATCCTTAAAATCAGGAGTTCTGCCTGTCCAGATTTGTTCTGCGGCAAGAGCTTGGTGAATGAACATATCTACTCCATTGATTGTTCTGTATCCATATTTTTGAGCAAGTTTGAGCAGAATCGTCTTTTTAGGGTTGTAAATAACATCATATACAACCGCTCCTTGTTTCAAAGTTCTTAGCTCATTTTCTTCAACAGGAGTAAAATCAGCCGCACGACCAAGCATTCCAATCGGAGTTGTATTTACAAGTAAATCAATATCTGACAAATCACGAATTCGTTCAATTTGATAAGTATTAAACTCAACATTCGGGAATGTTTTACGCAAATAATTCACTAATTCTAAACTATTTGGAACATTTCGAGTGAAAAGCTTTATTTCCTTCATTTGAGCTTGTGCAAGAGCAGTTATTGCAGCACGAGCAGCTCCACCAGTACCTAAAACCCCAGCAACCTTACCACACAATGTCACATCTTCTGGAATTGCATTTCTAAACCCAAGAACATCGGTATTGTAACCTCTCATTTCTCTGGTTTGAGGGTCAATAACAACTGTATTTACTGCATTCACTATATCAGCAGAAGCATCAACCGAATCCAAAAACATTGTTATTGGTAACTTCAAAGGAATTGTGACATTAAAGCCTCTATAACCTTGTGATTTGAAAAATTTAACCCTATCTACAAGTGTTTCTGGAGGTGTTTCTAAAATTTCATAACTTGCCTTCAAACCTAAACTTTTAAACCCAGCCTCGTGAATAAAACTAGATAAAGAATGTCCCAAAGGATAACCAATCAAAGCATACTTTCTAGTTGGAGCATTCACGGCATCAGCCTCATAAGTTTGATTTGTCACAAATGGAGCTGGAACTTGTTCATTTACCACATTTGGTCTAAAAAACGAACTATTTACTGAAACATCAAAACTATTTGAAAAAGATTGAGATGAATATGCTTCAGGAGAAGTTTGTTCTAAGTTGTTCTGCGGTGATTCTGGTTCTTGAACAGAAGAACTTGAAAAAGGTGAAGGTGAGGGCTGATCATCCCAAGAATTTGAAGGTTCAACCACTCCATAAGACGGTTGACCATATGTTTGTTGGCTATAAGAAGGTTGTTCATAAGACGGTTGAACGGGTTGTTCATAAGATGGTTGAGCCGGCTGTTCATAAGATGGCTGAACGGGTTGTTCGTAAGATGGTTGAGTTTGCTGTTCGACTGCTTCAGAATAATTATTATTTGAATAAGTCGTAGTCCAAGTATTCTCAGATTGAGTAGGATTTGATTCAAAAGCTTGAGCTGATTCGTTTGAAACTTGCTCAATAGGAGAAGAAGTCATATTTTCCTCTTCTTCCATTTGTTTTTTTAATTCAGTTAGGGTAATATTTATACCCTTAGCCTTCATTTCCTTGTATCTTGCCAACAACTCTTTACTTACAGCCATAAATCAAGCTCCTTCGTTATTCTTGCACTTGTTCTGGTTCTTTTTTATAACCGCATTTCATGTTTGAACAAGCAATAACATCACCTTTTTTAAGAACTTTTTTGACTAAAAGACTTCCACAAGTTGGACATTTTTCACCAGTTGGCTCATTCCAAAGAACAAAGTCACAATCTGGATATTTATCACAACCGTAGAATACCGTTCCTCGTTTTGATTTTCGTTCAACAATCGTACCTTTTCCACATTTTGGACAAGTTACACCAGTTGATTTTCTATAAGGTTTGCGATGTTTACACTCTGGATTTGTGCATTCCATATATTTGCCATATGGTCCAAGTTTGAATACCATATCAGAACCACATTTTTCACATTTTTCTTCACAAACTTCTTTTGGTTTATCCGCAACTTCGCCAGATTGCTCTTCTTCCATCTCCTGCATTACATTCAAAGACATTGTCGTCTTACAATCAGGATAACCTGAACAACCCAAGAATTGAGAACCTGTTTTGCTCGTTCTTAATAGCATTGGCTTTCCGCAATTTGGGCATTTAATTTTTGTTTCAATATTAACTTTCTGTGCTGTTTTCATCACAGAATTAACATTTTCGATAAAAGGTTTGTAAAAATCTTCTAAAACGACATTCCAAATGGCTTGTTTTTCCGCAATTTTATCCAACTTTTCTTCCATGCCAGCAGTGAATTGATAATCCATAATGTTAGGAAATTGCGAAACTAACTGTTTGCAAACAGTTTTACCCAAAAGCGTAGGATAAAGAGCCTTACTTTGATTTTTTTCTACGTATTTTCGAGTTTGAATAACCGTAATAATAGTAGCATAAGTTGATGGACGACCAATACCTTTATCCTCCAAAGCCTTGATTAATGAAGCTTCATTATATCTTGGAGGTGGTTGAGTAAAGTGTTGTTTTGGATTAACTTTTTGGCAAGCAACTAAATCACCTTTCTCCAAATCAGGAATTTTTGCATCCGCAGATTCATTATTCCCTTCATTTCCATCGTCTTCTGTGTCATTGTAGAGCTTTAAAAAGCCGTCAAACATAATTTTACTTGTTCCAGCTTTCAACGTATAATCGCCAGAATTAATTTCAATAGTTTTGTTTGCAACTTCAGCAGGAGCCATTTGAGATGACATAAATTTCTCCCAAATAAGCTTATACAATTTGTATTGATCATTATCCAAATATTGTTTGATACTTTCTGGAGTTTTATCTGGATAAGAAGGTCTTATTGCTTCGTGAGCATCTTGTACATTTTGTTTACCTTTAACATAGACATTCGCTTTTTCTGGGTAATATTTTTCTCCATAATTTTGAAGAATAAAATCATGAGCCATATCTCTAGCATCATCAGAAACACGAACACTATCAGTTCTCATATAGGTAATAAGACCGACAGGAGCTCCATCAATTTCTACCCCTTCATAAAGCTTTTGAGCAATTTGCATTGTACGAGATGCCCCAAATCCATATTTCGTACTTGCGGCACGCTGCATTGTAGAAGTAATAAACGGAGCAGTTGGTTTCCTTTTAGTTGTTTTCTTCGTAACTTTTTCTACCGTAAAACTAGTTGATGGATTTGTTAAAAATTCAACAATTTTATCTGCATCTTCTTTTGTTTTAATAGTTTTTTCAACAGCTTTACCCTTAATTTTAGATAACTCAGCTTCAAACTGCTTTCCTTCTTTATCCATTAGGGTATGAATAGTCCAATACTCTTGAGGAACAAATGCTTCAATTTCTTCTTCTCTTTCACAAACCATTCTAAGAGCAACAGACTGAACTCTACCAGCTGACAAATTTCGATTTCCAATTTGCTTCCACAAAACAGGACTCAATTTGAAACCTACAAGTTTATCAAGAATTTGACGAGTTTGTTGTGCTTGAACCATTTCCATATCAATAGAACGTGGATTTTCAATAGAATGTTTTACGGCTTTTGGCGTAATTTCGTTAAAAACAACTCTAAATATTTTATCATCAGGCACTTTCAAAACTTGGCGAACATGCCATGCAATAGCTTCTCCCTCACGGTCGGGGTCGGCTGCGAGATATATTTTATCCATTTTCTTCGCCAAATCATTTAATTTGGTTACGACTTTTTGTTTTCCTGGAATAACTTCAAATTTAGGAATAAAATGATTTTCAACATCAAAACCTAAATTTTGAGTTGCAGGGTCTTTTGTTGGCAAATTTCTAATATGCCCCATACTCGCTTCAATTGTATAACCATCACCCAAAATTTTCTTGATAGTTTTTGATTTTGCTGGTGATTCGACTATTACTAACGATTTTTCTTTTTTCTTACTTGCCGTTGCCATTTATTACCAATACCCTATATTATTTATTAAACCTTCTTATATCTATCCCCATTATACTGTTTTATTATCCCTTTAAGCTCCATTGTTGTCAAGTTCATAAGCAAATCATCCAACTTCAGCCCAGTCAAAGATAACAATTCATCTACTCCTTTTTCTTCAATTTGAAGATTGTCAAAAATCTTTTCTTCATCTGGAGTCAACATAGGTAGCGTTAATTGTTGTTGAGGATTTTCTCTTTTTATTTCCCAATTCAAAGCATTCAAAATATCTTCACTCTCAGTAACAATTGTTGCACCATTTTTGAGTAGTTTATAAATTCCTTCAGTATTTGGATTAGAAATCTCTCCAGGAATACACATCAATTCCCTTCCCTGTTCTAAAGTTAAATTTGCAGTAATCAATGCCCCACTTCTTAATGATGCTTCTGCAACAAGAGTTCCATAAGAAAGCCCTGACACAATTCTATTACGCTGAGGGAATCGGAATTTCATTGGCTCAAATGTTGGGTAATATTCACTCACCACAGCACCATAACCATTTTCAATATTTTGGTATAAAGTTTTATTGCTCGTCGGATAAATATAATCAAACCCACTAGCAATTACACCTATTGTTTTTAAATTATTTTCAATTGCTGCGGTATGAGCAACCGTATCTATTCCAGAAGCCAAACCAGAAACAACACAAATATCAGTATTGCCAAGTCCAGAAATTATTTTCTTTAAGTTATCTCTTGCATAAGTACTAGCTTTCCTTGAACCAACAACCGCAAGAGTTTTTTCTAAATTACACTCAAATAATTTGCCCTTGTAATACAAAACAGCTGGAGGATTTTCAATATTTTTTAACATTTTTGGATAATTTTCATCCTCAAGAGTTAAAAAGTTCACCCCACGAGTTTCCACATTTGTATAAGTTCTATCTATATCAACTTTATCACGATACTTTAGAAAATTTTCGGCTTTTTTAACACTCAAACCCTCAATATTTTTTAATTCGTTTAAATCAGCGTTGAATGCAAGCTCAATATTACCAAAGTAATTAAATAATCTTTGGATAAATTTACTGTCTATTTGTTCTATCGAAGAAAACGCAATCCAATACTTATTCTTCATTTGCCCCAATTTTCTTTTTTATAGAAGCTATCAAAGCATTAACTTTTGTTTTTTCTTCTTCTGGAATATCAAAATTCATATAGTCTTCCAAATATTCAACAGCATCTTCATAATCCCCTCTTGCCATAAATAATATCGCAACTTTTTTATAAGGGATAGAAAATTTATTATTTGTTGCAATTGCCTTTAAAAAGTTTGAAATAGCTTTATCAATCTCATCATTTGCTTGATAAGCTTCTGCAAGATAGTAATAAATCCATTCATTATCTTGTTTAAACTCAAGAACATTTTCTAAATTTTCAATCGCAGAGTCATAATTACCTAAGTCAAAATATACTCTTGCCAAATCATAATATGCATCAAAGTTTTCAGGTTGTTGGTCAAGTATAAATTCAAGCTCATCCACCGCCAAATCTCTTTTTGCATCTTCAATATAAAATCTTGCCAAATAATGCCTAAAAATTAAATCCTCAGGCAACATATCGATTGCATAAGACAAAATATTTATACCTTCACCTAATCTATGTTGTTTATAATAAATATCAACCAAATTGATGTAACATTGAGGAATCTTCGGATTCAACTCTATACACTTTAGATAATTTTTCTCAGCTTTTTCATCATCACCTAAATTTGCATAGCAAAGTCCTAAATTGTTATAAATTTCTGCATTGCTTGGTTCTACTTCCAAAATAGAAGTAAACAAATCAATAGCACCATTCCAATCTTTTTTCTTGAAACATTCAATAGCTTTATCTAATTTTTCTTTCATAATCTCTATAACCCTAATGTCATATTATCATCTGAACCAGAACCAATATTTTTAATTACAGTTCTAGTATTACCTTGAGCATCAAAGCTCTTAGGCTTCATTGTCATTTTAATTCTATCAGCAAAAATTGTTCTCACGCCTTGTGTGATACTTGAACGTCCAGTAAAATAAGCTTCATTTGGCTTTGATGAACCTGCTGTTGAATATAATGTAACTTTTGGACCAGCGGCATAATAATCTTGGTACCAAATTCTTACATTTCCACTAGCATTAAAAATTGAACGTTTTTGATTATATTCTTGGTAAGCAGATTTTAATACAAGTTTTGAACCATCTTCCATTATCGCATTTGACGTCGTATTACCATAAGCTGTCAAATTACCAGAAGCTGCTTCATAAACAAATCTATCAGCAAAAGATTCATTGTTTTCTTGTTTTACCCTTGCATTACCAGTCAAAACAAGACGTTTCAAATCTCCATTTTTATCAGTGGTAATTTGTGCAGAATTTGAATACGTTTCAATTTCTTTATAGAACATTGTAACCGAACCAGTTGCAGTCATTACCCCAGTTTTTGTATCATATTCTTGAGTGTCAGAGTTAATAACAACAATCGGTTTTTTACCCTCAAACACTATTGATTGAGTGTCACCTTCAGCTCTAATTATCTTCGTGATTAGAGATACTTTTAATATATTTGCTTTAACTTCTCTTTTTTTGTTTTTCTTTACTTCAAAAGCATAAGGTTTTTCATAAAAAGTCGCAGTATCGAGTTTTTGATCCTTTGTAATATTTACATCAGCACTATCACCAACAACTTTTAAATCATCAACAGTAACCTTTACATTCCCGTTGAATTTAATTTTATTATCTGCTTCGTTATATGTTTGATTTTTTGATTCAATAATCAAATCAGAAGCCTGTACCGCTATCCCTGTCAACAATAAAGCTGATACTAATATTGCAAATATCTTTTTCATACTACTTTTTATCCTCATAAACTTTAGATACAGTGTGACCAACTATTTTGAAACTACTATAATCTGGATTGATTATAATTTTATCTGCGGTAGATAACAATTCCCTACCCTTTTGAATTTTTATGTGACCTTCGGCAACAATCGGAGAATGCGAATTGAGCCAATGTAATTTATCTGCCTTTAAAGTAATTCCATCTTTCAATGCAATAAATGTATCTGAATAAAGAGTTATATCACCCTCTTTAGAATTATAAGTGCCTTTTGAAGATTCAAAACTCATTGAAACTTCATTATCTTTATAAAAGTTACCTATAACGCCGTCCAATTGAGCAACACCATTAGCACTGTCCCATTTACCAGTATCACCGTAAATTTCCCAGTATTTCTGTTCTTCTTTTGTTTCGGTCAAAATTATCCCTTGAACAATGGCTTCTTGTTCATCACCTTGAGCTTGGACTTGTTTTCTATTGAAGTCATGAGTAATTACTCCAGCAGTAATAAATGCCCATGCCAGAATTCCAACTAAAACTAAGATTACAGCTATATAAGTACGTTTTTTCTTTTGAATGTTCTTCCAATTCATACTAAAAATTCTAGCACAAAATAAGAAAAGTGAATAGGACATACAATTTTTACAACTAAATAAGGGTTTTGGAAATTCAATATTCTTAATAATTAGGCATAATATTTGATTTTGTAATATAATTACGAGTAAGGGATATACAGACTTAGAAAGAGGGAATGAACATGGCTTTAAGATACGACTGTGGAGAAATTATTACCGCAATGGTTACACCTATGGAAAAATCAGGTGCAATTGATTATGACAAAGTTGAAAAACTTGCAAAATATCTTATTGATAACGGTAGTGATGCAATCCTTGTTGCAGGAACAACAGGGGAATCTCCTACATTAACAAACGAAGAAGAAATTGAACTTGTAAGTACTGTAAAAAGAGCAGTAGCAAACAAGGCAAAAATCATATTAGGTGCAGGCTCTAATTCAACAGCATCTGCGGTTGAATACTCAAAATTCGCTCAAAAAGAAGAAGTTGACGCAATACTTTCTGTTGTACCTTATTACAACAAACCAAACCAAAGAGGAATGATTGAACATTTTTCTACTATTGCAAATTCAACCAATCTTCCAATCATCATATATAACATTCCATCAAGAACTGGAGTGAATATAGAACCAAAAACAGTTGCATATTTGGCTAATCAATTCAAAAATATCGTAGGTATCAAACAAAGTTTCCCTGATATGGATAAAATTACAGAGTTAAAAATGTTGTGTCCAGATGATTTTGCAATCTATTCTGGAGATGATAGCCTTACTCTTCCAATGCTATCTATTGGAGCTCATGGAGTAATTTCTGTTACTTCTCATTTATTTGGTTCAGAAATGAAATCTATGATTAGAAATTACAAAACAGGAGATGTCGTTGCAGCTAGAAATATGCACAAAAAGCTTTATCCTGCATTTAGAGCTTTATTCTCAGCTCCAAACCCAACTCCAGCTAAAGCAGCATTGGCTTACAAAGGAATTATTAATGAATATGTAAGACTTCCACACGTAACTCTTACAGAAGAAGAAAAACTTTCATTGTTCAAAGTTCTTGACAATGTTAAAAAAGAATTAGGCGAGGAGGACTAATTCCTTTTTCGTTATTTGAATTTATAATCAAATATAAAATATAGTTGTAGATATAAAGAGGAAAAGAAATTGAAAAACAAACTTATTATGTTTTGGGTGATTGTAGCCATCGTAATTGCATCAATATTTACGATTTACAAAAAGCCAACAAAACTAGGACTTGATCTTGTTGGCGGTTCAAGAATTTTACTTGAAGCTAGAACAACAGATACAGTAAGAACTATTACTCCTGACGTTATGAGCAGACTTCAAGTAGCGATAGAAAGCCGTGTAAATAAACTCGGGGTTTCTGAAACAAGTGTTGCTCAAGTTGGAGATAAAAGACTTTTAGTTGAAATTCCAAACGTTACAGATTTGAAAGAAGCAGAAGCTTATTTAGGTAAAACAGCACAATTGGAATTCAAAAAACCAGTATTTGATGCAAATCATCAACCAAAAAGAGATTCAAAAGGTTTATTGATGTGGGAACCAACTGGTTTGACAGGTGAAGATCTTAAATCCGCATCTATCGGAACAGACCAATCAGGTCAATGGACAGTTTCTCTTGAATTTAACGCATCAGGAGCTAACAAGTTCGCGGAATTAACACAAAAATTAATTGGTCAACAAATGGCAATCTACTTTGATAATGAAGAAATCTCAGCACCAGTAATTAGAGAAGCAATCTTTGGTGGCAGAGCTGAAATCTCTGGAGGTAGTAGCGGATTCCAATACGAAGAAGCTCAAAAAATGGTTAACTTGTTGAATGCAGGTGCTTTACCTGTTCCTTCTGAAATCATTCAAGAAAACACTGTTGGACCTACTCTTGGCTCTGATAGTATTGAAAAATCAAAATTCGCAGCTATCATCGGTATTGGATTTGTAATGCTATTTATGATTTACGCTTACAGACTTCCTGGAGCGATTGCTGACATTGCTCTTATTGTTTATGGATTAATCTTGTTTGCATTATTCAAGGCTATCCCTGTAACATTAACCCTTGCAGGTATCGCTGGTTTCATCCTATCAGTAGGTATGGCAGTTGATGCTAACATCTTGATTTTTGAAAGAACAAAAGAAGAATTGAAAGCTGGAAGAAACTTGTTCACTGCAATTAACACTGGTTTTGACAGAGCATTTACAAGTATCTTCGATTCAAATATGACAACAATCCTTACCTGCGTAATCTTGTATTTCTTAGGTACAAGCGTTGTTAAGGGTTTTGCTTTAACACTTGCAATAGGTGTTCTTGTTTCAATGTTTACAGCAATTACAGTTACTAAAAACTTCATGCACTTAATCTTCGGTACGGGAGAATTAAAATACCCTGCATTGTTCGGTTTATCTAAAAATGAAATCGGTAAGGGTTATGAAGTTACAGAAACAAAACGTGAAAAAGCTCGTTTTGGTATTTTAGACTAAGAAAGTATGAGGTAAATATAAAATGTTTAATTTCAAGAAAAATGGAGTACACGTAGTTAAATACAGAGTACTATGGATGTGTATCTCTGCGTTGCTATTAATTCCAGGAATTATAGCAATGATATATTCAATGATTACATACCCAACTCACTCTCCAGTGAAGGTTGGTATTGACTATACAGGTGGAACAATTCTTCAATATGGTGTTCCAGAAGCAGTTTCAAGTGATGACCTTGCAAAAACAAGAGAAGACCTTGACAATATTGGGGTTACAAACACATACCTACAAGTATTAAATGTTAACCCAACAGCGGAAAATAATAATATTAAATCTATTATTTCTATCAGAACAAAATCTGTCTCTTATACACATCTCCGAGCCCACGAGAC
>ERZ1026860.1483-NODE-1483-length-11806-cov-3.865799_pt1 | contig 11806 bp, 7 predicted proteins | sample MGYA00380160_ERZ1026860 | MGnify/ENA primary metagenome ERZ1026860 (study PRJEB33269, sample SAMEA4719796) | human gut metagenome | biome: human-associated habitat; feature: organic feature; material: feces | place: Cameroon | collected 2013-10 ... | reverse complement strand
ACGTCTTTGAAATGGCGTACGGGGGATTGCGGCTGTTTTCGTTCACGTTTTTGTGCATGGGGCTGAACGTGTTTGCGTCGGCTTTGTTCACCGCGCTGTCCAACGGCAAAGTATCGGCAATACTGTCGTTTTGCAGGACATTGGTTTTTGTCGTGGGCTTTTTGCTGATTTTGCCGCGGTATTGGCAGATGACGGGCGTGTGGCTGGCGATTCCCACGGCGGAAGCGTTATCCTGCCTTTTGTCGGTTTACTGTTTTGCCCGATACAAAAACGTTTACAAATTTGCGTGATTAAAGGGCAAACGTTACGCTGACGCCGATGCCGTATGTGCGTTTGTCGTCGCGTTTGCTTTCTTCGGTTTGAGCAGACCCTTGATCCGGCGGCAAAGTATAACGCGCGTTTGCCCGCACGGCAACTTTGTCGGTTGCGTAAAAAGGAGCTTCGCCGCCGATGGACGTGGTTTTATCGGACAAATCGCGAATGACTTGAAATTTTGATTCGTCAGGTTCGGGAACTTCGGGAATTTCCTGCGCAAAAGCGTTGGCTGAAACCAAGCAGGCGGCAAGAAACAAAACGGCTTTTTTCATTTTTCGCGTCCTTAATCCCAAAAGTATCCTTGAGTCGTAAGATAGGTAAAAAAATTCAAAAAAGCGATAAAAAAACGATTACCGATTGTTACATAATTCCGTAAATTCGGATTCCGACAAAACCGTAATGCCCAATTCGGCGGCTTTCTGCGCTTTTGACCCCGCGTCCGCGCCCAAAACGACGTAATCGGTTTTTTTGGAAACGGAACCTGCGACTTTTGCGCCCGCGCTTTGAGCTTTGGCTTTGGCTTCGCTGCGGGTCATCGTTTCCAGCGAACCCGTGAAAACCACCGTTTTCCCTGCCAAAGGCGAGTCGTTTTCAACGGGAACGAACGCCGTGACCGTCATCAGATTCAGCAGTTTGTCGATTTCCGTTCGGTTGTGTTCCTCTGCCGTAAAGTCCAAAATCTCGCACGCGATAACATCGCCGATGCTTTCGATGGACAGCAGCTCTTTGTACGCGTCCGATTCGCGGTCTTGAGCCAGCGACATTTGCTCCAAAAAAGCGGGCATGGTCAAGTAATGCGCGGCAAGCAACCGCGCGGTGGCTTGTCCGACTTCGCGAATGCCGAGGGCGAACAGGAACTTTTCCATCGGCGTTGCGGCGGCGACTTTGCGAATCGCGGCAAACAGGTTGTCGGCGGATTTGTCGCCCCAGCCGTCCAGCTTGCGAATATCCGCGCCGACCCGGCTTTCCAGCGTGAACACGTCCGACGGCGTTTTTATCCATCCGCGGTCAAAGAAAAACGCCATGTTTTTAGCACCCAAGCCTTCGATATTCAAAGCGTCGCGCGAAACAAAGTGCTTCAGGCTTTCAACCGCCTGCGCGGGACAGACCAATCCGCCCGAACACCGCTGAACCGCTTCGTCGGGATCGCGGACGACATGCGCGCCGCAAACGGGACAGACCGTCGGAAATTCAAACGGAACCGAATCGGCGGGACGTTTTTCCGAAACAACGCGCACGACTTGCGGAATCACGTCGCCCGCGCGCTGAATGACGACCGTGTCGCCGATGCGGATGTCTTTGCGTTTCAGTTCGTCTTCGTTATGCAAAGTCGCATGCGACACCATAACGCCGCCGACGTTGACGGGGGTCAAGTCCGCGACGGGAGTCAGCGCGCCCGTGCGTCCGACTTGGATTCTGATGTTTTCCAGTTTGGTTTGCGCTTGTTCCGCGGGGAATTTGTGCGCAATCGCCCAACGCGGCGCGCGCGCGACAAAGCCCAAGCGTTCCTGCCAGTCGCGGCGGGTGACTTTGTAGACCGCGCCGTCAATGTCATAGGGCAGATTCGGACGCTTGTCCGCCAGATTTTCAAAGAAATCCGCCAGCTCTTGCGCTGTTTTGCACAAACGGACTTCGGGGTTGACGGGAAAGCCCCACGAACGGATTTTTTGTAAAAAAGCGTCTTGAGAATCCCACGGTTCGGCGGATGTTTCGCCGAACGTGTAGCCGAACAAAGACAGCCGCCTGCGCCCCGTAATCCGCGGGTCAAGCTGGCGCAAAGACCCCGCCGCCGCGTTGCGCGGGTTGGCGAACGGCTTTTTGCCCGCCGCTGTTTGTTCGTCGTTCAGCGCGAAAAAATCCGCTTTGTTCATAATGACTTCGCCGCGGATGTCAAGGCGTTCGGGAATGTCGTTCCCAACGAGCTTTAACGGCAAGTCTTTGATTTGTTTCAAGTTTTCCGTGATGTCTTCGCCGACGGAGCCGTCGCCGCGGGTTGCGCCGCGCACGAATTCGCCGTTGACGTACAGGGCGGAAAACGACAAGCCGTCCAGTTTCGGTTCCGCCATAAACGCCAGTTCCGCGTCATCGTCCAGTCCCAAAAAGCGGCGGATGCGGTTGGAAAATTCAAAGATTTCGTCCGTCGAAAAAATGTTGCCCAAAGACAGCATCGGAACGCTGTGCGTTACTTTCGCAAAATCTTCGGATGCTTTCGCGCCGACTTTTTTGGACGGCGAATCCGCGCGGACAAGGTGCGGAAAGCGGGCTTCAATCGCTTCGTTGCGGCGTTTCAGCGCGTCGTATTCGGCATCCGACACCAGCGGATCGTCGGCTTGGTAATAGGCTTTGTCCAGCTCCGCCATGCGTTTGGCAAGGAATGCCAGTTCGGCGGCGGCTTCCAAATCCGTCAATGCGGAAACGGGCGTTTCGGTCATGCGTGTGTCCTGTTTTTCAAAAGCTCGACCGCGGCGGCGCGCGACGCGTCCGTGATTTCCGCGCCCGACAGCATGCGGGCGATTTCCTCGCGCCGTTCGGAATCGGTCAGTTCGCGAACGTTGGTTACGGTTTTGCCGTCCATATCGTCCTTTTCGACGCGGAAATGGTGCGTTCCGAACGAAGCGACCTGCGGCGAATGGGTGATGACCAGCACTTGACAGTTTTCGCGCGCCAGCCGCGCCAGACGTTCGCCGACCGCCGACGCCGTCGCGCCGCCGATTGCCGAATCCACTTCGTCAAACACCAGCGTCGGGATGTTTTCCGATGTCGCCAAGTTGACTTTCAAAGCCAGCATAAAGCGCGCCAGTTCGCCGCCCGACGCGATTTTGTTAATCGGCGCGGCGTCCGTCCCCGTGTTGGTCGAAGCGGTGAACACAACTTTGTCCAGTCCGTCCGCGCCCCACAGCGATTCGGGCAGAGTGTCGATTTGGGTTTTGAAGACGGCTTTTTCCAATTTCAAAGGCGGCAGTTCCGCTTTGACCGCCGCGTCAAGTTTTTCAGCCGTTTGCCTGCGTGCTTCGGACAGCGTGCGCGCCGCCGTCAAATACGCGACGCGCGCCTGTTCCACCGCTTTTTCCAGCGCAATCAAGTCGTTGCCGCCTTTGTCCAGCGCGGACAGTTTGGATTCAAAATCCGATAACAAAGCGGGCAGGGCGTCGGGTTCGGTTTGATGCTTGCGCGCCAAGGAACGCAAAGCGTACAGACGGTCTTCGACCTGTTCCTGTTCACGGGGGTCGAATTCGATTTGACCGCATTCCGTTTCGACGGCGGCGGCGGCTTCGTTCAATTCGTTTTCCGCGCGGGCGAGCGTGTCGATAATCGCATCATACTTGCCGTCTGTCAGGCGCGACAGATTTTCCAGCTGACGCTGAGCCGTTCGCAAAGCCCGATCGATTTCTTCGCCGCTCAAAGCCTGTCGGACGGTGTTCAGTCCTTCCGCCAGCTTTTCGCCGTTCATCATCAAAGCGCGGCGGTCGGCAAGCTCTTTTTCCTCGCCTTCGCGCGGGGCGAAAGCGGACAGTTCTTCGGCGGAATGGCGGATGAAGTCTTCCTCGGCTTGCGCTTTGGCAAAAGCGTCTTGCGCGGCTTGCAGTTCGGCGGTTTTCGACTGCCACGCGTCAAAAGCGGCGGCGCAGGCGGCGGTCAGGCTTTCCAGCCGTCCGTAAGCGTCCAGTATGCCGCGGTGCGTCGCCAGATTCAGCAATCCGTGCGTTGCGAATTGTCCGTGAATTTCGACCAGAAAATCGCCGACTTGGCGCAGTAAAGCCGCGCTGACGGGCTGGTCGTTGATGAACGCGCGGCTTTTGCCGTCGGCGGAAACGACGCGGCGCAAAAACAGCGAATCGTCATCGCAATCAATCGCTTGTTCATCCAATAAAGCTTTGATTTCGGGCAGTACGGGCGAAAATTCGGCGGATACGGACAGCTGTTTCGCCCCGCGCCGCACAAGCCCCGAATCGGAACGCGCGCCCATCGCCAAAGCCAGCGAATCCAGCAAAATCGACTTTCCCGCGCCCGTTTCCCCCGTAAAAGCGCACAAGCCGCCGGCAAAATCCAAATCCAGCTTTTCAATCAGAACAACATCGCGAATCGACAGGCGAATCAACATGTCGGGCTATCCTTTGATTGTTTCGGGGGCGTATTCTTTCATCAATTCATACGCTTTTTTGTACCAGCGGCTGTCGGGATAGTTATAGCCCAAAACCGCCGCCGATTTTTGCGCTTCTTCGTCCAATCCCAAAATCAGATAGGTTTCGGTCAAACGGAACAGGGCTTCCTGTACCGAACGGGTGGCGGGATAGTCGCGGACGACCGTAAAAAAGCGGTTCAGCGCCGCCGCGTGTTCGTTGTTCTTCTGGTAAAATTTGCCGACGTTCAATTCTTTCGCCGCCAGATAATCGTAAGCCAGATTCAGCTTCTTTTCCGCGTCGGCGGCGTAGTCGGTTCGGGGAAAACGGCTGACGACTTCCTGCAAAGCCTGCAGCGCGTTCTGCGTTTTCTTTTGATCGCGCTTGGGGTCGGACAGCTGCGCGTAGGAACACATCGCTTTCAAATAATACGCATAAGGCGCGTATTTGTTGCCGGGGTACAGGCGGATAAAGCGGTCAAGCACGATTTCCGCGTCGTCGTATTCTTTTTTGACGTAATTCGTGAACGCCAGCATGATTTGGGCTTTCAGCGCCCAGCGGGAGTATGGGTAATAACGGTCGATTTCGTCGAAAGCCTCGATGGCTTTGGTATATTCGCGCCGTTTTATCAGCAAATCGGCGGCGTGATTGTACAGGACTTCGGGCGGAGTGGTTTCGGGGTCAAGCCGTTCGGGCGTCGCGCACGCCGAAACCAAGCACAACAACACGGTCAATACCAGACGGCGCATTTGCGTATGCCCTTTTAACAGTTGAAGTTGACCAAACAGGATTTTGCCTGCATAAACGGACGCCACGGTTCGGACGCCGTTCCCGATCCGACCGCGTTTCTGTCCGTTCCGAACATCGCCGCCAAATCGTAACCGACCGTTCCCGCATTGACCGTCGCCACGTTCGTGCGCGCCCCGTCCAAAGACGAAAACGCGCCGACTTCTTTCAAGTCGTTGGTAAACGCGCAGGATACCAGCGTTTGCGGAAATGCGTTGATTTCTTCCATGGCTTGGTCGAAATCGTCGTAGCGCATAATATACAAAACGGGCGCAAGCAGTTCCGTTTTTACAATGCCCGTTTGCTTGGGCATTTCGACCAACGCGGGCTGAACATAGTAAGCGTCCCTGTAATTGCCGACGTCCAGACGGTTGCCGCCTGAAACAACGCCGCCGTCAACGGTCGCTTGTTCCAGCGACAGACGCATTGTGTCGTAAGCGACTTTGTCAATCAAAGGTCCGATCATGCTTTGGCGTTCAAAGGGAGAATTGACGTAAACCCGCCGGAATTCGTCCTTTAATCGGGGGACGATTTTATCGTAAACGGACGAATGGCAGAACAGACGCTGCAGCGACGTGCCGCGCTGACCGCAATCCGCAATCGTCGAACGGACAATATGATTGACGGCAAGGTCGATGTCCGCGCTGGGGGCGACAAGCGCCGCGTTGTTGCCGCCCGTCGCTAAAATGGAACGCCCCAGCCGTTCGCCGACCAATCCCTGAATCTTGCGCGCCATGGCGGGGGCGCCCGTTGCGCAAACCAGCGGAACTTGCGGGTTTTTCGCCAACTGCATCAATTCGGGGTGATCACAAATCAAAATTTGCGACAGATATTCGGGGCAATTCGCCGAACAGCGCGCCTTTGCCCGCCGCAACAGCGAAATTACCGCAAACGCCGTCAGCGTCGCTTTGCGCGAGGGACGCCAAATCACGGAATTGCCGCACGCCAAAGCGACCAGCGCATGCAAAGCCCACACCCGCAACGGAAAGTTGAACGATGTAACCACCGCCACGGGCCCCAAAGGCAACCATGATTGGGAAATCACCAATTTATGGCTTTCCGCGGGGGCGGAAACCCCCGACAGCCTTTGCGGAATGGAAGCGACCGATTCACACAGGGAAATCGAGCGTTCCACTTCTTTCAAAGCGGCGGAACGGATTTTTCCCGTTTCAATCATAATCAGATTGACGATGTCTTCTTTGTTGGCGCTCAGTTCGTCGGCAAACAGGCGAATCAATTCGCTTCGTTCCGCCGGCGACACGTCGCGCCATTCGCGAAACGCCGCGACGGAACGCGCGACGGTGCGTTCGACAGTCTGCGCGTCGCCCAGCGGAAACGACGCGATGTTTTCCCCGTTCACGGGCGAATAGTCAACACAATTTCCGCTGGATAAAAAATCAATATCCAGTTTCAGGCGGTTGACTATTTCGGCAACGTGACGGAACATGAGCGTTTACGGGATTACTCGAGGAAAATCGGGCGAATCGGCATGCCTTCCGCCAATTTTTCTTCACCCATGATTTCGATGTAGCCGTCGTTTTTGACGTCCAAGTCCGCGCGGAACACGGAATCGCCGTACAGCATGATGACGTCCAGCTTGAATCCGTCATCCGTTTTCGTAACTTTCGCCGGACGAATCAAGTGCGTTACTTCTTTGCGCTGTTGGGGGGTCGGCGTGTCGGTAAACGTGTCTTCGTCGACGTGTTCGACCAAGCGCAGCGTTCCCTGATCGGTCTGAACGGCGTCCAAAACGAATGTCGCGTAAGGAACGACGGTTTCTTCGTTCAAAACCAGACCCGCGTCTTTGTTGTGTTCGAAAATCGGTTCGCGCGTGCCGTCCATTTTGATGACGTCGCCGTTTTTGGTCAGCAGATATTCCATTGTCACGGGCGGAATCGTCGAAAACGTCGTCGCCTGCAACAGTCTGAAGTTCGTATAGAACGGCAGATCGGCAATCTGCAGATGCGTGCGGTCGGCGTTGAAAAGATTGTATGTGCTGAGCGCATTGATTTTATTGACCAAAGCTTCCGTTTCGGTTTCGGGAACTTCATTCCAGTTGTAATGCGGCATTTGTTTACTCCATTTTAATGTCATGACAATCAAGGCGGTCAAAACCAGCCCCGATATGGTAAGGAAGATTTTAGACGTTCTTGTTCTCATTGTCCAGTTTTCAGTTTTCTTTTGTTGTTTTTTCTTTGCGGGCAAGGACGACCAAGCCCGCGACGGGGGCGGAATCTTCGGTGCGCAGAGTGTCGCGGGTCAATGAAACCATGCGAAGCCCCGCGCGGTTCAAAGCGTCGCGCACGGCGGATTCCCCGTGCGTGTAACGTCCCGTCGGCTGTAAAGCGAATGTTTGTCCGTCAAGGTTTTCTTCAACGGTCAAAAACAGTTTTCCCCCGTCGTCCAAGCCGTTTGCGGCGGCGGTCAAAAGCGGCGTCAAATCGCCGAAATAGCACGCGACGTCCGCCAGAACAATCAGATCGAACGCGGCGGGACGGCTGTTCATGTAATCAACGGCGTCGGCTGTTTCCAAAGTGTCGTACAGATTTTTTTCGCGCGCTTTTTCAATCATTTCGGACGACAGGTCGATTCCCGTCAAAGGCTTGGCGAGTGTTTTTAAAAACGCTCCGTTCAATCCCGTGCCGCAGCCCGCGTCCAGCACGCGCAATCCGCTTTTTTCGTCCGCCAGAGCCGCTTTCAGCAAATCGGGGACGCGGTAGTCGAGCTTTTTCAGCGAAGATTCGAACGAATCCGCGAACGCGTCAAACAAATCGCGGACATATTCGGGTGAAAATTCGGCGGGATTTTTGTTTTCAAACGCGTCGCAGACGCGGCGGGCGATGGGGTTGTTCGGAAAAAACTGCAGCCATTTTTGCGCCAGACGCTTTGCCAGATCGGGCTTGTTTTCGTGGACGTAAAGCGCGTGCAGGGCTTGCGCCAAACAGTGGTGGACTTGGGCGAAATCGGGCTTTAACGCCAAAGCGGTCAGGTACAGCCCGACGGATTCGGCGGGATCGCCCGCTTCTTTGACCGCCAGCCCCAGATTAAAGCACGTTTCCGCCTGTTTCGGATTGATGATGAACGCTTTGCGGTAACATTCCAGCGCTTCCTCGTAACGTTCGTTGTCGTACAGCAGAGCGCCCAAATCGTTGAACGCTTCAGCGAATTTCGGATCAAGCTTGACGGCGGTTTTGTAGTCGTCCTCGGCATCCCATTTCCGTCCGCGTTTGGCGTAAATGTGCGCGCGGTTGTTGTATGCGTCGGGATAATCGGGCGCGATGCGAATCGCCGCGTCGTAAGCATCGAAAGCGCCGTCCGAATCGTTCAAAGCTTCCTTGATAATTCCCAGTCCGTTCAAATACGTCGGGTTTTCGGGGGCAAGGGCGACGGCTTGATTCATTTGGTTCAAAGCCGCTTCGTATTGTCCCGTCCGGCGCAGGGTAATCGCGGTTTGGGCATGGATTTCGGCATCCTGCGGGTCGATGCTTCGCGCTTTTTCCAACAGGGCGAGAGCGGCGTCCGTATGTCCTTCGTCGCGTTCAAGCAACGCCAGATTCATCATTGCCAAGGCGAAATCGGGCTTTTTTTGCAAAGCGGATTCAAACGCTTCGCGCGCCTGTTTTCCTTGCCCCAAGGAACGGTAAATCACGCCGACATTGTTGTCGGTATCGGGCAAATCTGCGTCTAAGCGGGCGACTTCGCCGTATTGTTCCAGCGCTTCTTTCGGTTTGCCGCCGCTTTGAAGCGCTTGCGCCAGCGTAAAGCGGTACGCCGCGGCGTCGGGGGCGAGCTTGACGGCTTTGTACAAAAAATCCAAAGCGGAATCAAAAGCGCCTTTTTGCAGGGCAATCATGCCCAACAGGTGCAGTAAATCCGTGTGTTCGGGCGCGATTTCCAACAGCTGTCTGTAGCTTTGTTCCGCTTCGTCCAGCTTGCCCGCCTGATGCAAAGCGACCGCGTTTTGAAAAAAAAGGTCGAACGACATAAAAAAATCCTGCTCGATTTTTAATGAAAAATTGACTTATACTGTAGGCGAGTTTATGAATTAAATCTACACCTATGTTTATTTTACGGATACTCGGCAATGGCAGAAGAAATCGAAGAAACCGCCCAAACGGAAGAAAATATCGAACTTAATCGCAAAAAGGCGAGAAAATTCCAAAAGCTGAAGGACGAATCTTCGGTTACATTCTTTTTGCACGGCGCGCTGTTTATGTTCTTTACGACGGCGTTCACGTTTCTGTTCTTTTTGTACAAAAACCGTTATCCGCTGATTTTAAACGACGAGATTTTGCCCGAAGTGCTGTTTTCCAGCGTGGGGCTGCTGATTGTTTCGCTGATTTGCTTGTTCCTGCTGTCGCTCTGGCGGCTGTTGGGACGCGCTTTTCTGGCGGTGGTGACGGGGGCGTGCGGGGCTTATGTGCTGGGATTGATTTATCCCGACAACGTGGGCGTTTATCTGGGCGGATGGTTGCCGTTTCTGCCGCGTTCCCAGCTGATGTGGCTGGCGGAAAACGGAAACTTTGCCGCGGGATGCGTCATCGGCGCCGTGCTGTTCGTGTTTTTGAATATCTGCAAAGGCGCGGCGATGGCGTTTTTGTCTTTGCCCGTTCTGGCGGCTTTGCTGATGTTGCTCAACACCGCGTCGAAACAGGTTTCCCCGCAAGTGGTGCAAAAGAATTCCGAGATGTTCGCCGATGAAAAAAGCGACGGAAAAACGCAAAATCTGATTTATCTGATTTTGGCGGATCACGGCGGATACAAGGCGGAAACGGAGGAATGGAAAGCCGCGTTCCCTCAATCGAAAAATCCGGTCGCCGAATCCAATTCGCCCGCTTTCATCAACGCGTTTTATCAGTCGAACGGCTTTACGTTCTATCCGTCGGCGTATTTGCGCTTTCCCGATCGTTACCGCAACGTCGGCGCCGCCGTCAATCCGTCGCTGGAAGAAGTCACTCCCAAACTGTTCAGCCGCGACGACGCGTCGTATTATGTCAGTTCGTCCGACGCGCGCGTGTTTTTACTGCGCAACGATTTGTTCAAAGCGTTTAAAGACAAGGAATACAAAATCAACGTCTATCAGACGTATCCGTTCGATTTTTGCACGGGATTCGAAAAGGATGTCGAAAAATGCGTCACCTATCCCGCGCCGCTGGGGGCTTTGTATCAGACGGATTTGAGCGTTTCCGACCGCGTGCTGCTGCTTGTCGGGCATTTTTTGAATTCGACGCCCGCCGGCAAAGCGGCGGTTGAAAAAATGCGCGCAAAGCCGTCGCTGGCGGGATTTCCTTTTGTCGGCAATCCGCTGTCCCATTCTTTGCCCGTCGGACAGGCGGGGGTTTTGTACCGCTTGGTCAAAGACGCGGAATCCGCCAAAGGCAAAAACGTGTTCTTCGCCCATTTGAATCTGCCGCATTACCCGTATATGTACGACGAAAACTGCAAGCTGGTGACCGATCCGATGCTTTGGCGGTCGCGCAGTTCCGTCAATCCGAAAAAAGATTTGCTGGACGGGACGAAAAACAGGCAGGCTTATATGCGTCAGCTGGCGTGTTCTTACGGACAGCTGAACTATATGCTGAACGATTTGAAGGACAGCGGCGCGCTGAAAAACACCAAAATCGTCATTCACGGCGATCGCGGCGACGGATTGCAAAAAGACGACCGCCTGACGACGTCCATGACCCGCATTCAATATCAGGTGGATCGCCTGAAGCGCGATATGACGACGGTGTTCGCCGTTTATGATCCCGCAAAAAGCAAAGCTTCCGTCGAAAAAGGCGCTTGCGATGTGCAAACTTTGGTGAATCGGCACGTTTTGGACGTCAAAGACGGCGCGTGCCTGCCGCCCGATGTTTCTCAGACAACGGATCAGGAAAAAGAAGCCATTACACAATGGCTTGCCGAACCCGTGGATGCCGCTTGGCTGAAAAAAGAAAGCTATGCGCCGATTTATGCGGCGTGGCGCGAAAAGGGCGGGCAGGCGTTTATGGCACGTGTGGCTCAGCGTCAGCAACAGGCGGACAAATCCTTGGCAGGCTCGGATAAGATGCTGTTTGTCGCTCCGCCGTCGGAAAGCAAGCCCGTTGCGGAGTCGGAAACAAAAGCCGCTCCCGATTTTGTGCCTGTTCCCGACGCGGATAAGGATGTTCCGCCCCCCGCCGGAACGGAAGTCGTGGACGATGAATTCGCGGATTTGCCTCCGCCCCCGCTTGACGCAAACGCCGAGGTCGCGCCCGAACTGCCGCCGCCTCCGCCTTTGCCTGCCGAAGCGGAAAGCGCGCCTGTGATTGAGCCTGTCGCCGATAATGCGCCGATGCCGAACGAAGCGCCCGCTTTGCCGGCTTCGGATGTTGCGGATACAGCCGCGCCCGTTGCTCCTCCCATGCCTGATTTGCCCGCCGTGCCCGAGGTAAAATCCGTCGAAGAAGCCGAGGCGAATGTCGGGGCTGAAGCCGAAAAAGCCGCGCTTGCCGCCGCTGAAAAACAGGCTGAAGCGGAAGCCGCCGCCAAAGCCGCCGAGGAAGCCCGTTTGCGTGAAGAAGCCGAAGCCGCCGAGGAAAAAGCCCGAGCGGAAGCGGAAC
>ERZ1026860.1481-NODE-1481-length-11825-cov-13.766355_pt1 | contig 11825 bp, 8 predicted proteins | sample MGYA00380160_ERZ1026860 | MGnify/ENA primary metagenome ERZ1026860 (study PRJEB33269, sample SAMEA4719796) | human gut metagenome | biome: human-associated habitat; feature: organic feature; material: feces | place: Cameroon | collected 2013-10 ... | reverse complement strand
AAATAGTTTAAATTGTTTTTCCTTTATGTTATACTCGAGGGGCAAATAAATGATAACTTTAGAAAGGATACGTTGTTAGCATGAATATGGGATGCCTATGAAAAATCAAAAAACGATATTATTAAGGAAAGGTGCTTTATTATGATAACTATAAAAGATCATTATCCTGTCATTGACCAGACAATCCAGCAGGTAAAAGACCGGTTTGGTTCTGACAGCAAAATTGCTGTTATGTTTGAAAACTGTATTTCCAATACATTACAGACCACCATAAAAGTACTGGAGGACGGTTCCATATTTGTTATTACCGGAGATATTCCAGCCATGTGGCTTCGTGATTCAGCCTGCCAGCTCCGTCCTTTTCTCTTTTTTGCCAAAGAGGATCCGGAGATTGCCGACATCATAAGCGGCCTGATCCAGAAGCAGATGCAATGTATCCAGATAGATCCTTACGCCAACGCTTTTAATGAGTGTGCAAATGGTAATTGCTGGGAGCATGACAAGACAGATATGAAGCCGGAATTATGGGAAAGAAAATTTGAAATTGATTCTCTTTGTTTTCCTGTCCAGCTCTCTTATCTCTTTTGGAAAAATACCGGTTATACAGCCCACTTTACCATGGACTGGTTAAAATCCGCAAAAACGATTATATCCGTATTCCGTACAGAACAGGATCACGAGCATAAATCTCCCTACACCTTTGAACGCATGAACTGCGTTCCCACTGACACATTATCCAGAAACGGAAAGGGCGCACTGGTAAAAAGCAATATTGGACTGATATGGTCCGGCTTCCGCCCAAGTGATGATTCCTGTACTTATGGATATTTAATTCCTTCCAACATGCTCGCCAGCGTTATTCTTGAGAATATTTCAGAAATAGCTGAGCAGATATATCATGACTCTGTGTTAGCAGCAGAGGCACACCAGTTTTCCTCAGATTTGCGGAAAGCAATAGAATCCCTTTCCATTGTTCCTGGTCAGAGCAAAGAATTTTATGCTTATGAAATAGACGGATTTGGCGAATATAACATCATGGATGACGCCAATCTTCCCAGCCTTCTGTCACTTCCCTATATCGGATACTGCGACAGGAAAGATGGGCGATATCTGAACACAAGAGAGATCATCCTTAGTGACAGAAACCCTTATTATTATGCCGGAGCCTGTGCAAAAGGCATTGGAAGCCCACATACACCAGCCCGTTATATATGGCATATCGGACTCGCCATGCAGGCACTGACTACTGCATCCGCCAAAGGGCGTGAGCAGCTCCTTGACACGCTGACTCATACAGATGCAGGTACTGACCTCATGCATGAGGCTTTTCTGGTAGATGACCCTGCACAATATACCCGTCCATGGTTTTCATGGGCCAATTCTGTATTCTGTGAGCTGATCCTGGATTGCTGCGGTTACCACCTGGAAATGTAGCATCCGTTCACAGCAGCATATAAAGCTGCACACCATACAGTGCCAGCACCCCGGGGATCCCAAGAAAACCTGCTATAGAAAATGTGATCAGATTATAGCCAACGTGGATCCCCTCCATGATGCTGCCAAGCACCTGATTCCCCAGATAAAAAAGCAGACAGCCTGCTATGCCCCGCAATATGAAATTCAAAATTTTTTCCATCAGTTTCATTATTTTTTAAGCTTTCTCCGTCCTCTCTCCTGTCCAGCTGTCTGTATGTCCAGGCCAGCCAGATATCTCCTGTAATTATATATGTTTCTTCACGTGATTTATGAATAAAAGCCAGAAACCCGGACTATACTTTTTTCAAAAGGAAATATCTGGGAGGCTGCACATGAAATCATATTTTGGATTTTCTTCCCATACCAACAGAACCCTTTCGGAGGAAGAACTGCAGAGAAATGCTCTTCTTTCTGATCTGGAGCAAACAAAAAAAGCCCTGGAGATCGCATATGCGGGCTTTGACAATGTCACAGAACCAGATCTCATCGACTGCTATATCTACGAGGTCAATTCTGTGCTGAAGCGCTATAAATTTTTAATGGAACAGGCAGCACACCTGTGTATGCTGCCTGAAGAAAAAACTACTGCTTCTGTTTTAAACGCGGAAGCCCCGGCTGCTACCCTGATCAGCTAAGCTCTCGTTAAGAGCCCCTCTTCCATAGGTAAGTCCTGCATAAACGGCCTGCGTATTTTCCATAACGGCACCGGAATCATCCTGCTCACTGATGGTCTCATAAGCATCCTTAAGTTTTCTGACCATATCCTCCGGCTCCTTTAGCAGTGCGGCATCCTTTCTGGCATCTGCCTGGATCAGCATCCTGTCCGCAAAGAGATAGAGCTGCAGCAGGTTTCCGGAAACAGGGTATTCATGGTTCAGGGAGTGGCTCAGTTCGTGGATACATGCCCTTGCCCGTTTGATACCGGTGTGAAAGGCCGCCTCATCCCTGCTGCCAGCCGCATCTTCTGCTTCCTTCAGATAATCCAGTGTCATTTCATATAAGATCACTACAAGCTGTGTCCGGCTTGCCTGAGATATTTTCAGCGTATACTGCTGTTTCTTTTCATCCGTCATTTCATTTCCCTCTATGTATCAGAAATCTGTACTTACTGCAGAAGCTGAAGTACCTGGGAAGGTCTTTCATTGGCCTGTGCCAGCATGGAAGTACTTGCCTGGGAAAGTACCTGAAGGGTTGTATATTCTGTCATTTCTTCTGCCATATCTGTATCCATGATCCTGGAATAAGCTGCCGTCATATTCTCTGAAGTAATATCCAGGCTGCTGACTGTGTGCTCCAGACGATTCTGGTAAGCACCGATCCGGCTTCTTGCCTCCGATACATATTTAATAGCTGCATCAACCTGATCGATCGCTTTTGTCGCACCCTCTGCGGTCGTCAGATCCAGGGATTCGATTCCCATATTAAGGCAGGAAATCCTGGGGATACGAATGCCAAGCTGCTGTCCCTCATTAGCACCGATCTGGGTGTCCATGGCGCCAAAGCCTGCAAGCTCCATCTTAAAATTTTTAACTGTAGTAACAACATCCTTCTGAATGCCGCTCCGGATCTCCAGCTTCAGTTCAAATCCATTGTCTCCGGTAATCGTGGCGATATTACCGTCTACACCACTTACCTTTGCTCCGGCAACAGTCTGTCCGTCGGGTCCCGTAATTGTTACAGAGGACTTTGCCGAATCCAGTTCGCCATCCTTATCTGTACCGATCTTCAGGTCTGTCACCTGATATTCTCCAGCCTTGACCTCATCTCCATAATAAGCAACCTTCACATCAACGTTATCGGTATACCCTTTCAGGTCAAAGGATCCATCCAGGATCTTCTGCCCATTAAACTCAGCCTCTCCTGAGATTCTGTCAATTTCCTCCTTCAGCTGCTGGGCTTCATTATTGATGATCTCACGATCCTGTTCCGTCAGGGTTCCTGTACTTGCTTTTACAGAAAGCTCATTCAGACGCTGCAGCATATCATGGATCTCTGACATGGTTCCATCTGCGATCTCGATCACAGAAATACCATCACCTGCATTATCTGTTGCAACAGAAACACCCGCAATCTGTGCATTCATTCTCTTGGCCATGGCAAGTCCTGACGGATTGTCCTTGGCGTGTGTGATCTTATAGCCGGAGGAAAGCTTTCCCAGGGATGCCGCCAGCTTATTGTCGTTTCTTGTCAGTGCATTATTGGCAATTGCCGCGGACGCATTAAAATTAATTTTCATCTTATTCTGATTCCTTTCTGCTTATTTGGCTGATAAAACTGATATATGTTCTGGCAACCCGGTACAGGGCTGCATCCGTCTGTCCTTTTTCCTTACCAGATCCGGCCTTTAACGCATAACCGGCAGGATCCAGGGTTTCTTCTGTAATGAAGTGAATGTCTCCTGCCTGGATCTCTTCCTCAGAGAGCATTTGCCGGAAAAGCTCAGCCTCTCCGGAAAGCTTCTCTGCAGCACGTCTTTCCTGACTGATGCTGCAGCCTGTAAGTCCCATCTTTCCAAAGGAAAACTCCGCTGCATTCTTTCCAAGCGCTTCCGTTTCCAGAGAGATAGTAACCTTACTTTCTGCCCCCTCCTTATGGATCATAGTCAGATTTACCGCTGTCAGCTCTCCATTTATCTGAAGCGGCAGGGTATAATTTTCTTCCTTGGCCATAGATCTCAGAAAGCCTACCTGTCTGCAAAGACTGTGCAGATATCTTACGTCCAGGATATCTGTTGTGTTCTCAAAGGCCTGTCTTTCAATCTGCTCTGACAGAACATCTGCCAGGCGGTCATAAGCCGTATCTGCACTCTCCTGTGTCGTAAATCCGGATAATATCTCTTCTCCAAGGTCTTCTATACTGATCCTGTCTGTACCAGCTTCATCTGATGGCTCCTTGGCTGTCCTGTCTGCATGATCCTTCTTCGCTTTACCAGCTGTCTGAGCTCCTCTTTCAAAACCCCTGATACCCTTGAACAGTTCTGCAGGTGCCCGCAGCAATTCTCCTGCCGTCAGCAGATTATCTGCCGTGATAGGCTGTCCATTGTCTGAAAGATATCGGAAAATCTCTTCTTCGCTGGCGGCCGCTGCACGGAAATTCTCTGCCCCTCCAGCCATTTCTCCTTCAACCGGTTTCCCTTCTGCCTGCTCATCTGCCGCCGGATCATCATTCTCTGCGAATGCCTGCTGCATTTCTTTTCTTGTATGGATAAAGCCCCGCTCAATCTGTGCAATGATGGAATCTGTAAAGCCGCCTGCTGCGATAACCTCTTTCCCATCACCGATTTTATAATCCATATGCTTCTTCTTCGCTGTTCTCACAGCTGACAAAAGATTTTCAAGGGTTTCTGTCCTGCCAGTATCTGCCACAGCGCCCAGTGCTGCGTCATCCCCTTTTTCAATCTGACGGAAAAGTCTGTAAATACCGATATAAGCATCTCTCTCTTCCTGACTGATTTCCTTTTTCTGATCCAGGTGATAAAGAAATTCACTGTAGGAGGCAAGCTCCTCTTCAGGCATCTGCTCCTGCCCCGTCAGATAGGTATAAAGATCCTCCAGCGTCATGGTAAGAGGATTGATCCCCTTCCGGATCATGGAAAGAACCTCTCCAGGTCTTAGATTGTCTGTAATATTATGCAGCAGTTTTTCTGATGCCCGGATCTTTTCAAAGTTCTTTTCTGTCATATCCATGCTGTTATAGCCAAGGATCCTGATCGTTTTCCTGTTTTCTTCTGTCAGCTCCTTACCCATATCCGCCAGGATATCATCTACATTCTGGAATGCTTTTTTTATGGAATCTCCAAGATCCTGTCTTGGAGCTGTCATCAGCTCTTCGTACTTCTCACCGGCTTTTTCCATGGAGATACGGACAGCTCTGCTCTTCTGTGCAGCTCCTTCCAGCGTATCAGCTGACTCGATCTGCGCGGCCACTGCTGCCGGAGCTCTCCTCAGACTTTCTGCTGCCTGCAGGGAATCTCTGTACCAGCCTGCCTTTTCCTGTGCTTTTAGCGGATCAGTTTCTCCTGTAAGCTCTCTATCCACCTGCATCCCTGCTTCTGACAGCCTGCGGATCAATTCTTCCATCGGGGCTGTCTCAATCTGGAAGCCGCTCCTTAAAAGCTTTAAATTGGCACTGACTGTCATGGAAAGCCGTACCTCTTCAAGATATCTTCTGGCCTGCAGCCTGTCTGCACTCATGCCTGCTTCCTGCAGAGGATCACTGCTGCTCTGATCTGCAGCCTCTTCCAAGCCTGTGCTCTCTGCATGGATTGCAAACAGATTCTTTAACTGAAAAGGAAGCTCAGATATCAGAATCCTGTCTGCGTCCCGGTCTGTCAGTTCCTTCGTACCTTCCTCTATTCTTACTGCCTGCTGCAGAAGGCTCTCCTCAGCAGTCAGATCAGCATTGCGTACTGCCCTTCCATCGGAAATGGCGATTGCAGCCGCTTTCAGAAAATCCTCTTCAGAAACGGGAAACGTCATTTCCTCCAGCTCATGCAGCTTTGTCAGATTATCTGCGTTAAAGGGTATCCCCTTTTCTATCAGCCATTTGGCATCGGAAACAGCTTTTTCATCAACAGAAAGCCCTGCTTCCTGTATCACATGTTCAATCTGAGGCATGAGATTTTCATACTCCACGGTTTCCGGTTTCTTTACATAATAGCCATCCATTTCACCGGCCCTGTAGTATCCCTGTCCGGTCCTGCCGCTTCCTGCTGCTCCTGCATGAATGGCAAAGTAAATGTTCTCCGGAGTAATGTCAAGCTGATTCTCTACCAGATATCGTATGGTGTCCTCATTCAGAGTGGAAACGGAGGACAGCTGCTCATAGGTCGTTACAGCCTCCTCTATATTCCCCTCTGTCAGAGGAATGTCCTGCTCTGCGAACTGCTTCTGCAGCTCTCTGGCAAAGCTCTCACTTCCTGTGATTCTAGCAAGGCTTTCACCGTCTATGGTATCAGTATAACCAACAACCTGTGTACCTCCCTTTAACAGAGCTGCTTTTATCTTGTCAACAATGGTGACAACCGTATCGATCTCTGTACTGCCCGGATGAAAGCCTTCTTCCTGAAGCTTCGCAAAATCTTCGTCAGATACAGAATTAGACATCACTGCCATATAGTTCCTGCGGGCAGTAATATCCTCCATACCCGCTTTCTGCATAACCTCTTCTGCGGTCCTTCCGTGACCTGCGTAAGCGCTGTTATCCGTAACTGTGCCAGAAATGTCTAATGCAAACCCGGCCGAACATACCTCTCTGGTACTGTCAGCCTTCCGATATCCTGTTGTCTCCCTGTCTTTATTCAAATAGGCCTTGGGATCCTGTCCTGTCCCGTTAAAGATAATATTCATGCTCATTTCCTTCATCCTATCATTTGCAAAAAACAAGGGTGAATGACCATATCATTCACCCTTTATTTCGGTAATATATTCGGTTTTCTTAACCTCTAAAAAAGAAAGATTGCTGCTGTATACGGGGGCAGATCAAATGTAATACTGTACTCCTTGTTATTACACGGCTTTGCTTCTGCTGCAAGCTCCTTCGGGATCACATTTCCGTCTCCCGCAAACTTTGTATCGTCACTGTTCAGAAGCAGCTTATATTTCTTTTTCTTCGGTACTCCAACCACATAATTCTCCCACTTCATGGGAGTCATATTCAGAATAAATAACAGTTCATTCTTTCCATTCTCTGATTTACGGAAGAAGCTGTATACACTCCTGTCCTTATCATCACAGTTCAGCCACTCAAAGCCTGCCCAGCTGTTGTCGTTCTCATACAGGCAGGGATATTTGCGGTAGATCTGCAAAAGCTCCTTCACATAATCATGCATGCCCTTATTCAGGTCATTCTCCAGAAGGAACCAGTCAAGCTCCCTTGCTTCACTCCATTCTCTTTCCTGTCCAAATTCCTGTCCCATGAAAAGCAGCTTCTTGCCGGAATGTCCAAGCATATAAGTGTAGCCCAGTCTTAAATTGGCATATTTATCTACTTTGTAGCCTGGCATCTTTTCTACCATGGAGCATTTCAGGTGGACTACCTCATCATGGGAAAGCGGCAGGATATAATGCTCACTCTCATTGTAGCTCATGGCAAAGGTCATTGCATAATGGTTATCCTTACGGAAATAAGGATCCAGCTTCATGTATTCACAGAAGTCATGCATCCAGCCCATATTCCATTTAAAGCTGAACCCGAGACCGTCCTCTTCAATAGAATGTGTAACACCAGGCCACGCGGTTGACTCTTCAGCAATCGTCATAAATCCGGGATATGTACCCCGCACTACTGAGTTCAGATGCTTAAAGAATTCAATCGCCTCCAGGTTCTTATTCCCGCCATATTTATTCGGCACCCACTGGCCATCCTTCTTTCCATAATCCAGATACAGCATGGATGCCACTGCATCCACACGGATACCATCAATATGGAATTCCTTGATCCAGAATAATGCATTGGCGATCAGGAAATTCTTAACTTCATTCTTTCCATAATTAAAGATCTTGGTACCCCAGTCTGGATGCTCGCCCTTCCTCGGATCCGGATCTTCAAAAATACACTGCCCGTCAAATCTGCCAAGTCCATGTGCATCTGTTGCAAAATGAGCCGGTACCCAGTCCAGGATCACACCGATCTTATTCCTGTGAAGCTTGTTTACCAGATACATGAAGTCCTGTGGATCTCCATATCTTGCTGTAGGTGCATAGTATCCGGTCACCTGATAACCCCAGGAGCCATCGAAGGGATACTCCGCAATACCCATCAGTTCCACATGGGTATATTTCATTTCCTTTAAATATTCTACAATTCTGTCTGCAAATTCACGGTAATTATAAAAGCCCTGCTCTTCCGGTCTTGGATGTCTCATCCAGGAACCGATGTGGCATTCATAAATTGCCAGCGGCTCTTTATAATAATCCCTTTCCTCACGTTCCCTGAGCCACAGATCGTCTGTCCATTTATAGCCGGAAATATCAACCGTTTTTGATGCAGTCCCGGGGCGCATTTCTGCGCTGTTGGCAAAAGGATCTGCCTTATATAGCTTCTCGCCGGAAGGTGCCGTAATAAGAAACTTATACAGCTCCCCTGTTCCTACACCCGGAAGAAAAACCGTCCAGATTCCACCCGCACCAAGCTTTGTCATAGGTGCTGCCTCTTCGTTCCAGCCATTAAAGGTACCAATCACATGTACGCTGGCAGCATTCGGTGCCCATACACCAAAGAAAGTTCCCTTTCTGCCATTCTCCACTGAAGGATGCGCACCCAGCTTTTTATAGATATCATAGTGTGTACCCTGAGCAAATAAATACTGGTCTGCTTCTGAAATAAATACGGTTCCCTCGGTCTGTTTTTTCTTTTCCATGCAGAAAAACCCCCTTGATTTTTAGTAATGCATAAAGTCCTTTTCTCTTAAAACAACCATATCTTCATCATCATATCTCTTGCCAAACAGCACATCAAAGAAATGCTTCGGTGTCTTCTTATCTGCATAATAGATCGCTTCATCCACGATCTCTTCAATTTCTGAGAGTGTTACCTCATGGTCACTGGTCTGCATATCTGCAATTCTCGTATGCAGTGCCAGAACACCCAGCTCATCAATCGCATATTCCTGCTCCAGGGCATACTTTTTTGCGTATTTAACAAGTGTCTGATCATCCAGTGCTTCCACATCTACCCTGAGATTAAAGATTGTTGCCAGTGCCGGATATTTCGTCAGGAACTTTTCTATCGCTTCCTTTTTATCTTCAAGGATAATGATCAGTCCCTTTCCTTCCTGATTCAGCTCTCTGATCAGGGATTCCACTGTATTCTTCTTCATAGAAGCTGCACCCTCAATGATCAGCGCCCCTCCAAGGAGTCGGTCCAGGGTTGCTCCAACTTCCTTCTTGTTCATATTACCCCCGGAAATTTTGGCCACCTTGCCCGAAAAATTATTATCAGAAAGCTGAACCTCCTTCACAAGAAGCTTGGCAAGTGCAGTGGTACCCGTGCCCTCTTCTCCTGTGATCACAACATTTCCTGTGTAAGATGCCAGGCTGATATTATCAATTACCTCTACGATCTGCTTTCTTGTTTTCTTGTGATGGATGAACGGAGCGAACTGCTCTCTCTCACTCCTGCTCATTTCGCGTGCAGTATAGGAATTCCCTGCCTCTGCTGTTCCCTCTTCTTCCGTTTTTTCCTCTTCAGTTTTTTCCTCTGCTGCTTCTTCCTCAGCTATCCCTTTCTCTGGTGCTTCCTCAGCCGGGATTTCTTCGTCTAAAGGCGTATCCGCTTCCCCGGTCTCTTCCTCTATGATCCCGGCATCTTCTATGACTTCCAGCTGTTCTTCTGTCTGCTCTTCCGGCTGTTTTTCAGCCTTCGACTCTTCCTTTGCTGCAGGCTCAGCAGCCTCCTCTGCCTCCTTTACGCTGTTTACATCTTCTGTGTCAGTCTTCTCTTCATCCTTTGCATCAATATCAGAAACCTTTACTACCTTGGGGCGCTCTTCTTCTGCTCTTTTCTTACTTTCCCTCACAGCAGCATCCACCATGGCCTTTTCCAGCTCCTCAAGAAGTCCTGTCTTGGTCGCCTCATCAAAGTCTGAGAACAAGGAATCCGTCTGCTTGTGTACGCGCTCCTTGATCTCCTGCAGCATCTTCTGCTCATTGTCTTTCTTCATCTTTTCCCATTCAGCCATAACATCATCAATACTCAGCTGACCGGTGATCTGCTTCTCTATCTGCTCTTCCTCCGGAATAGCCAGACTGATCTGTCCGTCATATTCCTGGGAAAGGATATCATCAAAACCCGATGGCTTGTGAAATGTACGGATCACACCCGTATTACTGATCGCCGGATTTGGTGATGCCTCCGGAAGTCTTTCTCTGTCCTTCTGCAGAGATTCTGCCCTGTCGGCCACTTTGGAAACAGACTCCTGCATGGCTGCAATATTCCGCGAGGTCTGTGCATCCTTCTCCACCAGCTCAGAGATCACATCTTCTACCTTAACTTCAGAGGTATTGCCAAAGAATACTTCCTCAGATACATGATCTGCTGCTTCTGAATCACTGTCAGTCAGCATATCCTCACTGATCAGCTGCATTTCATCGGTATCCTGCTTAACAGCAGCCGGTGCTTCCGGTACGGAAGCTGCAGGAAGTTCCTCCGCAGGCATTTCTGATGCTGTTACCTCATGGATGTCTGCTGCTTTCGCAGCTTCTGCCTCTTCTTCCACATCCTGTGTTTCCTTCTGTACGGCATTCTCACGTTCCTCTGTATGAGATGATACCTCCAGAAATTCCTTCATGCTTTCCGCAAGCTCTTTCTGCAGATTGATGGTATTATACTGACTTACATCAACTGTCTTGACTTCTATATCGTCCAGTCCCTTGCCCGGCAGCTCCTGGGTAGGATCTGTAAGTACATTCTGCTCCCTGCTGAACTCATCATCCTCTTCCTCTTCTGCTGCTGCCTGTCCGGCTTCCTCCTGAATGGCTTTTCCTTCTGTCACAATATCAGCTTCAATAATGCCGCCGGTATGCTTCATCTGCTCATATTTCGCTTCCTGCTCCTCTGTCAGGGGCTGGTGCAGCTTTTTCAGCTCCAGCGCCTTCAGAACATATCTGCCGTCAGAAAACCAAAGGAACATCTCATCACATTCCTCTACACATTTGGACTCAAGTCCTACCCTGTGATAAAGATATGCCAGTTCATAAGCCCACTTCTCACGGTAATCCTTTTTCTTCAACTCCTCCAGTACTGCAATTCTCTCTTCCAGGCTGACTTCCTGTGCCTCATAAAGCTTATACTGAAGAATGTATCTGCCAGAGTCCTTCGGTGCAAGCTGCACAAATTCCTTATAGTATTCGATTGCCTGCACATATTCTTCCAGCTTAATGGAAAGCTCACAAAGTGAATAAACAATAGGGCGCCTTCCGCCACCCTTCTCATAGGCAAGCAGGAGAATATCCCTGCTGTCCTCATATCTTCTGTTGATTTTATATAGATCACTGATCGTACAGAGCATCATCACACTTCTGACCCTGCGCCAGTCAATGGTATCTGCAATCTTGGCAGCTTCCGCATATTCGCCGTCAGCGATCAGCGATTTGATCTCTTCTGCACGTACTTTATATTCATACTTATCCAAGGTACTCACCTCATGTTCTCAGATTTATGGACAAAATAACCCGATTTTCATTTTTTAAGTGTACCATAGCATGCCCTTTCTGTCAAAGGACACAAAAAAAAGCACCATCCCCAAGGCTCGTATGTCCTCAAAAACGGTACTTGTAAGTGCACCGCCAGGGGCTCGAACCCTGGACACCCTGATTAAGAGTCAGGTGCTCTACCAACTGAGCTAGCGG
>ERZ1026860.1478-NODE-1478-length-11853-cov-5.772843_pt1 | contig 11853 bp, 10 predicted proteins | sample MGYA00380160_ERZ1026860 | MGnify/ENA primary metagenome ERZ1026860 (study PRJEB33269, sample SAMEA4719796) | human gut metagenome | biome: human-associated habitat; feature: organic feature; material: feces | place: Cameroon | collected 2013-10 ... | reverse complement strand
TAAGAGACAGCTTTTCCTTAAAAGGAAGTGCAAATGACTTGATTCCGGCTATAAAGCCCGATAGCTTGTTAGAGCAAAGCACAGCCGAGAGTGAACCACCTATCGTGATAACTGCCGAGGGCGCATCAAGAAAGTTTAATAATGCAGGTACCCCACCATTTTGAATGATACCGAACAAAACCATTCCGATACCAAGAATTACTCCTAAAAGAGATGCTATATCCACTTATACACACCTTCCATAAATAAATATTTGTCGAATGACCTTAGTTATAATTTTACTAAATTTTAGTGTAAATGTCTATGTAAAAATAATATTTTTGATAAAAAATACACAAAATATTGGGAAATGGCCTAAGCCATCCCCCAATACCTTGCGAAATTATTATCTCTTAAGATTGATAAGCTCCTCGAGAAGCGTATCAGATGTGGTGATGACACGTGAGTTTGCCTGAAAGCCACGCTGAGTGACTATCATATCCGTAAACTGTGAAGACAAATCTACATTTGACATCTCAAGCTCTCCTGATGAGATAGAGCCTCCGTCAGCTGATATTTCAACTCCTATTCCATCAAATTCACCTGAGTTTAATGTGCTCTGATAGCAGTTGTCTCCGATTTTTTCAAGACCTGATGCATTGGCAAACTGTGCCACAGCTATCTGGCAGAGTAAAACTGTATTACCATTGTCATATGAACCGTATATCTTACCATCGTCACTGACAGTTATGCCTGTAAGTGCTCCGAGTGCTTTTCCCTTGCCATCGCCCTGCAAGTCACCGTTCATACCACCGATAGTAGAGGTTCCGTTATTATTATAGTTCATGGATTTGCTGAAATCCACTTCTATATTGCTGAAATTACTTCCGTTGATTGAGGCATCCTGTGTGTTTAAGACGGAAAGATTCAGGTTTATTGTCTTTGCAGCCGGTGAATTTGCACTTGAAATTGATGTAAAAGTACCCTCACTCTGGTCAAAAACGAGCGAAGCGTCCTCAAATATAGTCTGGGGATCTACAGCCCTTCCTTTATAAGAGTACATTGTCTGTCCGTTTGGTCCCTGGCTTGTGATAAAATTGCCATCCCTGTCTACATCAAAAATGGAATTACCCTTAGAATCAACAATATCCTTGAGAGTAACATCATATGTACCATCAGTATTTGTCTTTTTAATACCAAACTTTGCAGTATAGTTGTATCCCAGATCATCAAAAAAGCCTATAGTAATGATTCTTCCTGTGTCGGCCGCCTGGGCATCGTTTTTATCGAGTACGCCCGATACATATGCCTTTGTAGTAGCCTCCGGTGCTGAGGTTTTAGTGGCAGAAGACATTACCTGCAGTGATGATACCGTATCCTTTATCACGTTGCCCTTTGCATCTACCTGCCATCCCTGTAATGTATATCCTGTAGAGCTCATACATAAATAGCCGTTGCCATCTACATAGAAATCACCGGCACGGGTGAAAAGACGGTTTGTTCCATCACTTACCACAAAAAAGTTAGTCGCGTTTTTGTCATTTAATCTAAGATCAAATGGATTACCGGTAGTCTCAGCAGAACCGGCTCCGGTAATATTTACAGCAGTGGCACCAGACTTAACGCCAAGACCTATCTGCTTTGCATTTTTTCCACCGCTGCCGGTGGCTCCGTTTCCGGCCGAAGCGCCCGATGTAGTCTGGTACATAATCTCACTGAAACGCACTGAGGATGCCTTAAAGGCCTCAGTATTTACGTTTGCGATGTTGTTACCAATAACATCCATTCTTGTCTGATGTGTCTTGAGTCCTGACACAGCAGAATAAAGTGATCTCATCATAGTTGTTTGTCCTCCTATAGTATGGATGGACGGTATAGGCTTTTTCTGTCATTCAAAAGCCCTTTTGCCTCCTTAAAGGTCCGGCTACATAATTACCGCTCCATCAATATTTGTAAATACATTTGAATTAGTTTCCGCCTGGTCCATTGCAGTGACAACGGTCTTACTTGGCACATTTACTATAAACGCAATATCATCTACAAGCACCAGTGAATCGTTTACACCCTTGCTATCTGCAGCTGCTATCCCCTTTTGAAGACGCATGCTCTGGTCGTCGGAAAGATTAATATTTCTCTGTGTCAGCCGCATTGATGCATGCTTTGAGAATTTAACCGGCTGCGTCTGCTGATTTAATATTTCCTCAAAGGATATACCATTTATCTTTTTTTCTGTAGATTTTTGCTTATTTAGATATTGGCTTGTCAGCTGCTCTATGGATGAGTAATTATTAATGATATTCTTCATAATTCACCTCACGCAGTCTGATTCGTATCGTTTCCTTTACTGTCAGCCTGATTATTTTTATCTGCCGCAATAAGCTCCTTCAGCTTATCCTCATAAGCCTGAAGCTTGCTGTAATCACTGGCATTTATAAACTGCCTGCCATAATCTGAAAGTCCGTCGTACAGCTTTCTTGCTTCCTCTATACTGTCCTTTGAAGCTGTCGTCAGATTTTCTATCTTAGGAAGCTTTGCTATAAGGCTCGAAAATGTACTTGAGTTTACAATTGCATCGTAGTACTCATCCGTTGATACAGAATAAAGGCTCGAGTAGTCGTACATTTTTTCATTGATAGAAAGCTGAATCTTGCCATCCTTATATGTAACATAGTCTACCTTGCCACTGTAGTATCCGGAAGCACTGTCCTTATCAGTTACAATAACCTCCTTGCCTACAAGCGAAAGTGCTGCACTCTTTGTAGTCTGGTCATAAGATGATGACATGGATTCTTTCATAGAAAGAGTTGCCTCCAGCTGTGAGAATGTAGCCATCTGTGCCACATAGTCGGTGTTGCTTGTCGGCTCAAGCGGGTCCTGATACTGCATCTCTGCGCTTAAAAGCTTTAAAAAATCATCATAGCCAAGATTTGAGCCACTTGCTTTTGTATTGCTTGTATTTCTGTTTTGTGTAGGAGTGGTATTTGTCTTGTCTAGCTTTCCGTTTGTAACATTTGCTGTAATTGCCATTTGTCCTCCTTTTTCATGACACCTTATGCTGTGAAATCTACTGAATTTCCGTTATCTCTCATAATCTGTGTCACAAGTCTTTCTTCAGCGCGATCCTGCATCATATCGCTGTCTATGCCGCTGTCAGAGCTGTTTGAACCATTATAGGAATTTGTGCTCTCCTGCTGTCTGCTGTCGTTTGCAGCACCCTGCTCGAGATTCCTCTCAAACTCATGTGATGCAACGGTGATTTCCACCTCATTTACCCTGATGCCTGAATTGTTTAAGGCTTCCTTGAGATTGACCATTTGTGTCTGTAAAGCTTCTTTTACAGCCTCATTGGAAACTGCAATTCTTGCAGATATCTCGCTGTTCTTCTGAGATACGTTGATATACATTCTTCCAAGGCTTTCAGGTGTAAGCTGAAGGTTAATTGCCGATTCTTCAGTGGTGTTTGATATGCTCATACTGTCGACAATCTGTCTGATGATATCTGTTGTATCAACACGTAATCGGCTTTGTGACTGTGACATTTCAAATGAAGTATCGGTATTCAGCTGTTCGCTGACAGATGCATGAAGCACTGAATTGTCTGAGTGTGCGCCATCATCATGATGCAATACGCGCTCACCGGAATCATCAAAGCTGCTGTCAACCTGAGACTTTTCTGTATTTTTATCTGATGTAATACCATTGCCTGTTTCGCCTGGAGAAGTGCCTTCGTCCGAGTTTTGGTAAGAGCTGTCCTGTGTACTGCCATCATATACCTTAACAGCTTCATCAGCAGTGTCGTTTATATTCTGACCCGAAGCTGCTGTATCGTCATAGCTGCTGTCAACCGTTTTTTCCGGTGTATTTACACTACCGGTCGATTCGTTTGTATCCGTTGTATCAGCCGAAGAAACTATATCTGCATCTAGTATTTCACCATCATCTGAAGCAGTAAGCTGTGATAATAAATCAAGCTGTGCATCATTTTCAGATGCAACCTGAGACACATCATTAAACAATGCAGTAAAGTCGGCATTTAAAACAAGTGCCTGTGGATCAGATGCATTTCCGGTGACATCACAATATAAAGCCGCCAGATTTGCAGGATTGAGTAAATCCATAGCTGTCAGTCCAAGAAGCTGCATTGCATTATTAAGTTCATCCTCAGATATATCGAGGTCATCAGTTACTTTTTCAACTATCTGCGAAGATATATCATCGGTGATTTTTTTTACTTCGCTTTCTGTAGGGCTGTTTTTTGATGCAGTTTTGATGCTTATTTCCTTAGTGTTGTTTTTATTTAAAGTATAAGAGTTTCTTTGCTTTAAAAATGTAGTGCTGTTATCCTGCACAGCTGTCCGGCCGCCAAGATAGCTTTTAAAGTCAATACCGGATTGTGCAGTTGTTTGCGTTATAGCCTTCTGCCCTGTCGAAACAGTCCGTCCACCTGATACATTTGGTACAACAGGTGATATTGTATTGTCTGCCATATTCTCCTCCTTTCATTTATTATTGTAACAGGATATGCTATCAGTTCTGTGAAGGATTCATAATCTTAGTAACCTTTGCCGCTGTAGCCGAATCCATTTTACCAAGGATATTACCTCTCGACTGGGCATCCATGGCATTTAATATCTTGGCAACAAGTGACAGATTGTCGGTCATGCTGTCAAAAATAGCTGCAGCCTCCTTAGGCTTCATTTTGGAATATGTCTGGGCATAATCCTTAATTTCATCATCCTGTTCAAGCTGTTCACACACCTGTTTATATAAGATTTCTGCATTGGCAGGATCTATCTGCTCGTAGAATTTCTTATATTCTTTTATATCGGGTGCTTTATCTGAAAAAACAACCTCCTCATAGTATTTTTCTTTTTCCTCCTCAAAGGCTGCCTGATCCTCCTTATAGGTGCTCAAATCCTGTATCTGGGCATTTAAATCATTGATTGTCTGGGCATCAGCCTGATTCTTGCTATTGGCATCATCCAATTGTTTTTCGAGCTCCTTAATTCTCGAAACCGCATCGTCCAAATTTGTGTAGCCTGCGGTCTCTGTGGACTCAGATGCAGTGATATTGCCGGAATCAGGAAGTATCTTACTTAGTACAGGCACATCCTTTAGTGCCGGCGCAAGCACAGTCGAGCCAAAGCCACCCACATCTGCTTTTACAAAAACTGCAAATATTCCAAGCCATATTGCGATAATAAGTATAGTAACAAGCACCATGACTATCTTGCTTGAGACAGAATCACTGTCATCATTTTCTGCATCGGGCTTATCGGCTTCATGATTCTTCTTTGCTTTCTTAGCTGCCTTTTTAGCGGCTTTTTCTTCCATTTTCTTTTCTTTTTTTGTTTTCTTAGCATCCTCGGTTGATTCTGCTTCGTTTAGTTCTGCCATATTTCCTCCGGACTACGAATTATAGGTAAAGCTCACAAGCTGGTCTATCTCTTTGGATTCGTTGTCTTTTTCCTCTTTTTGAAAATCCTCAAATTTCTTATCGCGCAGCTTCTCATGCGTCTTGCGCTCTTTCATAAGCTCATTCAATGCCACTCTTTTAACCTCCAGCATATCCTCCGCTTTCTTTACATTCATAAGCTGTGTGCGGATAGCTGATTTGAGTGAATTTATGTTTTTTTTGCAAATATTAATTTCAGATATATTTAAGCTGCCTGAAAGCTGTTCCTTAAGAGCAGCTTCATAGACTGCACGCTTTTTAAACAGCTCTTCGAGCTTTTCTTTTTCAGTCAGATAAGCACGGTTTGCTTCCGAAAACTCGTTCTTTGCCTGTGTTTCAAGCTTTATTTTTATATCAAGTATATTTTGCATGCTGTATTTGAATTTTCCCATACTACTCGAACACCTTCTCTAAAAGCTCAAGCTCCTCTTCAAAGCTGAATTTCTCATCTGTTCCCTGACAAAGGAATGAGTTAACAGCACCAATTTTTTGAATGGCATAGTCGATATCTGGGTTTGAGCCGTTTTTGTATGCACCGATATTGATAAGATCCTCAGCCTCCGTGTATGTGGCCAGCACGTTTTTTAATCTGCCGGCGAGATTTTTGTGCTCCTTAGTTGCTATAGAGCTCATAACTCTCGAAATACTCTGCAGTACATCAATAGCCGGATAATGATTTTTATGTCCCAGCTTTCTATCGAGCATGATGTGGCCATCCAAAATAGAACGCGCCGTATCTGTAATAGGCTCATTGAAATCATCTCCATCGACAAGCACAGTGTACAGCCCTGTGATAGAGCCTTTATCAGCTCTTCCTGCTCTCTCTAAAAGCTTTGGCATCTCAGAATACACACTTGGCGGATATCCTCTCGTCACAGGGGGCTCTCCGGACGCCAGTCCTATCTCTCTTTGAGCCATGGAAAAACGTGTCAGTGAATCCATCATCAAAAGCACGTCTTCACCCTTGTCACGAAAATATTCGGCGATGCTTGTAGCTGTCTTTGCAGCCTTGTTTCTTATAAGAGCCGGCTTGTCAGAGGTTGCAACTACTACAACAGAGCGTGCCATACCCTCAGGACCAAGATCCCTTTCTATGAACTCTCTAACTTCCCTGCCTCGCTCTCCAATCAGGGCAATTACATTTATATCTGCCTTTGTGTTGCGGGCAAACATACCAAGAAGAGTACTTTTACCGACTCCTGAGCCTGCAAAAATACCGATACGCTGTCCCTTGCCTACTGTGATGAGGCCATCTACTGCCTTCACTCCCAGAGGAAGCACATCACTGATAATTTCTCTGGACATTGGATCAGGTGGCGGTGCTTCTATCGGATATTCACTGTCAAGCTTAAGGTCTTTTTCATCACAGTCAGTTACACGGCCTATTCCGTCAACTGTATGGCCTAAAAGCTCATCACCGACAGCTACCGTGAGAGGATGTCCTGTATTTTCAACTATACAGCCAACACCGACTCCCTCCACATTGTCAAACGGCATCAGAATAAGATGTGAATCTTTAAATCCTACCACCTCAGACATGACATATTCATTACGTTCCTTGTCAAGAAAAATCATGCAAAGATCATTGAGCTTAGCCTTGGGACCAATTGATTCTATCGTAAGACCGACAACCTTGGCCACCTTGCCAAAGCATTTATAGTACTCACCGCTTTTTAATTGTAAATACTTTTGTGCTACCTCTAACAATTAAAATCCCTTTCTCCCAACAATCATACAGCTATATCAGCTGCAAAGTGAGCGTATATCCTTCACCAGATTGTTGAGCTCCATATCAATTCCACAGTCAAACACTCCAAAGCTGGTTTCAATGAAGCAGCCGCTTGTGTCAAGATTTGCGTCATTTACAACCTCGATATCAATATCATTGCCTATGCGTTCCTGAATCTCAGCCAAATGCGACATCATAAACTTATAGTTTGAATGAGCTACATGTATACGAAATTCTTTGCCAACCTCTATATTTGACATGGTATTTTCAACCAGATGAAACAAGATATCCTTTTTATCATCGAACTGTATTTTAAAGACCTTGTTAAAAACCTGAATTATTGCATCTATCAGATCTGATTCAAGCTCCTTTGAATAAGCATCATATTTTGATTTCAAAGCGTTTTCTTTATCTGAAAGCTCCTGTCTTAAAGATATTTCTTTTTCGTCAAAATCTCTCTGACACTCAGCCAGACCTTCCTCATAGCCCTTTGACTTGTTATCAGCATATAGAATCTGTGCACGTTGTTTAGCCTCATCTAAAAGTCTTGAGGCCTCTGCCTTTGCTTTGTCCAATATGCTATCTGCCTCAAGCTTTGCTTCCTCTAAGAGCCTTTCCTTCTCAGCTGAAACATCTATTTCTGTGACTACAGCAGCATTTATGCCATCATTGAAGCCGCTCTCCTGCGTGTCCGGACTTAGCGACTCTGTTTTTCCTAAGCTGCTCTGTGCATCAGATGATATGCCTGTATAGCTATCAGCTGGGTGGCTTATGGAGTCGGCAAAAATCTGCTTTATCATGGAATTACTGTTTATCACGCGGACATTTTTATCTTCTCCGGCAACACGATACTGCTTTAATATATTAGACAACTATATCATCACCTCCGCCTCTTGAAATGACGATATCACCCGAATCCTCAAGCTTTCTGATAACAGCAACGATCTTTTGCTGTGCCTCCTCAACATCCTTCATACGTACAGGTCCCATGAAATCCATATCCTCTTTTATCATAGCGGCAAGTCGTTTTGAAAGATTCCTAAATATGACATTTTGTACTTCCTCTGTAGAACTCTTAAGTGCAAGCTCAAGATCCGCATTCTCCACATCGCGGAGCACTCTCTGGATAGACCTGTCATCCAGGAGAAGGATATCCTCGAATACAAACATCTTCTTTCTGATTTCTTCTGCAAGCTCAGGTTCATCAACCTCAAGTGATTCCATAATACGCTTTTCTGTAGCGCGGTCTACACTGTTTAATATATTGACGATAGAATCTATGCCACCGACAATTGTATAGTCCTGATTGACAAGAGATGAAAGCTTTCTCTCCAGCACTCTCTCAACCTCCTTTATGACATCAGGTGATGTTCTGTCCATCTGGGCAATACGTCTGGCAACATCAGCCTGCTTTTCCGGAGGCAAAGCACCGAGTATCATGGCAGCCTGTGAAGACGACAGATAAGAAAGAATCATGGCTATTGTCTGAGGATGCTCGTCCTGTATGAAATTAAGCAGCTGTGCAGGCTCAGTCTTTCTGACAAACTCAAATGGTCTGACCTGTAATGATGCTGTAAGCTTGGAAATAACTCCCTGAGCCTTTTCGCTGCCGAGAGCTTTTTCAAGGAGTTCCTTGGCATAGCCGATGCCACCCTCAGCAATATACTGCTGCGCGAGACACACCTGATAATATTCATCCAAAACAGATTCCTTATCCTGCGGAGAGACGCTTCTGGTGTTTGCTATTTCGAGTGTCAGACTCTCTATCTCATCTTCCTTTAAATGCTGGAAGATGGCTGAAGCCTTTTCAGGTCCAAGTGTAATTAAAAGAATAGCAGCTTTTTGTAAACCACTGTAATCATCTATCATATGTAACTACTCCCAATCCTCATTAAGCCAGTTACGCAACAGCTGCGCAGCCGCTTCGGGATTTTCATCAACAAATTTTTCTATCAGAAGACGTGTCTCCGTCTTCTCGTTATATCCAATATCCTCAAGAGGCTCATTATTCTCAGCAGTCTGTTCTAAAAGAGAATCTACAGACAGCTCTTCCTCTTTTGGCTCCTCCTCACTACTTCTTGTGCTCTTAAATACCACAAAGCCAAGCAGTGCAAAAATAAGGACAGTGATTGCAATCTGTAAAATATCACTCAACGAACGCATGCCAGATGCCTTGTCAACAAACTCCGGCTGCTCATATACAAGAAATGAAATTTGTGAGATACCTGTTGCATTCTGCACGGAAGTTACAAGATCCTGATCTACATCCGTCACCTTGACCGGATCTGCATGCTTTGCTTTGTACTCCTCCCAGCTTGTATCCTTGAGCTTTCCGTTCTTTTCAAGAGTGCTTTCATCATATACCTTATACCTGGTGGCAACTACGGTAATTGAAGATGAATCATACTTGATTGAACCTCCATCGTTTTTACTTGTAGTGATTTTTTCATCATTTAAATACTTTTTGTCGGTATCAGTAATTGACGACTCTGATGGAGTGCCATCCTGTGTAGTGTATGTAGTATCATCGCTGTTTGAATCAGTTCCGGGAACCGCAGCCTGACCATTGGTTGCGTCCGACTGGTAATTCGACTCACTGTCCAAAAGACCTGTATCGGTCTGTCCATCAGGCAGAGTGTAATTTTTCTGGGCTGTTTCAGTCTTACTGAAATCTATGTCCAGATTCATGCCAACTTCAATATTCGAGAAAATATTTGAGCTCTCTAAGGTCTTTTTGACTTCATTTTTCACCTGTTCCTCAAGCTTTTGCTTATAAGAAAGCTGTGATGTCGCAAGACCTGCCGAGGTATCGGAATCTCCGCCCGAGTAAAGTACATTGGCCTTTTTGTCGATGATAGTAATGCCCTTTGTGGTATCGTTTCCAAGAGCTGTTGCAACAAGACGTGCTATCGCATAGGCCTGGTCATCTGTAATCGAATCCTTAAGTCCAAGAGTGACAGCCGCAGTTGCCTCCTCTTTCGACTTAAGAATGGTACCATCCTTGTCAGGCATAGTGATATCAACGCTTGCTTCATTTACGTATGACTGTTTTTCCAGATGATCCTTAAGCTTATCCTCCAGATACACCTGATACTTTTTCTGCTTATCAGCCTCGGTTGTTGAGAAGCTGCCGTCTGTGACATTGTCTATCGAGTACGCCTGCGCAGGGATGCCGTTATCACCCAGTGCCATAATGGCATTTACCTCATCTGATTTATTGACAAAAAACACAAGCTTGCTGTCCACATCATAGCTTATATTGTTATCTTCAAGTACTCCCTTTATTGTGGAAGCCTCTGATGCACTCTGTGCCTCGACCAGCTCAACCTGTGTAGGTCTTGATATGACTACGCCAAGTATTACAAGAGCCACTATAACCACAGCTGCTATGCTTATGAGCACAGAGCGCTGCTTAGTATTGAATTTTTTCCACCATGCAGTTATTTTATCCAAAATAGCCTTTAAACGTTCTGGCATTTTCTATTACTCCTTATATTGACATCTGCATAAGTTCTTTGTATGCGTCAATTATTTTATCCCTGACAGCAACAGTGTACTGCAATGCCACAGCCGCCTTTGTTTCCGCAACAAGCAGATCATGTGTATTATCAGACTCGCCAAGTGCAAATCTCACTTCCTCCTGCTCAGCTGCATTCTGCAGATCATTTGTCTCACCGATGCTTCCCATGGCAGCAGAAAGTACATCAGAAAATGAATCAGTCTTGTCAGTTTTGGTAAGAGAGGTATTATTAAAAAAAGATTTAATATCTCCTGTTGAAATTCCATTAATGTTTGAAATATCCATCAAAAAAACTCCTTTATGTATGTATCAGCCGGCTATTTGCCTATTTGTAAACCCTTTTGTGCCATTGATTTGCTTGCCTCAAAGGCAGTTGCATTTGCTTCATATGCACGTGTGGCATCTATCAGATTGGTCATCTCTGTAACTGTATTGACATTTGGATAAGAGACATAACCATCTGCATCAGCATCAGGATTTGATGGGTCATACTCCTTGATAAAATCAGTAGAATAATCTGATGTCACGCTGCTTACCTTTACACCGTTTCCAACAGCGGTCTTCTTTGATGAAGAGTATATCTGTGAAAAAGGTGTGACATTTTTCTCGGAAAAAGTCACAATCTTTCTACGGTACGGTGTGCCTTCCTTTGTGGACGTAGTGTTTACATTGGCAATATTCTGTGCAATGATATCTGTTCTGAAGCGTTCAGCCGTCATGCCGGACGCACTTATATTAAAAGCTTGAAATAATCCCATATCATTAAACCTCCATGATTACTACAGCACGCTCTTCATTCGTGAAAACTGCGAGCTTATGCTGCTTGTAAGTGCTTCATACTTAATCTGCTCAGACGCAAGCTCGACATTTTCAGTGTCTATATCCACATTATTGCCATCCATCCTGTATGAATAATTGGAATGGTCTGTATATACATTGGCCGTCAGCTTTGAGGTATCAAGCTCACTTATTTTTTTATCAAGCGACTGATGCTTACATCTGCCAAGCTCCTGTGACAGTACCCCCTCAAAATTTAAATCCTTGCGCTTGTAGCCCGGGGTATCCACATTCGATATATTGTTTGCAAGTATAGCTTCTCTTTGGTAGCTTGCATCAGCCGCCTTGGTCAATACATTGATATAATCAAAGGCTGTTGAGTTTATCATAAAT
>ERZ1026860.1476-NODE-1476-length-11870-cov-4.825222_pt1 | contig 11870 bp, 9 predicted proteins | sample MGYA00380160_ERZ1026860 | MGnify/ENA primary metagenome ERZ1026860 (study PRJEB33269, sample SAMEA4719796) | human gut metagenome | biome: human-associated habitat; feature: organic feature; material: feces | place: Cameroon | collected 2013-10 ... | reverse complement strand
TCAATAATATATTTTCACCCATTTTTAATTCTTTGTCAATGAATATTAGGTTTTCTTTATAATTTTTAACACATTCGCTAACCGCTATAGTATTACAGCACCCATAATTATACATTATTATATGTCATGCTGCTTATTTTTCCTCAAACAGCCTCTGCTTCCTCCCAATCATCTCATCAATCCTTGCGATATACTGCCCTACATCCTTGACATTCTCGCATCTGTCGATTCGGTGGGTGCCATCGGGATTCGGTACCGGCCATACGCGCTTGGTGCTTGCTCCGGCTCCACAGGCTACAATAGTCTGTTTTTCCTCCATTATCAATATGTTGTATACGCCGGCCTTGCCCTTTGCCGCATAGCCCACGTTCTCCATGTTGCCAGCCATGCCCTTCTGTCTGTAAAGGTAGTATGGCTCAAGCCCCATCTGCTTGCAGTAGGCTGCGCAGAGATCCATATGCTCCTGAGTGTTGACCATCTGCATATCGCTGTAGCGGTCCTTGAAGATGGTGAGTCTTGCAGCTCGCTTTACTGCGAGCGAGTGGATAGTGACGTTGTCAGGCGCCAGTTCCTTCACCAGCTCCATTGTGTGCCTTACATCATCAAGTGTCTCCTCCGGAAGTCCCATGATGAGGTCCATGTTTATGTTGTCAAAGCCCAGCTCACGCGCGAGCTTGAAGCTTTGTATCGTATCGTCTACTGTGTGGTGTCTTCCTATTATATCAAGTGTCTGCTGCTTCATGGTCTGTGGATTGACCGATATACGGCTGATGCCGTTTTTCTTTAGTGCCATGAGCTTTTCTTTTGTGATGGAGTCCGGTCTGCCTGCCTCCACCGTAAATTCCAGACAGTCCCTTAAATCAAAGCTGCATTTGATTTTTCTGATAAGCCTGTCAAGCTGCGCAGGGCTTAGTGTGGTCGGTGTGCCGCCTCCTATGTAGATGGAGTTTAGCTTCTTGTGATAGAATTTCTGTGCTGTATAGTCTATCTCCTTCTCGAGTGCATCGAGGTAATCGTCCACGCGGTTTTTCCACACACCAAGCGGGTATGAGGTAAACGAGCAGTACGCACAGGTGCTCGGGCAGAACGGTATGCCTATGTACAGGCTGTAGCCGTTGTCATAGTCCACCTTGTCGAGCAGTGCCTTCTCGCGCTTTGCTATGCCTATTGAGAGGTCTATTTTCTCATCGCTTGCGAGGTAGGTTTCCTTCAGATAGTCGTAAGTTTCTTTATCGCTCATGCCGTCCTCTATGCATTTCATGGCTATCTTGGTCGGTCTGATGCCTGAGAGTGTGCCCCACGGAAGGCTCTTTCCTGTGCCCTTTTCTATCATGGAATAGAGGGCGAGCTTGAGGCGGTTTTTAGTTTCCTTGCGGTCTGTTCCTGTCACGGATATTTTTGTGCAGATTCTTTTTCCGGCTGTTTTAATGTCACTTTCGTCAGCTTTCTGCATATCACCTATCACGGAATTATTTCCGCTTGCCATATTCAACGTCCACTCCACTGCAATCTCATCCCCCACATAGTCTATCTTAAATACCTGTGAGGCATCCGCAAATTCTTTTACGCCATCAGCTGTCATCTCGTGGTGTGTGCAGGCCAGGTTCTTCCCCTCCACCTCATCAGGTGAGCAGCTATAGTACATCTGCACGTCCTCCTGCGGGAAGAACTCCTTGAGCAGTGAGTGCACATCATATTCAAAATCCGGTTTATTAAATACTACTACTATCATAAGTAAGGGTTATACATCCTCTCGTTTTCTATGGTTGTTGTGTCGTTGTGGCCCGGGTACACCTCTGTATGCTCAGGCAGTGTCATAATCTTTTCCTTTACTGTGCGCACGAGGTCTGACATGCTGCCGCCCTTGAAATCAGTACGTCCGATTGAGCCGCAAAACAGCGAATCTCCTGTAAAGATCACATCCTCATATGGGAAATAATAGCAGCAGCCTCCCGGTGTATGGCCCGGTGTGTGAAGCACTACTATGTGAAAGCCTGCGATGTCAAGCTCCTGCTTGTCCTTCAAAAATACATCCGCATAGAAGGTCTTTGACTGTCCCATCATGTAGCTGACATTAAGCTGCGGGTCGTCGAGTGTGGCCTTGTCTGCCTCATGGATATATATTTTGATGCCGTAGCGGTCTGCGAGCGGCTTTGCATCCGTGGCATGGTCAAAGTGTCCGTGTGTGAGCAGTATTGCTACAGGCTTTGCGCCTGATTCGTTCACTTTTTTGGCGAGTTTATCTGCACACGCGCCCGGGTCTATTATTATCATTTCCTTTGTCTTTATGTTGGTGACAAAGTAGCAGTTGGTCTGCACCGGTCCCACTACGAAGTGGTCTATCTTCATATTTACCATATGGGTATACTCCTTATATTTTATATGCTTCACGCAAGAACCACCGGGATTTAGCCGGTGGTCCTCTCTACGTCTATTACACTTTCTATCTGTCTGAGCTTCTCCACGAGAACCTTTATCTGGTCCCTGCCTCTGATATTGAAAAATACCTCGATTGTAGCTATGCCCTGCTTGCTGGTCTTGGACTGGATACCACTGATATTGATTTCCTTCTCTGTAAATATCTTGGTGATATCTACGAGCAGTCCCGGCCTGTCATGACAGAATATCTTTAGGTCTGCCTGATACTCGGCACCGTTGTCCATGAGGGCTGTATCCTGCCACTCTGCTTCTATGAGCCTGTCCTTTTCTATCTTGGACAGGTTGATGATATTCACGCAGTCTGTCCTGTGGATGGAGATGCCGCGGCCTCTTGTAACAAAGCCTACGATCTCGTCTCCCGGAACAGGATTGCAGCACTTTGAGAAGTGCACTGCCACGTCATAGAGCCCATGTACCACAATGCCGCTCTTTGACTTGTGCTCCGGCTGTGTGCCTGCTGCCGCCTGCTGCTTTTCCGCAATGCTGCCAAGCACATCTGCATCTGTCACAGGCACCACATGGTCCTTCTTGTACTCATCGTACATCCTGTTGACTATCTGGCTCTCCTTGAGTCCGCCGTGGCCGACGGTCGCAAGGCATGAGTTCCAGTCGTGGAAGCCGTATTTGCGGCGTATTTTCTCCTGATACTCAGGCTTGTTTACCTCTGCAAAGTTGATGCCCTTTGCCTTGGCATAGGCTGCTATCAGATCCTTGCCGTGCTGTATATTCTCCTCCTTGAGCTCACTTCTGAACCACTGGTTGATCTTGTTCTTGGCCTGTGTGCTCTTTACGACCTTGAGCCAGTCACGGCTTGGTCCCTTGGAGTTCTGCGAGGTGATTACCTCTATCTGGTCACCGTTTTTGATGACATAGTCTATCGGCACGAGCTTGCCGTTTACCTTGGCACCGACCATCTTGTTGCCGACCGCAGAGTGTATGCTGTAGGCAAAGTCTATAGGTGTGGAGCCCTTTGGCAGGTTCTTTACATCGCCGGACGGTGTGAATGCAAATACATTGTCGGAGAATAAATTTAAATCACTCTTTAATAAAGTCATAAACTCCTTATTATCCGACATATCCTGCTGCCACTCGAGTATCTGGCGAAGCCAGCTGAGCTTCTCCTCCTCTGTGACAGTGGTGGTGGTGGCATTGCCGTTGTTTGCTTCCTTGTACTTCCAGTGTGCCGCGATACCGTACTCAGCAGTACGATGCATCTCATAGGTACGTATCTGTATCTCAAACGGCTGTCCACTCGGGCCTATGAGTGTCGTATGAAGCGACTGGTACATGTTCTGCTTCGGCATAGCGATATAGTCCTTGAAGCGTCCCGGTATCGGCTTGTACTTCTCATGTATGATACCAAGCACTGCGTAGCAGTCCGGTATGGTATCCACCAGAATCCTGATGGCAAAGAGGTCATATATCTGGTCTATCGTCTTGTCCTGATTGACCATCTTCTTATATATACTGAAGAAATGCTTTGCCCTGCCGTATATCTCTGCCTTGATTCCGGCATCCGAAACGTACTTCTTTACATCGTTTACCAAGCCCTGAATGTAGGTGTCGCGCTCTGTCTTTCTGAGGGCTACCTTCTCTACCAGATCGTAGTAGGCATCCGGATAGAGGTACTTCATACAAAGGTCCTCGAGCTCTATCTTTATCTTGCTGATACCAAGGCGCTGTGCGATAGGGCAGTAGATATCCTGTGTCTCTCTGGCGATACGCTGCTGTGCTTCCTTGGACTGGTACTTGAGCGTACGCATATTGTGCAGTCTGTCTGCCAGCTTTATGAGGATGACTCTGATATCCTTTGCCATGGCGAGAAACATCTTGCGCAGATTCTCTGCCTGCATCTCAAGCCTGTCCGCGTTCTTGTCCTTCGGATCCTTTGTGCTGTCTGTCAGATGCAGGTGCTTTAACTTCGTGACGCCATCCACCAGATGTGCGACATCGTCTCCAAACTCCGCACGCATCTCATCCATGGTCATGATGGTGTCCTCCAGCACATCATGGAGCAGTCCTGCTGCAATGGTTTCCTTATCCAGCTCGAGCTCGGCGAGTATTATGGCAACACACAGCGGATGTATGATATAAGGCTCTCCTGACTTACGTGCCTGACCCTTATGGGCATCATAAGCTACCCTGTAGGCTTTGTCCACAAGGCTCGTGTCATCCGACGGATGGTACTTTTTGATTTCCTTTTTCAGCTCATCGTATAGCTCCTCGGGGCTCGTAAAATCCTTTGTTCCCCTTATGCCGCTGGTGTCTGAGCGAAATTTGTCCGCTATTTTTTCTAATTCTTCTGTTGAGTAATCTGCCAATAGTCTCACCTCGATTGTAGTGTATCTTTAGTAGCCATTATATTTTATTTCTTTAAAAATTGCAATCTTATGTTGTTAGCCGATAACCATCTTTACCCCGCCATACATGCCGGCTGAGTTGCCGAGTGTGGCGAGCTTGATCTCTGTCCCACGGCTTGCATGGAAGGCATACTCTTTATAGTACTTTGCTGCTGTATCGATGATGATGCTGCCTGCCTTTGAGAGGCCACCGCCGACAACAAATACCTCAGGGTCCATAACGCATGCTACTGCTGCCATTGCCTTGCCGAGAAGCTTCATAGACTGCTCTACTGCTGCAATGCCCGCTGCATCGCCTGCCTTTGCCGCATCGCATACATCCTTGGCTGTGAAGCCTGCATTTAAATCAAGCTCTGTTGCCACATCTCTGTGTGCTGCAATGTATCTCTCTGCCACTCTTACGAGTCCGTTTGCTGATGCATACTGCTCTAAACAGCCCTTCTTGCCGCAGCCGCAGCACTCTGACTCATCATCTACCATAGGCATATGTCCTATCTCTCCGCCTGCTCCGTTTATTCCGGCTACGATTTTGCCCTCGCGGATAATTCCTCCGCCTACGCCTGTGCCGAGTGTGATCATGACTACATCCTGGTGGCCCTTTCCGCCGCCCTGCCACATCTCACCGAGCGCTGCTACGTTGGCATCGTTTCCGGCCTTTACCTTGATGCCGCCGCACAGCACTGAGAGTGACTGTGCCACGTTGAACACACCCCAGCCGAGGTTGACACACTTCAATACTGTTCCATCATCTTTTATCGGTCCCGGCACTCCCATGCCTATGCCCTCGATGTCACCCATCTCAATGCCGTGCTTCTCGTTATTCTCCTTGATGGATGCTGCGATATCAGGCAGGATGAGCTCTCCTGAATTCTCTGTGCGTGTAGGAATCTCCCATGTATCGACAAGCTTTCCTGTGGTCTCGAAAAAGCCTATCTTTACAGTTGTTCCACCTATATCTACTCCGTATGCATATTTCTTCATTTTATCGTCCTCCAAATCGTTAAACTATGTTTATATTTTATTGCCTAATTGCATATTTTTCAATGTTTTTCATTGTTTTTTTTAAATCCGTAATTTTGCCTCGAAAGCCTCATAAAAAGTGGCTTCATAGAAAAGATAAAACTTCTGCGGCTGAAATTATAGTTTATGACCATGAGCACGTCATCCTCATCGACCAGTACATTTCCATCCAGGTCCATCACATATGTGGAAAGGCTGAGGTCTTCCTGCCTGAAAATACTCTCACAGATGGTGATTGTGGCATCCAGTTGAAAATGTGCTGTACCATATGCTTCGTCAGTATCCTGCAAACCAACAATGTAAACCCTTTTATCAGGCCACATGACTTTTATTTTTTCTTTGAGTGCATCTGCATATAACGGAAATTCACCTGCTATTATAGCTATATCCGACTTATCGCCTATCGCCCTCTCAAGCCCATCATAAGTCAATTCCAGATTAAATATCCTGTCCTCCTTCGCTTTTCCCATAACTTTGTGAAGTGCATCATCTAATGCCGCCATAACTGTTTTTGAGCGGTTTTCTTCCCCGCGATATAGACCTGTGTAGTTTATCTCAAATATCGAGCCAAGAAATGTCTCTGCCATATCTGAAAGTCTTTCCTCATCAATATGGTCTAAAAAGAACTTGATCCAGTTCCGCCATGCATAGTAGGTTGGAAATGTATTAATATCCTCCTTTTTTGCCCCCATCGCATGACTTGCCGCTGCTGCACCTACAGATGCAACCTCGTAACCTGCCTCCCTGCACCTGACACACCACTCGGTGTCATCCCAATAGAGGAAATTCTCCTCAGGCATGACACCAATATTTTCTGCAACCATACGTCTTATCATGAGCGCGCACGCCGGGACTGCATCAGAATATACCACATCAGGCATTGAACCATCCTCTATATGATTTAGATACGTCGAGTCCACGCTGTAATTATCATAATCTATGAACGAGCCATACTGCTGCACATAGTTTTCCTGCCCGGTATGATAAATCTTTGCCGCCGCTATGCCTACCTTCTCATGTGAATCAAGGAAATCCGAAAGTGTTCCTATACAGTTTTCGTCAAGCAGTGCATCATTGTCTACGCACATCAGATACATGTGTCCCTCTGCCATCGCCACGCGAAGCCCTGTATTGAAGCCACCAGAGCCTCCGAGATTTTCACTGTTTTCGATAAGTGTGAGCCTGTCGCAGCTTCCGTAACACTCTCTTATCAATCTCACCGACTCGTCTGTTGATGCGTTATCCACAACATAGATGTGATAATCCTCATATTTTGATTCAAGAACTGACTGTATACAGTCAATAACATCATTTTGTTTATTATAGTTACATATAACAATTCCTATTTTCGCCATATTTATGCACATTCCTTTCTATCAAGCAACTATTCATTTCTTCTATCTGAATGAATCCTGCCGAGCTACTCCTGCTGCACATATAAAATATATAATGAACTGTCAGATTGAAAGGACATACCTATCTAATCCACCGGTATTTCTCTCATTCCCGATTTGTCCGTTTCTGACAAATCCAAGCCTTTTTGCAAGGCGCACCGATGCCGTATTTCTCTCATCTATCCGGCAGTAAAGCTCTTCAAAGTCTGTGTTTTCGCGCGCGTAGTCTATGATGAAGCGGCACACCTCCGTGGCATAGCCCTGGTTCTGAAATTTTGGTGCTATCATATAGCCCAGTTCATTATGCTCAAGCCCTGCCCTGCCTATCAGCTTCCCTGTTTCCTTTAAAAATACAAGCCACATGCCATACTCGTAAAAGCCATACATGTTCTCTATATATGCTTTCTGGTATTCAAGCTCTGTCTCATAGTCGTAAAGCGGCTCCACAAAGTCTGTCATGCCGGGCTTGTCATAGAGCTCATAGAGCGCAGGAAGGTCTGACAGGGATAGCTCACGTATCAGACACCTGTCTGTCTCGCCGATGTCCCACGGGATGTGATTATACCGCCTGCGCACCCGATCCAGATACTCAATATCAAGCTCTGCAAGGCTTTCGACTGCATAGCGCGTGCCGCACTGCGGTTCTCCTATTGATGCTATGCCGAGTGAGTCAGCTATTTGCTTCTGCTGCCTGTTTGATACTATCCAGATGTAGTTGGCGGGAGCTTTCGGTATTCTTAGATTTCCCGTATTAGCTTTCGCGGTGTTATCTGCAGATTCTGTATATCCTGAATTATTTTCTATTTCATACACACATAAATTATTCTGCTGCTCATCTGGCAGTTTCTTCTGCAACTCATCCAGCACTTTTCCCGGTAGTGCACCATACAGTTTTTCTTGCAGCTCTTCTGACATAGATGCCTTGCCTGCCACACTTCTCCACTGCAGCTTGAATATCTCGTCATGATAGTAAAAAGAGGCAAGTTTTGCGCTTGCCTCATCGATAATTATTATCATTAAACTGTCTCCGGCTCCGGATAGTCCACTCCGAAGGTCTCAACTGTTACCGTCTTCATGACCTGAGCCTCAAGTGGTTTGTCCATGTAGTCTGTGCGCACCTCTGCGATCTTGTTTACCACATCCATGCCCTCGATTACCTTGCCGAATGCCGCATACTCGCCGTCGAGATGTGGTGCATCCTGATGCATGATGAAGAACTGGCTGCCTGCTGAGTCAGGTATCATGGTACGTGCCATTGAAAGTACACCGGCTGTGTGCTTTAAGTCATTTTTGAAGCCGTTGTGTGTGAACTCGCCCTTGATTTCATAGCCAGGGCCGCCTGTGCCGTTTCCGTCCGGATCTCCGCCCTGGAGCATGAAGCCCTTGATTACACGGTGGAAGCATACTCCGTCATAGAAGTTGTGATTGATTAAGCTGATAAAGTTGTTTACTGTGTTTGGTGCGATTTCCGGATAAAGCTCCGCCTTGATTACATCGCCGTTTTCCATTGTGATTGTTACGATTGGATTTTGTGCCATTATTTTTCTCTCTTTCTTTTATAATATTATGAGGCTTGGAAAATATCCATTCCTCGCAATTATTAAATATCGAATTAATTTCCACCTGATTGATTTTACCTAATTTTACTCACTCAGTGCCTCGACCACCTTAGGAAACTCCATGAAGTGTGATGCCTTCACCAGTATGGTGTCGCCCTCCTTCACATATGAAAGAAGCTCCTGTGTCATTGTCTCCCTATCCTCGAAATAGTGGATATCTACATCGGACGATTTCTCTGCGGCTCCGGCTGCATATTCCTTTGCAAGCTCTCCTGCGGCAAAAAGTGTATGGATATGATTCTCTCCAACTGCTTCGCCTACCTCATGGTGCAGCTTTTTCTCATCGCTTCCCAGCTCGCCCATGTCTCCAAGCACTGCTATTGTCCTGCCCTTTGCATGTGAAAGCACCTCGATAGAGGATTTCATGGATACAGGATTTGCATTGTAGCAGTCATCTATCACTGTCATGCCATGTGTTTTGATGAAATTGGTACGACCTGCGATTGTCTCTGCTTTCTCGATTCCTGATTTAATCTCAGCTATTGTGAGACCAAGCTGCAATCCGACAGCCGCTGCCGCCATGACATTGTATACATTGTGCTCACCCGGGATGTGGATGTGTGCATCAAACTCACCCTCCGGAGTGACAAAATGAGCCTTCATGCCGTCAAAGCCCAGGTTTTCAATATTTGTGGTATATACTGATTTATGAACGCCTGATGCTGATTCCTTGCCATAGTATATGGCAGGCTTTCCATTTACCGTCTGCACTGTGGCCAGCTTGTCGTCATCTGCATTCAGCACTGCGACCGCATCCGGCATCATATGCTCAAAGCACTCTGTCTTTGCTTTAAGCACACCATCCCTGTCGCCCAAAAACTCCAGATGGCAGTAGCCGATATTGGTGATGACCATGACATCCGGGCAAGACATAGTAGAAAGCCTGTGCATCTCGCCAAAATCAGATATGCCCATCTCAAGCACCGCTACCTGATGGCTTTCCCTGATTCCGAAAATGGTGAGTGGCAGGCCTATCTCGTTGTTGAAATTGCCTGCGGTCTTGTGGACGCTGTATTTCTGCTCAAGAACTGATGATATCATCTCCTTGGTGCTGGTCTTGCCGACACTTCCGGTGATACCCACCACCTTGATATCAAGGCTTTTTCTGTAAAATGCCGCGAGCTTTTTCATGGCATCGGCGGTTGATTCAACAAGCACATATGGGCCTGCCGGGTCCGTAAGCTCATGCTCAGAGAGCACAATTGCCGCCCCCTGCTCAAACACAGTCGGAATGAATTTGTGCCCGTCCACCCTTTCTCCCTTTATCGGGATAAAAAGATAGCCCTCCTTCACCTGTCTGCTGTCTATGACGGCGCCGGTGATTGTCGTATCGAGCTGTGTCTCATCGCCTATGTATGTGCCCTCGCAGGCCTTTGCGATATTTGCAAATGTAAGATTCTTCATGTACTTATCCGACATGCTACACCTCATATTTTTTCAAAGATATGTCAATCAGATGCTCACAGAGCTGATTAAAGCTCATACCGATAACCGCTGCCTCCTGTGGCAGAAGACTGGTCGGAGTCATGCCCGGCAGTGTATTTGCCTCGAGGCAGAACATCTCATTTTTGTCATTGAGCAAAAAGTCTGAGCGTGAATATGTGTCAAGCCCGATAACGCGCGCAACCTCCTCGGCATAGTGCTGCATATCCTTTGTCACCTGCTCAGGAAGCTCGGCCGGACATGTCTCTACTGTACTGCCCGCCTTGTATTTATTCTTATAATCGTAGAAGCCCTCCTTCGGTGCAATCTCTATAATAGGAAGAGCCTTGCCCTCGATAACGCCGACAGAGAACTCCCTGCCCTGTACAAATTCCTCGATAACCAGCTCATTTTCCCACTTGAAGGCATCGTCAAGTGCCGCCTTGAACTCTGCCGCATCCCTAACGATGGTGACACCGATGCTTGAACCACCGCAGCATGGCTTTACCACGCATGGAAGTGTCAGGTCAAGCTTTGTGATATCGTCCTGTCTGGTCGCTCTTGTCATGGAAATACCCTTTGGAGTAGGGATACCGTTTGCAAGGAAGAACTGCTTTGATGTCTCCTTGTTCATGGCGATGGCTGAGCTTAAATAATCGCTGCCTGTATATTTGACACCGAAGAGGTCAAATGCTGCCTGTATCTTTCCGTTCTCTCCGTTTTCTCCGTGGAGAGCCATGAAAACAATGTCAGCCATCTGACACATTTTGATGACATTTGGTCCGAAGAAGCAAGGTGACTGGTCCTTTCTGGAAGCCTTTACCTTTGCGAGGTCAGGTGCCTCTGTCGGAATATCACTGACCTGCACGCTTATCTCGTCCGCGCGGTCAAATATACCTGTCAGGTCCTCCTCCCTGTCACTATATCCCATAAATACATCCAATAATATAACTTTGTGGCCGTTCTCTTTGAGTGCCTTAGCTACCATGCTTCCTGTCTTGAAGGAAACATCTCTCTCTGTGCTGAGCCCTCCGGCAAGTACTACGATGTTCATTTTTGTCCTCTTTTCTTTGATTGAATTATCATGCTTTGGCTTAATTAAACACAATGCAATGCTTCTTTTTAAAGCTATGAGTAATCAACATAATTTCTTCAAAATTATAACACCATTTGTGCAAAAAAGAAAGACCGGTTGCCCGGTCAAAAAAGAAATTCTCATTTTATTTTAAACTGTGTTGGCTTCCAGCAGCTGTATCATTCTCATAAATACCATCCGCCCGTGCAAATCATCCTGTGAAAGTGATTCTCCGTACTTCAATACTAATAATCGGCACTGATAAAAATTCAGCTCAGGATTGCCAAAAAGCAAAATCCGCAAGGCTGCATTTTCCAGGTAATTGTGTATATTTCCCACCTCAATAAATATATCTACAATATCATCGAGGTTAATAAGTCCTTTCTGTTCATAATAAATTCTTCCCAAATATTTCATCCCTCCATCGACTTTATTTTTCGTAGAACTTCTTTTTTTGTCTTTCTTTTGAAATTTTGTCGTCTTTGCGAAATTTCCCTCTTTGTTTTTGTTGGTGGATTCATTTTTCCATATAATATATCAA
>ERZ1026860.1471-NODE-1471-length-11907-cov-4.708319_pt1 | contig 11907 bp, 6 predicted proteins | sample MGYA00380160_ERZ1026860 | MGnify/ENA primary metagenome ERZ1026860 (study PRJEB33269, sample SAMEA4719796) | human gut metagenome | biome: human-associated habitat; feature: organic feature; material: feces | place: Cameroon | collected 2013-10 ... | reverse complement strand
AGGTTACGAATGGGCGGAAAAAGTAGCGGAAAAATTCGAGGAAAAATATAAAGACGTGAGTTTCGAACCGGGTAAAACGGGCGTTAGCGTGAATATCGATCCGCAAAAGGAACGTTTTAAAGTGGAGTCTATTCAGACGGCAATCGAGCAGAATACGGGTGCGAACGATATTTATTACACTTGCTATCTTTTCCACCGTGCTTTCGCGAACAGAAAACTCGTGTACAATATGAACGACATCGTGAACGAAAAAGTGTATCTTGACAACGGTGAGCTTGCGGATATGACGTATAATCCGCAAACGAAAAAATACGAGGTTGCCGCGGGGGCGGAGTCGCCTACGAAATCGTTGCTCGATAAAATGAACGATCCTTGGAAAACTGCGTATTACTACGATTCAAACAAGACGATAGAGGCGGGGTATTACGCGTTGCCTTACGAAACTTCGCTTACGGGCTTTGTGTACGATCACGATTTGTTTGCGGAGCAAGGATGGCTGAATTATGACGGTATCGACGGACTTCCCGATACCGCGGAAGATTTTATCGATCTTCTTGAACGCATTAAAAGATCGAATATGATCGGCTATACGTTCTCTCCCACCGATTATTGGATGGGGTTACAATCGGCGTATATGGCGCAGTACGAGGGCTACGAAAACGCCGCGCTGAATTATACGTATTCGGGCGAATATACGTTTAAACATCTTCCCGATTCTACGCTTGCCGTGTTTACCGATGAGTTCTGCGCCGAAAACAACATAAAAAATAACGGCGACGGCACGTATACCGTAACGATTACGCCTTCCAACGCGTGGCTTCTTGCATATCAACCGGGCAAAGATTCGTATTTGAAATTCTTGCGCGATATTACGTACGACAGCGGCTATTCCGACCCGAACCGCTCGAAAACCACGTATGATTTTACGGCGGCGCAAACGGCGTTTATTCTTTCCAAACTCGGAAAAACGGGGCAGAAGCGTATCGCTATGCTTTACGAAGGCGAGTGGTGGGAAAACGAGGCGCGCGCGATTTTCAACGCTACGGGCGGGTATGGCACGAGAGATTTCCGTTTCTTCCCGTTGCCGGAAATCGAGAATCAGAAAGACAAAAACGTGCGCTCGATCGGCTCGGATAAACTTTCTACGGATATGATTATAAACGCGAAAAGCGATAAGCTCGATTTATGCAGACTGTGGGTGCAATTTTCGCATTCGGAAAGTATGCTGGAGGAAATGACGCTGACGAACGGCGTTGTGCGCAATTCATTTGAATATGATTTAAACGACGCGCAACTTTCCACGCTGACGAAATTCGGGCAAAATGTGTACAAGATTAAGCACGGCGCGGGCGAATATTCGAAGATTTCGCTTGTATATCCTTCGGGGTATACCGATCAGAACGGATTTTATAGCGATACGCCGATGGGCGGCTTCGGCAACGTGATCTCTTCGCTGTGTCTCGGCAAATACGGCACTTGGAACGCGATAGGCACGCAGGCGATCGGGTATTTTTGGAATCGCCCGTTCGATAAAGATAATTATGTTTCCGCCGAAACGTTTATAGAGGAGATGCATAACTATTATTCGAAATCTACGTGGGAACAGGCTTATCGTGCCTGGCAGCAATTGAACGCGTAAACGCGCAAGGGAGAGGAAGATGAAAAATAACGCGATTCAAAAATCGTATGACCGAATGCACCGCAATGAAGTGATTTTTTGCCTTGCCGTGCTTGTGCCTTTCCTGATACAGTTTTGTATATTTTGGATTTATGCGAATTTTAATTCCATTCGGCTGGCGTTTACATATTACAAGCCGTTGGAGGATTCTCACGTATTGTTGCCTTTTTCGAGAGTGTTTGAAAATTTCGGCAAATTTATCGGCGATATATTTTCGGAAAGCGGCTTTGCATACGTGCTGAACGGGGCGTATTTCCATATCATTTCCACGTTTGTGTGCCTGCCCGTCAGCTATATGATTGCCTATATCATTTATAAAAAAATGGCGGCGACGGGTTTCTTCAAAGTGATGCTGTATCTGCCTTCCATTCTTTCGGGTATGGTAACGGTGCTTGTTTTCAAGCATTTCATCGAATCGGGTGTGGACGGCGTGTTTTTGAAAATTACCGGCGAAAATATGCCGTATGTTTTCCGCGACGAAAAATACGATCGGTTGATTCTTTCGATGTACGTGATATTTTACAGTATCCCCGGGGCGTTGCTTGTGAATTTGGGCACGATGTCTAGAACGCCGCCCGAGCTTATCGAATACGGGCAACTCGAAGGCATATCCATGTGGAAAGAATTCTGTCTGATCGTTTTACCTTTGATGTTTCCGTTAGTTCAGGTACAATGTCTCGGTTTGTTTACGGGCTTTTTCACGAATTCCGGTCCGCTGTTTACGTTTTACGGCAACGGCGCGCCCGAAAACGTAAAGACGTTCGGGTATTTTATGTACATTTCCATTGCTACGCCCGATACGCCCGAAGCGGCGAAATATATGTACGGATATACTTCGGCGGCGCAGCTTACGATAGGACTCGTTTCGATTCCCATCGTACAACTCACTAAAAAATTATTCGATCTTTTCGATCCGGAGGCGGAATTTTAATGGAGCATATCAAGCATAAAGCAAGCAACGATAATCATAAGGCGGCGTTTCCGATGATTATTTGGGGCGTGATGGCGCTGTGGACGTTGCTATTCATCGTTATGTTCGCTTGGGCAATCGTGCAATCGAATAAGTCGATCATTAACTTCTTTATGGATACCGTGGGCCTTCCCGCCAAAGAATACGGCGGTTGGCAATTCGGCAATTGGACGAAGGTATTTTCCGATTTGAAAGTGAGAATCAATTCGGGGCGGTGGGTATACTTTCCAGAACTTGTGTACAATACGCTTTTTTACATTTTTGTGTACGCGTTCGTACGGATCGCCGGACCTACGATTACTTCGTACGTATACGCGAAGTATTCTAAAAGAGTGAAATTTACGAAAATTGCGTGGTGGCTTATGCTTGTAGGTACGTATGTGCCTATTTCGGCGTCGCTTGCGGCTTCGTTGAATCTTGCGATGAATCTTCGCATTTACGATAATCTGTATCTGTTTTCGATAGCGAGTTTTGGTGGATTCGGCGGCGGATTTTTGATATATTACGCAGTGTGGAAAGGGCTGAGCTGGGATTATGCGGAGGCTGCGTTTATCGACGGCGCGGGGCACGCGGGAGTATTTTTCAAGATAATGTTCCCGATGACGACCACGATTTTCGGCGTGCTGTTTTTAACGAATATGATTACGCTGTACGCCGATTATTATACGCCGATGGTGTTTTTGCCCTCGTATCCCACGCTTTCGTACGCGGTGTTTTTATTTCAGAGTTCCGTGGAATCGGGCGTATCGATTCCCATAAAAATCGCTTCGCTTATTGTTGTGGCGTTGCCGATGCTTGTGATTTTTCTTGTATTCAAAGATAAAATGATGGGTTCGCTCACCGTGGGCGGGCTGAAAGGCTGACGGAGGAAAATAAGATGAAATTCAGAAAAAAGACTTTGCTTTCCGCGTTGTTGTCGGCAGGGGTGATTGCGGCTGCCACAGGCGGTATCGCGGCGTTCGCGGAAGAACCGCCTGCTGCGACGGAAGAACGGATCAAGGCGGAAACGCTGTTTGAAACGGGGCGGGGAATTACGGCGCAAAGCAACGTGAACGCGCCCGCAAACGGCGTTTCGGGGTATTATAAAAGCGGCGAGAGCGGCGGGAAATATATCATTTCGCAAAAAAAAGACGAGGATATTCCCGCCTGGCAGAAAAACGGTCTGCTTGTAACGAGCACCACCGAGCGCGAACGCCTGACTTTTAAAAACGAGGTGGATATCGGCTCGGCAACGAAAGAAGATATTCTGATCGCATTGCAACCGCTTTCTTCGAAGCAAGGGGCTTCGTACGATTTCCGCGGTATTAAAATTTACCTTACAGACGCGGAGGATAAATCGAATTACGTGTGTATCGACGTATACCCCGAACTTGCGCAATACGTGGGGTATACGTTGATGAAAGTGAGTACGTCTGATTTCTCGAAAGGATTGGCGTATCGCTACGGCGGATACAGAGATATGTCTTTCAACGATACGTGGCACGACGCGTACGAGGGGACTCCGCGCCGCGATTTTTACGGCGACTATCTGATGGGAGGCGTGAACACGCTCGATCAGTACGTGAAAGAATGGAAATACAAGTTTGAAGGGGCGGAAACGGCGGCGGAAAACGGAATCGTCTCAACGGATATGTATCTTGCGCCGCTTGCGTTTTCGTACGATGCGGAAGATAAATCGGTGTGGTACGGAAAATCGTGTCTGCTCGATCTCGATCATACGGAGAGCGTGGGAGTAGGCAAAGAATTCAAGGGTTTTTCTTCGGGTAAAATCGTGATTTCGGTGCAGACATACGATATTACGGGCGACAGTGCGCGTTATATGCTGTATAACGTGGCGGGGCAGTCGCTTTGCGGCGAATACGTGCTTGATAAAACCTCGCCTTATTTCGTTGAGAATCTGCCTGCGGGCGATGAGTTGCCGCGTGCGTTAGCGGGCGTACCGTATAAAGGATTCGACGTAACCGCGTACGATATGCTTGACGGAGAAATTACGCCGAAACTGTATTATAAAGGCGAAGACGACGCGGAATTTTTGCCGATCGACGGCGATTCGTTTGTGCCTGTCGCGCCGGGAAAATACATTCTTCGCTACGAAGCGAAAGATCGTTCCGGAAACGAGGCGTATAAAGAGTATAGGATAACGGCGCAGTATTCCGTGCCGGAAATCGTCATCGGGGCGGAACTTGCGAAAAGCGAGTATAAAGCGGGCGAACGGGTGGCTTTGCCTGAATATACGATTGCTGGCGGCAGCGGCGAAGCGCATACCCGCGCCAGAGTCATCCGCGTGGCGGACGGCACGGAGTTCGAGTTTACGAACGGGTATTTTCAGCCCGTGACGGCGGGAAAATACGATCTGGTGATCGAGGCTTCCGATTATATCGGACAGACGGTGAAAAAGACGCTCGCGTTTACGGTTACGCTTTCCGCGACTCCCGTTGTGGAAACCGAAAAACCGATGTACGAGAAATTAGCGGACGGAAATAAAATCGTTTTTCCTGCGTTGAATGCTTACGATTACTCGGTGTACGGGCAGAAGATGAACGTACGCACGGAAATCACCGTACGGGGCACGGGTGAAAAGTCGGGCGTTTATGAGAAGCTCGCGGGATTCGTGTTTGTGCCGAACAAGAATAAATTCGGCGAAAACATCGAAGTGGAATACAAGCTGTACGGAAGAAAGACGGGCAGCGAACCGCTTACTCGCGTGTTTCCGATGAAAATCGTTTCGCCGCTTCGCGCGTACGACTACCTTGCGTGGAACGAATCGGAATTGAACATAGACGCCGCAGCTTCTTCCGACGGGAAGGGATATATTACCGAGTTGAAAGCTTTGTCTGCGGGAGAACTCGAAGCGCGATTTATCAATCCGGTGCTGTTCGACGGTTTCGACGTTCAGCTGAATTGCGGGTCTGCCGCGTTCAAAGGGTGTGCGGAAATCGTATTCACCGACGCGGAAAACGAGAAAAACACATCGAGAATCAAGCTGTATAATCAAGATGAAAACAGCACGAGGGCGGAATATCGCGGCGAAACGGCGGATATTCAAGGCTCGTTTGTTTCCGGAAAAATATTTTTAAAGGTTTTAAACGGATGCGTTTACGATAATTACGGAAATAAACTTTTCGAACTGAAAGAAATTTTTGTTTCGAATCAGGCGCGCGTTGCGATTGTGTTGCACGCAAGTGCCGCGGGAGATTCGTTGAAACTGAAACAACTCGGCACTACGTTTTTCGACGGCAGGTACGATAGAAAGGGAGAAATCCCCGTGTTTAAAAGTTACGTTGCGCCGAAAATCGTACTCCAAGGCAAATTGCCCGTAGAAAAAGGGTACGGCGAAATTCTTGCGATTCCCGAGGCGAAGGGGTATAACGATTTGTCTCCGTACGTGGAAACATGCGTCAGCCTGGTTGCACCCGACGGCGAGGTTTTAATCGATGGCGCGAGTGCGGATAAACTGTATTCTGCGGCGTTGAAGCAATACGGAAAATACGAAGTGCAATTTCAGGCGACGGATTCGGCGGGGAACACGAAAAACGAAAGTTACGACGTGTACGTATACGACAAAAATGCGCCCGTGATCGATTATTCGGGAAGTACCGTTTACGAAATCGGTGTGGGGCAGAGTGTGCACATTGCGAAATTGAACGTGTACGATTCGGCGGATGAAGCGCCCGTATACAGAGTGTTTCTGATTAACGAAAAAGGCAAATTGATCGAAATCGATTTCGGCGAATACACGTTTTCGGAAAAGGGAAAATACGTGTTGCGCCACGTTTGTTACGATTCTTCGTATAATTATGCGATTCTCGATATTTGTATTACGGTGAAATGAGGGAAATTATGAAATTGAAAAAATGGTTGGCGGGGGGCGTTTCTTTGCTCCTTACGGGTTCGGTTTTTCTTTCCGCGGCTTGCGCTGCGAAAACACCCGAAGAACAGACGGAAGAAGGTGTTAAAAATACTTCGATCGCTCTTGCGGAAAACGGAGAATCGCGTTATAAAATCGTGATTCCCGAAAATTGCGCGATGGTGATTCGGACGGGTGCAAACGAGATTGCCGCGTATCTGAATAAGTCTACGGGTGCGGAAATACCCGTGGTTGCCGAAAGCGAGACGGGCGAGCTGAATAATGACGATTACGTGATTTCCGTGGGTGAAACTACGCTGAAAGAAAAGAACGGCATAACGGTTACGGACGATGAGGTAACGTTTGACGGCTACAAGATCGTGCGGAAAGAAAACGCGGTGTTTATCGCCGGCCCGACCGATAGAGCAACGGTGTTCGGGTGCTTTGAATTTTTGAAAAAAGAGATCGGCTACGAGGTGTATACGGCGGACGAAATCGATTACGAAACATACGATACGCTGTATTTAAAAGATTTCGATCTTGCCGACGCGCCGTCGTTCGAAAGCAGACATATCGACGGACTTGCTTCGCTTGACGAGGAAACGGGGTTCCGCTTGCGGCTCAATCAGATGTTTGCGTACGGCAGCGAGAAATTCGGCTATTCCAAGCGCGGAAATTATATTCCGGACGCCGATCATAACACGAATACGATTATTTCCAAGGAAAAATATCCGCAGTATTTCACGGGCGGATCTACGCAGATTTGTTTTACGCAGAAGGGCATCGCCGACGCGTATATCACGGAATTGATCGAAGATATTCAAAACAATCCTAAGGGGTATATCGTGAACGTTTCGCAGGAAGACGGAAAAAATTTCTGCCAATGCGATACGTGTAAAGACGAAACCGCGAGCTATGGCGTGAGCGGTTTGTGGATTCGGTTTCTGAATAAAATCATTGACGGAATCGAGACGTGGAAGGCGGAAAACTGCCCCGAACGGCGGCTTGATTACACTTCTTATTTTTATGGCGATACGTTCAACGCGCCCGTAGACGTGCTTGCGGACGGATCGTTTCGAGTGAAAGACGAAAGTTGTATTCCGCACAAAAAGCTCAGCGTTCGTTTAACGCAGGCAAATTGTGCGCTGCATTCGGTGGACGATCCCGATTGCGCGAGCAATGCGCGGCAATGGCTGCAATACAAGGCGTGGCGTTCGATTTGCAGTAATTTCGCCATCTGGGATTACGCGGCGAATTACAGAAATTATTTGCCGTTCTATAACGACATTAATTCGATCAAGCGAAACAAAGAAATTTATCGCGAAATGAACGTGAGAGATCTGAACACGGAATTTAACAGCGGCAGTACGCTTACGCAATTCGGCTATTTACGATTATTTTTGCACGCGAAAGTTATGTGGAACGTAGACGAGGACGTGGAACAGCTGACGAACGAGTTTTTCAAACATTATTATAAAGACGTTGCGTCCGAAATGCGCGCTATTTACGATATGTATCGCACGCATTTCGCAGTTCTTGACAGCAATCACAAATTCACGGTGAACGACCTTATGGAATACAACACTACGGTGTTTCCGAAAAACGTGATCGAGCGCGCGCAAGAATTGATAGACCAAGCGATTGAAAAATGCGATAAAATCGAGAATATCGCGCTTTCTGAAAAACTGAAAAAACGCGTTTACGACGAGCGCGCGTGCGTATGGTTTTTGAAGCTCTATCTTTTTGACGAATACGGCTATGATTCCGAGGAATATACGCCGCTTTTCAAAGCTTTCGAGCAGGAAATGGTGCAACTCGGTATGCCGAGATATGCCGAGCATACGTCGATGGAATCGTGGTTGAATACGAAGAGAAAATAAAAGGTATTTTATGAATTATAGGCTAAAAACGGAAATTCGTATCGGGAAAAACGAATATTTTTGGGGCGGCGCGGTGGCACACGGCGTGCGTATGCCGCTTTCCGCTGATTCTGAATACGAGTTTGACGTGAATGAAAACGAAACGGATAATCAGGTGAACACGCTTTTTACAAGCACTTGCGGAAGATACGTGGCGATCGACGGGGAATTTAAACTGTCGGCGAAAAACGGTGTTCTAAGCTTTTATACGAACGTAAAACCGTATGTGGGCGAGTGCGAAGAAAAAACGCTGAAAGCTGCGTATCTTGCGGGCGTAAAGCTGTTGCGCAAAGAAATTCCCGTGAATTTCAGTCGCAATCTTTTAAAAAAGCCGCAGTTCTGCACGTGGACGGAGATGGGTATAAACGTTTCGGAAGAAAAGATTTTGCGCTATGCCGAATGTATCGCGGGCGGCAACTTGGCGCACGATCTTCTGATTATCGACGACGGATGGAGCGTGGACTACGGCGATTGGCGGTTTCATCCCGATAAAATTCCGCATCCGAAGCAAATGATCGAAAAGTTGCATAAGTCGGGATTCAGAGTGTCGCTTTGGGTGGTACCGTTTGTAAACGAAACGGCGAAAGACTATGAATATTTAAAAAACGCGGGTGCGTTGGTGTGTGGCGCGGATGGCGAAGTAAAGAAAAAAACGTGGTGGAACGGAAAAAGCGCCGTGCTCGATTTAACGAGCGAAACGGCGCGCAACTACTTCACGGGCGTGCTTGATTCTTTAATGCGCGACTTCGGCGCAGACGGCTTTAAATTCGACGCGGGCGATGAAATTTACTATCATAACGACGTTACTTCCCGCCCCGTATCTCCTGCGGAACACTGCGCTCTGTATTCCGAAATAGCGAAACGTTACGAAATCGCGGAAGTGCGTTCGGGTTTTCAGAACAGCGGCTCGCATTTAATTACGCGGCTGAACGACAAGCGGAAGTCATGGGAACACGAAAACGGCATTAAAACGCTTGTGCCGAATATGATTCAGGCAGGACTTTGCGCCTATCCTTTTTCCTGCGCGGATATGATCGGCGGCGGAATGATTTCCGATTTCGGAGCGGAAAAATGCGAGAAAAGCGGCGTAGCGGAAGACAAAATTTGCAGCGAGCAGGAAGAGCTTGCGGCGCGGTTTTGCGAGTGCAACGCGTTGATGCCCGCGATGCAGTTTTCTTGTTCGTATTGGAAGAAAAACGAATTGCTGAATACAATTTACGGTAGGTGCGTGGCGTTGCACAGCGCCGCGGGCGATTACCTCGACGAGTTGATCGACGAAGCGATTAAAACATGCGCGCCGATTCTGCGGTGTCTCGAATACGAATTTCCGCATCAAGGCTATGAAACCACGACGGATAAATTTATGCTCGGCGAAAAATATCTGGTGTACCCCGTGGTGCGCCCGGGCGTGCGCGAGGCAGAATTATGTTTGCCTTCGGGCGCGCGGTGGAAATACGCGCCGAACGGAGTTATTTATGCGGGCGGCGAAACGGTGAAAGTTGCCGCGCCCGTGGAAACGTTGCCGTATTTCGAACGCGTTCATGAAGCGGCGAGGCGGTGAAAAAGAAAGGGGCAAACCGATGAACGAACAAATACGGAAGCTGAACAGAGAAATAGAAAAAGAAATCGGGTGGGGCTATCCCGAAAACGCCCGTTTCGAGCATATCGAAAGCGGCAATCTTACCGTGGAGCGGAAAAACGGGCAAATCACGGTGTATTATAAAACGCCTTTGCACATTGCGCGAGCCGCGCTTATATTCAAGGCGCGAGGCGGCGCAGATTTTTGCGAAACGGAAGCCCCGTATCTTGAAGATATGTGTTTTATGGCGGATTGTTCGAGAAACGCCGTACTCAATCTGCAAGCGGCGAAAAAGTTGATCCGCGTGCTGGCGTTGCTCGGGTACAATCAGTTGATGCTGTACACGGAAGATACTTACGAGGTGGAAAACGAGCCGTGTTTCGGGTATATGCGCGGCGCGTTCAAAGCGGCGGAAATACGCGAGCTGGACGAATACGCGAAAATTTTCGGGATCGAGCTGTTTCCGTGCATACAAACGCTTGCGCATCTCAATCAGATCGTGCGCTATAAAGAATACGAAACGCATTTCGATTGCAACGATATTTTGCTTGCGGGCGATGAGCGCGTGTACGAACTCATCGAAAATATGTTTAAAACGCTCGCAAAAACGTACACTTCGAGAAGAGTGCATATCGGTATGGACGAAGCGGGTATGCTTGGCAGGGGCAGTTATCTGAATCTGCACGGCTACCGCAGTAAATTCGATATTTTCACCGAACATCTTTCGCGCGTGGCGGCAATCGCCGCGAAATACGGATTTTCCGCGCTGATGTGGAGCGATATGTTCTGGAAAATCGCCGAAGAAGAGAAGACGGAAACGGACAAAAACGGCAACGCCGTGATTCCCGAAAGTGTGAAGCGGAAAATTCCCGAAAACGTTTCGCTTGTGCATTGGGACTACGGGTGGCACGATACGCCCGCGTACCGCCGCCGCTTTGCAATGCACCGCGGAATGAAAAACCCCGTGTGGTATTCGGGCAGCAGTTATAAATGCGTGGGCTTTTTGCCGTTTAACGGATTGAACAAACGCGAATTCGACGTGGCTTTCGAAGCGATGAAAGCGGAAAAAATCACGCACGGCATAAATTGCGGTTGGGGTGACGACGGCGCGGAATGTCCGCTGTTTTCGGTACTTCCTTCAATGGCGTATTACGCCTATAAATCGTACGGCAAAGCGGGCGAAAAATACGAGCGCGATTTTATGGCGCTGACGGGCTATACGCGGCAAGAATTTTTGGCGATAGAAGCCCCCAACACGCGTTGCGGAGAGTGCGAGGACGATTATTGCAACCCTACGAAAATCGCGATGTATAACGATTTGTTTTGTCCGCAATTCGATTCGGATCTGAGCGCGGGGGATCTTGCGGGAATGAAAAAGGCGCGGCTTGCGTTGAAGAAAATTCTGAAAACACACGCCGAAGACGAGTATACTTATTTGTTTAAATTTTCGCTTGCGCTTTGCGAAGCGGCGATTTTGAAATACGATCTCGGCATAAAAATCCGCGCGGCGTATCAAAAGGGCGAAAAAGACGCGCTGTTTGCGCTTGTAAAACGGCTGAGCCGTACGATTTCCGCTACGCGAAAGTTTTTAAACGAAATGCGGAATTATTGGCAAACGGAAAACAAACCGTTCGGTGCGGACGTGCAGGAATACCGTCTCGGCGGGCTGATTGAAAGATTATCTTCTTGCCGCGCGCGGCTGCTGAAATATCTTGCGGGAGAAATTTGCAAGATAGACGAGCTGGAAGAAACGCCGCTGAAAGATATGTTTTCGGGCAGGGTGAACAAAGAACGCTTCCATTACAACAGCTTTTTGCTGACGGCAAGCGTGAATAAATTTTAAGTGAAAACGACTTTAAATTAAGACGAAATTAAAATGTGGAAACTGTCTCTTATACACATCTCCGAGCCCAC
>ERZ1026860.1470-NODE-1470-length-11910-cov-4.131927_pt1 | contig 11910 bp, 12 predicted proteins | sample MGYA00380160_ERZ1026860 | MGnify/ENA primary metagenome ERZ1026860 (study PRJEB33269, sample SAMEA4719796) | human gut metagenome | biome: human-associated habitat; feature: organic feature; material: feces | place: Cameroon | collected 2013-10 ... | reverse complement strand
GGCTGGGCGCTGCTGCTGTTGCTGCCGCTGCTGCCCCTTTTGTTTTTCTACTATTGCCGGTCCGTGCGGCTGTCCGTTTGGCAATGCCTGCTGCTGTTTTGCAACGCCTGCATGCTGCTGGCTTTTTGCACAGCCATGGTCAATTACCTGATGGCGCCCCGGGAAGCCCAAATAGCCCGCGAGCCCTTTAGCCTTCAGTCGGCGCTGCTTTGTCTGGGACTGGCCTGCGCAACGGCGGCTTTGTACCGGCTGGCGCTGCGCAAACATATCGGCTGGCTGCTGGAAAATTTGCAAAAAGAGGGCTTTTGGCGGGTGCTGTGGCTGCTGCCCATGCTGAGTGCAATCATGATGCTGCTGTACGTTCCCGAAAATCCCAACGTGATTTTGGCCGGACGCATCCGCCAGGTAGCCATTATCAGCCTGATTTTTCTGCTGACGCTGGTCTGTCTGCTGATTTTTGCCATCTATACGGCGGTGCGGGAAATCAAGGAAAAGTCGGATTTGAAAAACGAACGGGAACTGCGGGAACTGGAAACCCGCCGCTACTACGAATGGAGAGAAAGAATTGAACAGACCCAACAGCTCAGGCACGATTTTAAGCACCATCTGCATGTAATGACCGGCCTGATGCGGGCAAAGAAATACGATGAGTTGGCCAGCTACCTGAATGAATATGAGGCGGGCCTAAACCGGAAACGGCCCATTTTGTGCGCCAATCCGGCTGTGGATTCCCTGGCTGGACAATACGACGCGCTGGCGGAAAGCAAGGGCGTGCAGGTGAACTGGCAGCTGAAACTGCCGGAGCAGCTTCCGCTGCCGGAAACGGATATGTGCCTGCTTATGGGAAATTTGCTGGAAAACGCCATCGAAGCGGCGGCGCAGGTGCAGGACGGCAGGGTGCAGGTGCTTTGCTCCATGCCCAGCAAAAGAATGCTGGGCATTTCCGTTCAAAACCCCTACGCTGGGCAGCTGCAGCCGCAGGACGGCTTTTTTCGATCCGCCAGGCACGATGGCCCCGCCGTTGGGCTGCATTCCGTCAGCAGCACGGTGAAGCGATATCACGGCCAAATGGACGTGGAAACGGAAAACGGCGTTTTCCGGGTGCGTCTTTTGCTGAATCTATAAAAAATATCCCGGCTTTCCGCAGATATACGGAAAGCCGGGTTTTTCAGCGGCTGTTTCTGCCCAGGTAGGCCTCCTGGACGCTGGGGCTGGACAGCAGTTCCTCGCCGGTTCCTTTCAGCAGAATCCGGCCTGTTTCCATTACAAAGCCGTAGTCCGCCGCGTGCAGGGCGGCGTTGGCGTTTTGCTCAATCAGCAGAATGGTCATGCCATTTTCCCTCAGACGCTGGATAATGGCAAAGATATCCTTTACAACCAGAGGGGCCAGGCCCAGGCTGGGTTCGTCCATCATAATCAGCCTGGGGCGGGTCATCATGGCGCGGCCCACGGCCAGCATTTGCTGTTCGCCACCGGACAGGGTGCCCGCCAGCTGCCAGCTGCGCTCCTTCAGCCGGGGAAACAGGGTGTAGATATAATCGATGTCCGCCTGAATCTGCCGCGCGTCCTTACGCAGGTACGCGCCGATTTTCAGGTTTTCCAGCACGGTCAGGTTGGCGAAAACCCGCCGCCCCTCCGGAACCAGCGCAATGCCCTTTTCCACAATTTTCTGGGTGTCCAGCTTGGTAATATCATCGCCGTTGTAGCAGATGGAGCCGCTTTTGGCCGTCACCAGATGGGTAATGGCCCTGAGCGTGGTGGATTTACCAGCGCCGTTGGCGCCAATCAGCGTCACAATCTGCCCTTCTTCCACGGAAAAGGAGATTCCCTTCAGGGCCTCGATGCCGCCATAGCTGACCACCAGGTCCTTGATTTCCAGCATGCTCATTCTTCCTCCACCCCCAGATAGGCCGCGATTACGTCCGGGTTGGCCTGAATCTGCGCCGGGGTGCCCTCGGCGATGAGGCGGCCAAAGTCCAGCACATAAATGCGGTCGCTGATGTCCATAACCAGATTCATGTGATGCTCGATTAAAAAGATGGTTAACGCGAAATCTTCCTTGATTTTGCGAATAAAATCACTTAGCTCATCGGTTTCCTGGGGGTTCATGCCTGCGGCAGGTTCGTCCAGCAGCAATAGACGGGGGTCAGTGGCCAGAGCGCGGGCAATTTCCAGGTAGCGCTGATTTCCATAGGGAAGCGAGGAGGCTTTTTCATCCGCCAGGTCCGCGAGCCCCAGCATATCCAGCAGGTCCAACGATTCCTGACGAATCCGCTTTTCCTCCTGCATGTTCAGGTGCAGCATGCTGGAAAACAGCCCCGCCTTCATGCGCATATGACGGGCTACCAGCACGTTTTCCAAAACGGTCATGCCCTTAAACAGGCGAATGTTCTGAAAGGTGCGGGCCACGCCCATTTCCGTAATTTTGTCCGGGGTGTTGGCGATGCAGCGGCCGTATTCCCCAATGTGGCTGCCGCCATACAGCTTTTTCATTTTGCCGGTGGGATGGCCCTGAGCGATGATTTTGCCCCGCAGTTTCACGCAGCCGTTGGTGGGGGCGTATACGCCGGTCGCAACGTTAAAGGCGGTGGTTTTGCCCGCGCCGTTGGGACCAATCAGCGCCACAATTTCGCCCTTGTCCACATGCATGCTCAGGCTGTCCACGGCCACTACGCCGCCAAATTGCATGGTTACATTTTCCATTTCCAGAATGATTTGCTCGTTGCTGCTCATTTGGCCGCGCCTCCCTTCCTGGACTTTTTGCATTGGTTAATCAGATCGGGCAGTTCCTTGGAGCCCATAATGCCCTGGCGGAAGAACAGCACCACCACCATAATGATGATGGAAAATACCACCAGGCGGAAGCCGTTGCGCAGGAGCGGCACTTCCCAGGCGCCAATCATCTGCTTCTGGTCCAGAAAACGCAGCCACCATTCCGAGCAGGCCACAAACAGGAAGCTGCTCAGGCAACTGCCGGTTACTGACCCAATGCCGCCAATGACCACAATCAGCAAAATTTCGTAGGTCATGGCCGATGTAAAGCCCTTGGCCTGCACGCTGTTCTGGTACATGGCCAGCATAGCCCCGCCAATTCCGGCAAAAAAGCTGCTGATGCAGAAGGCCAGACGCTTGTGCCGGGCAAGGTTAACGCCCATGGCTTCCGCCGCTACCTCGTCATCCCGGATGGCCATAAAGGCCCGGCCGTAGCTGGAATGCAGCAGCAGCACAATCAGTCCGATGCACACGCCCGCGATCAAAAAGGGAATGGTGGTGGACAGGTACAGGCTCACGCTGCCGTCCGCCGCTTTGATGTTAAAATCGTTAAAGGTGGGGAACAGGCGCAGCATGTTGGAGCCGTTGGTAATAGCGCCCAGCTTATCCCACTGAAAGATGGAACGGATAATCTCCGCAAAGCCCAGTGTGGCGATGGCCAGATAGTCGCTTTTCAGCCGCAGCACGGGCAGACCGATCAGCAGCGCGAAAACCGCGGCCATAACGCCCGCCAGAATCAGCGCCGGAATAACGGGCATGGCAAACTGGATCAGTCCTCCGTCATAGTACTGGTATACCACCGACCGGCTGGCGGCGGGAATGGTAAAAATGGCGTATGTGTACGCGCCAATCAGCATAAAGCCCGCCTGTCCCAGGGAAAACAGACCCGTAAAACCGTTCAGCAGGTTCATGGAGACAGCGACCAGGGCGTAAGTGGCGCCCTTCTTGAGCACGGTAAACAGCATGCTGGTGGGGGGCACCGCCTGTTCCAGCACAAACACGCCCGCGTAAATGACCAGCACAATCAGGCCGGTGACCACAGCGCCCAGGCTGGGGCGGCTGCGCTGCATACGGTAATCCTTTTTCGCAATCGTCATAGCGGTCACCTCACACCTTATCCGTCGTTTTTTCACCGAACAGGCCCGTAGGCTTTACGATGAGAATAATAATCAGCAGCGCAAAGGTGAAGGCGTCCGAAAACGTGGTCAGTCCCAGCATTTGATGGGTAATGCCGGATTTGATCAGAATCACGTCCAGACCCTTGATGATGTTTTCGCAGATGCCGATGATAAACGCGCCCACCACAGCCCCCGGCACGCTGCCAATGCCGCCGAATACAGCCGCGACAAAGGCCTTCAGGCCGGGCATGGAGCCGGAGGTCTGGATGACGGTGGTGTAGTTGGTAAAATACAGGATGGAACCCACCCCCGCCAGAAAGGAGCCGATGACAAAGGTGGTGGAAATGACGCTGTTGATTTTGATGCCCATCAGCTGACTGGTTTCAAAGTCCTTGCTGACGGCCCGCATGGCCATGCCGATTTTGGTATGGTTAATCAATAGCACCAGAGCGATTACCAGCACCAGCGTCAGAATGGGCGTGACGATGGTGACCATTTTGGTGGTGGAGCCAAAGATGGTAACCGATTCGGAGATAAACGGGATGCTGGGGTAATACTGGTTCAGGCCGCCGGTAATGTACAGCACCAGATTTTGCAGCGTGTAGCTGACGCCGATGGCCGAAATCATGATGCTCATGCGGGGCGCGGTGCGCAGAGGCTTGTAGGCGGCCCGCTCGATCAGAAAGCCGATCAGGGAGGTTAAAACCAGCACCAGAGGAATGGACAGGTACAGGGGAATGCCGCTGGCGGAAATGTATACCATCAGAATGCCCGCCACCATGAACACATCCCCGTGGGCAAAGTTGATCAGGCGCAGGATGCCGTATACCATGGTGTACCCAATGGCGATCAATGCGTATTGGCCGCCTACGGAGATACCGGATAGCAGATAGGGAAGAACGGTGCTCGTCATGGGGGAGGAGCCTCCTTCTTGGCAATGTACGCGTAAGGGCGGCCAGCGCCCGCCTGCCTAAAGGCAGGAGAAGCGCCGCCGCCCCAACAGTTGTTGAAAAGGTCAGGACGATTAGTCCACGGTCTGTACCGCTACAAAGTCCCACGCGCCGGTTTCGGTGTTGACGGACTTGATGTAGGCGGAATCACGAATGGCGTCGCCGGTTTCGTCAAAGGCGATTTCACCGGTTACGCCGGTATACTTGACCCCGGGCATCGCGGCCATAACCGCCTTGGAATCGGTGCTGCCAGCGGCCTTTAACGACTCCAGAGCGGTAAAGTAGGCGTCGTAGCCCATAACGCTTACAGCGGAAATCATGTCGTTGCCGCCGTTGTTGGTCAGGTATTCGCTGTCGCTGTTGAGCCAGGCTTTGAAGCCCTCGTCAAACTCGGGGGAGCCGCCTTCCTGATAGAAGGTGGTGATAATGACCTTGACATTGGTGCCCTTGGCGGCCTCGGCTACCTTGTTGTTATCCAGAGTGTCGCTGCCCAGAATGGGATAGGTCACATTCTGACCCGCCGCCTGACTGATGATCTGGGAAGAATAGGCGATGGACACCGGGCAGAAGAACACGTCCGCACCGATGGCCGTGGCGTTGGACAGGTAGGAGGTAAAGTCGGAGTTGCCGGTGGGGAAGGTGTCGGAGATGACCGTGCCGCCCATTTCCTCAAAGGCCTTCTGGAAGTAATAGCACAGGCCCACATCGTAGTCGTTGCCCAGTTCGGCCAGGCAGTAAGCGGTTTTGGCCCCCAGCTCTTTAAAGGCGTAATTGGCCAGTACCGTGCCCTGGAAAGGATCCAGGAAGCAGATGCGGAAGTAATGGCTGTTTCCGGCGGTTACCTGAGGATTGGTGCAGGTAACGCCAATGGCGGGAATGCCCGCGTCGGCAAAATACTGGGAACCGGCGATGGAAACGCCGGAGCCATAGGAGCCCAGCACCACGCTGACGCCCGCGCTGACCAGCTGCTGGGCGGCGGAGGGAGCCTTGTCGGTGGAGGAGCCGTTATCGGCGTAGACCAGTTCTACCTGATAGGTTTCGCCTCCGATATCAACGGTGGGCTGCACGCTGTTGGCGTACTGCATACCCAGAATTTCCTGCTTGCCGCCAGCACCGCTGTCGCCGGAGGCAGGCTCAAACACGCCGATTTTCACAACGTTTTCGGCCATAGAAAAGGCGGGAATCATCATCAGAACCGCCAGGAGAAGTGCAAAATATTTTTTCATCCAGTGTCGCCTCCCGATTTTGTTTTTTGTTTTTGTGAAACAATGCAAATTATATGCGCCTCATTTTTAAAATGCAATATGCCATCAATGAAAATGCACGAGAAAAACAAAAGCAACCCAAAATCGTGTACAATATGGTATGCTATACTGAAAAATTGCAAGTTTTGAATCGCTGTGCTGCATGTTTATTAAGAAGAAAAAACAAAAACGTTCCCGATAGAAATTGCGAACAACAGTTCCCTTTTGCCTGTGACTGTGTTATACTGATGAAACCGGATAAAAGGGGGCGGCGCTATGAACCGGGAACGCACCATCTACCATATCGACTGCAACAGCTTTTATGCGTCGGTGGAATGTCTGGACCATCCCGAATGGAAGCAGGTGCCCATGGCGGTGGCGGGCGACCCGCAAAACCGCAGCGGCATTATTTTGGCCAAAAACGAACTGGCGCGCCGCTATGACGTGAAAACCACCGAAACCATCTATCAGGCCCGCCGCAAATGTCCCGACCTTTTGCTGGTTCCTCCCAGAATGCAGCGGTACATGCAGGTGTCCCGCCAGATAAAGCGCCTGTTTCTGGACTATACCGACCAGGTGGAGTCCTTTGGCGCGGACGAGGCCTGGCTGGATGTCAGCGGCTCGCTTGACTATTTTGGCATGGGCTCTGTGGAACTGGCGGACCAGATACGCCGTCGGGTGCGGGATGAAATCGGCATTACGGTATCAGTGGGGGTCAGCTTTAACAAGGTGTTTGCCAAGCTGGCGTCTGATTTGAAAAAGCCGGACGCCACCACCCTGATCTCCCGGGAAACCTTTCCCGACCGGGTATGGCCGCTTCCGGCGAAGGAGTTGCTGTTTGTGGGCCGCAACGCGGCAGAGCGGCTGAGCCGTCACGGCATTCAAACTATTGGCGATATTGCCCGCTGCCAGAGGGAAACCCTGCGGCAGCTGCTGGGCAGGGAAGGGGAACTGCTGTGGGCCTATGCCAATGGGATGGACGATACCCCGGTGCGGCGTTTTGACCAGCGGGAACCCCTGAAATCCATTGGCAACGGGCACACCTTCCGCTGGGATTTGACGGGCTGGGATCAGCTGCGGGCCGGTGTGGTGCAATTAACGGACGAGGTGGCCGCCCGGCTTCGGGCCAATGGGGTCAAGTGCCGCTGCGTGCAGGTTACCGTAAAAGACTCTCTGTTTCACACCATTTGCAGGCAAAAGCAATTGACGCGCCCAACCTGCCTGCAGCAGGACCTGGCCCAGGCGGCCATGGCCCTGCTGTACGCCAACTGGCGGCCCGACGCGCCGGTGCGCGCCTTAACGGTAACGGCTCAACAGCTGACACCCAGAGAAGCGGTTCAGGAGCAGCTATGTCTGTGGAGTCTGGACACGGAACTGGACGACCGGTACGACCGGCTGGAAACAACCATCGACCGGATACGTGGGCGGTATGGTACGGGGTGCATCCGCCGGGGCGTTCCCCCGGTCAGCGGGAAGGCAGGCCCGCGGACCGGTCTTGTGGCTGAATCAGGGGCAGAGTAACGATAAAGCAGCTTCCCTTTCCCAGAGTGCTTTCCACCTGAATTTGTCCGTGGTGCAGCTGCACAATCCACTGCACAATGGACAGGCCAAGTCCGCTGCCGCTGCGGTTACGGGCGCTGTCCGCCCGAAAGAAGCGGTCAAAAATGTACTCCAGATTTTCAGGCGCAATGCCGATGCCGTCGTCGCAAACGGTGATGATGGCGTGCTGGCCTTCCTGACGGGCCTTGCAGGTAATATGCCCGGCGTCTTTGCCATATTTGATTGCGTTTTCCACCAGGTTTAGAAACAGCTGCGTCAGCAAACTCTGGTCCGCTGCCAGCCATACCGGCGAATCGCACGTTGCTTGCAGGGTCATTTGTTTTTGCGCCGCCGCGTCCTTCAGCGTATCGGTTACGCCCTGCAAAACATCGGTCAGGCATACGCATTCCAGCGCTACGGGATAACGTCCCTCCTGTCCCCGGGTCAGGGTCAGCATTTGCTGAATCATGCGCTGCATGCGCCTGCACTCGGTCAAAATAATGTCGGCCTTTTCCCGGCTTTCGTCGGAAAGGGTCCTGTCCGCCAAAAGCCCTTCGGCATAGGCGCCAATGACCGCCACAGGGGTGCGCAGCTCGTGGGACGCGTCGGAGGTAAAGCGCCTTTCCCGCTGAAATGCGTCCTCCAGGGAGGCAATCATCCGGTTCAGGGTGCGGCTCAACTCGCCCAGTTCAACCCGGGAATCATTTTCCGGCACCCGTCCGGACAAGTCGCCGGCGGCAATGCCATCGGCGCAGGCGATGACCTGACGGATGGGTTTCAGGGCGCTGCGGGTTATCAGGATGCCCGCTATGGCCGCCAGCAGCGTCATTACCGGCAGCCCTGCGGTCAGCAGGGCGGTAAAAGCGCTCAGGGTGCGGCGAACCGTTTCGCAGGGCACGGCGGTGCGGATGCGGATGCCCTGATTCTCCACCGTGATCAGCGGCGAATCCAGCAGCAGCCAGTCGGTATCGTTGCGGCGCAAAGCGGTATACTGCCCTTCGTGAAAGGGAATATCGTCAAACAGAGAAATATCATCCCCGTGAGAGGCCAGCTCGCTGCCGTTTGCTTCCATGATAAAATAGTCAATATCCGAAGCCACAGGGGTTTCATCCTCAAAAATGAGCTGCCCCTTTTTATGCTCAATCTGGGAGGACAGCTGCCGCATGGCCAGGGCCAGATCGTGCCGCAGCATGGCGGTCAGCCGGTCACGGGCGGTCAGGTACAGGGCGGTAAACAGCAGGCCCGTTACCAGCCATACGGCCAGGGTAAACCACAGCGCCATTCGGGTGCGTAGCGTCCATTTATGCTTCATCCTTTTCTTCCCGCAGCACATAGCCAAACCCGCGAACCGTCTGAATGTAGCGGATGGTTTCGCCTTTATCCAGCTTGTTTCGTAAATAACCGATATACACAGGCACCAGGTTGGAATCCAGGCTGCCCTGGTAATCCCATACATGGTCGTAAATCTGTCCGGCGGTGAGCACCTGCCCGGCGTTGCGCATCATATATTCCAGCAGCGCGTATTCTTTGGTCGTCAGCTGAACGGCCCGCCCGCCCCTGTGAACCGTATGATGGACGGTGTCCATCTCCAGCTGGCCCACCTGTAAAATGGGGGAGCGGCTTGGGGTGTGCCTGCGCAGCATGGACCGAATCCGCACGGATAATTCCTCAAAGGCAAAGGGCTTGGTCAGGTAGTCGTCCGCCCCGCAGTCCAGCCCGCGCACCCGGTCGTCCACCGCGTCCCGGGCTGTTAAAAGCAGAACGGCGCTGCCGCGGCCCTGAGCCCGCAGGCTGGACAACAGCGTAAGACCATCCAGCCCCACAGTATAATATCCAGCAAAATACCGTCGTAGTGGGTGGCAAGGGCGTAGGATAAACCGTCCAGACCGTTATCACAGCTATCCACCGCGTACCCTTCCTGTGTTAACCGCTGGGTTAAAATTTTTCGCAGGGAAGAGTCGTCCTCAATCAGTAACAGGCGCATGGCTGGTCGCTCCTTCTTCCTTGTATAACACCGTACAGTATAGCATGATTTGATAAGAAACACATAAGAAAATCCCTGAAAACGCTTCATTCCGTTCTTAAAATGCAATGCTATACTACCCTCGAAACAAAGAAAAGGAGGGGTTTCGATGAAAAAAGCCCTTTTGCTGTTTTGGACGCTGCTGATGCTGCCTGCCATGAGCCTTGCTCAGGAGTGGACCCAGCCGGTAATTCCCGAACCCTATGATTATGCCTATCAGGACGAAAACCGTTCCATTGTGATTGACAAAATAACGGAGGATAACAGCACCTGCTTTGTAGCGGACGTGCAGATCAGCGACGTGTCTTCTTTTCACACGGCCCAGTTTGGGGACGGACAGATCTCCGACCAGGCCGCCCAAAACGGCGCTGTGCTGGCCATTAATGCGGATAACTACGCCGTGCATGACTACGGCGTAATCATTCGGGACGGGCAGCTGCTGCGCGCCCACGACACCACCCGGCATATGCTGGCGCTGCTGCCGGACGGCAGTCTGTAAGGCCAATACGCCAAAGCAGCTGTCCCGGCAGCTGATGCAGGATGGAGCGCTGGCTACCTTTGAATTTGGACCGATGCTGGTGATAAACGGTCAGGCGGCTTCGTTTTCCAAAACGTTTGACGTGATTTCCACCCGGGAAAGCCGCCGGGAACCCCACACCGCCATTGGCATGATCGCGCCCCTGCATTATCTGGTCATTGTGGTGGACGGACGGCAGAGCGGCTATTCGGAGGACATGTCGCTGCAAGCCCTGCAACAGATGTTTGTGCGCTATGGCGCGCAGACGGCCATCATCTGGACGGAGGCGGATCCACCGAAATGTGGTTTCAGGGGTAGGTTATCAGCAGCCCCAGCGGCGGCAAGGAACGGTATGTATCCGATATGATCTGGTGGTGATTCGGTATGAAAAAGCATTATGTGAAATAGATTTTTCAGGGCTTTGCCTTTGGACTGGCCCTGAACACCCTGGCGGATTTTCTGTTTTCCTACAGCCTTCAACTGGGGTATTACGCCCCCTGTCTGGTTTCCCTGCCGGAAAGGCTGGGCGGCGAACTGAACGCCGCGCTTTTTCAGGCCTGCCTGTGCGGTGTCGTCGGCGCGGCGGTCCTTTGCCTGTGGAAAAAGTTTGCGCATAGCTTCCGTGTGTGCTATACTAATACCAAATTCCCGCAGGCAAACAGGAGGTTCAGGAAATGGATACATTGCTTTTGCAGGCCGTTGAAGGAATGAAGAAAAACGGCTTTGAAGTGGTTCAGGTGAATACCGCCGCCGAGGCGAAGGAATATTTGCTGTCCCAGATCGACCAAAGCCAGAGCGTGGGTATCGGCGGGTCGGTAAGCGTGCAGAGCATTGGCATTGTGCCCGCTTTGCAGCAAAAGGGCTGCGCCGTTTATACCACCGTTGGGGCGGACGCAGGTCAGGTAAAGCAGATTCGCCTGCAGGCCCGCATGGCGGACGCTTATTTATGCTCCGCCAACGCGGTAACCCGCACGGGAAAGCTGGTGCTGGTGGACGGCCGCGGCAACCGGGTGGGGGCCGTATGCGACGGGCCGGAGCATCTGTATTTTGTCATCAGCCACTCCAAGGTGGTGGACGGCGGCATCAATACCGCCATTGCCCGCATCAAGCAGACGGCCTGCCCCCAGAACACCCGCCGTCTGGGGCTGGACACTCCCTGCTCCCGCACGGGCAAATGCGGCGGCGATGAGTGCGGCGACCGCACCATTTGCTGCCTGACCCTGTCGGTGGACCATGTGCCCCATGACCGCAAAATTACCGTGGTGTTTGTGGAAGAAACATTGGGCTACTAACTGAATAGGATAAATGGGGACGCCTCGGTGCGTCCCCTTCAGACTGTCGAAAAACCCTTTTCGGGGAGTTGTCAGAGGGGCCGCAGCCCCTCTGACTGGATTCGTATCGACCGGCTTTGCCGGTCGGGCGGGGAGTTTTCGGCTTTGCCGAAAACATTCCTCCAGTCCTTCGTCAGAAAAGATCGTCGTCAGACGAGCTTTTTTGACGGCCTGAATGGGGACGCCTCGGTGCGTCCCCTTGTTAAGCGCTTATGCACCTATGGAGGGCAACCTGCGGTTACCGCTTGGATTAAGCTCAAGTTTGCCGCGATGAATCTCAAAAAAGCTGGAAATCCACAAGTGGATACGCTGGCACTTTTGTTTGCTTCTTTGACAGGCGGATTGTTTGCCCTCGGGGACAAACGCCGTCACGCCCGTCTCATAAAAATATGATATAGTAAAGGCGGGGTGAAAAG
>ERZ1026860.1469-NODE-1469-length-11913-cov-4.627509_pt1 | contig 11913 bp, 8 predicted proteins | sample MGYA00380160_ERZ1026860 | MGnify/ENA primary metagenome ERZ1026860 (study PRJEB33269, sample SAMEA4719796) | human gut metagenome | biome: human-associated habitat; feature: organic feature; material: feces | place: Cameroon | collected 2013-10 ... | reverse complement strand
GGTCAGCAGCTCCCCGGCTGTTAAGCCCGGCCGGGTCAGGCAGCGGCGTTTCAGCCATTCCATAGCTTTGGGCGCGTCCATTCGCTCCCCCGTCACCCCCGGCGACAGGTTGATGGACAGGTTTGCGCCTTCCACGGCAAAACGTCCCAGCTGCATGGCCGCAATCCCGCTGACGCCATCCGCCGCGAACAAAACCTCGCCCCGGCTTTGCCAGCTTTGTCCGCCAGCCGTCAGGCAAAGCTCCGCCCGGGCCCGCTGGCCCTCCAGCCCTTGCAGGGGGCCGGTTTCCGTCACCAGGGCGCACAGGGCCGGACGGGGCGTTTCCAGCCGGTGCCCAAAGCCGGTCAGCAGCCCATAGGCGCTGCCGTCCGTGCCGTGCATGGGCGACGCCGCGCCGCCAGCCGCCACAATCACCCGGTCGCAGGTCATTTTCCAGGCTTCCTGCGCCAGAGCCGCGCCGGGCTTGGCCTTGCCGCTTTTGCGCAAAGTGTCCGGCTGATACAGCGTATGCGTGCCCTCCGCCTGAAAACGCCCGCCGCTTTGGGTCAGCCGGTTCACCTGTACGGCGGTGTGTATTTCAACGCCCTGCCGGGTCGCCTCCAGCAGCAGCGCGTCTACCGCCGCCGCCGCCAGAAAGCAGGCGGGGTACATTCGGCCCTCGTTTTCCGGAACTAGCGGTACCCCCAGCCGCTCCCACAGGGCCCGGATTTCCTGAGCGGGCATCTGTTCCAGCACCTGACGGGCAAAATCCGCGTCCCCATAAAAATCCAACGGGCCCACATTCAGCAGGTTGCCCCGTCCATTGCCGGTAACCCCAAGCTTTTTCAGCGGTTTGCGTCCCCGCTCCGCCACGGTGACCCGGTCCCCCCGCCGCGCCGCGGCAATGGCGGCGAACATTCCCGCCGCCCCTCCGCCTATAACCAGCGTATGCATCACAGCCGCCTCATTTCATCCAGCAGAAGCTGCTCGTTTTCCAAAGCCTGACGGGTCTGGTCATTTTGCATCAGGATGGCTCCGGCCCGCTCCACCGCCGCGATAAAGTCCCGGCTCATGGCTCTGAGCCCACCCTGCTCCAGCAGCGGGCACACCGCCCAGGCCCGTGGGTCCAGTTCCGCCACGGCGCGGTTTTCCTCCATGCGAACCCGCAGCGGGAACAGGCGGCAGGCCAGCGGCCGATGCTGCCGTTGGCACTGGCCGCGGCACACCAGCCTCCACCCGCCCTGATACAGCGTGTCGTCCCTGACCAGATGAAAGGCGAAGCCCTCCATGGGCTGACTGTACAGCGCTTCCTCCCCGGGAAACAGCAGCATGCCGTTTTCGCCGGTATCGTCATCCTGGCAGCACGCCACGCCGCAAACCCGGCCGCAGTTTGTTTTCAGCGGGGTCAGGGTTTCCAGCTCCGCCCGGGCGGAAAGCACCGCCTGCAAAGGATTTTGTTCCATACTTCTTCCTCCTGTGAATCAAAACCACCCCAACCGTCATCGATTGGGGTGGAAGCGTCAGATCAGGCGTTTTACCGGCTGCCTTTGTCGTAGGGAATGCCCTCGGCTTTGGGAGCCCGGGAGCTCTTGGACGTAAAGGCCAGCACAATCAGCGTAATCAGGTAGGGCAGCAGGCGGTAGAAATGGGAGCTGACGCCGATTTGGCCCAGCAGCGCCACGCCATCGCCGTTAACATCCAAGGTGGAATAGCTGACGGCAACGCACTTGAACAGGCCGAACAGCAGCGCGCCCAGGGCCACGTTCAGGGGCTTCCAGTTACCAAAGATCATAACCGCCAGAGCCAGGAAGCCGAAGCCCGCCACATCGCCGTTGGAGGAGCAGTTGGCGGTGGTCAGGGCGTACACAAAGCCGCCCATGCCCGCCAGCGCGCCGGAGATGGTAACGCCCGCGTAGCGCATACGCACCACATTGATGCCCAAGCTGTCCGAAGCCTGCGGGTTTTCGCCGCAGGAGCGCAGCCGCAGGCCAAAGCGGGTTTTGTACAGGATGACCGCCAGCACGATGTAAATGATGATGCATAGATAGGTGGCAAAGTACACCTTGTTCAGGAAGGTATCCGCAAAGAAGCCGATGGGATCCGTGCGGCCATAACCGAACATACTCTTTTTCACCATGAACCAGCCGGCGCTGTCGCCGGTAGCCATTTGCAGGGTGTTCTGCTGGGCGATCAGCCGGATGAAGAACAGCACCAGCGCGGGGGCCATCAGGTTCAGGGCGGTGCCGCCGATGGTCTGGTCCGCCTTCAGGTTAATGGCGGCAAAGGCCAAAAGCAGGGAAAACAGCGCTCCAAACACGGCGGCCACCAGCATGGCCAGGGCCATAAACCCTTGCAGGGCCATCCAGTCCTTGGCCTTAAAGGCCGCGTCAAACCAGCCCCACTGCTGCACCAGGCGCACAAACAGCACGCCGATAAACGCGCCGAAGATCATAATACCTTCCAGCGCCAGGTTGATGATACCGCTGCGCTCGGCAAAGATACCCGCCAGGGCCACAATCATCAGCGGTACGGCAAAAATCAGGGTTTGACGAATCAGAAAACTCATTTCTGCTGCGCCTCCTTTCCAACCGGGGCAGTTTGAGGCGCTTTGGGCTCCCGCTTCTTTTGCAGGTTGCTGATGAACATTTTCACCATCAGCGAGAAAGCGCTCAGGTACACAATCACGGCGATGATTACATCGGTGATGTATTCGTTATAGGCCGTCAGGTTGGTCAGCTGCAGGCCGCAGATATCCAACATGGACATAAAAATGCCGGTAAAGATGACCCCAATGGGGTTATTGGCCGCCAGCAGCGCCACGGGAATGCCGTTGAAGCCCGCCGAGGGCAGCTGCTGATAGGTGGACCAGTAAAACTCCGTATTGCCGCTCAGGTAATACAGGGAACCGGCCGCGCCGGCCAGCATGCCCGCAATGGCCATGGACAGAACGATATTCCGCTTATCCTTGATGCCCGCGTAACGGGCGGCGTAGCGGTTGGAGCCGCAGGCCTTCAGCTGGTAGCCGAAGGTGGTGCGGGTCAGCATGATATACACCACAACCGCCAGCACGATGGCAATGAGGATGCCGCCGTTTACCTGGGACCCGGGGAACAGCCGGTCCAGCCCCATTTTGGGGGTAACCGCGCCCTTGCCCTTGACGTAGGTGGCCACGCCGTCCACATAGGTAAGGCCGTAGGTGGTGGAATAAATGTAGCCGGATTTGGTGCTTTCCGCCATGTTTTTCAGGTTGCTTGTATCAAACAGCCAGGTCACCACATTGGCGGCAATCCAGTTGGTCATGATGCAGGCCAGCACCTCGTTGATATTCAGCAGGGATTTCAGCAGGCCGGGGATGGCGCCCCACAGAGCGCCCGCCAGCATGCCGCCAAGCAATGCCAGCAGCCATACCAGCCAGGTGGGAATCGCTCCGGAGGGAACGCTCAGGGCGATAAACAGCGTAGCGGTGGTGCCCGCCAGATACTGGCCGGGCGCGCCAATGTTGAACAGGCCGGTTTTAAAGGCCACGGCCACGCTGAGGCCGGTCAAAATCAGGGGCGTAGCGCGGAACAGCATATTGCCCACGCTGGCCGGGTTAAACCCGAAGGTCAGGGAACCGGCGGCGTCGCGGCCGGTGGTAAACACGCCGCCAAAAACGATGCGGATGCCTTCCCACGCGCTTTTCAGCCCCATGGACTTGGTGGCCAGGCCCACCGCCAGAATCAGCACGCTGCCCGCTACCAGACCAATCAGGATAGACAGGACGGAAGCCAGTACGGACCGTGTGCCGTCTTTATGCCAGAAGGATTCCTTCATGCCGGATTCGCCTCCTTATGCTGCCGCTTTGCGCCTGCCATGTACAGGCCAAGTTCCTCTACCGTTACCTGCTTGGGGTCAAACTCGCCGACGATTTCGCCCTCATACATCACCAGAATACGGTCGGACAGGTTCATTACCTCGTCCAATTCCAGGCTGACCAGCAGCACGGCCTTGCCCTCGTCCCGCTGGGCCACCAGCTGGCTGTGGATGTATTCAATCGCGCCCACATCCAGGCCGCGGGTGGGCTGCACAGCCACCACCAAAGGCAGGTTGCGGTCCAGTTCCCGGGCCACAATGGCCTTTTGCTGGTTGCCGCCGGACATGCTGCGCACCCGGGTCACCGGGCCCTGGCCGCTGCGCACGTCGAATTTATCGATCAGGTACTCCGCGTATTTACGCACCTGGTCAAAGCGGATAAAGCCGTGATTTTGGAACTGGGGTTCCTCAAACCGCTGCAGCACCAGGTTTTGCTCCAGGGTATAATCCAGAATCAGGCCGTGCTTATGCCGGTCCTCCGGGATATGGCTCATACCGGTTACGCTGCGTTCCCGAATGGAGGCGTGGGTAATATCCTTGCCGCACAGGGTAATGGTTCCGTGGCTGGCCTTTTCCAGGCCGGTCAGGGCATACACCAGATCGGTCTGGCCGTTGCCGTCAATACCGGCAATACAGACGATTTCCCCCTTACGCACATCGAAGGACACATTATGCACCGCGTCCCGCTTATACAGCTTGGAGGGCACGCACAGGTTCCGGACCGTCAGCACATCCTCGGCGGGATGGGCGGCGTCCTTTTCCACCACCAGCTGCACCGGGCGGCCCACCATCATGCGGCTAAGCTCTTCCTTGGTGGTGTCGGCGGTATTGACGGTGCCCACATAACGACCCTTGCGCAGCACCGTTACCCGGTCGGATACCTCCATAATCTCATTCAGCTTATGGGAGATGAATAGGATGCTCTTGCCCTCCCGGGTCAGACCCTTCATGATCACCATCAGCTCCTCAATTTCCTGAGGCGTCAAAACGGCGGTGGGTTCGTCAAAGATCAGCACCTCGTTATCCCGGTACAGCATCTTCAGAATTTCCACACGCTGCTGCATGCCCACGGTGATATCCTCGATTTTCGCGTCCAGGTCCACCTTCAGGCCATAGCGTTCGCTAAGCTCCTGCACCTTTTTCCGGGCGGCTTTTTTTTGCAGGAAGCCCATTTTGGTGTCCTCCGCGCCCAGGATAATATTATCCAGCACGGTAAACACATCGATCAGTTTGAAATGCTGATGCACCATACCGATGTGCAGGGCGGTGGCGTCGTTGGGGTCGTTGATTTGAACCTCTTTGCCATCCTTTTTGATGACGCCTGCCTCCGGCTGGTACAGCCCAAACAGCACGCTCATCAGGGTTGATTTGCCAGCGCCGTTTTCGCCCAGCAGCGCGTGAATTTCGCCCTTGCGCAGCTGCAGGGTAATGTCGTCGTTGGCCTTGATTCCGGGAAATTCCTTGGTGATGTGGAGCATCTCAATAACGTAGGGTTCGTTATTCATGCTTCCACCTCCCTTTCTGCGTTCCTTTTTCGGCGGAAGAATGCCAGATTCTAGGTATCTATTATACAGATACGCATATGAAATTGCAAGCGTTGCCTTGCGGATGGGCGGTTTTTGCGTTGACAGCCCCAGCAAAAAAAGCTATGATAGCATTGGTTTGTTGTGCTATCCTGTAAATGCTATCCCATTAAGAGGAGACAAAGGGGCGTTGCCAATGAAGCTGATCATCCAGATTCCCTGCTACAATGAGGCGGAAACGCTGACTGTGGCTCTGGATCATCTGCCAAAGCACATTGAAGGCATTGATACCATCGAAACCCTGATTATCAACGACGGCTCCCAGGACGCTACCGTGCAGGTGGCCCGGGACTGGGGCGTCAACCATATTGTGTCCTTTAAGCAAAACAAGGGCCTGGCCCGTGGCTTTATGGCGGGCATTGACGCCTGCCTGCATCTGGGGGCGGATATCATCGTCAACACCGACGCCGACGACCAGTACTGCGGCGCGGACATTGCAAAGCTGGTGCAGCCGATTCTGGAGGAAAAGGCGGACATCGTTATCGGCGAGCGTCCCATTGACCAGACGGAGCATTTTTCCAAAAAGAAAAAGCTGTTTCAGCACCTGGGCAGCTGGGCGGTGCGGGTGGCCAGCAATTCAGATATTCCCGACGCGCCCAGCGGCTTTCGCGCCTACAGTCGGGAAGCCGCCCTGCGGCTGAACGTGGTAAACGAATATACCTATACCCTGGAAACCATCATCCAGGCCGGGTGGAACAAAACTGCCATGACCAGCGTGCCCATCCGCACCAACGCGGAGCTTCGCCCCTCCCGCCTGTTCAAAAGCATGTGGCGGTATATGAAGCGCTCCTCCTCCGTCATTCTTCGGGCCTTCGCCATGTATAAGCCCATGCGGTTCTTTGGCATTATCGGCGGCGTCTTCTTTGCCCTGGGGCTGATTCTGGGCATCCGCTTCCTGTGGATCTTTATCGCCACAGGCTCCGGCAGCGGCCATGTGCAGTCGCTGATTCTGTGCTCCTCTCTGCTGATGATCGGCGTTATGCTGTTTGCCATCGGCGTTATGGCGGATTTGATCAGCGATAACCGCCGCCTGCTGGAGGACGTGCAGTACCGGGTACGCAAGATGGAATGTGAAAGGAAGGAAACCCATTCGTGAAAGCCATGATCTGCTTTACCCACCCGGCGTGGGTGCATCAGTTTCATCATATTCTCTGGCGCATGCAAAAGCGGGGCGACCAGGTGACGGCCTTTGTGGCCGAAAAGGACGGCAATTCCCTGCTGTGTCAGCGCTACGGCATTCCCTATACCCTCTGCGCCAAATCCACCGGCAAAAACCCGGTGGAAAAAGCCTTTTTGTTCCTCAAACTGTCGGTGCAGTTCAGCGTCGCGGCCCTGCGCTTCAAGCCGGATATTTTGATCGGGCGTGCCGCGCCCATGCTGGCGGTAGCCAGCTGGGTATCCGGCAAGCCCCACCTGGTGTATGAGGATACCGAGGTCAGCAAGTTTGCTCTGCGCATCTGCAAGCGCCTGTCCACCAAAATTCTAACGCCCCGCACCTTTTTAACCGATCTGGGCCCCCGGCAGGAACGGCTGGATACCTATAAGGAGCTGTTTTACCTGCACCCCAGCGTGTTTACGCCGGATAAGCAGGTTCTGCGCGATGTGGGCTTTAACCCGGACGAGGACTATATTCTGGTGCGGTTTGTGGCCTGGAACGCCAGCCATGATATTGGCAAGCACGGTCTGGACGATGCGGGCAAAATCGCTCTGGTGCGCAGGCTGGAGGCCTACGGCCGGGTGTACGTCAGCGCCGAGGGCGACGTACCGGCGGAGCTTCGGCCCAATCTGCTGCAAACCCCATATGAGCTGGTACACCATGTGCTGGCCTTTGCCAGGCTGGTCTACAGCGAGGGCGCAACCATGGCCAGCGAGGCGGCGGTGCTGGGCACCCACGCCCTGTATGTGAATACCATCGTATCCGGCAGCACCCGCGAGCAGCAGGACCGTTTTCACCTGCTGTGCTGCTGCAACGACGACGGCCCCGCCCGGTACGAAAAGGCCACGGCTCAGGCCGTCCAGTGGCTGGAAACGCCCAACCTGCGCCAGCTGGGCCACGAAAAGCAGCAAAAGCTGCTGGCCGAAAAAGTGGATATTAACAGCTATTATATGGCGGAAATGGACCGGCTGGCACAAGTGGGGAGGAAAGGCTGATGACGTGGCTGGATGTGGGCAACGGCTGGCGCAACCTGTTTTTGCTTAGCTGCGCCCTTCAGGCGCTGGCTCTGGGCTGCCTGTTTTGCGCCCATGGCTGGTTTGTAAAGCAAAGCAAAGCCGCCTGTTTTCTCACCGGCGTGGCCTCCACGCCCCTATTGCAATATCTGTGGATGCTGGCGCTGGCGCTGGTTTGGCCTCACGCGCCCCAAAAGCTGCTCATTGCCGTGCCGCCCCTTGCGGCGGCGCTGGGGCTGGCGGTGATGGCGGTACGCCGGCTGCCCAGAATCAGGCTCCTGTGGCGCAAGGGTCTTGCCTTTGCGCGTCGGGTCTGCCATTTTGACAAGCCCGCCCTGGTATGCCTGTGCTTTGCCGTAGCCATGGCTTTGCTGCTGACCCCTGCCATGGTACGCTTTATGTCCAGCATGGACATGGTCAATAACGGCGACTCAGGCGAATACCTGGCTCTGGCCCAGCGCTACTGCGAGGACCGCAGCCTGGGCGAGCTGCTGGAGAAGAACGAGACGGAAGGCCACTTCCGCGGCCACAGCCATTTTCCCTCGCTGGAACTGTACATGAGCTACGGCCTGATGCACACCGGCGGGCAGGTAGGCTACCCCAACGACAAGGCCTGCTTTACCGGACTGGGGATGCTGGTCTTTTACGCCCTGGTCGCCTACGGGGCGCTGCTGTGCGTGTTCTGCCGCCAGCGCAAGGGCTGGATGCTGCTGGGAGCGCTGCTGTTTAATCTGGTGCCGGACCTGTATTACTCCATTTCGGGCGCGCCCCGGGATATGTGGCGCATTCTGGCCCTTCTTTGGGCGGTGTGCCTGTTTGCCGGATTAACCCCTGAGGGAAACTGGAAGCGCTATGTGGGCAAGCTGGTTCTGTGCTTTGCCGCCTGCTTTACCGTGATGAGCGCCCATGTGGTCTGCTTTGTGGTGCTGCCCTTTATTGTGGCGGCCTGGGTAATCTGGCGCTGGATGGAAAGCCTGTTTACCGGCGCGCCCGCCGGCCGCACGCTGGCTGGCAGTCTGGGGCTGGCGGCAGCCGGGGCGGCGGGCACGGTTACCGCCTTCCTGGGCAATTTGTGGTGCTACCGCACCTGGGGGCAAATGTCCCCTTGGCGGGTCATGTCCACCTATACCACGGCTCCCTGGTACAGCCTGTATATGCAAATGGAATACAAGGCCGAGGAAACCAGCACCCATCTGAATTTCTTCAAGGCCATGGATTCCATCCTGCGCACCTATATCACCCCCACGGGGCTCATCGGCTTCTGTCTGGCGCTGGCGGCGCTGCTGATCGCGCTGGCTTACCTGGCCGCCGCCCGCAGACGGCGGCGCAGCGACATCGCCCAGCATATGGGCAACCTGTCCGCCAAGGACGGCCCGGTGGCCGTGTTCTGGGTCAATCGCGGCCCGGCGGCTCAAGCCATTTCCATTATGCTGTTCAGCGCCCTGGTCACCCTGCTGACCCTGGCCCCCATGACCGGCGTTCTGGACACCAAAATCTACAGCTTTTCCGGTTCCTTTCTGAAAATGTCCCGCTACACCCTGCAATGGTTCCTGTTCGCGGACCTGACTCTTTGCGCCTTCCTGTCCACCCTGTCCGATTTGTGGACAAGCCGGGTCAGGCGGGCGGCTCTCAAGCGTCTGCCCGCCTGGCTGTGCGCGGCCCTGTGCCTGGTTTTCTTTGCCCAGGGGGTAAACCAGACCGGCTATTCCAACACCGTCTACCGGCTCAGCCGCAACGTGATGGAGGATCAGGGCATCCTGCTGGACAACAACTTTCAAAAGCGCTTTGGCCTGCTGATGGACGTGGCGGCGGCTGTGCCGGAGGACGAAACCATTCTGATTCCCAGTCCGGCCTACCAGTACCCCCTGCGGGGCAGGGCCTACCTGATTCCCGCCAACCCGGTGGTATCCATCCTGAACCTGAGCCTGGAGGAGGTGGGTCCGGAGCTTGCCCGCCGCCGCGTGGCCCTGATCGCCACCGAGCCCGGCTTCTGGGACGACCGGTACTTTGGCCAATCCACCCTGAACGACTATCTGGAAACCCTGCCGCCGGAGCAGGTGGTGGAAACCGATTCCATGCGCCTATACCTGCTGGATCCCGATTTGGTGTCCGTGGCCCAGTCGGCGCTGGCCCAGCGGAATGACGCCGCCCTTTTTGGGCAACACTGACCCATATACAGGAGGAAATGCCATGAATTGTGCAAAGTGTGGAAGTCCCCTGGCTCCCGGCGCTGTGCAATGCCCCATGTGCGGCGAGCCTGTCAGCGGCTACGGGTATCCTCAGGGATACGCCCAGCAGCCCCAGGGGGGCATGGGCTATCCCCAACAGCCCCAGGCAGCGCCCGGCTACCAGCAGCAACAGCCCTATCCCCCCGCCTATCCGGGATATAATGTGGGCTATTCGCCCTACCAGCAGGGCCAAAGCATGCCCGGCTACCAGCAGCCCTATATCTATGGGCAGACCCCGCCCCGGGAAAAGGGCTCCTTTCTGACCGCGTTAAGCGAGCTGCCCCACGCCTTTGTGCAGAGCTTTCGCCAGCCCGGCGATTTGCTGCGCTCTCTGGTGGAAAAACGTGACCGGCTAAGCGCGCCCATCGTGTCGGCCATTGTGCTGCTGCTGACGTTTTTGGGCGGCATGGTCATTGTGCGCAGCTTTGTGGGGCTGCTGTTTGCCCTTCTATCCGCTCTGGGAGCCAGTCTGGCGGGCGACAGTGCCTCCTTGAATCAGGGCATCACCTATATTACCGGCCGCATCGCCCCCGCCGTAGGCGGCATTGCGGCCCTGTGCCAGCTATTGAGCATTTTTCTGACGGCTCTGGTCTTTATGGTCTACCTGTGTCTGGTGCGCAAGGTGGTCTTTTCCTGGGAGCTTGCCTTTGGGCTGATTACCGTTACCACCCTTCCCACCGCGGCCTTCGCGCTGCTGGCCATGCTGCTGTCCCTGCTGTCGCCCTATCTGGCGCTGCTGGCCATTTTTTGCGGCATGGCGGTCAGCTATGTGCAGGCCTACGGCGTGCTGAGCCCTGTCACCGGCTTGAGCGACAGCCAGCTGCTGCCCGCCAAAATAACGCTGGTATGCATCGCCCTGACCCTGAACCTGGCGGCGGCCATGGTGGTGGGCGGCCTGCTCATGGGGCGGGTGGCGCAAACCGTTACCACGCTTCTGTACAGCGTAGGGAGCCTGCTTTGATGCGGGGCCGCAGGCGCTGGCTGCTGGCAGCCGCCATCCTGTCTGTGCTGACGGCCGCGGCGCTCTGGCTGCTGCTGCGGCCGGCCGCTTCCCTGCCCCGGCCGGGGCAGACGCTGCTGCACGCCAGTCAGGGGCTGGACGCCATTCAGGTTCAGGCCCGTCTGGACCCGGATACCCGCGCCCTGTCCGTGACCCAGACCATGACCCTGCAAAACCGCGCCGATCAGCCGCTGGACAGCGTGGTTTTGCGTGCCTGGGCCAATGCCTTCCGCAGCGCGGACACATCGCCCTGCGCATCGGATGAGCTTTACGACCTGTGCTACCCCGGCGGCTTTTCCAGCGGTTCGGTCACCATGGCGCAGGTAAAGGCCGACGGCAGCGACGTACCCTTCCGCTATCTGGACGCAGCCAAAACCGTGCTGTTTCTGCCTCTTTCGTCCCCGTGGCAGGCGGAAAGCACCCTGACCCTGTCCCTGACCTATCAGGTGGAAATTCCCCGGGCCGCCTGCCGCTTTGGCGTAAACGACGGCGTATGGGCGCTGGGCAACGCTTTCATTGTACCCGGCGTATGGCAGGACGGCGCCTGGCGAACAGACGAATATCTGGCTGTGGGCGATCCTTTTGTGTCCCTGTGCGCCAACTGGCAGGTGGAAATCACCCTGCCGGAGGGCTGCCAGTGCGCGGGCAGCGCCGAGCCCGTACAGGATGGAAATGTCTACCGCTTTGAGGCGCTGGCCGTGCGTGACTTCGCCCTGACGGTTTTTGAGGGTTTTTCCAAAGCTCAGGCCATGGAGGAGGGCGTGCTGGTAACAGCTTACGCCCGGAACGCGCGGCAGGCCCGGCGAATGCTGACCTATGCCCGCCAGGCCCTGAAATGCTATGACGGCCGCTACGGCGCTTACCCCTACCAGAGCTACACCCTGTGTCAGGTTAACATGCCCATGAGCGGCATGGAATACCCCGCCTTTTCCATGATTGGCGCGGACGCGCTGGCTGATGCGGGCGACACGCTGGAAAAGGCCGGATATTTTGCGGGGGTGTATGCCAGCACCTACTGGTTGACCAGCAAGCTCGATCATGCGCGGCTTGTGGGCAAATACACCATCAGGATGGCCGATTACCGGGCGGGCTATAACAAAAC
>ERZ1026860.1468-NODE-1468-length-11921-cov-3.786617_pt1 | contig 11921 bp, 9 predicted proteins | sample MGYA00380160_ERZ1026860 | MGnify/ENA primary metagenome ERZ1026860 (study PRJEB33269, sample SAMEA4719796) | human gut metagenome | biome: human-associated habitat; feature: organic feature; material: feces | place: Cameroon | collected 2013-10 ... | reverse complement strand
GGTGGTGGTCATCCTTTTGCCGGTGGCGGGCGTATTTGCGGGCCTGAAGCTGCTAGGCCGTCTGTTCAGACGCACGGGCCGCCACCGCAAGGGGCGTGTACCCAAGCCGCGTAACCGTTTCTACCGCTGATGCAAAAGGAGAGGAAAGGATGATTGCACAGGTCATCGTGGATGTGGTGCATACCAATGTGGCCCGTCCCTTTTCCTACCTTGTGCCGGATGGAATGCGCCTGTGCGTGGGTTCCCGGGTGCGGGTTCCCCTGGGAAGGCGGCAGGTGGATGGCTTTGTGGTAGCGCTGGACGGACAGACTGACGTGCCTGCTGAAAAACTGCGGCCCGTGGCCAAGGTGCTGGACCCCTACCCGGCGCTGCTGCCGGCGCTGCTGGAACTGGCCGATGAAATGGCGCTGGAAGCCCATTGTCCCCTGTCCGAAACGCTGCGCCTGATGCTTCCGGCTGCCATGCGCACGGGCCGGATTCAGCAAAAGCAGGAATGGTGCGCCCAGCTGATGCCTGGCGTGGACGCGGAAAAACAGGCTCAGAACCAGAAGCGTTCCCCCAAACGGGCGATGCTGCTGCGGCTTTTGACGGATGGGCAGCCCCATACCCTGACGGACCTGGCGGCGCTGGTAAACGAACCCCGTGAGCCGCTGAAGGTGCTGGAGCAAAACGGGCTGGTGCGTCTGTTTCAGCGGGAGGTGTTCCGCGCGCCGGACGGCGTGGAGCAGATTACACCCACCCATGCGCCAGCTTTGACGGATGAGCAGCGGGAGGCGCTGGATATCATGCTGCCTTCGCTGCGGCTTGGCAAGGGCGCGTTTCTGCTGCATGGCGTTACCGGCAGCGGAAAAACCGAGGTTTATCTGGAAATGGTACGCCAAACCCTGCTGATGGGCAAGGCCGCCATTATTCTGGTGCCGGAAATCGCGCTGACCCCGCAGATGGTACGCTGGTTCCGTTCCCGCTTCGGCCCGGAAACCGCCGTGCTGCACAGCCGCCTGACGGACGGGCAGCGCTATGACGAATGGCGGCGCATTCGCCTTGGCCGGGCCCGGGTGGTGGTGGGAGCCCGCAGCGCCGTCTTTGCGCCGGTGGAGCATCTGGGCTTGATCGTCATTGACGAGGAGCATGAGCAAACCTATCTGAGCGACAAGCACCCACGCTATGACGCGCGGCGGGTTGCCGTCAGCCGCGCGGGGCGGGAAGGGGCGGTCGTTGTGCTGAGCAGCGCGACCCCCAGCATTTTGTCCTTCGCCATGGCCCGCCGCGGCGACTATACCCTGGTGGAAATGCCCAACCGGGTGAACAACAGGCCCCTGCCCCAGGTAACCGTTGTGGATATGCGCAGGGAACTGGAAAGCGGCAACCGGTCCATTTTCAGCAGATTGCTCATTCAGAAGCTGGGGGAATGCGTGCAAAGCGGGCAGCAGGCCATGCTGTTTTTAAACAGGAGGGGCTACAACACCTTTGTCAGCTGCCGCAGCTGCGGTTATGTGGTCAAATGTCCCCAGTGCGATTTAAGCATGACGCTGCACCATCTGGAGGATGGAAGCGAGGAGTTGCGCTGCCACATGTGCGGGGCGGTGGAGCGTCCGCCCGCCGTGTGCCCGGAATGCGGCAGCAAATACATTCGCTATTTTGGCAGCGGCACCCAGCGGGTGGAGGAGGAAATGCACAAGCTGTTTCCCCAGGTGCAGACGGTGCGTATGGACATCGATACCACCCGCAGCCGGGACGCGCACGCCAAGCTGCTGGGCCGGTTTGGCAGCGGGGAGGCTCAGGTGCTGATCGGCACCCAGATGATCGCCAAGGGGCTGGATTTTCCCAAGGTGACGCTGGTTGGGGTGGTTGCGGCGGATATGACCCTGAATCTGCCGGATTACCGCGCCCCGGAGCGAACCTTTCAGCTGATTACCCAGGTGGCGGGCCGCGCCGGACGGGCGGACCAGCCCGGTCAGGTGATTGTGCAGACCTACAAGCCGGACAACCCCTGCATTCAGGCGGCGGCCCGGCAGGACTATCTGGCCTTTTTCGAGATGGAATTCAGCCGCAGGCGCACAGGGCTGTATCCGCCCTTTACCCTGCTGGCGCGCCTGCTGGTGGAAAGCCCACGGGAGGCGGACGCCAAAGCCATGGCGGAGCAGCTGTACAACACGGTGCAAACCTACCTGCTGTCCCACCCGGCGCAAAAAAAGCGAACCCTGCTGGTGCGCGCGGACGAAGCGCCGGTAAAGCGCATACGGGGCCAGTTTCGTTATCATGTGCTGCTGAAACTGTTCGATCACCCGGATACGGCGCCGCTGGTGGCTCTTTTATCCGAATTAAGCGCGGTCAGCAGCGAAAGCTGCCGCGTATACTGCGAGATTAATCCCGCGACGATGATGTAAAGGAGAAGTGCGTTTATGGCCATTCGTAAAATTGTGGAACTGGGTGATGAAAAGCTGCGCAAGCATGCCAAACCCGTGGAAAAGTTTGACCTGCGCCTGCGAATTTTACTCAAGGATATGGCGGATACCATGTACAAGGCCAACGGCGTCGGACTGGCCGCGCCGCAGGTGGGCATTCTGCGCCGCGCCGTGGTGGTGGATGTGGGGGATGAGGAATCCCGGCTGTTTGAACTGGTAAACCCGGAAATTATCGCCTTTGAGGGCGAGCAGGAGGGACCGGAGGGCTGCCTGAGCATTCCGGGCCGGTCCGGTATTGTCAAGCGGCCCAATAAGGTAACGGTCCGCGCCCAGGACAGCCGTGGCAACCCGATAGAAATCACTGCCGAGGGCTTTTTGGCCCGGGCTTTCTGCCATGAAATCGACCATTTGGATGGCATTCTGTACATCGATAAAATGGAGCGGGAAATCTTCCCGGAGGACGAGGAAGCAGAGGAGGAAACCGAGGAATGAGAGTGGTTTTTATGGGCACGCCGGATTTTTCCGTGCCAAGCCTGCAGGCCCTGATCGATCATGGCTATCAGGTTGTGGGCGTATTTACCCAGCCGGACCGTCCCAAGGGCCGTGGGGGCAAGGTGCAGATGAGCCCGGTAAAAGAGCTGGCGCTGAAACACGAAATTCCTGTTTTTCAGCCTTTGAAAATTCGTAAGGACGGGGTGGAAGACTTGCGGTCTCTGGCCCCGGACGTGTGCGTTACGGCCGCTTTTGGACAGATTTTGTCCCAGGAGGTGCTGGACGTGCCGAAAATGGGCACGGTAAACGTCCACGCGTCGCTGTTGCCCAAACATCGCGGCGCGGCTCCCGTGCAATGGGCGATTTTGCAGGGGGACCCGGTTACCGGCGTTACCACCATGCTGACCGATAAGGGCATCGATACCGGCGATATGCTGCTGAAGGCGGAAACGCCCATCGGCCCGGAGGATACTGCCGGATCCATGCTGGAAAAGCTGAGCCATGTCGGCGCTGATTTGCTGATTGAAACCCTGAAAAAGATGGAAGCGGGAAATTGCCCGCGGGAAAAGCAAAATCAGGACGAAAGCACCTACGATCCCATGCTGAATAAGGAAATGGGCCTTTTGCATTTTGAGGATGATACGCGGATGTGCCTGAACCGGGTGCGGGCCATGTCTCCCTGGCCCTGTGCCTGTGCGCCGCTGGCAGAGGGCGTGTTGAAGGTGTGGCGGGCCAGGGCCGCCGAAGGGCATGGCCGGCCGGGCGAAATCATTCATGCCGACAAAAAGAATGGACTGGTCGTTGCCACCGGCGACGGCGCCATGGAGCTGTGCGATGTGCAGGCGCCTAACGCCAGGCGGATGGATGCCAGGGCGTTTTTGCTGGGGCATCCACTACAGGAAGGGAATTTGCTAAGCGAGGTGCGGGTATGAGCGATCAAAGAACAAATTCAAAAAAGCCTTTTCATTTCGGCGGCGCGAAGCGGCCCTATCCGTCCCGTCAGGCGGATGGAAAAAGGTTTCCGTCCAGAAAGACGGGAAATGATTCGAAGAAGCCCTATTCCCACAAGCCTGCGCCTGTCCGTCCCGCCCCGGTGGATGGCGCGCGCAAACTGGCCTGGGCCGTTCTGTGCGATGTGCATCAGAAGGGGGCCTATGCGTCCCTCAGCCTGGACGATCACCTGCGCGCGGCGCGCGGCCTGAAGCCGGAGGACCGCCGCCTGACCACCCAGCTGGTTTACGGTGTGCTGGAAAATCAGCTGCGGCTGGATTATGCCTTGAATAAATTCATGGACCATCCGACCCACGAACCCTCCCAGCAGGATATTTTGCGCGTCGGCGCATATCAGATTCTGTTTCTGGACCGGGTGCCGGACAGCGCCGCCGTTAACGAGGCCGTGAAGCTGACCAAGGCGGTGGGCATGGAAAGCGCGTCCGGCTTTATTAACGCCGTGCTGCGCAACTTGGCCCGGGATAAGGAAACCCTGGAATGGCCTAAGCGGGAATGCGACCTGCGCATCTACCTGAGCGTGATGGGCAGCATGCCCATGTGGCTGGTGGACGAGCTGATGGCCGCCTACGGGGAAGAAGAAGCCGAAAAGGTGATTTTCTACCGGGAAAAGGAGCATCCCATGGTGGTGCGGCCCAATCTGACCCGTACGGACGACATGGCCTTTGAAAAGCTGCTTGCCCAAAAGGGCTGGCGGGCGGAAAAGGGCGTTGCGCCCCACACCTGGCTGGTTTATGGCGTGAGCGAAATCACCTTTGATCCGGACTACCGGGCGGGTCTTTTCTCCATTCAGGGACAAAGCAGCGTATTGGCGGCGGAGGCCATGCAGGTTCGCCCCGGCATGAAGGTGCTGGACGCCTGCGCCGCCCCGGGAGGAAAATCCGCCTACCTGTGCGAAAGCATGCAGCTAACCGGCCGTGTGTTCGCCTGGGAACTGCATGAAAAAAGGGCCCAGCTGCTGGAGGGCATGCGCCGCCGTCTTGGACTGGACAACCTGCGCATTTCCGTTCGGGATGCGGGAGATTACCGTGAGGATCTGGATGGCATGATGGACGGTGTGCTGCTGGACGCGCCCTGCTCCGGCCTGGGGGTGCTAAGCCAGAAGCCCGATATCAAGCTGCGGCTGAAGCCGGAGGATCTTCCCGCCATTGTGGATAGCCAGAAGCGGCTTTTGAACACTGTCTGCCGGTATGTAAAGCCCGGCGGAACCCTGGTATACAGCACCTGCTCCATCCTGCCCAGGGAAAACGCGCTGCAGGTGCAGGCCTTCCTGGCGGAGCATCCGGACTTTTCCATGGAACGCCTGCCGGAAACCTTCCCTGAGGAGCTGCGCAAGCAGCAAACGGCTTACGGCTTGCAGCTGCTGGGCTGCCGCGATGGAGTGGAAGGCTTCTTTATCGCCCGTATGCGGAGGGCGCGCTGATGGAGGCAAAACGCATCCTGCTGGATATGACGCGGGAGGAGATGAAAGCCTGTCTGGTGGGCATGGGCCAGCCCGCGTTTCGGGCCAAGCAGGTATTTACCTGGCTGCATAAGGGCGTCGCCTTTGCGGACATGGGCAATCTGCCCGCCTCCCTGCGGCAGCGTCTGGAACAGGAATGCTGCGATCTGCCCATGACCCTGTACCGCAGCTTTCCTTCCCAGAAGGACGATACGGTCAAATTCCTGTTTGCCTGCTGGGATGGCAATATCATTGAGGGCGTGCTGATGCACTATCATTATGGCTATTCCCTGTGCATATCCACCCAGGTGGGCTGCAAAATGGGCTGCGCCTTTTGCGCCAGCACCCTCAATGGCTGCGTGCGCAGCCTGTCCGCCGGCGAAATGCTGGCGGAGGTTCTGCTGGCAAACCGCTTTCTCGGCGACCGGGGCAAAGTGGGGCATATTGTGCTGATGGGCAGCGGCGAACCGCTGGACAACTATGATAACACCGTGCGTTTTTTGCGTCTGGTCAACGATCCGGAGGGGCTGAATATAAGCCTGCGCAACATCTCCCTCAGCACCTGCGGCCTGGTGCCCAAAATTGACAGGCTGCGGGAGGAGCATTTGCCCGTTACCCTCAGCATTTCCCTGCACGCGCCTAACGATGACATTCGCAGGCAGATTATGCCTGTGGCCAATACCTATCCCATGGGCGATTTAATGCGCGCCGTCAGAAGCTATGTGGCGGATACGGGCCGCCGTGTGGTTTTTGAATACGCGCTGATTGACCGGCTGAACAGCCGCCCGGAGCATGCCCGCGAATTGGCGCGCCTGCTGCGCGGGCTGCAATGCCATGTGAACCTGATTCCGCTGAACCATGTGGATGAACGCAGCCTGGCCCCCGCCAGCCCGTCCGCTGTGCAGGCCTTTTTGAAAACATTGCAGGACGAGCATATTTCCGCCACGGTTCGCCGCGAAATGGGGTCGGATATCGGCGGGGCCTGCGGCCAGCTGCGCAGGCGGCACTTGCAACCAACCGAGTGATTTGTAGTAAGGAGGAACCCCCATGCAGGTCTGCCACAGAACCCATCAAGGTCTGGTACGCTCCAGCAATCAGGATACGCTGATTTTGGGCGATGATTTATATGGCGTAGCGGATGGGATGGGAGGCCATCAGGGCGGTGAAACCGCCAGCAGAGTGGCTGCCCAGGTGCTGAAAAACGCGCTTCACGGCAAAAAAATGGACGCGCGGGCACTGGAAGTGGGCATTGAGGCCGCCAACCGGCGTGTGTTTGACATGGCCCGGCATGACAGCAGCCTTAGCGGCATGGGCACCACCGTTACGCTGCTCTGGGAGGGCGAAACCCAGCTGATGATCGCCCATGTGGGGGACAGCCGGGCCTACTGCCTGCACGAAGGAGTGCTGAAACAGGTAACGGAGGATCACAGCGTGGTGGCGGAGCTGCTGCGCAACAACGTGATTACGCCGGATATGGCCCGCAGTCATCCCTACCGCAACGTGATTACCCGGGCGGTAGGCGTGGACCCGGCCGTGATTCCGGACATCCTTTGCCAGGAAAAGCAGCCCGGGGATTTGTGGCTTGTCTGCTCGGACGGGCTGTATAACATGGTAACCGACGAAACCATCCAGCAGGTGCTTACCGAGGCGGAAAACGATGAATCCGCCGCGGAAGAATTATTGCAGCTGGCGCTGGAAGCGGGTGGAACCGACAATATCACCTTCCTGATCGGACGGGTTGGGGAGGTGAGCAAGCCATGATGAAGGGCATGGTGTTTGCCGAGCGGTATAAGCTGGAGGATTTTATTGGCCAGGGCGGCATGTCGCTGGTGTACCGCGCCATCGATATTCGTACCGGGCACAGCGTTGCCGTTAAAATTTTAAAAAGTGAATACAACAGCGATAAGGAATTTCTGGAACGCTTCCAGCGGGAGGCTCAGGCCGCCAGCCTGATGAGCCACCACAACCTGGTAAACCTGCTGGACGTGGGCGTGGAGGGCGAATTTCGCTACCTGGTGCTGGAATATGTGAACGGTCACACCCTGAAGGACGTGATCCGGCAAAAAGGGCGATTAAATTACCAGACCGCCATCCAGATTACCGTGCGCATTTTAAGCGCCCTGCAGCACGCCCATGACAACGGCATCATTCACCGGGATATCAAGCCCCAAAACGTGCTGATTCATTCCGACGGTCATGTGAAGGTGTCCGACTTCGGCATTGCCCGCATGACCGGCGGCGCAACCATCGGCAAGGGCGACACGGTGGTAGGATCGGTGCATTATTCCTCGCCGGAGCAGGTATCCGGCGGCACGGTGGAGGCTACCAGCGATATTTATTCCACCGGCGTTGTCATGTACGAAATGCTGACCGGCCGGGTGCCCTTTGTGGGCGATACGCCGGTGGCGGTAGCCATGCAGCACTTGCAGGACCCGCCGCCCCCCATTACCGATTACGCGCCGGAGACCCCGCCCGCCGTGGTGGCCGTTGTGATGAAGGCCATGGAAAAGGACCCCAAAAAGCGCTTTCAAAGCGCCCGGGAAATGGCGGACGCTTTGATGAAGGCCAAGGACGGCAAATTGCAGGCCGAGGATATTATTCCAAGCGTAACCGTGCAGCCGGGCCTTCAGCAGCAGGCGTATCAAAGCCAGGCGATCCGGATGCAAAACACCACCACCAGGCGCAAGCCGGTGCGCAGGCGACACAAAACGGCCAAGCTGCTGATTTCGGGGTTGAGCGCGGCCATCATTCTGGCGCTGCTGGCCTTTGGCGTGGTGCGGGTGTTTGAAAGGGTCAGCCGCAGCGTTATCGCCCCCGATGTGGTGGGCATAACGGCTCAGGAGGGTCAGGCCCGCGCCAGACGGGAAGGGCTGAACTGGCAGCAGACGGAAATCAACCATGATACCATTCCGGCGGGAACCGTCATTTCCCAGATGCCGGAGCCGGACGCGGCCATGGAGCGGGGCGACAGTCTGATTGTAACCGTAAGCCGCGGCCCCGCCAACGCGCTGATGCCCGATGTAACCGCCCTGGCTTACGAGGACGCCGTTTCCCGCCTGAGCGACAGGGGACTGGGCAACGTTGTGGTGGTGAAAACCCTGTCCTCCAAACCGGAGGGAACAGTGCTGGAGCAAAACCCGGTAGCCGGGGCCGGCTACAGCGCGGGGCAAACGGTGGAATTGACTGTGTCCGGCGGCAGCACCATGGTGCCCGACGTAACCGGGCGCAGCCGGGAGGAAGCGGCGCAGCTGCTGCGGGAAAGCAACCTGACGGAAGGCGCCCCGGCATATGTGGAAACCTCCAATCCCAACCAGGTAGGGCAGGTGCTGGACCAGTCGCCCGCCTCCGGAACCATGGCGATGCTTTCCGCGCCGGTTACCCTGACCATCGGTATGGAAAGCCAGCCGTATCAGGGGGAACTGAGCCTGTCTATCCCCGCGGCGGACCAGGAACGGGCGCTGCGGGTTACACTGGTGACAGGCGGCGAGGAACGCACCAAATATGAAGGAACCATCGCCGCTGGAAGCGCCAGCAATATGCTGGTGCCCATGAGCTCCAACGTGGCGGGGGATCAGCTCTGCCGGATTTATCTGGATGGTCAGCTGTACGAAGAAAAGACCATCACGCTGCGCTGAAAGACCAAACAACAGGAGGAGATTGATTGTTACAGGACAGCACGCCGGAGGGCGTGATTGTAAAGGGAATCGGCGGTTTTTACTATGCCAGGGACGCGGCGGGGGAAACCTATGTACTGCGCGCCAGGGGCAAATTCCGCAAGCAGCGGCTGACCCCCATGGTGGGTGACCGCGTCCGTTTTACGCCCGGCGTTGGGGAGGAGGAGGGCTGGATTGAGGAAATACTGCCCCGCCAAAGCCAGCTGATCCGCCCCCCGGTGGCCAACATCCGCTATATTGTGCTGGTGGTCGCTCCCCAGCCCGCTCCGGATTTTCTGCTGGTGGATACGCTGCTGGTAATGGCGATTCGTCAGGGAATCCGGCCCGCGCTGGTGGTGAACAAGTGCGATTTGGACCCGAACCTGGCTGCAGCCGTTCGGCAGGAGTACGCCAGCCTGGATATGCCGGTGATGGGGGTCAGCGCCCAAAAAGGCACGGGGCTGGAGCCCTTGCAAAGCCTGCTGCGGGAGGGTATCTGCTGCCTGGCTGGGCAAAGCGGCGTAGGCAAAAGCACCCTGCTTAGCGCCGCCACGGGCCTCAGCCTGAAGTCCGGTGAAATCAGCCGGAAAATCAGCCGGGGCAAGCATACCACCCGCCATGCGGAGCTGATGTACAGCGGCGATTATGCGGTGCTGGACACGCCGGGCTTCAGCCTGCTGGAATTGTGGGAGGGGCTGGAACCCATTCACCTGAAGGACTATTACCCGGACTTTTTTCCCTATGAGGGAAAATGCCGCTTTTCCCCCTGCTATCATTTAGGCGAACCGGATTGCGCCGTGCTGCAGGCCGCACGGGAAGGGCGCGTCAGTCAGGCGCGGCTGGAACGCTACCACCAATTGCTGAAAAAAGTACAGGAGGCTTGGAAAAAACGCTATGATTAAGTTAGCTCCCTCTCTGCTGGCCGCCGATCCGCTGCATTTGCAGGACGCGGCCCTGCTGGTGAAAAAAACCGGCTGCGATGAAATGCATTATGATGTAATGGACGGCCACTTTGTGCCCAACCTTTCCTTCGGCCCCCATACCCTGGCCGCGATGAAAAAGAACGTGGACCTGTTTTATGACGTACACCTGATGGTATCGGACGCGCTGATTATGGTGGACCCCTTTGCCGACGCAGGCGCCAGCCTGATTACCGTACATCAGGAAGCGGCGCGCTTTGAGAAAGCGCTGGAGCAGATTCGGCGGCGCGGTTGCCGGGTGGGCGCGTCCATCAAGCCCCATACCAGCGCTGAAACGCTGCGGCCCTATCTGGACCAGCTTGACCGGGTGCTGCTGATGACGGTGGAGCCGGGCTTTGGCGGCCAAAAGCTGATGCCAGGGGTACTGCGCAAGGCCGGTGAGCTTCGCGCCATGGGCTTTACCGGCGATATTGAGGCGGACGGCGGCATCTCTGCCGCGAACGCGGCTCAGCTGGCGCAGGCCGGAATAAACGTGCTGGTGATGGGCACGGGCTTCTTTAAGGCGGAGCATCCGGAGCAGGTGGTTCACATGGTACACGGCTTGTAAGGGCATACTATGCGTGAAGCCTGACGAAAGGAGTCGCGCTATGAAGGCCAAAACCCCGCTGCTGAAACCCGTTTCCAAACGAAGGCGCATGAGGCGCGCGCCTGTTTTGCATTAGCGCCTACATTTGTATAAACAGAGGAATCCATGAAATTTGAAGAACTGCATTTGATTCAACCGCTGCTGAAGGCGGTTTTGGACGCTGGTTACCAGGTGCCCACGCCTATTCAGCAGCAGACCATTCCCTATGTGCTGGAGGGCCGGGACGTGTTGGGCTGCGCTCAAACCGGCACAGGCAAAACCGCCGCTTTTGCCTTACCGATTTTGCAGCGGCTGAACCGTCCCGTTGCCGGACGGCCTATTCGCGCGCTGATTTTGACCCCAACCAGGGAACTGGCCCTGCAAATCTACGAAAATTTTGTTTTGTACGGCAAACGCCTGCCGTTGCGCAGCTGCGTGATTTTTGGTGGAGTGGGCCAGCAGCCGCAGGTTGACGCGCTCAAAAAAGGCGTGGATATTCTGGTGGCCACGCCCGGCAGATTAAACGATTTGATCGGACAGGGCTACATCCATTTGGAGCATCTGGAGATTTTTGTGCTGGATGAAGCGGACCGTATGCTGGATATGGGCTTTATCCACGATGTGAAAAAGGTCATTGCCAGGCTGCCCAGGAAGCGGCAGACCCTTTTGTTTTCCGCCACCATGCCTGCCGAGGTGGAAAGCCTGGCTTTGAGCATTTTGACCGATCCGGTGGAAATCAAGGTCGATCCTGTATCCAGCACGGTGGATCAAATTGACCAAAGCCTGTACCTGGTGGATAAGGCCAATAAAAAGCTGCTTTTGCAAAAGCTGCTGTCTGAAAAGCAGGTGGAAAGCGCGCTGGTCTTTACCCGGACCAAGCACGGCGCGGATCGGGTGGTGCGCGAACTTTCCCGCGCCGGCATCCAGGCCCGGGCCATTCATGGCGATAAAAGCCAGGGCGCGCGCCAGCAGGCTTTGCAGGATTTTAAAAGCGGTCGGGTGCGCGTGCTGGTGGCTACGGACATTGCGGCCAGAGGCATCGATATCGCCGGGCTGTCCCATGTATTTAACTATGATTTGCCAAACGAGCCGGAATCCTATGTGCACCGCATCGGACGTACCGGCCGCGCCGGACTGGACGGAACGGCCATCAGCTTTTGCTGCATTGACGAAATGAAGGAACTGAAGCAGATTGAAAAGCTGATTGGCAAAGCCATTCCCCGCAAGGAGAGCGAATGGCCCATGCAGGTTTTCACCGAAACCGTGAAGCAGCCCCGTGGTCCCAGAGCGGAGAAGGCGGCGAAACCTTCCGTTCCCCCCAAAGAGAACGCCCAGCCGGTCCGGCCGCAAAAGGCCGCCAGGCCGCCGCTGCCCCAG